>JADMIO010647485.1_pt1 | contig 25729 bp, 30 predicted proteins | sample 8958161 | NCBI WGS metagenome assembly JADMIO01 (sample SAMN16585339, study PRJNA669376) | soil metagenome | isolation source: Crop rotation soil | place: USA: Cullars Rotation, Alabama | collected 2011 | reverse complement strand
CTCGTCCCGCAGCCGGCGGAACGTCGGGTACGGGTCGTTGGTGATGTCGACGTCGTACGGGTCGTAGTACACGTCGCTCGCCTGCGCCGCAGTATTCATGCCAGCAACCTGACACGAATTGTCCGCACGGTCAACCGCCCGGCTCAGGGTCGGGCGGCGAGGCGGAAGCCGTACGTCTCGAAGGGGTCGGCGGTGACGTCGCAGGTCCGGCCGTTGGCGTGGTTGAACTTGCCCGCGTCGCCCCAGTCGGTGCCCCGGACGATCCCGCAGGGCCCGAGCCCGGTGGTGATCGGGTTGCCCGTGATGGCGAAGAGCCCGTCGAGCACGCCCGCGGCGTTGGAACCCGCGTGGTACTGGGTGATGACGTCGAAGCTCAGCTCCTCCGTCCACTGGAAGAGGTTGCCGCCCTGGTCGAACGTTCCGTACGGGCTGGGCGACCCGGGGTAGGCGCCGACGTCGGTGACGTCCCCGAAGAACCAGGCACTCACGCTGGGCAGCCCGGGGTTGGCCGGGTTCGCCTTGGCGGTGACCAGGTCGCAGTTCGCCGTGTTCGGCTTGGTGGTGGGCAGCGTGCAGGCCATCGGACGGTCGGTGCCCGCCGGGAAGTCGTAGTACCGGTGGGCCTTCCCGTCGTAGTACGCGGCCTTGTACCACTCATCCTCGCTGGGCAGGAACACCTTCGCTCCCGGGTTGCGGTGGACGGTGAGGAAGTTGGTCGGGATCACCGTGCCGCCGAGCAGCGTGTACGCGCCCCGCTCGGTGCTGCCGCTCCCCTGGCCGTTGTGCATCCAGTTGGCGAAGCGCATCGCCGAGAACAGGTTGACGTAGTTCACCGGTCGGCGCTCCCGGCCCGGCTGCGCGGCGTAGGTGTAGCCGGACTTCGTGCCGGTGCGCTCGATGCCGCTGCCGACGCCGTAGCACTGCGTGCGGTCCATGCACGGGAAGTACAGGAGGTACGGGTCGGACCGGCGGGCCACCGCGTTGAGGAACGCGGCGTACTCGGTGTTCGTCACGTCGTACTTTCCGATGCGGTACTCGTGGTCCACCGCGCCGTACCCCGACGTGCGGTCGGCGGCCATCACCTCGGTGTCGGCCGGGTTCCCCGGGTTGCCGACGGTGACCCAGGCGAGGTCCACACTGGTCGGCGGTCCTGCCGCCCGTGCCGGCCCGCCCACCCAGCACGCCGTCACCACCATCGCCGCCGTCCCGATCCAGGACCACCGCCGGCCGATCTTGCTGACCCTCATGTCGCTCCGCCTCTCGCTCGTTCCGCTGCCGCCCGGAGGGCGTCGGCTCGGGACGTCACCGCATCGACGAGATCGCCGTGCGTCACGATGTAGGGCTCGCCGGCGAGCACCGCGTCGACGGCCTGCTCCGCGGCCTCCTCGGGGAGGAGGAGGGCGCTGGCCATCTCCGGGTTGCTGGCGATCATCGCCTCGAAGTCGTCGGGCTCGCCGATGGCGCGACGGACGTGGTCGGGCTGCGCCGCCGCGCTCGTCTCGAGGTGCCGCGACACCATCCCGGACGGGAAGATCACGGACACCGCCACCTCTCCCGCCAGCTCGAGTCGCAAGGTCTCGGCCAGGCCCCACACCGCGAACTTCGTGGCCTGGTAGGCGCCGAGGCGGGTGGCCGGCGACAGCACCGACGACGACGTGGTGAAGGCCAGCCGGGGGCGGTCGCTCGCACGGAGCAGGGGGAGGAAGGCGCGCGCCGTGCGGGCGGCCCCGATCACGTTCACGTCGAGCATCCAGCGCCACTCGTCGTCGGTGAAGCGCTCGACGGCGCCGAACAGCTGCACGCCGACGTTGGACACGACCACGTCGGCCCGCCCGAACCGCTCGGCGACCGTGGCCGCCGCGGCGTCGAGCTGCTCCGGCACGGCGACGTCGACCCCGAGGCCGACCGCCGCCCCGCCGTGCCCCGACGCGAGGACCTCAGCCTCCGCTCGGGCGCGGTCGCCGTCCCGGTCGAGCAGGGCCACGTCCAGGCCGCGCCGGGCGCACCCGACCGCCAGCCCGAGGCCGAACCCGGACGCCCCGCCCGTGATCACCGCCACCCGGCGCTCCTCGGTCACGCATCCCCTGCGGGCCGGAGGTCGCGCGTGAGGCGGGTGAGCGTCGACGTGGCGATGCGCCAGGTGCCGTCCGTGCGCACGTAGGTCTCGTGGTAGTGGCCGGTGCCGTGCAGCGTCGTGCCGTCCGGGAACACGATCGTGTCCTCCATCGACCAGACGCCGGTGGCGGTGGTGTCCGAGGTGATCGTGATCTCGGGCATGTGGCCGTGGTGCACGGTCACCGCCTCCGCCAGCACCGGCTCCAGGAAGGCCATGAACTCGTCGGCGCCGTGGGTCACGCCGCCGCCCGAGTCGGTCGTGTCCATCACCAGGTCGTCGGTGAAGACCTGGCGCATCCCGGCCCAGTCCTTCGTGTCCATGGTCCGGAAGTATCGGGCCTTCAGCTGCTTGATCGCCTCGATCGCCTCGATCGCGTCGAGGGCGTCGCTCACGACACCACGCCCCGGGGCAGCGGGATGGGCAGGTCGTTGTAGGTGACGATGCCGGGCGCGGCCGCCACCACGAGGGGGATGGCGTGCACGGCGGGCATGGCCGTCATGATCATCCCGAGCACCATGAAGTCGGCGAACGTCGTGGCCTCGAAGTCGGGCGGCGGCAGGTACTCGAGCGTGGTCTTCACGGTGGGCCGACCGTCGATCTGGATCACGTGGCCCTCCTGGATCGTCCAGTCGGGCTCGAGGGTCTGGCCCTTCTTCCAGCGGACGGTGAGCTCGACGACCGTGCGGTCGCCGACCCGCCCCTGCCAGCTGGCCGCGACGCCGGCGACGTGGCCGGCGGGGATGGTCCACGAGTCCATCACCAGGTCCTCGGTGGTCTGCGCGTACTCGGCCTCGCACACGATGTCGTCGAGCTCGATGCCCAGCGCGTCGGCCAGCAGCGCCACCGCCTCGCCGAAGACGGCGGTGCCCTTGGCCGCCATGCCGGGCAGCTCGGGGTCGTCGATCGGACGGGCGAAGCCGCAGGGGCGCTCGGTGTCGGGTGAGTCGTAGAGGGTCGTGTCCGAAGCCTCGTGGATGCTGACCTTGTCGATGCGGTCGCAGATGTTGGCGGTCACGATCGCCATCAGCTCGACCCAGCCGGGGCTGATGCCGGAGCCGAACATCGACGAACCGCCCCGCTCGCACGCGCCGACGATGCGCTCGCGGTCGGCGCCGAGGCCACGGCCGTTGATGAACGCGGCGGTGCTCACCACGTTCACCCCGGCCTCCAGGATCCGGACCAGCTCGTCCGCGTTCTGCCACATCGGGTTGTAGACGACGCAGTCGGGCTGCAGCGCGAGGAGGGCATCGACGTCGTCGGTGGCGGCCACGCCGATGGGGTCGATGCCGCAGAGCTCGCCGACGTCGCGCCCGACCTTGTCGGCCGACCAGGCGAAGCACCCGACGAGCTCGAGGTCGGGGTGGCCGACGATCGCCCGCACAGAGCGCTTGGCCACGTTGCCGGTGGTCCACTGGACCACGCGCTGGGCCACTAGATGTACATCCCGCCGTTCACGGCCAGGAGCTGGCCGGTGACGTAGCTGTTCTCGTCGCACAGGTACGAGCACGCCAGCGCGATGTCGGCGGGCAGGCCGGCCCGGCCGAGCGGGATGTACGGAGCGATCGCCTCGATGCCGGGGAAGTCGCCGGCCTCGGTGGCCTTCCGGGCCATGGGCGTGTCGACGACGCTCGGCGAGATCGTGTTCACCGTGATGCCGCTGCGGGCCAGCTCCACGGCCAGCGCCTTGGTGAGGCTGATCACGCCGCCCTTCGACGCGCTGTAGTGGGCCATGCTGGGGGCCCCGCCCTGCGCGCTCTGCGACGAGATCGTGATCACCCGGCCCCAGCCCGACGCCACCATGTCGGGCAGCGCCGCCTGGATGCACGTGAAGGTGCCGGTGAGGTTCACGGCGATGATCTGGTCCCAGCTGTCGGCCGAGATGTCGAGCACGGGGGTGAAGCTCTCGATGCCGGCGCTGGTCACGATGATCTCGGTGGGACCGAGCTCGGCCCGGATCTGCTCGAAGGCCTTGGCCACCGCGGCGCGGTCGGCCACGTCGGCCTCGACGCCGATCACCTTGGCGCCGCCGTCGCGCAGGCGCTGCGCCGCCGCTTCGGCACCGTCGCCGTCGCGGTCGACCAGCGCGACCGCGTGGCCGTCCTCGACGAAGCGCTCCCCCACCCCGAGCCCGATGCCCGAGGCCCCTCCGGTCACGACGGCGACCCTGCTCATGCCTTCCCCTCCATCGGCTCGAACTCGATGTGCAGACCGCTGAGCCCGCGCAGGATCCAGGTGGCCTCGTAGTCGAAGCGCCGCTCGCCCGGCGGCCCGTGGTGCTCCTCGGACAGCCGGATGTCGCGCATGCGAGCGAGGATGCGCTCGAGGCTCACGCGGCCCTCGGCCCGGGCCAGCGGCCCGCCGGGGCAGGAGTGGGCGCCGCGGCCGAACGCGATGTGGGCCTGCGCGTTCGGGCGGTCGAGCCGGAACTCGTGCGGGCACTCGAAGCGGCGCGGGTCGCGGTTGGCGGCCCCGTTGAGCATCATCACCGGCGTCCCCGCCGCGATGTCCACGCCGGCCACCGAGGTGGACTTGGTGGCCAGCCGGAAGTCGGTCTTCACCGGGCTCTCCACCCGCAGGACCTCCTCGAGGAAGCCGGGGATCAGCTCGGCGTCCTTGCGGAGGGCATCCTGCAGCTCGGGATGTTCGGCCAGCTGCTTCAGCGCGGCGGCCAGCAGCCGGGCGGTCGTCTCCTGCCCGGCGGCGAAGAGGAACGTCGACGTGCGCACCACCGCGGTGATCTCCGGCGTGCTGCCGTCGGGGTAGGTGGCCAGCGCCAGCTGGGTGAGGACGTCGGCCTGCGGCGAGCGACGCCGGTCCTCGAGGTACTCGGCGAACCAGGCATCGAGCCACGCCAGCGGGTTCTCCCCCGGGCTGCCCGCCTCGCCGGCCCCGACCTTGCCGATGCCCTTGGTGAGGCCGAAGCCCTCGATGAACCGCTGGTGGTCGTCCTCCGGCACGCCGAGCAGGTCGGCCACCACCAGCATGGCGAAGGGCTGGGCGTAGGAGCTGATGAACTCGCACCGGCCGCCGGTGGCGAGCAGCTGGTCGATCTGGTGGTCGGCGAGGCGCCACATGAACGCCTCGTTGTCCTTCAGGCGCTTCGGCGTGATGAGGCGCATGAGGAGGGCCCGCTCACGGGTGTGGTCGGGCGGGTCCATGGTGACCATGTGCTCGTGCATCGGCAGCGTGTGCCGGTGCTCGGCCACGATCGCGCTCACGTCGTCGCCCTCGAGCGGCACCGGGAAGGTGGCGTAGGGGCCGATCACCGAGTTGCACGAGGAGAAGGTCTCGGGGTCCCGGTAGACCTCGCCGATCTCGTCGTAGCCCGACACCGCCACCACGCCGAGGTGCGGCAGCGGGAGCACGGGGCACGCGTCGCGGAGTGCGTCGAAGTATGGGTACGGGTCCTCCACGAGCGACTCGTCGGTGAAGTAGTCGATCGTCGTCCAGTCCGTCACGCGGTTCCCCCTGCGCTGTCGTGGCTGCTACTGCGGGACATCGCCCTGGAGGGTGATGCGGTGCATCCGCCGTAGGTGGCCGTGGTAGTCGTTCATCGGATGGTGCTGCACGCAGCGGTTGTCCCACAGCGCCAGCGAGCCCGGCTCCCAGTGGAAGCGGCACGTGAGCTCTGGCCGCACCTGGTGCTCGAAGAGCAGCTCGAGGAGCGGCCGGCTCTCGTCCTCGGTCATCCTGTCGAAGCGGGCCGTGTGGGCGACGTTCACGTACAGGGCCTTGCGACCGGTCTCGGGATGCGTGCGCACGACGGGGTGGATCGCCTCGAAGGTGGGCAGGTCCTCGTCGCCCTGCTCCCGCACGCGGTCCTCGCGGGTCTTGGAGACGTCGGCCAGGGCCGAGCTGTTCACGGCCTTGAGCGGCGCGATCCGGGCCTGGACCTCGGGGGGCAGCGTCTCGTACGCCGCGTACTGGTCGGCGAACATCGTGTCGCCACCGATGGGCGGGACCTCGCGGGCCAGGAGCATCGTGGCCATCGGGGGCCGCTCCAGGTAGGCGGTGTCGGAGTGCCAGATGCCGCCGAAGTTCACCGTCTCGTGCGGGAGCTTGGTCACGGCGATGATGTCGGGGTAGCCCTCGATGCCCGGGACGAACGGGTAGCGGGCGACCTCGCCGATGCGCCGGGCGAACGCGAGGAACTGGTCCGGCGTGAGGTCCTGGTCGCGGAAGAACACGACGCCGTGGTCGAGCCAGGCGCGGCGGATCTCGGCGACCACGGCGTCGTCGAGATCGACGGCGAGGTCGATGCCGGTGAGCTCCGCCCCGACCGCGTGGGCCACCGGCTGCACGCGGATCGCCGTTCGCGACATGGCCTGGAAACTATCTTCTCCGATTTCGAGAAGCAATGTACTGCCGGGGCCGGGCCGCTCAGCGCCGCGGGAACCGCACGCGCAACCAGTCCGGCGCGGCGAAGCCCGACGCCGGACCCGTCTCGAGGACCTCCGGGGGCCCGAAGCGGGTGGTGAGCGTGCGCAGGCCCTCGGCCAGCTCGAGGCGGGCGAGCCCGGCGCCGACGCAGAGGTGCGGGCCCCACCCGAAGGTGAGGTGGGCGTGGGCGTCGGGGCGGTCGACCACGAAGGCGGCCGGATCGGGAAAGCGCTCGGGGTCCTGGTTGGCCGACGTGAACAGCAGGACCACGCGACCGCCCTCGGGGACCTCCACCCCCTCGGCGACGACGGCCTCCTCGGCCCGCCGGGAGAGCCCGGGCACGATCCCACGGAGGCGGAGGATCTCGTCGACGGCGGTGGGCAGCAGGTCGGGCTCGGCGGCGAGGCGATCCCAGTCCGACGGGTGCTCGGCCAGCACCTGGATGGCGGCGGTGAGCTGGCGGCGGGTGGTCTCGGCGCCGGCGAACACGAAGCCGGTGATCATCGCGATCACCTGGTCGTCGGTGAGGTGCTCGCCGTCGACCTCTGCCTCGAGGAGGCGGGTGACGAGGTCCTCGCCGGGGGCGGCCCGGCTGGCGGCGATGCGCTCGTGGCCGTACTCGCGCATCTCAGCGGCCGCCCGCTCCACCCGGGCGACCTCGTCGGGCACCTGCGTGGGGACGAAGGCCAACGCGATCTCGGCCGCCCACCTCGCGAGGCGGTCGCGGTCCTCCACCGGGAGCCCGAAGAGGAGGGCGAACACCTCCGGGGGGAGCGGCTCCGCGAACGACGAGACGACGTCGCACTCCCCGCCCGCGGCCTCGATGCCGTCGGCCAGCCGCTCGGTGATGGCGCGGGTGGCCGGCCGCAGCTGCTCCACCTTCCTCGGGGTGAACGCGACCGACAGGACCGCGCGCAGGTGCCGGTGGTCCTCGCCGTGGCGGCTGAACAGCGGCGCCACCTGGGCGGCCGTGGCCGCCGTGATCCCGCCGGCGACCATGTCCTCCACGAACGACCTCGGCGAGAGGCGACGGTCGGTCAGCGCCTCCCGGCTGGCGGTCCAGCCCGTGACGATCGGGACGGGGTCGGGCTCCACGGGCCGAGTCTTCCCCATGCGTGCCAGGATCACCGGGCCGCGCTCGACCACGAGCCACGACCGCGAGGAGCCCCGCCTTGGCCGACGCCTTCATCATCGATGCCTGCCGCACCCCGCGAGGGATCGGCAAGCAGGGCAAGGGGGCGCTCGCCCACCTGCACCCGCAGCACGTCGCCGCCACCGTCCTGAAGGCCCTGGTCGACCGCAACGGCTTCGACACCGCCGACGTCGACGACGTGGTGTGGGGCACGAGCTCGCAGGTGGCGGAGCAGAGCGGCGACCTCGGCCGGATGGCCGCCCTCGACGCCGGCTACGACACTCGGGCCAGCGGTGTGACCCTCGATCGCTTCTGCGGCTCGGGCATCACGGCCAACAACTTCGCCGCCGCCATGGTGATGGCCGGCCAGGAGGACCTCGTGATCGGGGGCGGCACGGAGATGATGTCGCTGCCCAAGAAGGGCCTGTTGCCGATGGGCGCGGGCAACGCCCACCTCCAGGAGCTGCACCCGCAGTCCCACCAGGGGGTGTGCGCCGACGCCATCGCCTCCCTCGAGAAGATCGACCGCGGTGCCCTCGACGCGCTGGCCGCCGAGTCGCAGCGCCGCGCCGACGTGGCCATCAAGGAGGGCCGCTTCGACAAGAGCCTCGTGCCCGTCCTGAACCTCGACGGCACCGTGGCCCTCGACCGCGAGGAGTTCCCCCGCCCGGGCACCACGGTCGAGTCCCTCGCCGCGCTGCCGCCGAGCTTCCCGGCGGTGGCCGACCACCGCTTCGCCGACGGGGTCCCCACCTTCCGCGAGCTCATCAACCGGCGGTACCCGGACCTCGAGATCGAGCACGTGCACCACGCCGGCAACTCGTCGGGCGTGGTCGACGGCGCGGCCGCCGTGCTCTACGCGAGCGAGGCCTACGTGCGGGCCCACGGGCTCACGCCGCGTGCGCGCGTCGTGGCGGCCGGCAACATGGGCGACGACCCGACGCTGATGCTCAACGCGCCGGTGCCGTCGGCCCGCAAGATCCTGCAGCGGGCGGGCATGACCCTCGACGACGTCGACCTGATCGAGATCAACGAGGCGTTCGCGGTGGTCGCCGAGAAGTTCCTGCGCGACCTCGACCTCGACCGCGAGAAGGTCAACGTCAACGGCGGCGCCATGGCCCTCGGCCACCCCATCGGGGCCACCGGCGCCATCCTCATCGGCACCGTGCTCGACGAGCTCGAGCGCCAGGACAAGCAGGTGGGCCTGGTGACGATGTGTGCCGGCGGCGGCATGGCCCCCGCCATCATCATCGAGCGCGTCTGAGGACCGCCGCCACCGGCGGCCCCGAGGTCGATCAGTCGAGGTCGAAGCGGTCCAGCTCCATCACCTTCTGCCAGGCGGCGACGAAGTCACGGACGAACTTCTCCTTCGCGTCGTCCTGGCCGTAGACCTCGGAGATGGCCCGCAGCTGCGAGTTGGCCCCGAAGACGAGGTCGGCGGCGGTGGCCGTCCAGCGGACGTTGCCCGAGCTGTCCCGGCCCTCGTAGACGCCCTCGTCGCTGGCCGAGGTCTGCCACTCCGTGCCCGGCTCGAGCAGGTTGACGAAGAAGTCGTTGGTGAGGGTGCCGGGCCGGTCGGTGAAGACCCCGTGCGGGGAGTGCTGGGTGTTGGCGTCGAGCGCTCGCATCCCGCCGACCAGCACGGTCATCTCGGGAGCCGTGAGCGACAGCAGGTTGGCCCGATCGAGGAGCCGCTGCTCGGGGGGCAGCTTGTCGCCGGCCCGGTGGTAGTTGCGGAACCCGTCGCCTTCCGGCTCGAGCACCTCGAAGGACTCGACGTCGGTCTGCTCCTGCGTGGCGTCGGTGCGCCCCGGTGAGAACGGGACGGTGATGTCGTGCCCGGCCGCCTTGGCGGCTTGCTCGATCGCCGCGCACCCGCCGAGGACGATCAGGTCGGCCAGCGACACGTTCGCCTTCGACTCCTGCTGCACCCGCTCGAGGGCGGTGAGGACCTTGGTGAGCTGGGCCGGGTCGTTGGCCTCCCAGTCCTTCTGGGGCGCGAGGCGGATGCGGGCGCCGTTGGCCCCGCCGCGCTTGTCGGTGTCGCGGTAGCTGGCCGCCGACGCCCAGGCCGTGGCCACGAGCTCGGGCACGGTGAGCCCGGTCGCGAGGATCGCCTCCTTGAGGGCGGCGACGTCCTTGTCCTTCAGGCCCTTGCCCTCGGGCGCCGGGACGGGGTCCTGCCACAGCTGGGGCTCGGGCACCCACGGGCCGAGGAAGCGCGAGACCGGGCCCATGTCGCGGTGCAGCAGCTTGTACCAGGCCTTGGCGAACGCATCGGCCAGCTCGTCGGGGTGCTCCAGGAACCGCTTCGTGATCGGCCCGTAGATCGGGTCCATCCGCAGCGCCAGGTCGGTGGTGAGCATCATCGGAGCGTGGCGCACCGAAGGGTCGTGGGCGTCGGGCACCGCATCGGCCGCGGCGCCGTCCTTGGGCCTCCACTGGTTCGCCCCGGCCGGGCTCTTGGTGAGCTCCCACTCGTAGCCGTAGAGGGTCTCGAGGTAGCTGTTGTCCCACTGGGTCGGCGTGGGCGTCCACGCGCCTTCGAGCCCGCTCGTGATCGTGTCCTTGCCCTTGCCGGTGCCGAAGGAGCTCTTCCAGCCGAGGCCCAGGTGCTCGACCGGGCAGCCCTCGGGCTCGGGGCCGACGAGGTCGGGGTCGCCGGCGCCGTGGCACTTCCCGAAGGTGTGGCCGCCGACGATGAGCGCGGCGGTCTCCACGTCGTCCATCGCCATCCGCTTGAACGTCTCACGGATGTCGGCGGCAGAGGCGAGCGGGTCGGGGTTCCCGTTCGGCCCCTCCGGGTTCACGTAGATGAGGCCCATCTGCACGGCGCCGAACGGCGCCGCGAGGTCCCGCTCACCGCTGTAGCGCTCGTCGCCCAGCCACGTGTCCTCCGGCCCCCAGAAGATCTCCTCGGGCTCCCAGACGTCCTCCCGACCGAAGCCGAAGCCGAAGGTCTCGAAGCCCATCGACTCCAGTGCGACGTTGCCGGCGAGCACGAGCAGGTCGGCCCAGGAGATGGCGTTGCCGTACTTCCGCTTCACCGGCCACAGCAGCCGGCGGGCCTTGTCGAGGTTGGCGTTGTCGGGCCAGCTGTTGAGCGGGGCGAACCGCTGGGCGCCGTCACCCCCGCCGCCGCGGCCGTCGGCGATGCGGTACGTGCCGGCCTGGTGCCAGGTCATGCGGATGAAGAGCGGCCCGTAGTGGCCGTAGTCCGCCGGCCACCAGTCCTGCGACGTGGTCATCACGTCGATGAGGTCCCGCTTCAGCGCCTCCACGTCGAGGGTGGCGAAGGCGGCGGCGTAGTCGAAGCCCTCGCCCAGCGGGTTGCCGCGTGGGGAGTGCTGGTGCAGGACGCTCAGGTCCAGCTGGTTGGGCCACCAGTCCCGGTTCGACTGGGGCCGCCCCGACGTCTTGGGGGTCGGCGACGGGATCGCCGGGTTCTCGCTCTCGCTCGTGCTCTCGGTCACGACGCTCCTCTCGGGTGTGGCTCTGGTCGCCCGCGGTGCGCCGGCAAATGCGGCGATGATCTGGTGCGGTGCGATCCGTCCCCTCGATCGACCCGATCAACACACACCCTAGGAGGATCCGATGGCCTTCCGTCCCTATCTCTTCTTCGGCGGCACCTGTGCCGAGGCGTTCACCCGGTACCAGGAGATCTTCGGCGGGGAGCTCACGGTCATCCGGATGCGGGATGTGCCCGGCGGCGAGGTGCCGCCCGGCCAGGAGGACGTGGTGATCCACGCCGCCGTGGTGGCCGACGACCTCCTCCTCATGGGCTCCGACGAGCCCGGCAACGACAGCTTCGGCCCGGTCCAGGGGATGATGGTGAGCTACGACGCCGCCGACGAGGCCGACGCCCGCCGGGTGATCGACGCCCTCGCCGAGGGCGGCACCGTCACCCAGCCGCTCGAGCCGACCTTCTTCTCGGTGGCGTTCGGCATGTGCACCGACCGGTTCGGCACCCCCTGGATGGTGGTCGGCCCCGAGCCCGCCGCCTCCTGAGCCGCGCTAGGGCGTCGCCTCGTCGCAGAGGTGGGCGACGCCCGCGATCTCGAGGACGCGCCGCACGACGGCCGTGGGCCGGGCGAGGAGCAGGCGCCGGCCCCCGGCCTGGAGGTCCCGGCCGGCCCGGGCCAGGCAGCCGATGCCGGTGGAGTCCATGAACGTCACGGCCGACAGGTCGACGACCACCGTGCCCGCCGTGCCCGCGACGGCGGACGCCAGCGCCGCCACCACCTCATCGCGGGCGGCGATGTCGATCTCACCCGCCAGGGACACCGAGGTCCCGTCAGGACCGGGACGGACCGTGGCCGCCGGAGCGCTCGGAGCTTCTGCCATCTCTCACCTCTCCCGCGATCGGATCCACTCGAGGTGGAGGTCAGCGGGGAGCAGGGCGGACCGGTGTCGTCGGCGACGACCGGACCACCTTACCGGAGGCTCAGCCGATCGCGGGCGGGGGGAACTCCTGGCTGTCGAGCACCCGGGCCGCCACCTCGGCGACCCGGACCCGTTCGGAGCGGGCGAAGGACCGCAGCTCGTGGAACGCCTTCACGGCATCGAGGCGCTGGCTGGCCATGAGGAAGCCGATCGCCCGCTCGATCGTCACCCGGTGCAGCAGTGCGCTGTTGAGCTGATCGACGATCACGCTCTGGCGCTGGGCCAGCATCGCGGTGCCGAGCAGCTCCTCGATCACGCGGCCGTGGGCCTGCATCGCACCGATGTCCGTGGGCCCCCAGTCGTGGGCGCGGTGGCGATAGACGTTCAGCGACCCGACGGGCGTGAGCCCGAGCCGGAGGGGGATCCCCAGCACGGCCCGGACCCCGATCTCGCCGACCTGCGACCGGAGGAGCGGCCACCGGGGATCGTTGGGGAGGTCGGAGGTCCACACCTCGACCCCGTGCATCAGGGAGTCGACGCACGGACCCTCACCGGTCTCCTCCTGCGCGGCCTCGAGGGCGGCCGCCCGGCCGTTGGTCGCGCCGACGTAGTGGAGCGACTGCTGGTCGTCCAACAGCATGATGCCGCCGCCATCGGCGGAGAACAGCTCCGCCGTGGCGTCGGCGACGGCCCGCAGCGAGGCCTCCAGCTCGCCCGATGCGAGATCGGACCGCTGGAGCGCCTCCACCGATCGCTCGGTGTCGCTGGGACCTACACCACCGCCCGCCATGTCGAGGGTCAGTCCTTGGCCCGCTCGGCCAGCTCCTGCTCGATCTCCTTCTCGCGGGCCTTGGCCTCGTGGGCCTTCGCCTCGGCTCGGGCCTGGTCGGCCTCGCGCTCCGCCTCGCCCTTCTTCTTCTGGGCCTCGCCCTCCCGGGCCAGGTCCGGGTTGTCGGTCAGGTCGCCGACGGCTTCCTTCGCCTTGCCCTTGAGCTCTTCGATGGCACCCATGGTCATCTCTCCTCTGGTGGTTCGGGGGGTTGGTTCCGCGCCGCGGGGATCGGCCGGCTTCAGTTCTTCGCGGCCTCGGCCACCTTCTGCTTGCGCTCGAAGGTGGCTGCCTTGGCGTTCTTCGCCTCGGCCTTCAGCTCGGCGCGCAGCGCCTTGAGGTGCTCCGTGGCGCGCTCCTGCTGGGCCTCGCCGGCCTCCTGCAGGCGATCGTTGCCGATCAACGTGCCGACGAGCTCCTTCGCGAGCCCGGTCGCCTTGTCGCCGACGCCACGCAGCTTGTTCAGGTCAACGGTTCCGATCTGCACCATTCATCCTCTCGTCAGGGGTCGTCCATGCGTACCCGTGGTGCGCTCCGGGCAAACGGCGGCCATGCAGAGGCCGGCGCGGGCGCGTGGCACGACGTTTGCCACAAGGTCACGGGGGTAGTGGCACAGCGCATTCCCCAACCGAGGGCGCAGCCGAGGAGGCAGACATGGGTATCGGAGTCAGCGTGTTCATCATGGCGGTGGGTGCGGTGCTGGCCTTCGCCGTGGATCAGCAGAACGCCAACGGGTTCGATCTGAACGCCATCGGCGTGATCCTCATGATCGTGGGCGCCATCGGCCTCATCACCACGGCGTTCATCTGGGGCCCGCGGACCCGCCGCACGGTGGTCGACGAGAGCGTCGCCGCCCGACCCACCCGCCGCACGGTCGTGCGCGAAGAGGTCTGACGGCAACCGCTCCGGGTCCCCGAGACCCCGACGGCGCCCCGCCCCCGGGCGGGGCGCCGTCGCGCCTGCGGTATGGGAACCGGCGCGATCGGGAAGTGGCGGGCCCGATGTCTGGCGTGATCTCCCTCACCCACGAGCCCGCACTCACCATCACGATGGTCCCGGGCCACGGATCGGTGACGCTGCGCGTCGAGGGCGAGCTCGACGCATCGACGATCTCGACCTTCCGAGGCTGCGTCGACCACCTCGACCCGGCGTTCCGGGAGGTCGTGTTCGACCTGGAGGGCCTGGGCTTCCTCGACTCGAGCGGGATCGGCGCGTTCGTGCAGGCCCACCGTGAGATCGAGACCGGCTTGCGCACCATGAAGGTCGTCAACGCGTCGAGGCGGGTGCGCTTCGTGTTCGACCTCACCGGGCTCACCCACATCATCAGCTGAGCCCGCTCGGGACCGAGGGCGGTTCGATGAACCCACGCTCCATCACGCTGATCCGCCACGCCCAGAGCGCCGGCAACGTCGCGAACGACGCGGCGATCGCGGCCGGGCTCCCGGAGCTCGACCTTGCGCAGCGCGACATGGACGTGCCGTTGTCGGAGCTCGGCGAGGAGCAGGCCGGCCACCTCGCCGCCTGGGTCCGTGGCCTCGCCCGGGCTCCGGCGGTCGTGCTCTGCTCGCCGTACGTGCGGGCGGTGCAGACCGCCCGGATCGCGTTCGCCGGTGCGGGGGCAGCGGTGCCGCTGCGCTACGACGAGCGCCTGCGCGAGCGCGAGTTCGGCGTCCTCGACCGGCTCACCAAGGTTGGCATCGAGGCCCGCTTCCCCGAGCAGGCCGCCGCGCGCGCGTTCCTCGGCAAGTTCTTCCACCGCCCGCCCGGCGGGGAGTCGTGGGCCGACGTCGCCGCCCGCGTGCGGTCGGTGCTGTCGGACCTCCGGCTCGACCACGACGGCGACGACGTCGTCATCGTCACCCACCAGGCCGTGATCATGCTGTTCCGCTACGTGCTCGACGGCCTCACCGAGGCCGAGCTGCTCGAGATCGACGGGACCGCGCAGATCGCGAACACGGCGGTCACGACCTACGACCTCTCGTCCGGCGCGCCCGAGCTCGTCGTGTTCAACGACAGCGCGCACCTGCCCGAGCAGGAGACGACCGAGGCGTCCGACGTCCCCGTGGCCCCACGGTGACCGCGCTCGACGGGCTGCTCGCCGACCACCCGCTGCCGGACCTCTCGGGCGGCAAGGACGAACGGTCGACCACCGTGATCGTCGGCGGCCCGCCGGCCTGCCCCGGCGCCGTGCTGCTCGCGGGCGAGGCCGCACTCCGAGTGGGGGCGGGGCGGGTGCAGCTCGTCGTCCACCCGCTGGTCGTGCCTGCCGTCGGCGCTCGGCTCCCGGAGGCCGCGGTGACCGGATGGGCCCAGGACGGGCCGCCCCCGTCGGACGTGGCCCAGCTGCTGGCCGACGCCGGGGTGGTGGTGATCGGTCCCGGGCACCAGGACCTCCCCTCCGAAGTCGTCGCCAGCGCGGTGCGCGCCGCGGGTGCCGTCCCGGTGGTGCTCGACGCCGGCGCCCTCGGCGCGGTGGACGCGGTGAGGGACCGCGCGCAGCTGGTGCTGGCGCCGAACCGGCGCGAGGCGCAGCAGCTCGCCGGGAGCGCCGACGACGAGGAGGGCCTGGCCACGGCCCTGGCCCGGCGGCTCGGGCAGCCCGTCGCAGTACGGGGGGCTCGGTCGGTCGTCGCCGACGGCACGACGCGGTGGACCCAGGACCAGCCGCCCGGGCTCGGGACGCCCGGCTCGGGCGACGTGTGCATCGGCGCGCTGGCCGGCCTCCTCGCGGCGGGGGCGGCACCGCTCGCCGCGCTGGGTTGGGCCGTCGCCCTCCACGCCCGGGCCGGCGCCTGCGCCGGCGAGCGAACCCCCGTCGGGTACCTCGCCTCCGACGTCGTGCGGCACCTGCCCCACGCGCTCGCGGCGTCGATCCCGTCGCGCTGAGGACGGGGTGGTGGCACCACCCTCCTGACACCGGGCTGCGCCCTCCCCCGCCGGCCGGATCCCTCGTACCCTCCGAAGGAGCCCAGTGCTCGCGGGAGGAGGACTGCGATGGACGCCACCACCACCATCGCCGCCGAGGCGGCGGCCGTGGCCGAGGCCGCTCGGCCCCGATCGCTCGAGATCGAGCACGCCGGCGAGGTGCCCGGCGACCTCGTCGCGCTGCTCGAGCGGGCCGGGCTGCTCCGGCTGTTCGTGCCGCGCGCCCTCGGCGGGGCGGAGGTCGACCCCCTCACCGCGTTCGAGGCCGTGGAGGCCGTCGCCGAGGCCGACGGCTCGCTCGGCTGGATCACCTTCGTGCTCAACGGCAGCTGCTTCGCGTGCTGGCTGGAGCCGAGCGTCGCCGCCGAGGTGCTCGCCGCCCGCCCGGGCAGCGGCATCGGAGGCGTGCTCGCACCGATCGGCCGGGCCGCACCGGATCCCGGCGGGGTGCGGCTCACCGGGCGCTTCCCGTTCAACAGCGGGGCGTCGCACGCCTCGTGGCTGGCCCAGGGCGCGCTCCTCGTCGACGACGACGGCACGCCGCTGACCCGAGCCGACGGCCAGCCCGATGCCCGCCAGGTCTTCGTGCCGCCGAGCGACTTCGAGATCCTCGACACCTGGCACGTCGCCGGCCTGAAGGGGACGGCCAGCCACGACGTCCAGATCGACGGTGCCGTCGTCCCCCGCGAGCGCACGGCCAGCCTGGCGCTCGACCACGCACCGTGCGACGCCCCCATCTTCCGCTGGACCGTGTACTCGATCGTGACGCCGCTGATCTGCGCGGTGGGCACGGGCATCGCCCGCCGGGCGCTCGACGAGTTCGCGGCGGTCGCGGCCACGAAGTCCCGGCGCACGAGCACGGCGCTGGCCGACACGGAGCCCGTGGCCCTGGCCACCGTGCAGAACGAGGGCCGGCTCCGAGCCGCGCGATCGCTCCTCGTCGACACCTTGGGCGCGGCCTGGGAGAAGGCGCTGGCCGGCGACCGGCTGGAGCCCGGCGACCGGGCCGCCATCCGCCTCGCCGGCGTGCACGCGATGCAGGCCAGCGTCGAGGTGGTCGACAGCGTGTTCGCCCAGGCCGGGGGCGGGGCGCTCTACGAGACCAACCCGCTCCAGCGCTGCTGGCGCGACGTCCACGCCGCCCGCAACCACATCTTCTTCTGCAACGAGGACGCCCGGCAGGTGGGCCACCACCTCCTCACGAACGGTCCGCTCGCCGCGAACATCTGAACGTTCGCTACGTTGCCGGCCGTGGGGAAGCCGCTGCACCACACCGCGCCGCCGCTGCCGTTCGACGGAGCCGTCGACGCCGACGGGCACATCCTCGAGCCCCCGGACCTCTGGGAGCGCTACCTCGAGCCGCGCTACCGCGACCGGGCGATGCGCATCACTCTCGACGACCGCGGCCTCGAGCAGCTCGAGATCGGGGGCCAGCCGTCGGCCATGAGCCGGCGGGGGTCGGTCTCCGTGCTCGGCGCCATGGGCGACCCGGACCTGGCCGCGATCCAGAAGGACCCCGCTCGCACGTACCTGTCCGAGGCGCCGTTCGGGAGCATGGACCCCGCCGAGCGGCTCGAGCTGCTCGACGCCGAGGGCATCGACGCCGCGGTGCTCTACACCACCGTCGGCCTGCTGTGGGAGGCCGAGCTGGCGGACCCGGAGCTGAGCCAGGCGTACACGCGCGCGTACAACCGCTGGATCTGCGAGTTCTGCGCGGACACCCCCCGCCTGGTGCCCACCGCCCACCTCTCGCTGTCCGATCCGAAGGCCGCCGCCGAGGAGCTGGCCCGGGCCCACGGCGAAGGCGCGATGGGCGCCTACGTCTGCCCGTTCACCCATGACGCCCGCCCGCTCGGCCACCCCGACAACGACCCGGTCTTCGACATGGCGCAGCAGCTGGGCATCCCGTTCGCCATCCACCCGACCTTCGAGCCGCAGTGGACGAAGGGCTCGCGGATGGGCGCCTGGGAGAACGTCCGCCAGCTGCGCCTGCTCGCCTCGGTCACGGCGTCCGACGGCGTCCGGCACCAGTTCACGACGCTGTTCGACTATGGCGTGTTCGATCGCTTCCCGCAGCTGAAGGTCCTCGTCCTCGAGTCGGGCGGTGGGTGGATCGGCTACTGGCTCGACCGCATCGACGCCGTCTACGCCCACACGTTCATCGGCACCCGGGTGCCGCTCGAGCGCAAGCCGAGCGACTACTTCCGGGAGCGGGTGTGGATCTCGTGCGACCCGGACGAGCGCACCATCCCCGCGCTGGCCGAGCGCTTCGGCGCCGACCGGTTCCTCTGGGCGTCGGACTTCCCGCACGCCGACCACACCCCCGAGTACCTCCACGACCTCGCCGAGCTGGCCGCCGCCTTCCCCGACGACGGCGACCGTCGCCGCTTCCTGGGCGACAACGCCCGCGAGCTCTTCCGCATCGACGCCTGACCGATCGACCGACCGCGACGGACCGCGACGGACCGCGAACGACCGCGACGGACCGCGAACGACCGCGAACGACCGCGAACGACCGCGAACGACCGCGAACCCGTGGGAGAACGGGCGCAATCCTGACGCCGTTCTCCCACGAGTTCGCGTGGGGGGTGGGGGCTGGGGCGGTCGCGTCGCGCTAGGGGGTGGGCTCGAGGGGCGGGGCGGGGACCGAGATGGCGGGGTGCTCGGTGCCGCCGTCGACCTCGAAGACCTTGCCCGTGACCCACGACGAGGCGTCGGACGCCAGGTAGAGCACCGCGCAGGCGATGTCGTCGGGCTCGCCCGGGCGGTGCATCGGCGTGTTGGCCAGGAACTGCTCGCGGAGCCCGTCGTCGGTGAGGACGACGTCGAGCGAGCGGGTGGCGACGCCGCCGACGTCGATGGCGTTCACCCGCACGCGTGGCGCGAGCTCCGCGGCGAGGTTCTTCGTGAGGCGGTCGAGGGCGGCCTTCGCGGCGCCGTAGGCCACGAACATCGTCTGGGTCATGCTCGCCGAGCGCGACGAGATGTTCACGATCGCGCCGCTGCCAGCGGTATCCACCATCTGGCGCGCGGAGAGCGTGGCAAGGGTCAGCGGCGCCGTGACGTTGAACAGGAACGCGTTGGCCATGAAGCGCTGGCTCGTCTGCATGGCCGCTCGCGGCATCGCGCCTCCGGCGTTGTTCACGAGGATGTCGAGCCGTCCGAGCTCGCCGACGGTGGTGGCGACGAGGTGCTGGAGCGCGGCCTCGTCGGTCACGTCGGTCGGCACGACCAGCGCGCGACGGCCGCGCTCGCGCACGAGCGCGGCCACCTCCTCGAGGTCGGACTCGGTGCGGGCGGCCACCACCACGTCCGCACCGGCGTCCGCGAGCCCGAGGGCGATCCCCCGACCGATGCCGAGGCCGGCCCCGGTCACGATGGCGACGCGGTCGGTCACCGCGAAGCGGTCGAGGATCGACATCAGCCGGCACCGCCCGGCCGCTGCAGGTGCGCCGCCGCCCGCCCGGCCACGAGCGGCATCTCGAGGTACGTCTGGAGCCCGGGGGGTGCGGCCACCACGTAGGGCACGGCGCTCACGCAGTGCACGGCCGTGGCGACGATGCCCGGGTTGCGGGCCAGGCCGGCCTCGATGCTCGTCGGGTGCAGCTTGGAGAACGTCGTGAGGCAGCACGGGTCGCCGGTCACCTCGACCTCGAAGCGCTCGCCCTTCGGCCCGAACGTCCACCCCTGGTCGAGGTGCTCGTCGCCCATGAACCAGTTCACCGCCGCCGTGACCACCGGCGTGCCGTCGACCGTGCCCTCCCAGCGGAACCGCTGCGCAGCGACCAGTCCGGGCTCGATGGGCCCGATCGGCGACTCGATGGGAGCGGTGGCCACGGCCACGTCGTGGGTCGTGCGGAGCTCGGGGTCGAGCGCGAACCCGAGCTCGTCGGCGACCATCCACACCGACTGGCGGAACCCGGCGCCGAGGGCGTCGGCCATCACGCTCGTGCGGGCATGCTCGGGCGTCGCGCCGAACAGCATCCAGTCGCGGATCACGTCGGGAGCGCCGTAGGTGCGGATGTCGGAGAACTCCTCGGCCCGCACGTGGGTGATCGAGGCGGACATCGCCGAGATCATCAGCGGGAACCGCTCGGTGATGCCGCCGGGGTGGATGCCCGTGCCGTGCAGCGTCGCACCCGCCTCCTTGGCCACCGCGTCCATGCGCTCGCGCTGGTCGCTCGGGGGGTAGAACCACCCGAGGGGCGTGACGACGTCCTTGCCGGAGCGCAGGATCGCCTCCACCACCCCCGGGTCCGCCATGAACGGGCTGTAGACCACGCAGTCCGCCTCGAGGGCGAGCAACCGCTCGACGTCGGTGGTGGCGGTGACGCCGATCGGGTCGCGTCCGACGAGCGTGCCGAGGTCGGTGCCGTCCTTGTCGGGGCTGTGCACCCACGCGCCGACGAGCTCGAGGTCGGGCCGGTCGAGCACCGTCTCGATGGCGGCCCGCCCGACGCCACCGGTGGCCCACTGGATCACGCTGATCGCCATGGCGCCGCAGGCTAGGCCCAGGCCGAGCGGCGTGGATCAGGGAGCGCCCCGCCCGGGGGCTGAGCCGCCGCCTACTTGGAGCGCTTGGCGGCGGCCTTGTCGACGTTGTGCTGCACGGCGGCCTTGATCAGGGCCGCGAAGGCCTTGGCGTCCACCCGGTCACCCTCGTAGAGGTCGACGCAGCGGCGGGAGCCGGCGTCGAGCGACGCGTTGAACACGTGCTTCGGGTCGGCCAGCGAGGCCCCCTCGAAGAAGCTGAGCTTCACCTTGTCCTTGTAGATCTCGCCGGTGCAGATGAGCCCGGCGTGCGACCAGGTGGGCACGCCGGCCGGGTTCGACGGCTTGGACCACTTGAGGTCCTCCTCGACGTCGGGATCGGCCTTGCGGATGAGCCCGCGGAGGTGGCTGAGGAGCTCCCCCCGCCAGTCGCCCTGGTCGGCGAGGAGCTGGTCGATTCGGGCCGACACCGACGCGTCGGCCCCTGCGGCCTTGGCCATCGTCAGCTCGCCTCCGACCGGGCGGCGATCGCCGCGAAGTCCCGCTGCACCTGGCGGTACCACTTCATGCCGGACACGGGTCGCTTCCACCGGCCCTTCATCGCCTGCAGCGCCGGCTCGTGGTCGGTCGCACCATCGGCGACCGCCGCCCGCAGGTGCGCGTCCTGGGCCTTGATCACCTCGTTGTGGTCGTCGCCGTGGAGCTCGAGGTCGCACGGGCCGCCCAGCTGCTTGCAGGTCATGGTCGTCATTCTGGTCTCCTCTGTGCCGTGCTCGTCCCGAGCACTCCGACAAAGTGAGAGTAGCACTATCAATTCGAGAGCGCTAGTCTCAATGCATGGCATCGCAGGCGAGGACCCGGCTGGCCCGGGCCGCGGTGATCGGCGCCGCCCGCGAGCTCTTCGTCGAGCGGGGCTACGGCACGACCACCATCGAGGCCATCAGCGAGCGGGCCGACGTCCCCCCGGCCACCGTGTACCGCCTGTTCTCGTCGAAGCACGGGATCCTCAAGGCCCTCTTCGACGTGTCCATCGTGGGCGACGACGAGGAGATCCCGATGGGCGAGCGCCCCGAGGTGCAGGCCCTCCTCGGCTCGTCGCTCCCCCGTGAGCAGGTGGCCGGGTTCGTGGCGATCACGGTGGAGGTCAACCAGCGGGTCGCTCCCCTCTACGGGATCCTCGTCAGCGCGGCGGGGACCGACCCGGACGCCGCCGCCCAGCTCGACGAGCTCACGGGCCAGCGCCAGCGGGGCCAGCGATCGATCGCCCGGTCGCTGGCCCGCGCCGGCGCGCTGCGGCCCGAGCTGCGCGAGCGCGACGCGGCCGACCTCATCCACGCCCTCCTCTCCCCCGAGCTCTACCGGCTCCTGGTGGTCGATCGGGGCTGGTCGCCGGACCGGTACGCCCGCTGGCTCGAGGCGGCCGTCGCCGACCAGCTCCTCGCCTCCTGACGGGCTCCGATGACTACGGTCGCCGGGAGCCGTCTGGTCCTTGACGCACGTCGCGGGCAAGAGAGGAGGGGTCACATGGAGACCATCAACCTGGGGGTCGCCGACGAGCTGCCGCCGGTGGACTGGAGCACCGTCGTCGCCAAGCTGGAGGACGGATCCGCCCCCGAGCCCGACGCCCACAACTCCCGCACCACGTGGCTCACCACCCTCAACGAGGACGGGAGCCCGCACGTGACCGCGGTCGGCGCCCTCTGGCTCGACGGCGCCTACTGGTTCCAGACGGGGTCGGGCACCCGCAAGCACGGCAACGTCGAGCGCGACCCGCGCTGCACGGTGGCCCGGTCGGTCCGCGACGCCGACGTCGTGGTCGAGGGGACGGCCCGACGGGTCACCGACGCCGACGAGATCGCCCGTGCCGCGAAGGCCTGGGCCGACGGCGGCTGGCCGGTCGAGCCCGATCCCAGCGGCAGCGGGATCACCGCGCCCTTCAACGCGCCGTCACAGGGCCCGCCCCCGTGGCACGTGTACCGCATCGAGCCGACGTCCGCGACCGTGTGCCTGGGCGTCGAGCCCGGCGGCCTCACCCGCTACCGCTTCTGACGCTCGGCGCCGCGGGCGCGGTCAGGTGCGGGCCACCGCCCGGGCGGCTCGCACCCCGGCGCGCATGACCTTGGGGTAGCGGTGGGCCAGGCGCTCGGCGAACCGGTCGCTCATGCGCCGGGCCGGCGTGGACGTGGGCAGCAGCGCCCCCGCCGGCGCGGGGGCGGGGGCGCCGACGGCCGCCAGCTGCCACTCCCCCGGCACGCCCTTGAGGGCATGGGTGCCACGGTCGGTCGTGACCACCCCCGAGCCGGCGATGAGGTCGCGGACGGTGCTCGTGACCACCGCCTCGCCCGGAGCCGCCACGCTGCACACCCGCGAGGCGATGTTCACGGCGAGCCCGCGGATGTCGTCGCTGGTGACGTCGCACTCGCCGGTGTGCACGCCGATGCGCACCTCGAGCCCGAGGGCGCGGATCTGGTCCCGGATCGAGATGGCGAAGGCCACCGCCCGCCCCGGGCCCGCGAAGGTCGCCAGGAAGCCGTCGCCGAGGGTCTTCACCTCGCGGCCCTCGTGCTCGGTCAGCAGGCTGCGGACGACCCGGTCGTGCGAGCGCACCAGCTCGCCCCACGCGGCGTCGCCCAGCTCGGCGGCCCGCTCCGTGGAGGCGACGATGTCGGTGAAGACCACCGTGAGGAGCTGGCGGTCGGCGGGCGCGGCCGGACGCACGCCGGTGACGAACAGCTCCACCTCGTCGCACACGCGGTCCAGGTCGGCGAGGTTGAACGGCACGTGGTCCCCGCCGGAGAGCACCACGAGCTTGGCGCCCTCGATGGCGTCGGCGACCTCGTGCGCGCACCAGGCCGGGATGGCGTAGTCGTCCTCGAAGTGGGTGACCAGGGTGGGCGCGGAGATCAGCGGGAGCGCGTGGCGGACGTCGCAGCTCCACACGCTCTGCACCAGGTGGCGGACCACGCCCGGGCTCGAGCCGGACCGCTCCCAGGCCGCCCACAGGCGGCGCTCGAGCGGCCGGTGGGCCACCTTCCGGGCGAGCGTGTCGATCGTCTGGCCCTCACCCCAGTGGTCGAGCGCCTCCACGAACCCCCGCCACACGGTGCGCCGGTACTCCTCGGCCCGCTCGTCGTCGGACCACACCTCCGGGCCGGAGGCGAACGTGCCGTACAGGGAGAGGTGGGTGACGCGCTCCGGGTAGGTGGCGGCGAAGAGCATCGCCATCGCCCCGCCCTCGGACATCCCGTGCAGCACGACCCGGTCGACCTCGGCATCGTCGAGGACGGCCCGGATGTCGTCCATCCGCTCCTCGAAGGTCGGCGGCGCGCTCACGGGGTCGGAGAGGCCCGTCCCCCGCTTGTCGAACAGGAGCACCCGTGAGTACGCGGCGGCCCGCTCGATCAGCCGGTGGAACAGCGGCTCGGCCCAGCACAGCTCCACGTTGGACACGAAGCCCGGGCACACGAGGAACGTCCGCTCCTGGGCCGGATCGCCGACCGACTGGTAGGCGATCGACACGTCGCCGCTGCGGGCGTACCTCGTGTCCGGTCGTTCCACGTGCTCCCACCCCGTCCGTCGTCACCTGCCGGACCCCGTACGGCCAGGGTACGCCACCGCCCCGGGAGCAGGGCGAGCACGCCGACGACCAGCTCCACGCTGCGTCCAGCGCGAGCCGAGGGCTCAGGCCTTGGCCTCGAGGATGAGGTTCAACGGGGTCTCCGCCGCCCGGCGGAACTGCGTGAACCCGGCTTCCTCGAAGACCTCCCGCAGCCGGCCCTCGCCCGCCTGGGCGCCGAGGCCGAGGCCGACCTCCTGGGACAGCGAGTTGGGGGTGCAGACGGCCGAGGACACGGTGTAGAGCATCGCCGCCACCGGGTTCTCGACCACGTTCGTGGCGCGGCCGTCGAGCGCGAACGGCTCGACGAGGAGCACGGTGCCGTCGTCGGCCAGGTGCTCGAGGGCGTGGCGGGCGATGCCCACCGGGTCGCCCATGTCGTGGAGGCAGTCGAAGAAGCAGATGAGGTCGTACGTGCCGTCGTAGCCCTTGGCGTCGGCCACGGCGAACGACGTGCGCTCGGCCACGCCGGCCTCGGCCACCCGCTCCTCGGAGGTGGTGATCGACGGAGCGTGGAAGTCGAAGCCCGTGATCCGCGCCTCCGGGAACGCCTGCGCCAGCACGACGACGGAGGCACCGTGGCCACAGCCGACGTCGGCCACGGTCCCGCCGGCCCGGAGCTTGTCGGCGACGCCGTCGAGCGCTTCGATCCAGCTCGGCAGCTCGGCGCGGTAGCCCGTGCGGAAGAACCACTCGGTGCCGGAGAACAGGCACGGGTGGTGGGCGCCCCACGAGAGCGCCCCGTTGCCCCGGAAGGCCTCGGCCACCTTCGGCAGGTCGATGTAGATCGAGCCGATCGCGTTCATGGCCCGGGCGACGAACGCCGGCGACTCGTCGTCGGCCAGCGCCAGCACGGCCTCGGGCCCGATCTCGTAGCGATCGGTCGCGGCGTCCCACGACAGGAGGCCGCCGGCGGCCTGGCCGTCGATCCACTCCCGGACGAGGCGCGGGTTGCACCCCGTCTTGGCCGCCAGGTCGTCGGATGTGCTCGGCCCGAGCTCGGCCAGGGTGCGGTAGAGGCCGAGCTCGTCGCCCAGCCAGATGCCGAAGCAGAGGGCGCTGCCGGTCATGTGGCCGACGAGCTGGCCCATCAGCTCCTCGAGCTTCTTCTCGTCCACTGCTGCTGCCATCCGGATCCCCTCCCTAGGACTTCGCGTACGTGGCTGCGCCCTGGAACTCCACGACGACCGCCGGCTCGTCACCGATCACCCAGCCGTCGTGGCCCGGGGCGATGCGGTACACGCTGCCCGCGTGCACCTCACCGGTCGTCCCGTCGGCGGTCTGGATGCCCATGGTCCCCGAGATCAGGTATCCGAGGTGCAGCGTCTGGCACGAGTCGCCGCCGACCACCGGCTGGATGTGCTCGGACCAGCGCCAGCCCGGTTGGAACGTGTACCGGCCGATCTCCCCCCCGTCCATGCGCACCACCTCGACGGTGACCGTGGGATCGGGGGACCGGACCTCGTCCGGCGCCGAGAAGTCGTTGATGTCGAGCCCAGCCATGCCTGCCTCCTGATCGTCGGTTCCGATGAGGGGGCGCGACGGGGGGCGTCGCGACGCGACCGGGGCTCAGATCTCCCAGCTCACCGGCTCGGCGGGGTCGTAGGCGCAGAAGGCGCCCGTCCGCACCGAGCGGTGGAGGTGCCGGCCCGCCGTGGGGTGCTCGGCCTCGATGCGCCTCAGGGCGTCGGCCACGCGGCGCCGCACGGCCTTGCGGGCCCGCTCGACCCAGTCCGGCGCCCGCCGCGCGGTCCCGCCCAGGCCGAGGTCGGCGGCGAGCTGGTCCGTGATCGCCTCGCGCTCGGCTCGGGCCCGGGTGGAGCGCACGGCATCACCGACGGCGTCGGCGGTGTCCTC
>JADMIO010972825.1_pt1 | contig 25736 bp, 20 predicted proteins | sample 8958161 | NCBI WGS metagenome assembly JADMIO01 (sample SAMN16585339, study PRJNA669376) | soil metagenome | isolation source: Crop rotation soil | place: USA: Cullars Rotation, Alabama | collected 2011 | reverse complement strand
TAGAGGGCGGCGGTCGCCCGCTTGAACCAGGACTCGCCGTGGCGGCGCGAGCGCACGCCGAACACGACGTCGTAGCCTTCGCGCCAGCGGGCGAGCATCTGGCCGACCACCTCGGGCGGATCTTGCAGGTCGGCGTCCATCACCACGACCGCCTGGCCGTCTGCGCGATCGAGGCCCGCGGTGATCGCCATCTGGTGGCCGAAGTTGCGGGAGAATGACACCACCTTGTAGCGCGGCTCGAGCGCGGCCAGCTCCTCGAGCAGCGCCAACGACCGGTCGCGGGAGCCGTCGTTGACGAAGATGACCTCCCACGCGTCGCCGATGTCGCCACCGACGCCGGCCAGGAACGCGCGGAGCCGGCGGTCCAGCTCCGGGATGATCGCCTCCTCGTTGAAGATGGGCAGAACCAACGAGAGGACGGGACCCTCCATCGGCCCCTGTATATCACCGCGCACGGCCGGCCACCCCCCCGGTCAGGAGGGCCGGACCGGCGGGGCGCCGCCGCGGCGGGCGCGGGCGGTAGCTGAGCCGCCGCGCCGCAACGACCGCCCGGCGCCGCCGTCCACCCCTGTATCATCACGTCCGCGCATGCGGACGCTCAAGACATCGCTGCTCGCCGTGCTCGCGCTCGGCGCGCTGCTGCGGCTGCCGACGTTCGGGCGGCCCCTGCTGTCCGACGACGAAGCGATCTACGCGGCGACCGCCGACGCGATGGCGCGCGGCGAGCTGCTCTACCGCGACGTCGTCGATCACAAGCCGCCGCTCATCTATCACGTGTACCAGGCGGGCTTCGGGGCGCTCGGCCGCTACCAGACCCACGGCGCGCACGCGCTGGTGATCCTGGCGGTGCTCGCGACGGCCGGGTTCCTGTTCGCGATCCGACGGCGCGAGCAGGCCGCCGGCGCGGAGCAGGCGGGCGTCGCGGCGACCGCGCTGTTCCTGATTTTCTCGACGACCTGGCACGACTACGACGCGCTGTCGGCGAACTGCGAGCTGTTCCTGCTCGCGCCACAGGCGGGCGCCGCCTGGCTCTTGCTCCGCGCGCTGCACAGTCCCTGGCGCGGCGCGCGCGCGCTGGGCGCGCACCTCGCGATCGGGGCGCTGATCGGGGCCTCGGCGCTGTTCAAGTATCAGGGGCTGGCGTTTTTGGGCGCTTCGATCGGCGTGCTGGTCTGGCAAGCGCTGCTCGGGCGCGCGTCGTGGTCGGCGGTCGTGACGGGCGCGCTCTGCCACGTCGCCGGCGCGATGGTCCCGGCGGCGCTCTACCTCGCCTGGTGCGCGGCCGCGGGCAACGCCGCGGCGACGGTCTACTGGTTCCGATTCAACTTCTCGTACGTGGGCGCCGGGCTGACCGGGCTGGAGGCGATCGCGCGCATGCTGCGCCGGACGCTGCTGATCGGCGGCGTCGCGCTGATCCCGTACGCGTTCGGAATGATCGCCGCGGCGCGCACGGCGGCCGCGATGTTCAGGATCGTTCGCCGGGGCCCGCGCCGCGCGCTCGACGCCGGCGCGCCGACGCCGGAGGCCGCGCTCGGCGCGCTCTGGCTCGCGACGTCGATCGTCGCCTGGGCGACGGGCGGCCGCTTCTTCGGGCACTACTTCCATCTGATCCTCGCCCCGCTCTGCCTGCTCGCCGCGCCCGCCGCGTGCCGGCTCTGGAATGCGGGCCGCGCGCGCCGGGCGGCGCTCGTGGCGCTGTGCGCGCTGCCGGCGCTGACGTTCTTCGCGCTCGCCACCTTCGCCCGGCCGGTCGCCGCGGCCGTCGACGGCGGCGAGCCGCCCTACGGCGAGGTGGCCGCGCGCATCGACGCGCTGACGACGCCCGACGACCGCATCTTCGTCTGGGGGAACTCGCCGCAGCTCTACGTTCAGGCCCGGCGCCCGATGGGGGCCCGGTTCTCGTTCTGCAACTACATGACCGGCGAGAGCCCGGGCACGCCGACCGAGACCGGAGAGCGCGACGCGGACGCCAACCAGCTGCCCGCGGCCTGGGAGATGCTGTTCGCCGACCTCGAGGCGCGCCGCCCCGCCCTGTTCGTCGACGCCGCGGCGGCGGGCTGGGACGGCTACGGCAAGTACCCGCTCGCGCGCTACCCGCGGCTGCGCGCGTACGTCGACGCGCATTACCGTCAGGTCGAGGTGCCCGCCGGCGTCGTCCTGTACCGCCGCGTGCGGTAGAGGAAGACCGCCGTCGCGACCAGCGCCACCGCGGTCACCATCGTCACGTGGTAGGTGAGCGCATACGAGATGGCGACGTCGCGCGCCACGCCGCACATGACGAGCGCGACCGTGGCGCCGGCCTCGACGGTTCCGAAGTTGCCGGGCAGGGTCGGGATGATGATCGCCGCGTTGATCCCGACGAGCGTCAGCAAGGCGGTGCGCGCGCTCGGCTCGATGTGGAACGCGCTCTGGAACAGCATCAGCATCACGATCTCCGCCGACCAGCCGACCAGCGACAGCAAGACCATGGCGGCCACCCGGCGCGGCGTCGACGCTCGCAGGCCTGACGACAGCGCCTGCTGCACGCGCGGCCAGCGACCGAGGCGCGGCGCCAGCGATCGGCCCGCGGCCAGCACCGCCGCGTAGGCCGCCACCGCGGCGCCCGAAAGCGTCAGCGCCGCCGTGCCCAGGTCCGACAGCAGCGCGGCGATGAACGCCAGGATCGCCAGCGCCAGCACCTCGGCGCCGCGCTCCGCCCAGGTGGACGCGTAGTCGACCGCCAGGCGCCGCTCTTGCCGGAGCCGCGCCGCGCGGAGCAGATCGCCGCTGCCGAAGCCGATCACGTTGTTGACGAGCACGCCCTCGATGGTCGCGGCCAGCACGTGGCGATACGGAGGCGGATCGGTCAACGCCACCCGCCAGCGCGCCGCCTTGAGCGGCAGGAACGCCGCGAAGTTCACCAGGATCGCCCCGGCCAGCGCCCAGGGCGCGCTCGTCGACAGCGGCACGGTCCAGGGCTTCTCGCGCCACACCACCACCGCCAGCAGCGCGAGCGGCAAGCAGCGCAAGACGATCATCCAGCGTCGGCGGTTCATCTGTTGCCGGTCGTCTGTTGCCCGTGCGCGAGCGGCCTCAAGCCTACCCGGCCGACTACGCGACGGCGCGTTCGCGCGCGTTCGACGACCCCGCCGCGCGTCCCGTGACGCGGTGGAAGACGTCGAGGATTCTGCCGCCGACGCGCGTCCAGTCGTAGCTGTCGGCGATGATGCGGCCGCGCGCGATGCGCTCGCGCTGATCGCGCTGCAGGGTGTCGACCACCGAGGCCGCGAACGCCTCCGCGCTGGTGTCCGCGGCCATGACCACGTTCGCCCAGTGGTCGCCGGCGCGATCGGTTCCGAGGCCGGGCAGCGCCACCACCGGCAAGCCGGCCGCGAACGCCTCCAGCACCATGATGGAGAAGCCGACCGCGCGCGCGGGCAGCAGGAACAGCGACGACGACGCGAGGATCTGCGGGCGCTCGTCGTACACCGCGCCCAGGAACTCCACGCGCTCGCGCAGCTGCGGCGCGACCTGCGCCTCCAGCTCCGCGCGCATCGGACCGTCGCCCGCGATCAGCAGCCGCACGTCGGGCAGCGCGGCGCCGATCCGGTTGAACGACTGCACCGCGATCTCGGGCCCGTTGCGCGCCTCGAGCCGGCCGAGATAGACGAGGTTCCGCATGCCGGGCCGGACGTAGCGCGCGTCGGGCGCGGCGCGCCAGTAGGGCACGTCGACGCCGTTCGGGACGATCGTCGGTTCGAACTCGGCGTAGCGCTGCATCGACTGCGCCGTCGCCTGCGAGACGGCGATGACGGCGGCGGCGCGGCGAAACACCCAGCGGTAGTAGGGCGAGACGCGGTGGCGCCAGGGCGCGTCGGGAAACGACGCGTTGTGCAGCGTCAGCACCTTCGGACCGCCGAACATCATGAGCGCCCAGAACGGCAGGCCCACGTCGCAGGGCCCGTGAATGTTGAGAACGTCGAACTGCTTCTCGCGCAGCGCGCGGCGGAAGTTGTAGGCGGCGCCCAGGCCGATCGTGGCTTGAAAGAATGTTCCGCCGCTGCCGAACGTCCGCGCGTTCCCGACGCGGATGACGCCGCGCTCGGCGTCCGCGGGGCCGGGGTTGTCCGACGGGGGCTGACGTCCGGTCAGCACGGTGACCTCCACACCCTGCCGGTCCAGGAGATTGCGCAGGTGGCGAACGTGCTCCTGAATGCCTCCCAGGGTGGGGAAAAAGCTCTCGGCGACCAGGCCGACACGGAGAGGGCGCATGGCGGAAGCGTTTTACCCTATTCCCGGCCCGGCCAGTCCGGATCCGCGCGCCTGAGGTCAGTCAATCGGCCCGGGCGTAGATTTCGAGGTCGCCCGCGGCGAAGACGCGGCGATAACGCGGCGGGATGATCGGCCGAGCTTCCGGCGGCATGGCCCAGGTGAGGAGGTGACTGAAGCGTGGCTCCGCCTCTCGCCAGAACCCGCCCCAGAGATCGCGCCAGGCGGCCGTGCAGGCCGCCTCGATCGGGAACTGGCGCAGCTGCTTGCAGACGCGGGCGGGCGTCGCGGCGGTGTCGGGAAAGCGATCCAGCGCCGGTGGGATCAGCGCGCGGGGCGGAAACTCTCGATAGGTGATCGGGTAGGAACGCTCGACGCCGAACACGAGCGGCGCGGACGTGTCCTTGGCGACGGTGTAGTAGCCCCAGGCGTGGGTGAGGCTGGCGATGAAGTCGCTGGACTTGCTGCGCTTGAACATCAGCGGCAGCAGCGTGGCGCGCGGCGGCACGGCGTCGATGCCGGCGGTGAACTCGGCCCGGTCGCGATCAAGCCGGACGTAGTCGACGCCGGTGACCGCCGAGAACGCGAGCGCCGAGGCGGCGAGCCCGGCGGCGACCGGCCGGGGCAGCGTGGCCGGCAGGCGCAGCAACAGCCCCGCCCACAGGAACGGCACCAGCCGGCAGTTGAGGTGCCACCAGTTGCTCAGCATCACCGGCAGCGCGACGTAGGCGACGGCGAGGACGGCCAGGGCGAGCGGCGAGAAGAAGGGGCGCTCGGCGCGGCGCTGCCGCCAGGCGAAGATCGGCAGCAGCAGCGCGGGCACGATCGTCATGCTCCCCCAGCGCGTGAGCGCGCCGGAGACGTCGGTCCACAGGTGGAGGACGATCTCCCACGGGTTCTGGAACGAGAACAGCAGCGACGTCGCGGTGGGCGCGCCCGCCGCCTTGACCATGTGCTGTCGGGCCGCCGCCACCGCGAGCAGGCCCGCCGGCGCGAGCGGCGCGAGCAGCGCGACCGCCGCAGCGACGCGCGCGCGCCAGCCGGCAAACGTCGATCGGCTCGCGGCGTGCAGGGCCACGAGCGCGCCCACGATCATGAGCGGGAACGGGTGCGCGTACCAGAGCAGGCAGGAGAGCGCGGCGATGCCGAGCGCGCGCGCCGTCGTCGGGCGCTCGCGCTGGCGATCGAGCACCGCGAGCAGGATCAGCGACAGCCCGAACGCGAACGCGAAGTTCAGGAACCCCATCGCGATCGAGAAGCTGTGAACGAGCGGCCAGGCGAACAGCGTCGCGGCCGGCAGCGCGCGCCGCCCCGAGAAGCGGAGCACGAAGATCGGGAGGGCGAGCGCGTTCACCGCCAGCACGAGCGCGACGAAGGCGCGGGCGGCCCCGAACAGGCCGTGGCCGCCGAACAGCTGGAACCAGAGGGTGAGCAGCGCGTTCGACTTGAACAGGCCGTTGAAGACGTACTGCGGGTAGAGGTCGGGGTGGGCGATGATGTGCGCGGTGGCGACGTGGTTGGGCAGGTCCTGGAACGGCGGCAGATCGACGAGCAGCAGCGGCCAGGCCGCCAGCGCGAACAGCGCCAGCGCGACCAGCGCGGCGAGGCGGGCGTCGGACGCGCCGGGCGACGGATGAGATCCCGGGGCTTCGGCCGCGCTCACCGTCTCGTACTACTACGCGCTCCGTCCGCTCTTCAACCCGACGCCGACACGCCGACGCGCCGACGCGCTGCTTGACAGCCCAGGGCGTGCGTGCACGATTGCCGTCGGCCGTGTCGCGTCGTGGCCTCGCGATTGTCGTCTCCGTTCAGTTCGCGGCCCTGATCGCGGTTTGCTGGCTGGTCGGCGACAACGGCTGGGATGACGGCGCCATCACCGTCGCCTTTGCGCGAACGTTCGCCCGCACCGGCCTCGTCGCGCTGACGCCCCACTCCGAGGTGGTCGAAGGGTTCTCGTCGGTCTCGTGGTTCTTGCTCAACGCGGCCGCGGCGCTCGGGCGGCCCTCGTTCGGCGCCTCGATCTTCGTGTCGCAGGCGCTGGCGACGGTCTTCATCTGTGCGTCGACGGTCTTGCTGGCGCGGACCTGCGCGCTGCTCGGGCTCAGCCGGCTGCTCTCGACGCTGACCGTGATCGCCTTCGCCGCCTGGGGCGGCTCGGTCGCCGAGGCCAGCAACGGCATGGAGATGGGCCTGCTGGCGGCGGCGTTCCTCGTGATGATCAACGAGCTGCTGGCGCCGCGCCCGCGCGCGCTCGTGCTGGGCGCCGCGGTCGTGCTGGCGGTGGCGACGCGGTTCGAGTCCGCGTTCTGCGTCGGCCTGCTCGCCTTGAGCGTCGCGTCGGTGGCCGGGCGCCGCGCGTTCTGGACGATCGTCGTCGCGGGCGCGGGCGCGGTCCTGCTGCTTTCCATCTGGCGGCTGGCCACGTTTTCGGATCTTCTCCCCAACACGTTCTGGGCGAAGCGGTGGCCACCCTACACGGCGGTGCCGCTCGTCTTGCGGCGGCTGCGCGGCGCGCTGGAGCTGCCGAGCCTCTTCCTCGCGCCGGTGATCGCGCTGGTGATCGCGCGGCTCTCCGGCTTCGATCTCCGGAGCGCGCTGCGGGCGCGCCGGCGCGTGCTTCCGATCCTGGCCGCGCCGGTCCTGGGCGCCGTCGTGATCGGCGCGCTGGTCGGAAAACCGTGGGGCTACTACGGGCGCATGCCGTACTTCGCGGTGCCGCCGGCGCTGCTGCTGGTCGCGCTGGCGGCGGCGGCGTGGGTGAACGCCGGGCCGGGCCGGCGCCGCGGCGCAGCGGTCGCCGCGGTCTATGCGCTAGTGGTCGGCGCCTCGATGGTGGGATTTCCTTCGGGGGCGGTGGGAGCCGCTTTGCGGGGGGGCTCGTCGTTCGGGGTCACGCCGCACACGTACGCCGAGACTGGCCGGAGCTTCCGTCGCGTCGCCGCCGCGGCGGATCTGCCGCACGCCGTCGTCGCGACCCCGGACGTCGGCGGCGTCGCGCTCTGTTGCGACGACCTCGAGATCGTCGACCTGGCCTTGCTGTCGAATCGCCTGCTCGCCCACCGTGGCCACGGCGCCCTCGCCGAGGTGCTCGAGACGAGGTCGCCCGCCATGATCGAGGCCCACTGGGAGTGGGCTTCCGCGGGCCATCTCTACGAGCTCCCCGGCTTCCGCGCCAACTACCTGCCGGCCTTCGTCGACCGGACGAAATTCTGGGTTCGACGCGACGTCGCCCAGGCGATCGTCGGCAAGGGCCGCGGCTGCTGGCTGCCCGCGGCCCGGGAGGACGTGCGAGCGGCGCTGCGGGCCCACCGATACGCGCGTCAGGAGCTGCCGCCGGACAGGACCGCCTTCGAGCGGTCGCCGATCGTCTTCGCGCTCGACGACTACTGCGTCGAAGCGGGGCGCGACGCCCCGGCCGGTAAATAGAACAGCCCGTCCGCGCTCACGTAGTGACGCCGCACGAAGCTCAGGAAGCGCGGGCCGAGGAGCCGCAGCTCGGTGTCCAGCGTGATGAGCGCCGGCCGGACCGTCCCGCTCTCCAGGGCGTCCAGGAAAGCGTCCTTGTCGTGTTGCGAAAGCATCGCGAGCATCTCCGCGTGCATGAAACCGTACCGGAGCGGATGCGGGCGGAACACCTGCGTTCCCAGCCACCCGTCGAGCACCGTGTCCGACGGCCGCGTGTGCTCGAAGACGTAACGGAGGCGCGCCAGCTGCTGGTCGTTGCGCCGCCCGAACGACAACCCGAGCTCGACGGCCGGCCAGATGACGAGCAGCGCGGTCGCGCCGACGAGCAGGCGCCCGCGGAGACCCTCCTCTGCCCGCGCCACGAGGAAGACCAGCCCCGTCGCCGCGAACAGACAGGCGATCGGCAGCGGCATCAAGTAGTACTGCCGGTAGGCGGCCGGCACGATCGCGACGCCGGCGATCAGCCCGCCCAGCGTGCAGAGCAACAGGATCTCACCGAAGCGGCGCGGCTCGACGCGGCGGAACCGCCGCAGCGCGACGGTGGCTCCAACGACGCCGAGGATCAACATCGGGAAGCTGGTTCCGATCGTCTCCAGCACGTGCCGCTTCGAACGCAGCTTCCATTGCGAATTGATGATGAAGTTGTCGTGGATGAATTGCGTGCCGGCGCCCTGCACCGCGAAGCCGATCCAGGTGACCGCGACGGGGACGGCGACGCCGGCCAGCGCCGCCAGCACGGCGACGCTGCGCCGGAGCAAGGCGCGCCGGCCGCCGGCGAGCGCCCAGAGCCCGAGGCCGCTGAACGCGCCCGGCAGCACGAACAGCATCTTCTGCGTGCACATGATGGCCGCCCCGAAGCAGAGCCCGCCCCCGAAGAACCAGGCGAGGCCGCGCCCCGCCGGTCTTTCCTCGGTCTCGCGGAGGGCGCGCAGCAGGAACCAGAGCCCGCCCAGGAAGAACGGAAGCGCCGGCACGTCCGGGCGCATTTCGAACGTCTTGCGGATGACCACCGGCTGCGCGACCAGGAACAGCGCCGCGAGGAGCCCCACCCTGCGGCCGCCCAGCAGGCGCCCGATCAGAAAGATGAGGCCCGTCGACAGGGCGGTCAGCGCGAGCGAGACGCCCCGCCCGAACGCAAAGAAGTGGCGCGCGCTGTCGAAGGACTGGTCCACCGCGAACCAGCGAAAGAACGGCGCGAGGGCGAAGTAGTACCAGGGCGTGTGGTGCTCGAAGAAGTCGCGGTAGGGCAGCAGCCCGCGGAACAGGCTCCAGGCCCCGTGCGCGTGCTCGAACTCGTCGGGGTCGAAGATCCGGATTGGGATGAGCGGGATGCGCGCGATCAGGAGGCCGGCGATCGCGATCAGGATGACGACGTCGACGGACGACCCCGCGTCGGCCCGCGAAGGACGGCTGTCGTCGTCGGTCCCCATCCGCGATCGTCTCTACCTCAGACGGCTCTCGGATGCGACGGAAGAAGGGGGCGCCGCCGCCTCGGCGCCGGCGGCGCGTCGGCGCGTCGCGAGGCGCGCTCACCGCCCAGATCAGTGCTTGATCAGGTCGCCGATCCCGCCCAGGGATCTCTGAACGGCCTCCGCCTGCCGGCGGTTCTTCAGGCTCTCCATCGCGGCCTCGAGGAGCATGGCCAGCCCGTCTTTTTCGTCGGGCGGATCGCCGACGAACTTCCTTTCGTGAGGGTCGAAGGCGAGCTCCAGGTGGACCGCCGCGCCCCCGTCCGGGAGCACTTCCCAGGTGAGACCGTCGAAACGAATCGTCACCGCGTGATCGCCGATCGACAGCCGGGCCTTGCTCTCGCCGGCCGTGAGGGTCTTGATCCGCGTGGAGCCGGAGAGCTGCCCGAGCTCCCTGATCAGCTCGCGGGCGGCTTCCCGGCGCGCCTCCAGGTCAGGCGCCAGGACATCTGCAGCGGACTCGAGGATCTGCTTGGCCCGCGCCTCGTCGTACTTGCGCATGCTTCACCTCCGAACGAACGCTCATCGGCAGGACCGGACGCGGGCTGGAGGCGGGAGCGGTAAGTCGCCGTCATCGCTTGCGAACTTCCCGTTCGACGGTGAGCTCGATCAGCGCGTGGTGGCGCCAGCGGGTGACGTCCTCGAGCGATTCGACGGCGACGCCCGAGACGCCGGGGACGTCGCGCCCGAACGCCCGCCACTCGTCGTGGGTGAGGAACATCGCCTCGTCGCGGGGCGGGCGGTAGGTCGCCGACTCGCCCCCGTACAGCGCGGCGGCGTTGATCCGGTGAAAGCGGTTGCGCTGCCGGTAGAACCAGTCGAACCGCGGCAGGCTGTCCTCGAGCAGGACGATCCGGCGCCGGGTGACGCGCACCATCTCGCCGAGCAGCGCCTTCGCGTGCTGGGGCGAAAGGTGGTGCAGCACGTAGCAGCAGACGGAGACGTCGAAGCTCCCGGTCGCGAACGGCAGGCTGCGCCCGTCGAAACGCGCCGCCGGGATCTCCCTGAACACGTAGCGATCGAGCGCCACGTCGACGCCGAACGGCCGGATCTCCCGGAAGATCGCGAGCTCGGTGAGCAGGCGCCCCGCGCCGCAGCCGACGTCGAGCACCGCGTCCCCGTCCCGGATGCGCCGCGCGATCCGGCTCGCGCGCAGGAGAAACTCCAGGTTGGTCGCGCGCTGCTTGCGCCTGTCGCGCCGGCCGCCCCCGACGTGCGCGAGGAGCACCGTCAGCTTCTCGAGGAGCCAGGCGAGCTGGCCGATGAGCCACCGCACGCGGGCACTCTAGCGTGTGTCCGACGGCGTTGCTTCCCGACTTCTGCTGCCCGTGCTCGAGCCGTCGCTAGAAACGGTAGCCGACGCCCAGAACCGTGCGCACGTAGCGCGCCCGCGTGTCCGTGGTCATGGCGGCGCTGTCGGTCCGCGACTGGAAGCCGACCTGATATCCGCCCGCCAGGTTGACGAACAGGCGATCGCTCAGGTCCATCATGAGCCCCGCGCCGCCGGCGATGACGAACCCCTTGGAGGGGTCGCCTCTTTCGGGCTTCATGAGCGAATACCCGGGCAGCACCTCGGCGTAGACCGCGATCGTCTCGACGAGCTGGTACGCGTACGCGATGCGCACCATCGCGTCGAGCTCCTGCCAGTTGGTGACGGGCATGCCCTGCTCGAGCGGATCCTCTTTGGGCGCGACCTTGAAGAGCAGCTGGGGCGCCAATCCAACGGTCAGGCCTTCGATCACCCGGTAGCCGACCGACAGCGAGACCCCCGGGCAAAACGCGGCGTCCGACGTGATGGCCTTGGTGCCGTAGGTCGACTTGAACTCACCGAGCCCCATCGGCAGGAACGCCAGCCCGACCTGCCACCTCCTCTGGGAGGCGGCCGGGGCGGATGTTCCCGCGGACGTCGCCACGGGCGTCTCCTGGGCATGGGCCGTGCCGGACAGCGCCGCCGACGTCAGCAGACCAACGAGACCGACCAATGTGATTGCTTTGCGCATCTCTTGTCCTTCTTAGAAGTAGAACGAGAACCGGAGGCGGGCGCTGTACATCTCGTCGTCGAACTCGACGCGCGGCTCGCTGCCGGCCAGGGCAAAGTGGGACCGCGAGTAGCCGGCCACCAGCTTGATGTAGAAGACGTTGTGGATCACGTACTGGACGGCGGCGTACCCCTGGTACAGCCAGTACTTGTCGACCGGATTGGGGGAGAGCGGGTTCTGATCCTCGGTCCAGGTCATCAGCGAGCCGAGGCCGAAGAGCAACGTGTGACGCGGGTGGCCGTTCGAAACGTTGGCAAACCCTCCCACGCTGGTGCGCGTTAAGCTGTTCTCGACCCTGATGTTGCCGTTTTGGTCGATGTCCTCGATCGTCCCCTGAGCGGCGTTCACCCCGAACTCGATGTGGGGGAGGAAGACGAACTGCAAGGCGCCGCCGACGCCCTTGGAGGTGACGTCGGTTTGATTCGACACCTGCTGGTTGATGAGCTTCCGGTACTCGACCCCGCCCTTGAGCTTGAGCCACCCGAGATCGAGGATCGCGACGGGGCGGGCGCCGTAGGCGGGACCGTTGCTGATGTTGCCCGCCATGCCGAGGAGCTCGAAGCGAAGGATGCGCAGCGGGTAATAGTGAAAGGCGAAGTTGCCCGACGCGCCTGGGGGCCGAAACTGGTTGTCGGACAGACCGTAGTACGCGATCCCGGGATCCCCCGTCGCGACCGCGCCGATGCGCTCGAAGGTGTTGAAGTCCAGCCCCATGCCGAGGTGAAACACCTCCCAGCCTTCGAAGCGGCCGACCTGGAAGTCCCACCGGTTCCACTTCCCGAGGCGCAGGTAGAGATCATCGGTGTCGGCGCCGCCGACCGCGCTGCGCTGAATCGACTGATCGCCGGTGCCAACCAGCTCCACCTGTCCCTGGATGAAGTAGTCCCGGTCGATGGCATAGGTGGGCGTGACCCGCAGCAGCATGCGGGCCTGCTGCTTCCAGTACCGGATCCTGTTCTCCTCGAGGTGTGGATTGTCGACGGGGAACGGAGCGAACTTCTGGTAGGCGTTGTCGATCCACCCCCAGCCCGAGACGCCGATGACGAAGCGCTTGTCGCCGGAGAACGAGGGCATGTAGGGCCACTGCAGGCCGTGGAACGTGAGCCACAGCGACCCGTGCTTGAGGCCGCGGGTCAGATCCTCGGGATAGGCGTACGCGGGCAGTCGCTGGACGCCGACCTCGACGATCGAGGCGGGCTCGGTCGGAGCAGGCGGCTCGACGATGACCGGGGTCCCTGTACCCGCGCCGATCACCTGCGTCGGCGGCGCCGGCGCGGCGGACACGGCGCTGGGCGCGGGCAGCGCGGGCGGCGCCTCGCTGGCCGGCGTGGGCGGTGGCGCCGCCGGCGTCGCTGTTGGCGCCGGCGCCGGTTTCTGATCGGCTTGGGCGACGGTCAAAGGCGCTGCAGAAGCCGCCGCGGATGCTGCAAGAAGGATCAAGGAGGTCAGAAGAGGTGTGCGCATGCGATCCATTCGATGAGCGTTTCGTTGCCGATCTCGTTGCCGGTTTGGTTGCGGCCCGGGCCCTAGTACCCGTTGACCTTCAAGGTCTTCTCCAGGGGCGGGTTCACCGAGCTACCGCCCACCATGATCTTGATGTCGCCGCTCTCCACGACCCATTTGCCGGTCCGCATCGCCTCGTTCTCCACCTTGAAGTAGTCGAGGTCGGATAGACGGACGGGGATCGTCACCTGCTTCTCCTGCCCCGGGGCGAGGCGAACGCGCGCGAAGCCCTTCAGCTCCTTGACCGGCCGCCGCGCCGTCGTGTTCGGGAACGAGACCCAGACCATCACGATCTCTTCGCCGATCTTGGAGCCGGTGTTCTTGACGTTGACGGCGACGGGCAACACCGCCCCTTGGCTCATCTCGGTGCACCCGAGCTGCAGGTTGCTGTACGCGTACTGCGTGTAGCTGAGGCCGTACCCGAACGGGAACTGCGGCGTCTTCTTCTGGTAGTCGAACCAGCTGTAGCCGACGTGGTAGTCGAAGATCGTCGTGCCGTTACCGTTCCAGGTGTCGTAGTCGGCGGGCGACTTCCCCCAGGTGAACGGCAGCTTGCCGCTGAAGTTCGCGCGCCCCCAGAGCAGCTTGGCGAGCGCGGAACCGCCGCGCTGGCCCGGGTAAAAGGCCATCACCACGGCGGGCACGTCCGCGAGCCAGGGCAGGTCGATGACGCTGCCGCCTTCCAGGACCACGACCATCGGCTTGTGGAGCGCGGCGACCTGCTGGATCAGCTTGTTCTGGATGTTCTGGTAGGGGCCGGTCTGCTTCGCATCGAGCGACAGGCAGGAGGTGGTGACGCAGTCCTTGTCGCGATCGGACGCCGCCGTGTAGTCCTCGCCCTCGTCCTGCGCGGTCAGGCCGGCCATCACCACGATGAAGTCGGCGTCGGCCGCGGCCGCCATCACCGGGGAAAGATCGCCTTCCTTGTTGGTGGCGGTGGTGACGCCGATCGACGGCGAGCCGCCGCAGGTGGTTCCTTCCGGCGTGCCGCCGGCCGCCAGGCACATCCCCGCGAACGGGCCGATGCCCTTGGCGGGATCGTGAAAGACCCGGCTCGATCCGAGGTCGCCCGTGCGGACGTCGGTGGCGAAGTTGACGTTGCCGCCGGTCTGCTTGTCCTTGCCGCCCGCGTTCGTGTTGTAGGGAACCGTCGCGCCGACGACGGCCAGCTTCTTCACCGACGGATTGATCGGCAGCGTGCCGGGGTCGTTCTTGAGCAGCACCATGCTCTCGATCGCCGCCTTCTCCGCCAGCCCGAGGTGCGCGCCGTTGCAGCTGATCCGGCTGCGGCTGTAGCGAGTGGTGGGCGTGCCGAGGCCGACCGCGCCGCTCTTCTTGTCGGCGTTGAAGCGGAACTTCTGTTCCAGGACGCGCTTCGCCGACGTGTTGATATCGGCCACCGTCACGCCGCTCGATGGATCGTTGACCAGACCTTCGAGCTGGCCGTAGACGAGCGCCCAGGGGAGCTCGACGTCCAGGCCGGCGTGCACCGCCTCGATCGCCCAGGTCTTGAGCAGGCTGGTGTCGGTGTTCGCGCGCACCGACGGCGGCATCGCCCACCAGTCGCTGAGCACGAAGCCCTTGAAGCCGAAATCCTGGCGCAGCACGTCGGTCAGGAGGTGTGAGTTCTGCGTCGACTTCTTGTCGTTGACCTTGTTGTACGACGCCATCACGGACGAAACGCCGCCGTCCTGGACGACCATCCGGAAGTGGCGGCCGTAGATCTCGCGCAACGTCTGCTCGTCGAGCTGCGAGTTGTTCTCGTCGCGGCTGAACTCGATGTCGTACGCCATGAAGTGCTTGGCGTTGGCGGCGATGTGCTGCTGAATGCCCACCGTCATCGCGCTGGCGAGGCGACCCATGTGGAACGGGTCCTCGCCGTAGGTCTCCTGCGCGCGCCCCCAGTACGGATGGCGGAGCAGGTTCATGCACGGCGCCAGCAGCAGCGTCTCCTTCGCCGCCTGCATCTCGTCGCCGATCGCCTCGCCGATCGCATACTCGAGGTCGAGGTCGAACGCGGCGCCGCGCGCCATGCTGACCGGAAACACCGTCGAGAATCCGGTGTTCTCGCCGTTGGTGAAGGTCGCGTTCGGCTTCGCGCCCGACATGTCCTCGGCGAGGTTCATGCCGCGCGAGGCGTCGCGATACCTGAAGCCGCGGATGTCCTTGGTGTCCAGACTGCGCTGGATGTTGCTGAACTGGGTCATGGACCCGTCGCCGTAATAGGTGCCGAACATCTGGACGATCTTGTCCTCGAGCGACATCCCGTTGACCGTGCTGTCGACGAGCTGCTGTCTCGCGGGGTCGGGCGAGTAGCCCGGCGCGTACTTGAAATCGACGACGTACGGGCTCTGGTTGCTGCCCGAGCACGCGATCGGCGTGATCGTGCGGCCGGGGTCCGACTCGGCGCTGCCGGAGCTGCCGGAGCCACTCGCGCCGCCTGCGGCGCCGCCGCCGGCACCGCCGGCACCGGCGGCACCACCGCTCGAATCACCGCCGGCGCCGGCGCTGGCCAGAGTGGCCGCGCCGCCTGCGCCCGCGTCGCCGCCGCCGGCGCCACCCGCGGCGCTACCGCCGGCCCCGGTGCCGACGTCGTCCACGCCGATGTTGGGATCGACGTCCTCCACGCAAACGCCGCCACCGCCGGCGCCCGTCGATTCCCTGGGCGGGTCGAGGCGACAGGCCGGCGTGACAAGAAAAGCAAAGGTGGTCAGGGACAAAAGGAACTGGAGCAACTTCTTGTTCGACATGGAATCTCCGCGCTTACTGCTGCACACAATCACACAAAGTCACACCTTCGCGACCCAGAATTGATCCCGCGGTGCGGTTTTGACGGTCAACGCTCAAATCCGGAAAGGGGTTCGGGGCATCGACGGCATCACGGCGACAGGACGACCGTCGCCCAACCTGAGCCGGGCATCGAGAACGACACCACCCCGCCGGAGTCATACACGACCGTCACCATCGACCCGTTCGGGTTCTCGAAGGGCGGCGACGGGGAGCGCTAGGCCAAGTCCTTTTGTGGATGGAGAGACGTGGCGCCGTCGGCATTCGCACAAAGATTCCCGGTGGCGGTCAACGTGATCTCCTGTCGCACCCCGAGACGAGGTCTCGGCTCACAAAAAAGCGACCGGCCGCCAGCGGCGCGGAAGCGCGGGTTCTTGTTCACGTTTTCGGCGTTCAGGCCGCGTGGCGCGCGATCGCGCGCAGCAGCTCGCCGCTGTCGAACGGCTTGTGCAGCACCTGCGTCGACGGCGTCGGCGGCAGGTCGGGCACGCGGCGCGCGGTCATGATCACGACCGGGATCGCGTCCAGTATCGCGTCGGCCTGGGCGCGCTCGAGGAACTCCCAGCCGTTCATCTCCGGCATCATCATGTCGAGCAGGATCAGGTCCGGGCGCGCGCCTGCCTTCAGCCGATCGAGCGCCGCCTGGCCGCTCGCGACCGCGGTGACGCCGTAGCCGCTGTCGTACAGGACCTGTTCCACCGTCTCGCGCAGGTCCGCGTCGTCGTCCACGACGAGGATGTCTCTGCTCATCCCGCCCTCGGAATCTCGACGGTGAAGACCGATCCGACGTCGACCTCGCTGCGGACCACGATCGTCCCGCCCATCGCCTCGACGAGCTGGTGCGAGATCCAGAGGCCGAGCCCGAGCCCGGCGTAGCTGGTGGAGGGCGCGGCCCGTTCGTAGCGCTGGAAGATGCGGGCCTGGTGCTCGGCCGGAATTCCGATCCCCTGGTCGCGCACCCAGAAGCGGGCGCTGTCGCGCTGTCCCGCCACGCCCATCACGATCCCCTTGCCGCGCCCGTAGCGGATCGCGTTCGCGAGCAGGTTCGTCAGCACCTGGTCGACGCGCGAGACGTCGAAGTTGCCCCACACCGGACCCTGCCGTTCGAAGGCGAGCGACGACCCGCTGCGGGCGAGATCCTCCGCGAGCCGTTCGGCCGCCGCGCGCGCGATCTCGACGAGATCGGAGAGCTGCCGCGACAGCTGCACGCGGCCGGAGGTGATGCGTGAGACGTCGATCAACGTGGCGACCAGCGCGGCCAGGCGATCCACCTGGCGGCGGGTGACGTCGAGCCGGCGACCCACCTTGTCTGCGAGCGGCCGCGGCAGCTGGTCACGCAGCATCCGCGCGAGGCCGTCGACCTGCAACGTCAAGGTGGTGATCGGCGTCCGCAGCTCGTGGGAGGCGATCGACAGGAACTCGTCGCGCGCCCGGACGGCGTCGCGCAGCTCCTCGAGCAGGGTCGATTGCTGCTGCTGCGCGTACTCGAGATCCTCGTGGAGCATCAGCAGGCCCGCGAGGATCTGCTGCGCGCTCGGATCGCGCTCCGCCTCGATGCTGGCGTCGGTGATCGAACATCTTCCGCGGCCGAGCTCGGCGATGTGCTCGAGCACCCGCTCGGCGAGGCCGGCCTCGTCAGAGGAGAGCACGGCGACACGCCTCCATCGCTTCGTCGATCGTGCCGTGAAAGCTGATCGACCGGAAACCGATGGCGAAGGCCGCCAACTTCGCGACCGCGCGGATGACCGCGTTCGCCCCGACCACGATCCCCACGTGCGCCAGACGCGGGTTGATCTGACCCGCGCGCTGCCTCAACCTCTCGCGCGTGCGGGCGTCGGGCCGCTTCACGCCGCTCAGATCGACGACGTACGCGAACCGGTCGAGCCCGACGGTCAACTCCTCGAGGCGGTCGAACAGCACGTCGATCGTGAACGGCGACTGGACCGGGACCTCGAGGAGCATGAAGAGCCGATCCTTGACCCGCCACACCCTGTCGCGCAGCTCCAGACGCTCGGAGGGCGCCGCGTCAGGTCCATATGGTCGGGCTTCTATGGTCATCCCCACGCCAACCAACTTTTTTGATGCCCCTTGATGAAAGTAGTGGCTGCCCGGCTCTGACGTCGACGTGGCGGACGCATCCCCCGACGGTGCCAGCGACGATCCGTGGAGCGAGCTGGAGCATGGCTTCTTCGCGGCGGCGCCGCCCGAGGTGCCCGGGCCGCCGCCCGAGCCGATGCGGTTCGACGATCTGGATCCGGTCGGCCCCGCACCGCCGCGCTGGCACGTCCGTCTGTCGCGGGAGCTGACCGCCGCGCGCCCGGGACGGATGCTGCAGGCGGCCGTTCGCGCCGCGCGGCGGCGGTCGGCGCCGGCGCTCGCGCGCGCGTGGGAGCGGGCCTCGCCGGCGCTCGCCCGCGCCTGGCGGCGGTCCGTCGACGTTTCGGCGGCGGTCGTGAAGCGATCGGCGCTGGCGCTGGCGGCGGCGCGGCTCGGCGCGCGCAATCACCGGTTGATCGCCGCGGGCGCGGCGGCGCTGATCGCGGTGATGGGCGTTTCGGCCGGGGTCGTCGCCTCTCGGGGCGGGGCCGGAGCGACGATCGCCGGCGCGCCGATCGCGGCGGGCAGCGCGGCCGCGACGGCCGGCGTGGCGCGCGCCCAAGTTTCCGAAAAGTCGAACGGAGCGGTGTTGCCGGCCGCGCTCGACCCGTCCGCAGCCGCCGAACCGTGGCTGGCTGCCCGAGCCGGGGAATCGCGCGAACCGATCGCCGGCGCGCCGCCGCCCGCGCCGCGGCCGCGGCGCAAGCACGCCAAGCACCCGGCGCGCCAGGTCGTGCGGGTGAAGCCAGCCAAGCCGGTCCCCGTCCGCTGACGATCGCCGCCCGACATCCGTCAGCCGCCGGCTGATTGCAGGGCGGCGGGATCGCACCCGCGTCGCGAACCCTGGGCGCGCTGCCTAGGTTCGGAGAGGGATGGACGGGCAGCTCGACCGCGGCGGCAACGGCGCCATCGCGAACGGCGGGCGCGACGCCCGACTCCGGCGAGTCGTGACCCACTCGCTGGCGGCCCTGGGCGTGCTGCTGGTGGCGCTCGGCGCGACGCTCGCGCAGGTGTGGAGCGGGCTGTTCGACAGCCAGACGTTCGCCGATCAGCTGGCCGAGAGCCTGAACGACGAGCGGGTCTCTGCGTACGTCGCCGACGAGATCACCAGCGCGGTCCTGCGTGAGAAACCCGACCTGGTCGGCGTCCGTCCCATCATCCTGTCGACCGCGCAAGGCGCGGTATCGTCGGAGGCGTTCCGGAGCATCGTGCGCGTCACCGCCCGGGAGGGCCACGCCGCCGTGCTGTCGCAAGGTGGCCGCAACCTGCTGCTGTCGGTGCCGGACGCGGGCGTGGTCCTGCAGGGCGCGCTCGCGAACGCGAACCCGGCGCTGGCGGCGCGCATCCCGCGCCAGATCTCCGGGGCGATCGCCAACATCGGCGTCACCGGCACCAGCCGCTTCGTCGTCGAGATGTGGCAGATGGGCCGCAGGCTGGCGTGGGCGGCGCCCGCCGGCGTCGCGGTCGGGCTGGTGCTGCTGATCGTCGCGATCGCGTTCGCGCCGCGCCGGGCGCGGGCGCTGCGCCAGGCTTCGCTCGACCTGGCGCTCGCCGGCCTGGTTCTGTTCCTGCTGATCCCGGCGGCGCGCGCGCTCGTCAGCGCCGGCCGCGACACGGAGATCGCGCGGCACGCGGCGGCGGGGCTGTTCGACGCGTTCACGGGCGGCCTGCGACTGCTCGCGCTCGCGCTCGGCGGCGTCGGGCTGGTGTTCTCCGCGGCGGCGCAGTCGCTGGTCGGGCGGGCCTGGCTGCCGGACACGGTGCGCTCGGCCTGGACGTGGCTCACCCTCCCGCCCGTCTCGACCGCCCAGCACCTGGCGCGGGGCGCCTCGTTCCTCGTCGGCGGCGGCGCGCTGATCCTGCGCCCGACGATCACGCTGTCGACGCTCGCCGTGATCGTCGGTGCGGTGCTGGCGTTCGCGGGTCTGCAGTCGCTGTTCCGCCTGGTGCTCCGGGCGCTGCCCGAGGAGCTCGCCCAAGAGCACGGCGGGATGGAGCGGTTCGGAAACCGGCGGTCCTTGCTGCTGCTCGGGATCGCGGGCGTGCTGACCGCGGTGATCGCTTCGGTGGCGCGGCCCCGGGACAGGGTGCTCACGCCGGTCGACAGCGGCTGCGACGGCGACCCGCGGCTCTGCGCGCGGCGCCTCGACGAGGTCGTGTTCGCCGGGACGCACAACGCGATGGCGGCCGCGGATCGGCCGGGCTGGATGTTCGCGGCGCAGGAGAGCGATCTGAACGCCCAGCTCGCCGACGGCGTGCGCGCGTTTCTGATCGACGTGCACGCCGGCGTCCCCGTCTCCGGGCGCATCAAGACGGAGATCCGCGGCGAGGCGGGCTACATGCGCGAGATGGAGGCCGCCCTCGGAAAGGAGGGTCTCGCGGCCGCGGATCGCATCCGCCAGCGGCTGGTGGGGCCGCCCGACGGCCCGCGGGCGCTCTACCTCTGCCACGGCTTCTGCGAGCTCGGCGCGGAGCCGCTCGACGACTGGTTGCGGAGCCTGCGCGTCTTTCTGGAGGGGCATCCCCGCGACGTCGTCATCCTGGTGATCGAGGACTACGTGCCTCCCGAGGAGATCGCGGGGGCGTTCGCGGAGAGCCGCCTCGGCGGCCTCGTGTTTCGCGGCGCGCCGCGGCCGCCCTGGCCCACGCTCGAGGAGCTGGCTGCGTCTCACCAGCAGGTTGTGACGTTCATCGAATCCGGCCGGGCCGGCGTCGACTGGATGTATCCCGCGTTCGCTTCGATCCAGGAGACCCCGTACCGGTTTCGCCGGGCGTCCGACCTGTCGTGCCGCCCGAACCGGGGCGACGAGGCGGGATCGCTGTTCCAGATCAACCATTGGATCGAGACGCCGCCCACCCCGCGGCCGTCGAACGCGGCGGTCGTGAACGCGTACGACTTCCTGCTCGCCCGGGCCGAGCGGTGCGCGCGGGAGCGCGGCCGGCTCCCGAACATCATCGCGGTCGACTTTTATCGCACCGGCGATCTGGCGCGCGTCGTGAAGCACCTCAACCGTACGGAGTCGCCCGACTTGCCCGAAAATCGCTAAAGCGCGAAAGTTTTCCGGAGGATGGGCGCGGACGTGACGAGCGCGGAGAGGCGCGAGGGCGAGGAGCAGCTGCGCTTCGTCGCCAACGCGGTGCCGGCGTTGCTCGCCTATCTCGACGCCGACGCGCGGTACGTGTGGTGCAACGACGGTTACCGTCGCTGGTTCGGCTGCGACCCCGAGGCGCTGCCCGGGCGGCACGTCAGCGAGGTGCTGGGAGCGGCCGCGTGGGAGCAGCTGCGATCTCACGTCGAGCGCGCGCTGAACGGTGAGGCGGTCACGTTCGATCAGCGGGTGAACTACGAGATCGGGCCGCCGCGCGACATCCGCGCCTCGTACGTCCCGCGCTTCGACTCGGAGGGACGGGTGCGCGGGTTCGTGGTGCTGTCCGTCGACGTCAGCGAGATCCGGACGCGGGAGCGAGCGCTGCGCCAGAGCGAACACATGCTGCACCACTCCCAGTCCACCGCGCACGTCGGCAGCTTCTCGGTCACGCTGATGGACACCGACGACGCGCCCGAGGGGTCGGTGCGGTGGTCGGACGAGACCTACCGGATCTTCGGCTACGAGCCGGGGGCCGTCGCGATCACGCACTCGAGCTTCTTCGATCACATCCACCCGGAGGACCGGGAGTCGATGCGGGCCCAGTCGCCGCCGTCGATCGAGCGCGCCCAGCCGTTCGAGCGGGAGTTCCGCATCGTGCGCGGCGACGGCACCGTGCGGCTGATCCACACCTGGACCGACTTCGAGCGCGACGCCGCCGGCAAGCCGATCCGGATGGTCGGCACCTGCCAGGACGTGACCGAACGGAAGAGCGCCGAGCTGGAGCTGCGCGCCGCCGATCGCCGCAAGGACGAGTTCCTCGCGATGCTCTCCCACGAGCTGCGCAATCCGCTCGCGCCGATCCTCAACGCGATCGAGATCATCGAGCGCGCCGGGTCGGATCAGGGCGAGCTGCGAACCACCTATCAGGCGGTGATCGCGCGGCAGGTCCAGCACATGAAGCGGTTGCTCGACGATTTGCTCGACGTGTCGCGCGTCAGCCAGGGGAAGATCGAGCTGCGCAAGCAGCGCGTCGAGCTGTCACCGCTGCTGCTCCAGGCGGTCGAGGTCAGCCGCCCGATGATGCTGGACAAGCGGCAGCACATGTCGCTGACGCTCGGTCTCCAGACGATGCCGCTCGACGCGGATCCGACGCGCATCGTGCAGGTGTTCGCGAACCTGCTCAACAACGCGGCCAAGTACACCGGCGTGGGCGGGCAGATCACGCTCGCGTCCGCGCTGGAAGGAGGCGACGCGGTCGTGACCGTCAGCGACAACGGGCAAGGCATGAGCGCCGAGCTGCTCGCGAGCGCGTTCGACCTGTTCGTGCAGGGGACGCGATCGTTCGATCGCACGCAGGGCGGCCTCGGCATCGGCCTCACCATGGTGCGCACGCTCGTGAAGATGCACGGGGGGTCGGTGCAGGCGCTCAGCGAGGGACCGGGCCACGGCAGCCAGATCGTCGTTCGGCTGCCGCTCGCGCCCGCGGACGCGGTGCCGGTGGCGCGCGCCGCGCGGCCCACGAGCGACGGCCTCGCCGCCCCGCCCCTGCGTGTCCTGCTGGTCGACGACAACGTGGACGCCGCCCAGGCGATGAAGCACGTCCTCGAGCTGAGCGGCCACCGCGTCACGCTGGCGCATGACGGGCCGACCGCGCTCGCCGCCGCCGACGCCGAACGGCCCGAGCTGGTGCTGCTCGACATCGGGCTGCCCGGGATGGACGGCTACGCCGTCGCGGCGCGCCTGCGCGCGGCCGGCCACCACCCCGCCGCGATGGTCGCGGTCACCGGCTACGGACAAGCGGAGGACGTGCGCCGGTCGAACGAGGCGGGGTTCGACCACCACCTCGTGAAGCCGGTGGACGGGGCCGTGCTGCGGAAGATCATCGCCGAGACCAGCAGCCGGGTCCCGCGCGCGTGAGGATCCGGTCCCCTCGCCCCGCCGGGTGTGGATCGAACGGCGTCGGCAACCAGCACGCTGACGGCTCGGTGGGCGTCTCCGCCGGTCGCGGCGGGCGCGGCGGTTCGGGTGGTGGCGGCGCCGCGGGAGGAGCGGACGGCGCGGGGACCGGCGGCGCGTTCTCGGTCCGTAGCTACGGCCGCGGCGCCACGCGCTCCGACCGCACCTCCGCGTTCCTCTCGATCCACCCGAGCTTGAAATGAAAGCTCGATCGGAACGCGGCGGGCGCGCCGTCGTCCGCGTAAGTCAGCACGTTCTCCAGCTTGTCGGCGAGCCGCGCGCGCGTGCCTGACATCTCGATGTTCGCGGCGCGCTTGCGTCCGGTCTGGGCGTCGACGAGCAACGTGACGGCGCTGACCACGGCGTCGCGGGTGACGCGGCAGCGCAGCGTGTAGCCGCCCTCGGGCGCCGGCCCGAGCGCGGTCACCTCCATCGCCGCGGAGCTGAGCGGCGCGAGCGCCCAGGTGATCACGTCCCCGCGCTCCTTCGGTTCGTCCTTCAGCCCCATCGCCTTGCGCAGCTCCTGCTCGGTGACCGGCTTGCCGTCGACCTGACCGCGCTCGAACGTGTTCGACACCGTCCCGTCGCTGCCGTACCGGAGGCGGCGGAAGCTCTCGAACGTGTGGGTCGTCTTGCCGTCGCCGAAACGCCCGCTCGTGCGCAGCGCGACCGGGACGCCCGACAACGCGCGCAGCTGCGTTGCCTCCGCCGCCCGCGCCCGCGCGATGATCGCGTCACCCCCCGCCGCCGCGGGCGCGGCGAGCAACACCGCCAGCGCAGCGATCGTCATCGCGCGTCTCCCGCCGACATCTCCACCATTGTACGGAAAGTCGGAAATTCACGCGGCTCCAACCGCTCCCGCTTCACTCTTCCGCTCGGGTTGCCACATTTGCCGTGTGAGCGTCCACGCCGTCGCGTCCCAGGTGATTCACGCCGCGCCCGAGCGTGTGATGGCCCTCTACCGCGACTACGGGCACTGGCCGCAGATCTTCCCCGATACGATCCGCGGCACCCGCCTCATCCGGCAGAACGACACGACGCAGGCGATCGAGGTCGACCACGCGAAGGCCGGTCGGGTGCTCAACCTGATGACGGTCGTGTCGCCGGGCGAGATCCGCCTCGAAGAGTTCAAGCCTCACTACGAGGCGCGCTTCACGAACCGCTTCGAGCCCGACGCGCGCGGCACGCGCTGGACGGTCATCGCCGACGTGCAGCTCAAGGGGCTGCTGCGGCTGCTGTCGGTGATCGCGCCGCCGTTCGTGCGGCGGCGGATCGCGAAGTTCCTGCTCCGGCCGATGAAGGCGGTCGCCGAGGCGAACGTGGCGGCGACCCGCGGGCCGTCAGCCCCGGGCGTTCCATCGGCGCAGGATTGACGGCACGCGAAAGTCCCAGCGCACGGGCAGCCGGCCGTCCCCGTCGTGCTGCTTCCAGTCGGTGAGCCGCTTATCGCGGTTGCGGCGCGCGAACGACGCCGCGCAGGCGGCGAGCGCGGGGGCGCTGTCCTGCCCGGCCGTCAGCGCCGCGACCAGATCGAGGTACGGTGCCCAGCACTTCTCGTACCCCTTCAACTTGGGGGGCGGCTTCGGGACGTAGACGGTGCGCGACGCGAGGCTGGCGAGCGCCCGATCGTACTCGGCCCAGAAGCGCGTCTGCGGCCAGTGCCTGGCGATCTCCGCGTTGCGGACGATCGTGAGGATGGCGTCCCCGAGCGCGTGGTCGTCGAGCAGCCAGGCGATGTGGACGAACACGTCGGTGTTGTCGACCGCGGCGTCGCGCGATCCGCGGTTGAACGCCTCCAGCAGGGCGGTGTTGAGCGCGAGGTAGCGCGCGAGCAGCTCGGCCACGTGCTTGCCGCGCAGGTAGGCGATGCCGGCGTCGGCGGAGTCGTGATGCATGACCGCGATGGTGAGCAGCGCCTCGATCGCGCCGCCCACGCAGGTCAGCTCCCAGCGGACGTCGCCCTTGGCCTTCCAGTCGGCGGCGCTGGTGAGCGTCGTGGCGACGCTCGCCTCCCGTTCTGCTGCGGTCGGCATCGGCGGCTCTCTGCCGCCGACGTTATCAGGGCATGTAGGTGATGTCGCTGGCGCTGTAGATGCAGTTCGTGCCGTCGGCACCGCTGCCGATCTTGGTGGGCTCGGCGCCCGTGCTGTTGCCGGTGTAGCGGTCGCAGATCGTCCCCGAGCTGGCCTTCACGAGGATGCGGGTGAACTTCGCGGTGTCGTTGTAGTTCGCGTTGACGCCCGCGAGCGGCCCGAGCCGCGGCATCACCATGACGTTGTCGAATTCGGCGTGCCGCGTGTACTGGGTGCTGCAGTTGCCGCACGACCGATAGAGCTTGCCGAAGTCCTGGGCGCAGAAGTTCTTGATGATCATCGTGCCCGGACCGTTGTGCTGGAAGACCTTGTCGGTGGCCGCCTTGGCGCCGCCGGTGTCGATCGTCATCACCTGGCTCGATGACGACCCCTGCAGCGTCGCCGCGTCCTCGCCGACGTCCTCCCACCAGACGTTGCGCAGCGTGCAGGTGCCGCGGCAGTGGACGCCGTCAGCGGCGGGATTTCCGAGGATCACGTTGGTCAGCGTGCCGCCGTTCTGGATCTCGAACAGCGGGCCCTGCCCCTCGGTCTGGCCGCTGCCGCCGAGCGGGCCGGAACCGGTGAACCGCTTCATGCCGCCGTCGTAGGTGCCGCTGACGGAGATCGTGGCGCTGACCGACTGGCTGCCCGCCGCGGTCGGCCACGTGCAGAGGCTCGACGACGGCGCGCCGCCCGTGCCCGTGGCGCCGCCGCGCGAACCCGTCGTCCCTGCCGCCGACGTCCCGCCCGCGCCGCCGCGCGCGCCCGTCGTCCCCGCCGCCGACGTCCCGCCCGCGCCGCCGCGCGCGCCCGTCGTCCCCGCCGCCGACGTCCCGCCCGCGCCGCCGCGCGCGCCCGTCGTCCCCGCCGCCGACGTCCCGCCCGCGCCGCCGCGCGCGCCCGTCGTCCCCGCCGCCGACGTCCCGCCCGCGCCGCCGCGCGCGCCCGTCGTCCCCGCCGCCGACGTCCCGCCCGCGCCGCCGCGCGCGCCCGTCGTCCCCGCCGCCGACG
>JADMIO010941424.1_pt1 | contig 25737 bp, 21 predicted proteins | sample 8958161 | NCBI WGS metagenome assembly JADMIO01 (sample SAMN16585339, study PRJNA669376) | soil metagenome | isolation source: Crop rotation soil | place: USA: Cullars Rotation, Alabama | collected 2011 | reverse complement strand
CGCGACTTCAAGTCACGTGAATTCCAAGCTTCGGATCCCACTGTGCTGGAAAGAGAGAAAAAGCTGGATGGTCGCAGCAAGATGGGCAAAACCATCAAAAGCAAACACGAATACCTCCTCACCAAAAAGATGTACGAAAACCAGCTACCTGAGTGGACGCTGGGAATGGTGCAGGAACATGGACTTACCATTAATCAAAAGGCCCTGCTGTTATTGGTTGATCATGTGGGCAACGATCTTAACCGCCTCGCCAACGAAGTAGAAAAACTTGCAGTAAACCTCGGCAGCCGTAAAAACATTACAGAAGAGGATATTGAAAAATACATCGGCATCAGCAAGGAGTACAACGTTTTTGAATTACAAGATGCCATTGCACAAAAGAACTTTGCGAAGGCGCTAAAGATCATCCAGTATTTCAAAAGCAATCCCAAGGCTGCACCCATACAAATGATGCTGCCTGCTTTGTACGGATACTTCAGCAAGATTTACCAAATGTTCGGGATGGAAATAGCCAACGAGCGCAGCGTACAAAGCATGTTCTACGGCAACCCATTTGCCGCCAAAGGTGCAATCCAATGCAAAAACATCTATGGCTACAACGGCATTGAAAAATGTCTTCTGCTTCTTCATCATTACAACCTCCGCAGCATTGGCATCAACGATGGCGGAACAGAAGATTCGGATCTTTTGAAAGAGTTGGTGGTGAAGATGATGAGCTAAGATTAATGTGCTGATTTGCAAATGTGCTAATGTGCAAATCAATAACCTACTTTAAACGTTTTAGTAGTAGGAACCTTTCAACAATTCAAGAGACTGAACTTTATCATCCGCTAATTTCACTTTCAAAGCCTCGAGGGAAGTAAAATGGATGTCACCTCTTACATAGTAATGCATTTCTACCTTAATGGTCTTGCCATAAATATCCTGGTCAAAATCAAAGATGTTTACTTCAATCACTCTTCGCTTTCCATTCACAACGGGCCTGCTGCCTATGTAAAGCATACCGGAATAATATTGGGAGTGGCCTGTGGGCAATGGTGAATCGTCAATCGTGTATGAGGAATCGTCAATCATGCAAACTCTTACTGCGTAAATGCCATCGCCGGGTACAAGCTTCTCTTCATTATCCAGTTGAATGTTGGCAGTAGGGTAGCCGATGGTTCTGCCTATCTTATCTCCTTCAATTACTTTGCCCTGGAAAAAGTAAGGATAGCCAAGGAAATCATTTGCAGTGGCAAGATCGCTGTGCAGCAAAGCTTTCCTGATTTGCGTAGAACTGATAACAATCTCGTTGAGTATGTGCTCGGGAATTTCTTTTACAATAAATCCTAGTTTGGCTCCATAATCCTCCAGCAAGTGATAATCTCCATGGCGGCCTTTGCCAAACTTGTGGTCGTAGCCTATGATAACTGTGTGAGGCTTGAATTTCCTGTACAGGAAATCGCTTACATATTCGTCAGCAGTTTGATTGGAGAAACTTTCATCAAAGGGTACAATCACCAGGTGGTCTATGCCCTGCTTGTCAAGCAACTGAATCTTTTCTTCCAGGGTAGTAATCAGGCTTACCCCGGAAGTGTCACCAACAACTTTGCGGGGATGAGGATGAAAGCTGATGAGAACCGTTTCACCTTGCACCGCAACAGCCTCCTCTTTAAGCTGGTTAATAATCTTCCTGTGGCCCGCATGCACACCATCGAAAGTGCCAATGGTAACAACAGCGTTTTTAAATAATGGAAGTTGATCAGGATTTGAATGTACCAGCATAGGAAAAGCAAATATAACGAGCTAATAAGCAAATGTGCCGTTGTGTAAATGTGCAAAGAAGCAAACCATACAAGGTCTTACATTTGCGTCAATCAGCCAATATAATGTCCTTATACAATCAAAGAGGTGTTTCAGCACAGAAAGAAGAAGTTCACCAGGCCATCAAAAACCTTGACATGGGTTTGTATGAAAATGCCTTTTGCAAGATGTACCCTGACTATTTGGGAGGAAGTGATGATTACATCAACATCATGCATGCAGATGGTGCGGGAACAAAAAGCATCCTTGCTTACTTGTATTGGAAAGAAACAGGTGATTTAAGCGTATGGAAAGGTATTGCGCAGGATGCCGTAGCAATGAATCTTGATGACTTGCTTTGTGTAGGTATTTACGACAACATTCTTTTTTCTTCCACCATTGACCGTAATAAAACAGTCATTCCCGGAGAAGTGCTGGAGGCAGTCATTAACGGCACCCAGGAGTTCTTCAACCAGCTAAAAGACTTTGGCGTAAAAATCCATTTTCTTGGTGGTGAAACAGCCGACGTGGGAGATGTGGTAAGAACCATTGCCGTTAACGGTACTATGACGGCAAGGTGGAAGAAAGACAGGATCATTAGCAACGACAAGATCAAAGCGGGCAATGTGATAGTAGGTTTTGCAAGCTCAGGCCAGGCAACCTACGAAACAGCTTACAACAGCGGGCTAGGAAGCAATGGATTAACCAGCGCAAGGCATGATGTGCTGAATAAGTTTTATGCCCAAAGCTTCCCTGAAACCTTTGAACCTCAACTGAAGGATGAGGTGGTGTACATAGGTAAAAACAGGATGACAGATAAATCTGAAAGTGCTCAGTCAATTGGACACCTGTTGTTATCGCCTACCCGTACCTATGCCCCTTTAATGAAAGTGTTACTGGAAAGCTATTTTGATAAAATCGATGGGGTGATTCATTGCAGCGGGGGAGGCCAAACCAAGTGCATGAAATATTTACCTGCCCCTTTACGTTTAATAAAGGATAATTTGTTTGAGCCACCACCAGTTTTTAAGTTAATACAGGAAAACAGCGGAGCCGACGACAGGGAAATGTACCAGGTGTTTAATATGGGTCACAGACTGGAAATATTTACAAATGAATCTACGGCAGCTGCAATGATTGATGAAGCGGCAAAGTTTAAAATAGATGCGCAGGTGGTGGGTAGGGTAGAAGCGGCGGACAAGAAAGAACTAAGGCTAGTGACAAAGGGTACAGAGATTGTGTATTAAACCAGATAAATTACATTTGAACTTTAATTAACAGGAATGCCGGAAACAGTTGTCTCAATAAGCAATGCCAATATATACCAGGGTTCTAACCTTATTCTGCAGGATGTAAATTTTGAAGTGAGCAAGGGTGAGTTTGTTTACCTGGTGGGTAAAACCGGTACGGGTAAAAGCAGCCTGCTTAAAACCCTTTATGGAGAACTTACCCTACGTGAGGGTAACGCCAACGTGGTGGGTTTTAACCTTAAAGAGATGACCTGGAAAAAAGTTCCTTTTCTAAGGCGGAATCTTGGAGTTGTTTTCCAGGACTTCCAGTTATTGACAGACAGGAATGTTCATGAAAACCTGAAGTTTGTTCTAAAAGCCACCGGTTGGAAAGACAATAAACTGATGGAAGACAAGATCAACGATGTGCTTGATAAAGTGGGCCTTAGAAGCAAAGGCTTTAAATACCCTTTTGAAATGAGTGGTGGAGAGCAACAACGTGTAGATGTTGCCCGTGCACTTTTAAACTCGCCGAAACTTATACTTGCAGATGAGCCTACAGGTAACCTGGACCCTGAAACCAGCGATGAGATCATGCAGTTGTTGTTTCATATCGCAAGGGATTATGGTACGGCAGTTATCATGGCCACTCACGACTTTATTGTAATCAACCGCTATCCTTCAAGAATGCTAAAAACAGAGAAGGGAAAGGTTTATGATAGTGCAGCTATGAACGTTCAGCAAAACGGCTAGTTACCTGCCTATGCAACAGGTATTACATTATTTCCTGCACCTGGTGTTTCCTGTATTTGTGGCTTTGTATTTCTACAAGCCAAAGTGGATTACAGGGTATATAACCCTTTTACTTACGATGTTGGTTGATGTAGACCACCTGGTTGCAAACCCGGTGTTTGATCCTTGCCGTTGCAGTATAGGCTATCATCCATTGCATAGCTATATAGCTATTGGAGTTTATATCTTAATGCTTTATCCCAAAAAGCTTCGTGTGATTGCCATTGGACTTTTGATGCACATGGCTACGGATGCTATTGATTGCGGGTTGAGTAGTTGTTGATTATCAAACTGCTAAACTTTAGGACCTAATCCAAGCCTTTTCTTCATCTTAACTACAAAAAGTTCGTGCATTACTCGTTTGTATAACTTCTTATCATATTTAGGAATGAACTTCTTATAGCCATTCCATCCAAACTGCCATTGCAGCATCCCCTTAACATCCTTCTGGTTGAAGCACCTGATAATATCCCGATAGAAAATGGATATCTCCTGCTTTTCATCGGTAGTAGTAATAGCGTTGTTGGCAGTAATGTTTTTGTCCAGCATCATTCTTACAGCTTCAGAAAAGTCGCTACCTGCAAAACGGTCATAGGCAACCCAGAAGTTAGGGCGCATATCAACTTCAATCAGGTAAAAACGGTTATCCCTTTCAATCATCTGAACACTTGCAAAACCATTAATACCTATCTTCTTTCCAACATCCCGTAATATTACTTCAATCTCTTTTTGCTTGAAGCAGGTTCTGCGGGTAGTAAAGCTAAAGGGTGAGTCAAAGTATTTCAATACCACGGAAGCGTTGTACATCAGCAATTCACCATTTTTGAAAATAGCTTCAATACCGATGTCTTTGCCTTTAATAAACTCCTGGATGATGAGGTTGTGCTTATAGTCAATTACAGATAAGCTGTGTTTAAGCCCTCCAGGAGAATCGCAAAGAATTATTCCCCCGCCACCCCAGCCAACATTTGGTTTAATAAGAACAGGAAATGTAAAATGAGGAAGTTCTTTTTCAAGCGCCTCATCATCCGTGTAAAACATGAAACGGGGGCTAAGAATATCATTTTCCTGGCAAAACTTTGACAGGCCTAGTTTAGAGGCAAGGATATACCTGTTTTCATTTTTCTTAAGAGGAAGAATTTTTGCGGCAAGTTCAGCGTTAGTAATATGATCATTCATCAGGTTCAGAAGAGTTTCGTCGCCTAAAATGATCCAGTCGTAATTACCTGCAATGGATGTTAGTTCACCAGCGTATTCATTTTTACCAGCTTTGCTTTCTATCCAGTTATCAACATAGCTGCCGGCAAGCAACCAGGAATCTTTTGAGCAATAAACATCTACGGTACAACCTCCCTGTTTAATTACAAAGGGAATTTCCATCAGGGTGTCCCAATTTTCTCTGCAGGCAATTAAAACTTTAGGTAAGGGTTGATTCATACGGTAAGTGAAAAAATTCTTTCTATATCATGTAAGTTACACCTTCGATAGCAAGTTGCGTATTGGGAAAAACTTCCCTGGCTTCATTTACAAACTCATCCAGCTTCTCATATTTACTGCTGAAGTGTCCAATCAGTAGTGTCTCAACATTGGCAAGTTTAGCAATGGTAGCTGCTTGCTCTGTGGTACAGTGAAACCTTGAGATAGCCCTTTCGCCGTGTGCTTTCAGGTAAGTTGTCTCGTGGTAAATAGTATTTACACCCTTTACTTTTTCTGCTACTGTTTCATTGTATTTGGTATCTCCACAAAAAGCGTAACTGCGGCCTGGAGGGTTAGGATGTGTTACATCGTCATTCTTCACAACAGTTCCGTCCTCTGCAGTGTAATCTTCACCGTTTTTAAGATTTTCGAAGAAGGATGGTGGAACACCTTTCTCCAACGCTGAATCACGATCTATCTTTCTCAATCTCTTCTTCTCTCTTATGATAAAACCCCAGCATTGAATGCGATGAAAAACTTTAAAGCTTTCAACAGAAAAACGCTCGTTATCTATTATAAAACCATCTTCTCCCAATGGATGGAAGTTAAGGTTGTAAGGAAGTTGTGTGTCTGCTACTTTCAGTTGTAGTTTGATGATGTCTTCCAGGGGTGCCGGTGCATAAAGGTTTAGTTCCTGTTCCCGGCCTAGCAAACCTAAACTGGTCAACAATCCTATTAATCCAAAATAATGATCGCCATGAAGATGCGAGATGAAAATATGCTGCATCCGGCTTCGCCTAACCTTGTAACGGGTTAATTGCATTTGCGTACCCTCGCCACAATCCACCAGGAATATCTGGTCGTTTAGCGTAACAACCTGCGAAGTTGGATGCCTGTCGTATGCAGGAATCGCAGAGTTATTTCCAAGTATAGTTACGCCAAACATGTTTTCAGCAAGTGCTTTGAGGCAATATTAATATAAAAAACGATAATTAAATTGCTGACTTCTTAATAGCTTAGAGATTGGGCATTGAATGTTGATGAAATACTGTTCCAATAAGCCCCTGCAAATAATATAGTCTTTAACTTTCCTGTTATATTTGCTATTAAGCATGGCTAATAGATTAAAGAAGAAAGGACCACCCCCTCCGCCAGACCCCGAACAAATAATAGAGGATAAGGTAGAGGAGGTGACAGTGAAGGAAGTGGTAAAGGATGAACGTACCTTTAAAATAGCCGGTGCTGTTAGTCTTTTAATGACCGTTTTCCTGTTCATTGCTTTTACCTCCTATTTTTTTACCTGGCAGGAAGACCAGGATAAGGTTCACCAGTTTGGCATTAAGATTTTTGCCACAAATGATGTAGCAGTTACAAACCTTTTAGGCGTATTAGGCGCTTACGTGTCCCATACCATTATTTACAAGGGTTTTGGAATAGCTTCCTACCTGCTCTGCACTTTCTTTTTTGTGTTAGGTGTAAACTTACTTTTTGGCAAGAAAGTATTTAGCCTTTACCGTAACCTGCGCTACCTCTTGGTGGGCTTGATAGTTTTAAGTGTTGCTTTTTCATTTGTTGCAAGCGGAATGGCTTTTCCTTTTGGTGGTGCTGCAGGCGACTTAATGGAGGCATGGCTGGTAAAGTGGATCGGCAGAACAGGCACGGGGTTTTTGTTAGCGCTTTCTGTGCTGGCTTACGTTATCTGGCGCTTTAACCCAACATTCAAGTGGCCTGAGCCAAAGCCAAAACCCGCACCAGTTCCACAACCCGTTCAGGCTGTTAATCCGGCATTTGCCAATATAGATGAGCCTGAACAAGAAGTGCCCATGGGCAGGCTGACTATTGTTGAGCAGGATGATGAAGAAGAACCGGTAGAGGAGAGTTTGGGCAACAGGCTAAAAAATGATGGGCAGGATATTGTGCTAACTGTGAAAGAAATGGAAGCTGAAATCAATCCTATGAATGATTTCAGTGTACAGGAAAAAGAAGAAGAAGCGTTAACTGCTCCTGCACAACCGGAGCCGGAGATAATACCTGTTGCTGAAGTAGTAACTGCTGTGCAGCCCGCAATTTCTGTAATACCTCCAAAACCTGAACCCAGGTCCAGGCATATAGAACCTGCTTTTGAAGTACGGCAGGTTGAGGTGGAGGAATTGCCTGAAGAAGAACTGGTGGATGAGGAAGATCCTGAGTTGGAGGTTACCAAGACACCTGAAGAAGAGGCTGAGGAGGTAATGTCCGCTATAAAAAATATGGACCCGTATGATCCTTCGGAGGAGTTGAGCGCCTATAAGTATCCTACGCTTGACCTTTTGGAAACACATGGCAGTGAGAAGATCATTCACGATGCGGGTGAGCTTGAAAACCACAAGAACCAGATTGTGGGAACATTAAAGAACTACGATATCCATATACAACGTATCACCGCAACGGTAGGGCCTACAGTAACATTGTATGAAATAGTGCCTGCGCCGGGCGTACGTATCAGCAAGATCAAGAACCTTGAAGATGATATCGCCCTTAGCCTTGCAGCCTTGGGGATTCGTATCATTGCGCCTATACCTGGTAAGGGTACCATAGGTATAGAAGTGCCTAACGTGCGTAAGACTGTTGTAAGTATGAAGACTCTGCTGGCTTCGGACAAGTTCCAGAACAGCAGCTTTTCATTACCCATAGCCATTGGGAAAAAGATTGATAATGAGAACTTCATTGTAGACCTTGCCGCAATGCCTCACTTGCTAATGGCGGGTGCTACAGGCCAGGGTAAATCAGTTGGTATTAATGCTTTGCTTGTTTCTCTGCTCTATAAGAAACACCCGTCACAGTTAAAGCTTGTGATGGTAGATCCCAAGAAGGTGGAGCTAAGCCTCTACAGGGTAATTGAAAAACATTTCCTGGCTAAATTACCGGGAGAAGAAGAATCCATTATTACCGATACAAAGAAGGTCGTTTACACACTCAATGCACTTTGTATTGAAATGGACAACCGCTACGACCTGTTGAAAGAAGCTCATTGCCGCAATATCAAAGAGTACAACGAGAAGTTCATCAAGCGCAAGTTGAACCCACAGAAAGGGCATCAGTACCTGCCTTTTATCGTGCTGGTGATTGATGAGTTTGCCGACCTGATTATGACAGCAGGCAAGGAAGTGGAAATGCCCATTGCCCGTCTTGCACAGCTTGCAAGGGCAGTAGGTATTCACCTGATCATTGCAACCCAAAGGCCTTCGGTAAATATTATTACAGGTACCATCAAAGCAAACTTCCCCGGCAGGATAGCATTCAAGGTTTCCTCCAAAATAGATAGCCGTACTATTCTTGATGCCGGCGGTGCAGAACAACTGATTGGTAAGGGAGATATGCTGGTAAGCTATAATGGCGAGATAACACGTCTCCAATGCGCATTTGTTGATACCCCTGAAGTAGAAAAAGTCTGTGAGTTTATTGGCAGCCAGCGTGGATATCCAACTGCTTTCAATCTTCCGGAGTATATTGATGAAAAGGATATGGATGGCAAAGACTTCGACCTTTCTGACCGCGATCCGCTGTTTAACGATGCCGCAAGGCTGGTGGTGCAAAACCAAATGGGTAGCACATCACTCATCCAGCGCCGTATGAAGCTGGGCTACAACCGTGCAGGGCGTTTAATGGACCAGTTAGAAGCCGCAGGTATCGTTGGTCCCAACCTCGGCAGTAAAGCCAGGGAAGTGGTAGTTAAAAGCGATTCTGACCTGGAAGAGATACTAGCCATGATGGGGTAAGGCTTTAGTTGCCTAACCGCAAAGCCAATGGCTGAAGAGTACGCGAGGTGAATAAATCAGTTGTTGATAGTGCTTATTCTTTTGTTCGGTTTCATGAATACGGCCGCAATACGTAGTTGATACGAGTGCAATACGAGTATAATATGCCTTTACCCTGCCGTCGGTCTGCCGTGGGTCTTCCTTAGACCTTCCTTAGATACGAGCTAAATACGGCCGAAATACGACTGAAATACGGCTGAAATACGAATACAATACGAGGAAAATACGAATAGCATACGAATGAAATACGAGTACAATACGAATGCGGGGCGTGTCTTCTACTGAAAAAACTTTACACTTTGGGGATGTATTCCTGAAGTTACTTGACAGCTACTGCAAGTTTTACTGTTTTAGCTTTACAGTGGCTGTTTTATTCCTGTTTTGTCTTGACGAAGTTCGATGTTTTACCAGAGTTTTTGCCTTGACTATTTTATCCACTAAATGGCTCTCTTCAATTTTTAATGTATTTCCGTTCGCCATTTGTGGATAAAGCTGCAGACCGGTACTGGTCTGCGTTTCGCTATTGATCTTTTCTGCCCTTTTCCTGGATGGCTTTTGCTTCCACATCAGCTTTAAGGGCTGATCAGTAATGTGAGCCTCTGATGGTGTTAGATCAGACACGCTGCTATGGGGTCGAATAGTATTATATGCATCCACTGCTACAGCAACTGCTGCTACAGCCGATGAGTAATTAGCAAAAGTTTTTTCTAAACCAAAATGATGTTTAAGTAGGCCATTGGTCCTCTCTGCCAATGCATTATCATAAGGATTACCATCTTGTGTCATACTGATTTTAATGGAATGATTTTGCAAAATGCCTACATACGCGTCGCAACAATATTGTATCCCTCTGTCGGAGTGATGAACCAGTTTACGCTTGTTTTTAGCGTCTGAAAGTTGTTTTATGGCCTTCTCCAAAGCTATTATACAGCCTGTTGCTTTTAGCGTCTGGCTTAAATGATAACCTACAATTTTTCTTGAGTAGGCATCGGTTACAAGGGATAAATAACAGAAGCCGCTATTAACCCGCAGGTAAGTAATATCACTAACCCACAAACTGTCCTTGCCAGTGAGCTCACGACCTTTGGTAAGATCTGACCATTTATGATAAGGATGATCTGAATTGGTGGTAGCAACATACCATTTGCGACGCTTGCGTATCAATAATCCATTTTCCCGCAACAGATCGTAAAAGTTGTCTCTACCCGGAAGAATGTCTTGCAGAAATTCTATGTTCCTGAGCATTTTATGCAGTAGTGTCCCGCCTGCACCAGGTATCACTTTGCGGATCTTTTCTACTTCCTGGATAATTAATTCATCTTGAATATCAGCATCATACTTGCGGCTTTCGATATCATAATAGGCCTGGCGACTCTTACCAAACAGTGCACACAGCTGGCCTATTCCTACAGTAGGATAGTACAGCTTTAATTGTACTACTGTTTGGTGCCATACTTTTTTCCCAGATCATATCCCATCTCCTTACTGGCATTCTCGATGAACATTTCTAATGCTGTAATCTTTAAGTTGGCCTCCTTTAACTTCTGCTCCAACTCTAAGGGTGAACTTCCCTTGATACCGCCCAACTCTACCGGGTTATCGGTAGGTAAGGTATTGGTTAAACTGTTTTTCCGATACCACTTGACAAAGTCCTGAACAGTACTTTGAGGAATAGCGTACTTTTTGGCTAAAGCGCCATAACCCAAATTACTGGTTAAATGTTCTCTTGCTACTGCAACTTTAAAACTGTTGTCGTAAACCTGACGTTTTCCTTGTTTCTTTTCCATAAAATGTAAGTTTAATGTTGATTTATTAAACCCCCAAATGTGTAAAGTGATTTTAGGAAAGGACAGCGTGTTGGTTCGTGTTTTAATTGCTCATGAACATGGCTAGTGATTGAGGTGAAAAGATAGCATTAAAAGCCCAGTTTATTCGTATGAAAATGGAAGATAATTGCCAGGTGAATGGTAGTAAGGGAAATGGCCCCTTATCCCTCTGCGGTTGCCTTAGTTTGAGCTAAATACAGGTTGCTTATAGATAAGCAGTCTTAGCGCGTTAAATACCACCAGTATGGTAGATCCTTCATGCCCTATAACCGCCGGGCCCATCTTGGCATATCCAAGTATAGTTAAGGGTATTAATATAGCCACCATGCCAAGGCTTATAAAAACATTCTGTTTAATAATTTCACGGGCTTTGCGGCTAAGGCCTATGGCGAAAGGAAGGTTGCTTAATTTGTCTGCCATCAAAGCAATATCAGCTGTTTCCAGCGCAACATCACTACCAGCTGCACCCATGGCTATTCCAACAGTACTTTTTGCCATAGCAGGTGCATCATTTACTCCATCTCCTACCATCGCTATTTTTTGTTCCGTTCTTCTTAACTGCTCAATTACGGCTAGTTTTTGTTCGGGCAATAAGTTGCCCCGCGCTTCAATAATGCCAATATCTTTTGCAATAGCTTCTGCTACTTGCTGGTTATCTCCTGTAAGCATTATCATCTTACGGATGCCTGTTTTAGAAAGTGCAGCCAGGGTTGTTTTGGCATCTTCCCTTGCTATATCCATCAGTGTGATAATGCCTATAAAAACTTCATCCTTTTGTACCAGCATAGTGGTATTGCCAGCTGATTCCATTTCAATCACTTTGTTCACAACGTCTGCGGGAATAATTTGGCCTTTTTCAACAAACAGTTCTTTATTTCCGATAAACACTGTCCAATCATTCAGCTTTGCCTCAACACCTCTGCCTTGAATGGCACGTACACTACTGGCAGGTAAAACATCCTTGTTAAGCTTTTCTTTTCCCCCTTTTACAACTGCAGCTGCAAGTGGATGATCACTCAATTGTTCAACTGCAATCACTATCTCCAGTAATTCTTCCTGGCTAACATTATTTAAGGGTAAAACATTGGTTAATTTGGGCTTCCCTGCTGTAAGTGTTCCTGTTTTATCAAAAGCAATGGCGGTTAAAGAACCCAGGTCTTCAAGCGGGCGTCCGCCCTTTACAAGTACGCCACCCCTGGCTGCTCTTGCTATGCCACTTAATACTGCACTAGGTGTAGAGATTGCCAGTGCACAGGGACTAGCGCCTACTAAAACTGCCATAGCACGGTAAAAACTTGCGCTGAATGGCTCATCAATTACCAGGAAAGCAAACAATAGTATCAGCACCAATAGCAGCACTGCCGGCACATAATATTTTTCAATCTTGTCAGTGAATTGTTGTGTGGGCGATTTTTGAGCCTGTGCCTCGTTCACCAGCTTTATAAGTCTTGCAATAGTGCTGTCAGCAGCCAGTTTTGTTACATGTATTTCAAGGATGCCATTGCCATTTACCGTGCCTGCAAATACACGGTGCTGCTCATCTATTTTATCTCCATCTGCTGTAATGTTTTTTGGGTAAGCGGTCTTGTCTATAGGTATGCTCTCACCGGTAATTGGTGCCTGGTTTACGCTGCTGTTGCCACTGGTGATAATACCATCTGCAGGAATTTTAGAGTTAGGCTTCACAACGATAATATCACCTTTTTTTAATTGTTCAATAGCAACCTCGTTTAAAACATCGTTTGTTTTTAGTAACGCTGTTTTTGGTGTAAGGCTTGAAAGTGCCTCAATAGATTTTGTGGCCCTGGCCATCGCGTAGTGTTCGAGGGCATGCCCGGTGCTAAAAAGAAATAACAGCAGGCCACCTTCAGCCCATTCACCCAATGCTGCGGCACCCACGGCGGCTACTATCATTAGAAAATCAATCTCAAAGCTGCCCTTGCTTATTCCTTCCACTGCTTCTTTGGTTGCATAGAAACCACCAAAAAAATAGGCAACAATATATAGCGCTATCGAAATCCGTACGTCTAATTCATGATTGAAGGATAGTCCAAACCCTGCGGCCAGGAGAATGCCACATGCAATAGCAAACCTGACCTCTTTTTTATTAGAGTGAACTGCATGGGTTGCTGAATGACTCGCGGTAGCAGTATCAATTGCTTGTGGATTTGTGATATGTATATGTTTAAGTTGTTCCGTGCTGAATGATTTGGTAAAATTAAATATATGCTGCAACTGCTTTCATGATCAATATCCTGTTTTATTAAATTCATGCGGCCACTGCAGCCATTCTTTCAAATAGTTCAATCATGCCATGTTGTTACCGGGGCACGCAGGACTATCAAAATGTTCATTCACAACCTTCAACATCCAGGCCACATCATGCCATCTACCTAACTTAAATCCAATCTTCTTATAAACGCCTACTGGTTCAAAACCCATTTTGATGTGGAATTTGTTGCTTTTATCGTTGGGTTGAGTAATGCCTGCATACACATTTACATATCCTGATGCCTGGAGCATACTAAATAGCCTTGAATACAGTTCAGCAGCCACACCTTTTGAGTGGTATGCTTCAAGAACATAAACAGAACTTTCCACACACCACTGGTAAGCTTCCCTGTCGCGGTGTTTGCTTGCATAGGCATAGCCAATGATAGTACCTTCCTCTTCCGCAATCAACCAGGGATATTTAGCTGTATATGTTTTAATTCTTTCCCTGAAGTCGTTGATGGATGGGAGAGCAGTTTCAAAAGTTATGGCTGTATTTTCAATATAAGGGGCATAAATGGCAAGCATTGCTTCAGCATCATTCATATCTGCACTTCGGATGGTCATGAGATAAAGCTAACAAAAAAGGGATGATATTGCTATCACCCCTTTTCTAAACTAATCAGCTTAACTTATTGCTCCATGTAGGAGCTAACAGGTTCGCATGTACACATCAGGTTCCTGTCGCCATAGGTGTTATTAATACGGCTAACACTTGGCCAAAACTTGTTTTGTGTTACATAGTAAAGCGGGAACGCGGCTTCCTTTCTTGAGTATTTATGGTTCCACTCATCTGCACAAACTCTTGCTTGTGTATGGGGAGCATTTTTTAGTGGATTGTCTGTTTTATCCATGTTGCCAGCTTCAATTGCTTTGATCTCCTCATGAATGGAAATAAGTGCATCACAAAAGCGATCAAGCTCAGCTTTATCTTCACTCTCTGTAGGTTCAATCATAATTGTTCCGGGTACAGGAAAGCTCATGGTAGGAGCGTGGAAGCCATAGTCCATCAGGCGCTTGGCAACATCTTCAGCTTCTATACCTGCGGAGGTTTTAAAAGGCCTCAGGTCTAAAATAAATTCATGTGCCGCAGTTCCATTGGCTCCGGTGTACAACACTTTATAGTGTTGCTCAAGCCTCGACTTCATGTAGTTGGCATTAATGATAGCGTATTCAGTGGCCATTCTTGCACCCTGGTAACCCAACATCTTTATATAGGCATAGCTAATTAAAAGAATAGAAGCTGAACCATACTGTGCGGCGCTTACTGCGCCCCCTTTGCGATCATTCTCTTTAAAACCTTCCATGTGCCTGTACACGTGATGCCCTGGCAGGAAGTGCGCAAGATGCTTTCCAACGCATATAGGGCCCATTCCGGGGCCTCCGCCACCATGAGGTATTGCGAAAGTCTTGTGCAGGTTAAGATGGCAAACATCGGCACCTATCGATGCAGGAGAGGTAAGCCCTACCTGTGCATTCATATTGGCTCCATCCATATAAACCTGTCCGCCATATTTATGAACCAATGCACAGATCTCTTTTATCTCGGTTTCAAATACACCATAAGTAGAAGGGTAGGTGATCATCATGCCGGCAAGGCTGTCCTTGTACTGCTCAGCCTTTGCTTGCAGGTCAGTAAAGTCTACGTGGCCGCTTTCATTACTTTTTACCACCACTACCTTCATTCCGGCCATTACAGCTGAAGCAGGGTTGGTGCCATGTGCCGAGATAGGGATTAACACAACATCGCGGTGTGTATCTCCATTGTTCTTGTGATAAGCCATTATGGTAAGCAAACCTGCATATTCACCCTGCGCTCCTGAATTGGGCTGTAAACTACAAGCATCAAAGCCTGTAATCTCGCACAGATATTTGCTAAGTTCCTCTGCCATGTATATATAACCCTGTGCCTGGTTAGCTGGTACAAAAGGATGCATCTTGCTGTAAGCTGACCAACTTAGGGGAATCATTTCAGTGGCTGCATTAAGCTTCATGGTGCAGCTTCCCAGGGTAATCATGCTTGTATTAAGAGACAGGTCTTTGCTTTCCAGTAAACGCAGGTAGCGCATCATCTGGGTTTCACTCCTGTGGGTATTAAATACAGGGTGGGTAAGATAGTTTGAAGTTCTTAGGGCATAGCCGGGAATGATCTTCACTTCGTCTTCACTGTCAAATTCAATCTCCGCCTCATTAGAGCCTAATGATTGTGCGAAGACATAAACAATATCAAGTACATCTTTTTGTGTTGTTGTTTCATCCAGCGAAATACCAATATGTACACCATCATCATAATAACGGAAGTTAATCTCGTGCTTCTCTGCTAAAGGTCTCAGTTTTTTTACATCTGCCTGTAACCGAATGGTATCAAAAAAATATGAGTTGACGTTGTAAAAACCAAGTTGCTTCAATGCATTTGAAAGTGTGTATGCCAGCAGGTTAACTCTTTGAGCTATCTTCTTTAAACCTTCAGGACCATGATACACGGCATACATAGCAGCCATATTAGCCAACAGGGCCTGGGCAGTACAAATATTAGATGTTGCTTTTTCGCGTTTAATGTGCTGTTCGCGGGTCTGCAAAGCCATTCTTAAAGCACGCTGCCCATTTGCGTCTATGCTAATGCCTATAATACGCCCGGGAATATTTCTCTTAAAATCATCGGTAGTAGCAAAGAATGCAGCATGTGGTCCGCCATATCCTAGTGGAACACCAAAGCGTTGTGCAGAGCCTACAGCTACGTCAGCTTTAAGCTCACCTGGTGATTTCAGCACTGTTAAAGCCAGCAGGTCTGTTGCCATTACCACATAAGCGCCAACATTATGAACCCTTGCAATAAAATCATTGTAATCCTCTATAGAACCATTGTCATTCGGGTATTGAACCAGCGCACCGAAATAAGATTCATTAAATGGTTCTGTAGCATACTCCCCATAAACAATTTGTATATCTAAGGGTTCAGCCCTGGTGTAAAGCAGTTCAATAGTTTGTGGGAAAACGCTTTTGTCTACAAAGAAATGAGACCGTTCTATCTTGTCACCTTTATTTGCCTGGTGAAAAAGCATGTTCATGGCCTCAGCTGCTGCGGTTGCTTCATCAAGTAACGAAGCGTTGGCAATAGGCAAGCCTGTAAGGTCGCTTACCATGGTTTGAAAGTTCAGGAGGCTTTCAAGCCTGCCCTGGGAAATCTCAGCCTGGTAGGGAGTATATTGTGTGTACCATCCCGGGTTTTCAAATAAGTTCCGCTGTATTACTGATGGAGTTATAGTATCATAATATCCCTGCCCGATATAGCTTTTGAACAGTTTGTTACGGGTGGCCAGTTCCTTCATTTCCTGCAGGTATTCAAATTCACTAATTGCTGCAGGAAGGTTAAGCTCCCCATTCAGGCGTATAGTTGCAGGAACAGTTTTATCAATTAGTTCAGCCACGCTGGCAACGCCAATTGTTTTTAGCATTTCCTGTGTTTCCTGTTCTGAAGGCCCGATATGTCTGCGTATAAATTCTGTTGACTGGTGCTGAAATAAACTCATAGTGGCGTTTGCTATGTTTAATCGTTTGTTACTTTAAAAACAGGCCGCAAAGTTAGCACTATGCGTTCAATTGTACAGTTGATTTAAGTCATGCACACTTAGTCTAAGGCATATTCACTTCTGTGTGTTCACCGTTAATAGTAACATCCGTAAACTTTACATTTTTAGCATGGGTAAACTTATAAGGCGTCTTTACCTTATCTATTTTAACATTGATGAGGCGAATGTTTTCTACCTGGCTTTCTGGGTAACCCTCCAGTAAAACTCCCGTCTTACCCCCATTGGATACGGTTACATTCTTCATTTCAATATTGCGGATTACGGGCATATAAGGTCCTGAATCTTCATATAACATGGTGGCAATAAAAACCTGCTCTTTCACCTGGCCTACTTCTATATTGCGCAGGTATATGTTTTCTGTAACGCCTCCGCGCATAGAACTTGTTTTAATACGAAGTGCCCTGTCCAGTTCTGGGGAACTCATTTTACAATCTTCTGCAAACACATTCCTCACTCCACCGCTTATTTCACTTCCTATCACAACGCCACCATGACCATTGGCCATCTTACAGTTTTGAATAACAATGTTTTCACTTGGAATATTAATTCTGCGACCATCCCTGTTTCGGCCAGATTTTATAGCTATACAATCATCGCCGGTATTGAAGTAGCATTCTTTTATTAGCACGTTCTTACAAGACTCCGGGTCACACCCGTCGTTATTGGGGCCGTCGCTGGTGATGGTTAGCTTTTGAATGGTAACGTTATTACACAATACAGGATTAACTACCCACATAGGAGAGTTTATAATAGTCACTCCTTCAATTAGCACATTTTCACACCTGTAAGGTTGTAGAAACTGGGGGCGCAGGTAAAACCCATTTCCAAACTTGCGCTCTGTGGCAGGTACATCTTTTTCTGCCATGTCAAACAATGCGGGGCGTTTATCCTTATCATTTTGGTTTGGGGTGCCCTCTTTCCAGCCATCCTGTTTGTTACCTTTCCATGGCCACCAATTAGTTTCATTGGCTTTACCATCCAGGGTACCCTCACCAGTAATAGCAATATTTTTTTCTTCAAATGAGTAAATAAGAGGAGAGTAGTTCATTAACTCAACACCTTCCCATCTGGTATAAACAAGCGGCAGGTAATCATCTGGCTTTGTAGAAAAGCTAATGGTGGCACCTTTTGAAACGTGCAGGTTAACGTTGCTTTTAATGTATATAGGACCCGTATAAAAATTGCCGGCGGGCACAACAACCCTTCCGCCACCAGCTTTATTGCAGGCTTCAATAGCTTTTTTAAAAGCTTCGCTGCAGTTGGTGGTGCCGTTGCCTACCGCTCCATAACTTGTAATATTAAACTCCTTATCAGCAAAAACAGGCGCTTTAATATTATTAAGTATGGCGGGTACCGATGCCCATGGATCATTAGAGTCCACTGCAACACTTGCGTCCGCAGCTTTCCTGCTGCTATTGCAGGCTATTAATATCAACAATGCAACAAGGGGAAATATGGACAGCTTAAAACCGTGTTTCATACGAGTGTATTAAAATTAAGTGCGCTAAGTTAGAGATATACCGGCAGAATAGCCTTTCGCTATGCTGAAGAAACTGTTACAGGTTGGGTTGTCTAATTGCAAAGGCTTGCAGCGAATAATTCGGGGAGAGATAATGACAAAAAAAAGTCCCGCAATTGCGGGACTTCATAATTAGAATCCTTGTTCTAAGTAAATTACTTAGAAGATTTTTTAGCCGCAGCTTTTTTAGGAGCAGCTTTCTTTGCAGCAGCTTTTTTAGCTGGAGCAGCTTTCTTTGCAGCAGCTTTTTTAGCTGGAGCAGCTTTCTTTGCGGTTGCTTTTTTTGCTGGTGCAGCTTTCTTAGCTGGTGCAGCTTTTTTTGCAGTTGCCATGTTCTTTGAAATTTAATGGTTAGTAAATAATACCATAAAAGTAAAGAACTTATAACAACTAACAAATTTTTTTAAGCTGTAGCTTCAAGAGCAACAATCGATACTGTTGTCTTATCGTTCTTAGTCTTCCTGAATTCTACTACTCCATCAGTCAATGCAAACAATGTAAAGTCTCTTCCAACACCTACATTTTTACCGGGATGATATACAGTGCCACGCTGACGAATTAAGATGTTTCCTGCAATAGCAGGTTGTCCGCCGAAGATCTTTACACCAAGGCGTTTACTTTGTGAATCACGGCCGTTCTTTACGCTACCTTCACCTTTTTTATGTGCCATTTCTTATAATTTAAAAACTACAAAATATAAATCTCAAATACCTGGAAAGGTTTGAAATTTAAATAATGTAATTAATTAAGCGATGCTTTCAATTTTGATTTGAGTATAATGGGTTCTGTGACCGTGCTTCTTGCGGAAGCCCTTTCTTCTTTTCATTTTAAAGGCGATCACTTTGTCGCCCTTAATAAGGTCACTAACAATTTCAGCCTTTACTTTAGCTGTTACATCAGCACCTGTTGACAGGCTGCCATTGTTGTCAGTCAGCAATACATCGCTGAATTCAACCTTATCTCCGTTCTTACCTTGCAGGTGAGGCACGTACAGGCTTTGTCCTTCCTGTACTCTGAATTGTTGACCTGCGATTTTAACTATTGCAAACATAGCGTGTCCAAAATTAGGACGGCAAAGGTAAGGATTTGCAACTAAAGAATTCAATTAAATTTATTCTTAAAAACAGAATACAAAGTTAAGCTTGCTTAACAATCCTGTTTAAATGAACAGTATATAATAATGTTTTTAAATGTGTAGCATTCACACGGGTAGCTTAACCCTTCAATTGACTAAGCTTATTCAATACCCATGCAATAAATATTATATACAGAAATTTGGACAACTAGCCTTATAAAGCAGATAATAAGCTTTCCTTAAGCCCGGAAGCCTGGGTGAAAGTGTAGTTTTGCCCTAATATGATAAGGGATAATTGGCAAAAGCTGGCGATTGAACACCAGAAGAAGTACAAAAGCTTTCTTCAAAAGGTGAACATAAAGCATGGCCTGAAACTTCTTCCCCGCCTGCACCAGGAGGCGTTTGAACAGGTAGACTGCCTTAATTGCGCCGCTTGTTGCAAAAATTATTCGCCCAGGTTTAAAACATCAGACATAAAAAGGATAAGTAAACACTTACGGATGAAGGAATCTGCATTTATTGAAACTTACCTTAAGCTGGATGAAGAAGGAGACTATGTAGCCCGGCAGGCCCCCTGCCCCTTTTTAGGTGCCGACAATTTCTGCAGTATTTATGATGAACGTCCTTCAGACTGCGCCCGTTTTCCATACACCGATGAAGATGTATTATTTAAAAGAACCCAGCTAACCCTTAAGAACAGCACATTTTGCCCTGCCGTATTTACCGTATTGGAGAAGTTGGTAGAGGTTGGTAAGTGATATGCAGAAGCATTGGGATTAAATATTTGAGAGAATAGAAAATCGAGCCCGGCCTTAGGCTAGGAAGCAATCTCCTTTAGTATATCACTGTGAATACTTGTCATTTTAGGAGACTTGTCATTCCCGAAAGTTTGCCGTTGGCTTTAGCCAACGGATAACAAAGTAAAATATAAATAGGGGTTTTAACCCCATTCTAAAAATGTCATTGGCATGCAGAATGAATCTGCAATTCTCAAATTGTTTGACAAATACATTTAAATGAAACAAAAACGAAATGCCAAAACAAAAATTGTATCATCACATTTTTAAACTTCAAAGTTTATCTCTGTTGTTCTTTAATAAAATCAAATAAACGAATCACATCCTCCCTTGCTAACAAATCTGGTTTGTTTTCATTCATGTATTGTTCTATTCCTGAACGGTAAGATGGAAAGGCATTTACAAGATTTTTTCTGTTGAGGGGTTGGAAAGCATTGGTTTTGTCAGCGATAAAATAAATTGTCTCCTTCATTAGTTCTAACTCTCCATCAGCATTTAATTCAAAATCTTCTATATGCTTTACAAAGGCACTATATGAACTTTGATTAATGTCGCTGGTGGTTTTATATCCTTTTTGGTGAGATTGGTTAAACACCATCCAGATCTGTTTTTGTAGTAGCTTGACCTGGCCTGTACTTGCCAGCTGCTTAAAATAGCCATTATTATAAAAGAATGTGTCTTTGTTGATTGCTATGTAACTGATCGTTTCTTCATTACTAAGAGAAAGTGTGTCACCGTTTGGAATGATAAACTGCATTTCATCCAGTAATTGATTATAGTTAATCAAAGACGAACCTTTCTTCGACAAGTTCTTGAAATAAACTGTACCGTATTGAAAATCTGGAAACAGGTAGATCTCTGCAGAAGAAAAATGTCGGGAAATAATGGTAGCGGTTTCAATCTTTATTTTCTTAAGCTGTGCGCTGCTAATTTGTACAGAAAATAGGTAAAACACTATCAGCAGGTAGTTCGATTTCATTGTTCAAAATACATAATCTCTATAAAATAGGCAAATCCCTGGCTTAGTTTAAATAAATAGCAAAGAATAGTCGCTAAGCCACTATCCGGAAAGTTCCGCAGGGTCTCTCTGGATCTATAATAAAAGCCAGTCTGTGACTGGAGCTTCACTTTGCTACAGCTCATGGATTTATTCTTCCCAATGTGGTTCCTCCCGTTGTTTGCACCAGACCTGGTAGAATAGTAGATTCTCCATATAATTTGTAAACGCTTATAGCACATGCTAGATCTGCACTAGCCTAACGACAATTCGCTTTGTATAACAACAACGTATTGATTTTACAACTTGTATTCTTATCTAATTGTAGCTAAAAATGTAAATTAGCGGACAGTGCCAATAAGCAATCACTATGAATTTAGCAGAGATAGAAGATAAAAGAGTTGCGATGATAGTCTGGAATACTGAGAAAGAAGACGATGTACGTGTCTATCTTGGAAAGCTAGAAAATGTCAATGGCGAGTATGCTTTTATTAACGAAGAAAAAGGCTGGAAAGTATCATTAGAAAATGAACAATTATCTCATCTACATCCTGTAACAGAGGACTTAAGAGAAATGCTGTTAAATGCCGATTATGCTTTGTCTATGAGTATGAGCAGTCTGCCTGAAACATATGACACGAACAACTACAAACAGACTGGAATCAACTGGAGCAATAACCTATGAATGAATGGAAGCCCATAAGTTTGGAAGATCTCAGCCGACATATCGAATTGCAGGAATTTCTAATAACAAAACAGGAAAAAGCTTTTTGGCAATTTATCCGAATTAAACCAGAAAAATGGGTGGATAAAAGTTACACTCATGAGGTGGTGGAATTCTTTGTTGTAGGAATATTTGGTCACAGGGTAGTTTATTACAATGACATAGAGGAAGGTTTCAATGTCTGCGAATTTGAAAAATATGGCAAGTTCAATGGTGGTGGTGCAAACCAGAATCACTTCCATGAGTACATTTCACATCGTTTCACCTTTATCTCCTCAGGAAAACCGTGGTGGTAGCTATTTTAATTATATGCTTGCGTTCTTCAAAGAGTAAGCTTCCAGGGCACTTCGAAGACAAAGACAAAACAGGTCTCCGACCGGGTCATGTAAAGGTTTAGTCAGCGCAATCACTCAGCGTTCCAACTACAATTTCATACGAAGCAACGTGTGCATTAGCACACGCCTTCGCGTCTTCTTTTTAGGTCTCGCCCCCAACACAATTTATTTTTTCTTATAGCAACTCCGAATAAGAGTTAAACTCCTTTCTCTGCGTCTTTGCGTGAATCTCTCTTTACATGATCCTGTAGATAAGTAATACTGTACCGGTAGATACTTAATGCCGCTCCCGTTAATACTTAATAGTGCACCGGTAGATACTTAATAGCTCTCCGTTAGATAAATAATAGAATACCCATAGATAAATAATAGTACACGTTAAGCTACAATTTTTCAAAAGTGAATTTCTAGTACGTTTGTAGTACGTCAAACATAGGTCACTAGTACGTATGCTAAAATATGTAGTAAAACTAATTATTAACTTCCAAATAGCTGTCAAGACTAATAGTTTGTCCGCTACCAGTTACATTTCCATGCTAAACACCTGCCAGCATAGTATTTTAAACACCACGGCAACATCTTTTAGCATTATTGCCTCACATATCTACGATTAGATTAATTTAGACCAAAAGCACCGCATGAAATCACAGGTATATCGTAAAGATCAAAGAGGTTTGAAAGACATAGGCTGGCTCAGAAGTAACTTCTATTTCAGCTTTAGTGATTACTTCAACCCTGTTAATGTAGCATTTGGTTCATTGGTAGCTTTTAATGATGATTTTGTAGATCCCGGAAATGGTTTTGGTATTCATCCGCATGTGAACATGGAAATCATCTCAGTTATGTTGAAAGGGAAGATGAATCATATCGACACCCTGGGTTATAAAACTATTATCGAGCCAGGTGGTGTGCAGATCATGAGTGCGGGAAGCGGCCTTAGACATGAAGAACATAATATTGGAGAAGATGAAGTAAACTTCCTGCAGATATGGATACAACCCAAGCTGCAAAATATTCCACCACGTTACCAGCAAAGGAGTTTTCCCAGGAACAGCAGGGAGAATAAATTACAAACAATTATCTCTCCCGAAGAAGGCAGTCAGCATTGCTGGATCAATCAAAACGCTAAGCTGTCCTTAGGTTATTTTACTACAGCACAGGAGATTGGCTATAAATTTAATCCCGCCAATAAGTGCCTGTTTATTTTTGTGATCGATGGAAAGATCAGGGTTGATGGCACAGATATCAATACCCGCGACGCAATTGGCGTGTGGGAAACTGAGAATGTTCCTGTACACGTAGATGCCGGTGCCGAATTTCTAATTATTGAAACTGTTATTAACCAGGCTTAGTAGCTAGCATTCCTTACTATACCTGCGATAGCACCTCGGGACGAGGTCTTTTTTTAATTGACATAAATCTCACTGCAGGCAATCAAAGGCTTTTTATTTGGTCTTGCACGCCATAAGGGTAAAGCTGGTATGTTACTAGCGTTTACCCTAATATATCTTGCACTGACAGGAGAGGGGAGGGTAAAGCTCACAGGTTTTTGTAATAAAGTATAATCTTCGTCCCCTGGTGAATTCAAAGACTGTTCACCTATTTTTTTGAATACTAAACCATCATCAGATGTTTCAACCATCACATGATTTGGAAGAAAGATCCAGTGCCTGGGGTCGTAAAGAAAAGTTGATGAAACGGTGGTAAATTCTGTAGGTTTTGCAAGGTCAATTGTAGCAACAAGATCAACACCATTAAACAACAGCCAGTTATAACTATAATCAGAATACCCTGGTACAGCATCAACTAATGTTCTCTCTTTTTTAGCAGGGTACTCGGGTACAAATGAATACTTTAATGTGACCTCTGCATTACTCGCTTTGTTTACCCTGAATGGAGTACTGAAAATATTTTTCCATTCTTCCCTGTATTGCTCCGGGGAAAGGCCACCTTCGGATAGTTCTTTTACTCCATCTTCTTTAGCAGCCTTTACAAACCGTTCTACTCTTTCCGGGTAGTTGGGTTTAACTATTACATTCCCATTTTCGTCAACAGCTCTAAAACCAAACTTCTCGTGTCCAAAAAACCGTGCTTGCTGCAGTACAGTGTATTCAAGCGATAACCTGGTTCTTTGAACCCGTTTTGTAACTACATCATTTCCTTCTACTGCAGCTTCTGCTTTATCCAATATGGAAGAATATTCGTCAATCAACTGGGGAGAGAGATAAGAGTTATAATTGTTTACCGGGTTGCCATAAATATCTAAACGGGTGGATGTTTTTGTTATAGCTTCCTGGATACGTTTGATATAGGTTAACACATGTGGTGTAGCTGCCTTATAATAGTCCCTGCAAAAGCTATTGATTAAACTATCTGTATCTAAACTTGGGTTCCAGGTTAACTTGGCAAGCAGGTAAGTTTTTAATTCAGCAAAGTCAGCATATGTATCTCCGCTTCCCTGGCTAAATACTCCCTTAACCCCATTGGAAACAAAGTAATTCATATCATGTTTAAAATTGTCAAGGTTGGGAAATGGAGCCAGGTAGTTGGTAAACTGGGTTGTATAATCCCAAATGAAAATGTTGGCTGTTAATTTAGACCAACCTTTTAAATGCGCCCTGAATACCGAAGCGGAAGGCTCTGATGCTAATGGTGCCGTTCGGTAAGCATCGATGCTGCTAAGCATAATGTAAACATTTTTTGAGGGCTTAATATTTAAAGGGGGCCTGCTTGTATATGCGTAAGCGAGCGTAGTAAAGTTTACCTGTGGAAACTCTGCAGCCACCTGGTTTACAAATTTAACAAGGCTCCCTGCAGGGCTGCCTTCTTCTTTGTCTGTCTTGCTGCACTGATCGCACTCGCAGTTGCCTATATCGTCATTAGGACTAATTGACCAGTACTCGGCCCAGGGTTTTTGTTCAATTTGTTTCCTGAAGTAGTTGATAGCAATGTTATATACCTCTTTATTGCTAAGGCAAAGTTGTGTTGGTTGTCTTTTACCGTTAGTAAAAGCAAAATACTCAGGGTGCTGCTTAAAGTATTGCGACGGCGGAACTATCTTAAAATAGGAATGACCCCAAACGCCCCAGAGATCTTCAAAGCGGTGAAGCTTGTTCCGCTCGAGGTATTCATCATTAAAAGCCGCAGGATAATAAACTTCACGGTAAATAAACCGTGGGCTTTGTAAATCGTAAATATTGCTTTTCAATCTTGTAGTCTTTGCTTCAGGCAAAAAAGGTTCACCCTCATCGTATTTATGACACCCGAGGTATTTTTCAAGTAGTTCATATATACCATAAATTAACCCCTGGCCTTTGCCTCCCCTAATATAAACGTGTTTATCATCCGAGGCTATCAGGAAACCCTCAGTTTTTACATCAAATTTGTATTTTGAAGAAGCCTTTGTTTCCCCGAGATAAATATTCTGGCCCTCAAAAAAGTTTTCTGCATTTTCCTTCTTTATCAGCAGAGTGCTACCGGTAATTTTTTGCAAATATTGTTGGAGAATGATTGCTGCCTTTGCCTCAACAGGAGAGGGGCTTGCAGGAGTTATTATAGTGAATGCAGTTTTACCACCCGATGCCAGG
>JADMIO010897386.1_pt1 | contig 25739 bp, 23 predicted proteins | sample 8958161 | NCBI WGS metagenome assembly JADMIO01 (sample SAMN16585339, study PRJNA669376) | soil metagenome | isolation source: Crop rotation soil | place: USA: Cullars Rotation, Alabama | collected 2011 | reverse complement strand
GGTGCCCGCCATGAACGTGGCCATGGACGTGAAGTGCGAGAGGTCGTCGGCCGGCTGGCCGACACCTCGCACGACCGCCACCTTGCCGGCGTCGTAGCGCGCCTTCAGCTTCGGCAACGCGGGGTTGAGCCCGTAGGTGCCGTCGAGGGGGAGGACCTGGTTCTGCAGGATGCTCAGGTTCCAGTCGTTGCGGCCCCGGAGGTCGTAGTACGCCCCCTGCCCGTAGGGCACGAGCGTGTTCAGCCCGTCGTTGCCGCCGCCCAGCATGATGAGGACGAGCACGCCCTCGCTCGACCCGAGCGTGGCGGCGCCGGCCCCGCTGGCGAGGAACGACGGCAGCACCGCCGACGCCGTGGCCGTGGCGGCGACGCCCTGCAGGAAGCGGCGGCGCGAGACGCCCGCAGGGTCGTCGGCCGGCACGCTCAGCCGGGCGAGGCACTCGTCGTACTCGAGGTCGTCGGAGATCATCGACGGGGCTCCGTCCGTCAGCAGACGTTGAAGTCGGGGGTGAGCAGCATCAGCATCACCAGGTTCGGTTGGATGGCCCAGTTGCGGCCGCCGGACTTCTCACGCGTGAACCACGCTTCGAGGTTCGCCCGGGTGGCGGGGGAGGGGTCGACGATGCCGAAGCGGTCGAAGGCCTGCTGGACGGCGTTGGCCGCGGTCTGGGTGTGGATGTTGGCGAACACCCCGTTGTCCCGCGAGACCCAGCGGATGTAGCCGGCCCACGACGCCCGCGACCAGTAGCCCGACGTCGAGACCCAGTACCCGTTCTGCTTCCACCCGGCGACGTTGGGCGGGTTGTACAGCTCCTGGCCCATGCCCGTCATGAACCACTCCGGGTGCAGCACGTCCGGCCCGAGCCCCGTGGCGCGCATGCCGCCCACGACGAACTCGGTGGGCGTGCGCACGAGCGCGTAGCGGGCGGAGGTCGACCAGAACTCGTCGCGCAGCAGGAGGGCCCGCATGAGTGCCTTGAGATCGAGGTTGCTGGTCACGAACACCGACGTCAGCGCGTCGACGATGGCGGCCGCCGGCGCCGGGTAGGCGAACCAGCTCCACAGCTTCGTGACGATGAAGCGGGCGGCGGTGTCGCGCTTGGAGCCGAGGAGGATCTCGTCGACCGCCGCAGGGCCGTCCCAGTTGGCGGTGATGCCGAACAGCGTCTTGTTCGTCGTGTCGTGGCGGTTCGCGTAGAACTGGTACGACTTGCCGTCGGCGCTCGTGTTGTGCCCGGTCCACGCCTTCGACATGGCGATGACGTCGGCCTCGGTGTAGTTGCCGACGCCCAGCGTGAAGAGCTCCATCAGCTCGCGCCCGAAGTTCTCCTGCACGACGCCGGCCCGGTTCGACTCGTTGTCGAGGTACTTGAGCATCGCCGGCTCGATCGACATCTGCTGGACGAGGTCGCGGTAGTTGCCGAGGCCGAGGCGCCGGTACAGCTGGTTCTGCCGGTGCAGCAGGGCGATGTCGTAGAGCTTGTCCTGGGCCGACACGAAGTGGTTGTGCCAGAACAGCGCCATCTTCTCGACGATCGGGGTTGGCGACGTCCGCATGCGATCGAGCCACCACCACTGGAGGCGACCGTGCTTCTGCCAGTCGGCGAGCGACGTGTCGGTCAGGAACGAGGGATCGGGCGCGGCCGGCGCCGCCGAGGTGTCGAGCACGCGGTCGACGGCGGCGGTGCGGTCGAGCGCGGCGATCTGGTCGATCTCCGCCAGGGTCGGGGAGAACCCCACCCGTCGCAGCAGGTGCGCTGCGTCCGCCCGAGACATCGGCACACCGTGGTTTCGGTCCCCGCGCCCCGGTCCTTGAGCAGAATGCCCTGGTCAGGCCCTTCGGCGTAGCCTGAACTGACTAGTCAGCGTCGGTTTCCCGCAGGATCCCGGTCAGGTTGTCGACCAGCTCCTGGGTCAGCCGCTCGACGACGTGCGGCGGCACCGGCGTGCCGCGGGCGAAGAACTGGTAGTAGAGGAACGCCCGGTCCTGGCGCATGGCGTAGATGTCGACGTAGAGCGGCACGGAGAAGATGCCGAACGACGCGGTGGCGGTGATCCGCAGGTGCGCGCCCGCCTCGGTGTCGGTCGGGGGCGCCGCGACCTCGGAGACGACCGAGAAGGTGAGCCCGACATCCCGCAGGCCGGACTCGGTCAGCTCCCGCTGGATCTCGGCGTCGATGGTGGACCGCAGGCACTCGAGCAGCGGGCCGCCGGCGATCTCGTCGAGCTCGGCTTGCGCGGTGGCCACGTCGGGCCGGAGGGAGACGCCGAGGATCGCCTGCGAGTCGGTGTTCTCGCCCTCGAACACGACGATCCCGGAGGGGTCGACCTCCGTCGCCCCCGGCTCGGGCCCGGGCTCCTCGATCAGGCCGCACGCGGCGCGGGCCGTGTCGATCTCGCTGTTCTCGTCCGGCGCAGGGAGGTCCTGCTCGCTGTTGCCCCGCGCCACCTCCGACCACCCCGCGCCGATGTCGCGCTCGTGCGGGAGGAACCGCTCGAGGCGCTCGGCCTCGGACAGGTCGCCCCCGCTGAACAGGGGACGGTCGCTCGGGCTGTCGTCGAAGGTCTCGTTCTCCGCGACCAACGGCTCGTCCCCGCCGAGCAGCGAACCGAGCCCGATGACGGCGAGCACCGCCACCGCCAGCCCGCCGGCCATGGCGACCACCAGGCGGCCCACCCGGGACGCCGTCCCGCCGGTGGCGCGGCTGTTCGGCGCCACCGGCAGGCCGATCCCGGGACCCACCGGCGCCGACGACTTCTGCGCGGTGCACCGCGCGCAGAACTCACGCCAGCCCGGGTTCTCCTTCTGGCATCGCGGGCAGGACCAATCAGCCGCCATAGAGGTGCATCAGATTGCTCCACGTGCCGAGGTGCGCCAAGAGGCCGTTCGGCCCACCCCGGAAGGGTGGGCCGAACGTGCGGATCTCGGAGGCGGGGGCGTCAGCCGGCGGCGGCGACGCCCTGGCTGCCGGGCGGGATGATCGACTTGAGCTCGGTGTAGTGCTCGAGCCCTTCCTTGCCGAACTCCCGGCCGATGCCGGACCCCTTGAAGCCACCGAACGGCGCCACGAAGTCCATCGTGTACTGGTTGACGCCGAACGTGCCGGTGCGGACCCGGCGGGCGACGTCCATGCCGGCATCGCCGTCGGCCGTCCACACCGAGCCGGCGAGGCCGAACTCGCTGTCGTTGGCGATGCGGATCGCGTCGTTCACGTCGTCGAAGGGGATGACCGACAGCACGGGGCCGAAGATCTCCTCCTGGGCGATGCGCATGTCGTTGGTGACGTCGGCGAAGACGGTGGGCTGCACGTACCAACCCCGGTCCTGGCCGCTGGGCATGCCGTTGCCGCCGACGACGACCCGGGCGCCCTCTTCCTGGCCGAGGGCGATGTACTTCTCGACCCGCTCCTGCTGGCGCTGGGCCACGAGCGGACCGATCTCCGTCGCGGGATCGGACGGATCGCCGACGGCCATGCTGCCGACCATCTCGCCGAGGGCGGAGACGACGTTGTCGTAGTTGGCGCGGCTGGCGAGGATCCGGGTCTGCGCGACGCACGCCTGGCCGCTGTTCATGAGGCTGGCGAACCGGAGGCCCTGCATCGTCATGCCGAGGTCGGCGTCGTCGAGGACGATCGCGGCCGACTTGCCGCCGAGCTCGAGGCTGCACCGCTTCAGCTGCTCGCCGCAGATGGCGGCGATGACGCGGCCGGCGGCGGTGCTGCCGGTGAACGCGACCTTGTCGACGCCGCGGTGGCGGACGAGGTGCTCGCCCGCCTCGCGGCCGGCGGGGACGATGTTGACGACGCCCTTGGGCACCCCCGCCTCTTCGAGGATCTCGGCCATGAGGTAGGCGTCGAGCGGGGTCTCCGGCGCCGGCTTCAGCACGAACGTGCAGCCGGTGATCAGCGCGGGGGCCAGCTTCGACATCGTCACGAACTGCGGCACGTTCCAGGGCACGATGCCGGCGACGACGCCGACGGCCTCGCGCCGGACGAGGACCGGGCTGCCCAGGACGCCGTTGCGCTCCTCCTCCCAGTCCATCTCCTTCGCGATCTGGATGAAGGTGTTCAGCATCATCCACGGCGCCGGCGACTGGGCCAGCTGGCTGAAGCTGATGGGGGAGCCCATCTCCTCGGTGATGACGGCGGCCATGTCCATCATCCGGGCCGCGTAGAGGTTGCAGAAGTTCTCGACGATGGCGATGCGCTCCGCCACAGGCATGGTCGCCCAGTCGGTGTTGTCGAACGTGTCGCGAGCGGACGCGACGGCCGCGTCCATGTCGGCTGCGGTGCCGTCGGGCACCCGACCGACGACCTCCTCGGTGTGGGGCGAGATCACGTCGATGGTGCCGGTACCGGCCGGCGCCACCCACTCGCCGCCGATGTAGAGCGTGTCGTGAACCTTCACTGCCCCTCCTGGGTCGAACGATCGTTTGGCGGGAGGGTAGTGGAGTCGGATCGGGCCGATCGCAGCCGGCCATCTGCTCCGAAGTGTGGTCATGCGGCACATCGCGGTTCCCGGGCGCCGGGATCGGGCAGGTGGCTCCTCCCGAGACCGGCGCCCCTGGCACCGGTCGCACCCCCCAGGAGGATGGAACATGGCAGGAACGCGCCCCGGAGGCGGTCTCGTCGACAAGATCGTCGGCAAGGCCAAGGAGGCGGCCGGCAAGGTGCTCGACCGCCCCGACCTGGTCGAGGAGGGCGACCTCCAGCAGGAGCGCGCCGCCGCCCGCCAGGAGGCGGCCGAGAGCGAGATCGCGGCTGCGGCCGCGGCCGAGGAGGCCGCAACCGAGCGCGAGGCCGCCGCCGTCGCGGTCGAGCAGCGTGAGCTCCAGCTCGAGATCGAGGCCGATGCCGAGGCCGAGCGCCTCGAGCGCGAGCGCCGGCAGGCCGAAGCCGAGGTCGCTCGCCGAGCGGCAGCGGTGGAGGCGGCGGTCGATGCCCGTGAGGAGCAGGTCCACGAGGCCGCCACCGCGGCCGAGGTCGAGGCGCGGCGGACCGCCGCCGCCGCCGATGCGAAGGCCGCGGCCCTCGAGGCCGAGGCCGACCGGGCCGACGCCATCGCCGGCTCGTTGGCGAGCGCCGAAGCCGTGCTCGCCCAGTCCGAGGAGGACGCCCGATGATCGATCTCGCCCGTATCCCCAAGACCGCCACGGCCATGGCCGTCGACGTCGCGGTGACCACCGCCCGGCTGCCCCTGACGGTCGCCGAGCTCGTGCTCGGCAAGGACGTCCCGCTCACCGCCGGCCCGGCCCGCGTCGCCACCAGCGCGCAGGCCGCGGTGCTGCGTGCCTTCGGCGCCGTCCTCGACGACGAGCGCCTCACCACCCGCGCCGAGCTGCTCTCCGACGCGGTGGCCCGCGCCACCCAGGCCGAGGGGCTGCGCGACGTCGCCGCCAAGGCTCGCGAGGACGGCGACGCCGCGGCGACCGCCCGGCTCGAGGAGGCGGAGGCCGCTCGTGCCGCGGCCGCAGCCGAGGCGGAGGAACGCCGGGCCAAGATCGCGGCCGGCGCCGCGTCCGCGGTCGAAGCCGTCGACCGCAGCGCCGCACGGCGCGAGGAGATCGCCGCCACCGCGCTCGAGCGCAGCGAGCGCGACGCCCGCAAGGCGACGCGGTCGGCCCGGGTCGAGGCGGTCGAGGCGCAGCGCGAGGCCGTCGAGGCCAAGGAGGAGGCCATCGAGGCCGACACCGTGGTCGAGGAGCTCGACAACGAGCTCGAGCGGGCCAAGGCGCGTCGGAAGGCCAAGGCCAAGGCCAAGGCCGGCTGACCGTCAGCGCGGTTGCAGCTCGAAGGCGCAGCAGGGCCGGTCGCCGAAGCGGTCGCTGCCCATCCCGCTGACCCGCTCGATCCACCCGCGTGCCTGCTCCTCGATCGGGGTCTCCGGGTCGAGGGCGGCGAGGTAGGCGGCGTGGCAGGCGAGCGCGTCGGCGGCCTTCGAGAGGTGCTCGGGGGTGAGGGCCACTGCGTGGGTGGGTGACGGCGAGCCGGCGATGGCGACCCAACGGATCCCGCCCCACGGCTCGCCGACGTCGCGGAAGATCCAACGGTTGCCGGCGTCGGCCACCGCGTCGAGCGTGCTGCGGCCGACGGCGCGGTGGTCGGAGCTGTTCCAGCTGCCTCCGCCCCAGGAGTCGGTGTGGTTGATGATCACGACGACCTCGGGGCGGTGGCGGCGGATCGCGGCGGCGATGTCGCGGCGCAGCGCCACGCCCTCCTCGATCACGCCGTCCTGGTGGTCGAGGAACTCGACGGCGCCGACCCCGACGGCGGCGCAGCTCGCGCGTTGCTCCTCCTCTCGCAGCGGGGCGGCGTCCTTCGGGGCGATGCCGTCGATGCCCGCCTCGCCCCGGGTGACGAGGAGGTAGGCGACCTCCTTGCCCTCGCTCGTCCACCTGGCCACGGCGCCCGAGGCGCCGTACTCCATGTCGTCGGGGTGCGCGACGACGCACAGGGCACGGTCCCAGTCGTCGGGCATCGGCTCGAGCGGCGTCACGTCCACTCGACGTCGACCTTCTCGGTGAGGGAGCCCATGAACCCGCCGCCGACGCGAACGAGGCCGTCGCGTCGAGCGCCGTTCGGGTCGCTGACCACGATGGCGTAGACGCGCTGCACGTTGGTGTGGAAGAAGAACCGGCCCGTGCGGAGCTGCCGCCTCGTCACCGACTCGACCTCCAGCTGGTGCGAGGCCGCCCACCGGTTGATCTGCGCGATCGCGTTGCGCTCGCCGCGCGTCGCCTTGGCCACGAAGGCAGCGATCATCCCGACCGCGACGAGCCCGAGGACGACGAGGGCCGGCCACGGGGGCAGGCCGGTGGCCGGCTCGCGGTCGGCCCCCCCGCCGGCAGCCAGGAGGACCGACATCAGGGTTGCCATGGGGCGCGGAGCGTACGGAGCCAGGCGAGGGTCTCGCGCCGCGTCACGGGTCCGCGGGCCAGCCACGGCGTGTCGATGCTGCCGTCGGTGATCCGGGCCGCCACCTCCTGGCGGGCGGTGGCCAGCGCGTCGGCGTCGATCGCGCACCGGGTCGCCTCGACGTCCACGCCGAACAGCGCGGCGGCGTTCAGCCCCAGGACCTTGGCTTTCACCTCGGGGGTCAGCGCCGGGTAGCCGAACTGCTCCTGGAACGCCGGCGTGATCTCGAAGGCCCGGAAGGCCATCAGCTGCGGCTGCGGCGAGCCGTACCAGATGCCATCGGTGCCCCACATGACCCGGTCGACGCCGACGTGCTTGAGGAGCTTGCCGACGGCGTGCGCGGCTTCGTCGGGGTGGCTCAGCACCTCCCGCCAGGTCGTCCCGAGCTCCGCCCACACGTTCTCGTCGGGGCCGACGCCGTGGTCCTCGAGGGCGCGCACGAGCGTGTCGATGCCACGCGTCGCGTCGCGGTCGTAAGGGCCCTCGGTCGTCTGGCGCTCGTACGCGCCGTGGTAGACGACGAAGTCGAGGTCGGGGTAGAGGCGGCTCAGCGCGACCAGGTCGCGGGGTCCGTTGAACTCGGGGTCGAACTCGAGGAGCGGCAGGCCCTTGTGCGCGCAGATCGTCGTGACCCCGAGCGCCCGTGCCTGCTCCACGACGGGGATGCCGATGGCCGGGTCGTCCAGGGCGTACCCCCGCATCTCCGGCCCCCAGGCCGTGTACACCTTGAAGGCGTTGACGTCGCCGGTCGCTGCCGTCGCCGCCATGCCGTCGAGGCGCATCGACAGATCGCCGAAATTCGGAGCGATCACGTCGTGGAGCAGCACGCGTGGCGCGCCGGGCGCGGCCAGGGCCTCGGCGAGCTGCCGGGTGGTGCGCTTCTCGTCCCACGGCAGCGGCGCGTCGTCGGGTCCGGAGTTGGGCACGTCCGACAGCAAGGTCATCGTCGTGTCGGAGGCCAGGAACATGTCGAACAGGTAGGCGGTGCGGTCGAGGCAGGCGAGTGGATCCGCCTCGCTGCACCCCGCCGGGACGAGACCCTCGATCATGTCGACGATCCGCAAGGCGTTCTGCCGCCACGGCCCGTCGGGCACGACGTGGTGCGTGTGCACGTCGAACACGAACTCGGTCCCGGCGAGCGCCTGCTCGCAGGCGACGACGTCCTCGGTGGTGGGCACCACGAACTCGCCACCGGTCGTCGCGGGTGTGGTGGTCACCGTCGTCGAGGTCGAGCCGGTCGTTGCCGTCGGTCCGGCGGCCCGCTGCTCGGCCGCGCACGCGTTGAACACCGCCAGGGATGCGGCCACGCCGGCGCTCGACTGCAGGAAGCGGCGCCGGTCCATGCCCGCCCGCCGAGCCGCCTGTTCGACCCGGTCGAGGATCAGCGCCGCCATCCGCGCGTCGGCCGCGGTCGCCGCCTCCGGTACGAATTCGCCGTTGCCGACGGGGCCGGGTCGCAGCGGGAACGCCGGTCGCGCATCCGGCTCCCGCTCCAGCGCGCGACGCCACCGCCCCATGGCTCCGAGACCGTAGGGCCCCGCCATCCCTTGGCTCTGGGCAGGAGGGGTGGGGGTGGTCGCAGCAGGCGGCCACCTGGGCGCCGCTCACGTCGAAGATTTGTCGGGCGAACCCTTGTGGGCGAACATATGTTCGACTAGACTGCGGCTGTGCCGCTGACCGACACACCCGTCGAAGACCTCTTCCCCGGCCCCGCCGACGAAGACGCGTACGGCGAGTTCACCGCCCGCCGCAACACGGTCATGGGTCACGTCAACGCCGCCGCCCACCAACTCGTCGTCCTCACCCAGGACGCCATCCGGTTCAACTGGTGGCGCGCCGCCGAGTGCCGCTCACCCGAGCACTACCTCCAAGCCTGCGCCGGTCTCGACGGCACCCGCGCCCGCCGCATCGTGCGGATCGCCCGCGCCCTGGTCGACTGGCCCGCCCTCACCCGCCAGTTCGAACGAGGTCTCGTCACCGAAGCCGCGGTCGACATCGTCGTCACCGACTGCTGGCACGCCCACGACACCCTGCTCGCCAGCGCCGTCGGCAACTGGAACATCGCCCAGCTCCACAAGATGAAGCGCTGGTTCCCCAAGCCCCCCGCATCTGCACCCGCACCCGCGTCGGAGACGGAGGGCGAGCCCGAGGCCGAGACCGGGTCGGGGTCCACCGCGGCGGCACCCGTCGACACCGGGTCCTGGGGCTGGGACGACGACGGCCGGTTCAAGGGCCGCTTCGACCTCGGACCCGCCCTCGGCGCGGTCGCCCAAGCCGCGCTCGACGCCGCCCGCCGGGCCCTGCACCGCGAACGAACCGGGACCGACATCGACGACCCCGACCACCCGGGCGGCCCCATCACCAACACCGACGTCCTCGAACGCACCTTCCACGCCGCGCTCGGCGCGCTCGACCCCGCCACCACGAACGGGCACCGACCCTCGGACCGGTACCAGGCGATCATCCACCTCGACGCCCAGCACCCCGAGCGCTCCCGCATCAACCTCGGCCCCCTCCTCGACCGCGCCACCCTCGACGAGATCACCTGCGACCGCGACCTCCGCGCCCTGCTCCACAAGGGCAGCCGCCCCGTCGACTGGGGCCGCCGGAAACGACTCGTCGACCCGCTCCTGCGAGCCCTCGTCGAGGACCGCGACCACGGCTGCCGGATCTGCGGCGCCACCGGGTTCCTGAACATCCACCACCACGTCCACTGGACCAACGGCGGACCAACCGACACCTGGAACCTCTACGCCCTCTGCGGCCACTGCCACCGCGCCGTGCACGCCGGCCGGATCAACGTCGTCGGCACCGACGCCGACGACCTCGACGGCCTCCGGTTCCTCGACCGCCACCACCGGCCCCTCCCACGTCCAGCACCCACCGAACCCGACCCCGACAACGGACCCGGACCACCCGGCGAGCCCTACGCCCCCATCCGCGGCGTCATCAAGTACTCCACCATCGGCCCCGCGCCCCTCCCACCCCCCGAACACCGCGACGAGTACTGGACCTTCAACTAGCGCCGGCGCGCGCGGCCGGGCGGTCAGCCGTCGATGATGACGCTGTCCTCGGCCAGGAAGATCGAGCAGGCCTCGAGGTCGATGAAGCGGCGCTCGTCCTCGAGCAGCGTGGCGGCGGCCGTCTGCGACTCGGGGGTGGCGAGCGCGGCGACGAAGTGCTCGTGCGACTCCCACCACAGCTGGGCCACCCCGTCGTAGGGCTCCCGGGTGTTGCGGCTCTGGCGCAGCAGGTCGTTGAGCGGTGAGTCGATGCGGTGCGCCTGGACGTAGCGGACCACGCCGAGCGCCGGCTGCAACGACCGCACCAGGGGACCGTGCTCGTCCCGCCAGTACCGGTGGAACTCCGCGTCGTCGATGTCGGGCCGGCGGTTGACGCAGAAGACGAGCTGCAGCACGCCCCGGATCGTAGGTTCGGCCCTTCCCGACCCCCCGGCTACAGTCGCCCGCTCGCACGAAGCGGCGGCGTGGCCGAGTGGCTTAGGCAAGGGCCTGCAAAGCCCTGTACCCGGGTTCGATTCCCGGCGCCGCCTCCAAAGAAAGACCTGGTCAGAGGGTACGAACCTCGGAGAGCCAGGAGCCCGAAGGGCGAGCATCCCATATCTGTCCCATAAGTTCCTCGGCGAACGTCGTAGCATCGGGCCATGGCTCGGGGGAGCAGCTACGGCCGGGGTTCGATCCGCGCGAAGGGTGAGGGGCGCTGGGAGCTGCGCGTGTCGGCTGGCCGGGACGTCGTCACCGGCAAGCCCCGGTACGTCAGCCGGTCGGTCAAGGGCTCCAAGCGCCAGGCCGAGGCGGCGCTCGCCGAGCTCCTCGTCGAGGTCCAGAAGAACGCACCCGCCGAGACCGAGGCGACGATCACGATCGCCGAGCTCGTCGAGCAGTGGCTCGAGCTCCGTCGGGATCGCCTCTCGGTCACGACCTGGGAGGGCTACGCCGGCAAAGCCAGGTTCCGCCTCGTGCCGGTCCTCGGTGAGGTGAAGGTGACCGCGCTGTCTGTTCGGGACATCGATCGCTTCTACCAACGGCTCGCCCACGAGGACGGCCTGTCGCCGTCGACCGTGAAGCAGATCCACAATGTCCTCGTCGGCTCCCTCGACCAAGCCGTCCGCTGGGGCATGCGCCCCGACAACCCGGCGCGGCTCGCGACCCTGCCCCGTCCCAAGGCGGCCGAGGTCCGAGCGCCGACGCCGGCCGACGTCATGGCGGCGATCGCGGCGGCCGATCAGGAGCTCGGCCTGTTCGTCCGCCTGTCGGCCGCAGTGGGTGCTCGCCGCGGCGAGGTGTCGGCCCTCCGCTGGTCGAACATCGACCTCGACGGCGCCGAGCTCGTCATCACCCGGGCCCTCGTCGAGACCGCCGACCGAGTCATCCACGAGAAGGACCCGAAGACGCATCAGGCCCGCCGCGTGGCGCTCGACGCCGGCACCGTCTCGGCCCTCCGGGACTGGCGGACCGAGGTCGAGGCGCGGGCGGCCGCGTGCGAAGCCCCGCTGCCCGACACGGCGTTCGTCTTCAGCCCGTCCGTCGACGGCACCGTGCCGTGGCGGCCCTTCCACTGGACGAGCGCCTGGCGGCGCCTCCGAGTGAAGGCCGGCATCGACGAGTCGATCCGCCTCCACGACCTCCGCCACTTCGCCGCCACGCGACTCCTCGACGCCGGCGTCCCGGTGAAGACCGTGAGCGGTCGCCTCGGCCACGCAAGGCCGGCGACGACCCTCAACATCTACGCCCACTTCGTCCCGGCGACCGACCGCCTGGCCGCCGACGCCATGGGCGACATCCTCGGAGGCACGCCAGCGGACTCCTGAGACGTCTCACCGCTCCGGTGAGTGTTTTGGACAGGGTGTTGTCGATGGCTGGGATCGGTCAGCGATTGGCCGAGTCCTCGCGCCATCCGAGGAGTCGTTGCCACCCCCCTGTCGCTGGCAAGGCGGGCGTCGCGATCACATGTGTCATCGAGTTGCGCCAGGTGGCGTGGTTCCAGATCTGCACGCCCTCGGGCGACAGCCACGCGTCGGGCACCTGTCGTCGACTGACAACCAGACCGAGGTTCGGAGCGATCGGCAGCCGGAGTTCCTCAGCGCTCAGGATCCCGACCCCGTGCTGGACACCGACTATGACCCCCTGAACCGGCACGACCGGCACGTCGCCGAGCAGCAACGACAGACCTCTCGTCCGAACGAGCTGCACGGAGCAGCTGCTGAGTTCTTGAACCACGTGGTTGTACAGATCGACCATTCGCGACACACGGAGGTCGTTGGTGCGTCGATGCTCGGACATCAAGTCCTGTGCGATCTCGTCAAGGTCTCGTGCCGAGGCGGAGCGACCATGTTCACGTCGGTACATGTCCTGAAGGCGTCCGTCATCGACCATCTCTTGGACCAGATCCGGGACCACCTGTTGAGCGACGTCGTCGTGCATCGCAGCGATCGCCTTCGAGCGAATGGCGTGAATCGCCACCAGCTCCAGAAGTCGGGCGTCATCTGCCCGAGTTCGCGGAACGCCGAATCTGACTCGTGCCTCGACCGCAGCGGCAATGGGCCCCTCGATCGAGGACCACTCGCGCTCGAGGGTGTCATCGCGCGTGCCGTCGCTGAGGCGGACCGAGTTGAAATGCGAGACAACCCAGTTGTTGGTCGGCTGTCGCAGCTGGGCGACCCGCGTCTCCTTATCGATCACGAGTACCGAACCATGGACAGCCCAACGCGCCTGCAGCCACCTGGTGACGACGTGGTGCCGCTTCGACAACTGCATGGCTCTCATCGTCGCAGGGGACTGCCGGATGACGGTGACAGGTTCCCCACAACTGCAGATCAGAGGTCGATGCCGAAGTCCTCAGCGGCTGATCGCTCGAGGATCGGCCTCAGGCGTTGAGCAGGGCCCGAGCGCGAATCCGGCGGGACGGGGTCGTCCTCGAGGTGCGGAGCCACCGCGATCCGATTCGAGCTCCGTCCTCGCGACAGCGCGACGTAGGCGTGCTCGCGGGCGAGGACGTCGTCGGCGAGGACGATGGTCTCGTCGGCGGTGAGCCCCTGCGCCTTGTGGATCGTGAGCGCGTAGCCGTGGTCTAGGTGACCGTCTTCGGCATAGCGCAGCGGGAGGTCGAGGCGGCGACCGTCGTCGAGGTCGAGTTCGAACTCGTCGACACGGATGCCGACGATCGTGCCGCGGGTGCCGTTGAGGACGCCGAGCTCGCGGTCGTTCCGAAGCGCGACGACCTCGTCGCCCTCCGCGAATGCCCGTCCCCCGACTCGAACTTGATCGGGCCCGACTTCCCCGGTGGCCTGCAGGCGGCGCCGGGCTTCCTGATTGAGCGCGGTCACCTGGTCCCGCCGGCCGGCGAGGAGCAGCACGTCGTCGGTGCGGTCTCGGGCGTCGAGCCAGCGTTCGATGACGTCCTCGACGCTGGCCGACTCGTCGATCCGGCCATGGGCGTCGAGCGCGGCGACGACGTGGGTGGTCTGGCCGACGCGGAGCTCGGCGAGGAGCTGTCGCTCCCACTCCTCGTTCTGGCGGTGGTTCTCGACGAGCTCGATGGCACCGAGCCGCCGGGACAGCGCCGCCATGGCCCCCCCGGCGTCGATGGCGGGGAGCTGGTGGGGATCGCCGACGAGGACGAGCTTCGCTCCGACCCGTGCGGTCTGCGCGGCGAGGGTCTCGAGCTGGCGAGTCCCGACCATGCCGGCCTCGTCGACGACGACCACGTGCGACGGGCTGATGTCGTAGACGCGGCGGAGGAGCGAATCGAGCGTGGATGACTCGATGCCGGCGCCGTCGTGGAGCTGCTGGGCGGCACGGGCCGCGAGTGCGCACCCGACGACGGTCCAGCCGTGTTCCTGCCACGCCTCCCGGGCAGCGATGAGTGCGCTGGTCTTGCCAGACCCGGCGGCGCCGATCACGAGCTCGACGCCGTGTCCCGAGCTGCAGAGCCGCTCGACCATGTGGACCTGCTCGGCGCACAGATCGGGGTGGCGGTCGAGCGCGGCCCGCAGGATGCCCTCGGGGACACGGCCGGCCGTTGAGACCGCTCGACGACCGCGCAGCGCGTGCTCGATGAGGCGGCGTTCCGTGGCGAGCAGGTCGACCGTCGACCACCGGCTCGCCGGTTCCGTATCGCCGAGCGGGACGACGTGGTCGCTGGCGAGGAACCGGTCGGCGAAGAGCTCGACGGCCTCGACGGTGGCGCCGTCGGGAAGGCGGTCGCACACGGCCTTGAGGACGTCTCGCCGGTCGAAGCTCGACCGACGAGCGGTCAGCCCGATCCGGCCTGCGAGGTCGACAACGAGCGCATCGAGGACGACCTCACGAGGCTCGTCAGCCCGGCCGACTCGGTCGGTCACCACGCTCGGGTCGTGGCCGGCAGCGAGCGCAGCGTCCCGCCACCGCGACTGCATGGTCACGGCCTCTGCGCTCGGCTGCTTCGGTCGGCGCGTGGCGTACGTCGCGACCTGTGCGGCTCGACCGCCTGCCGCATCGTGCGCGGCGAGGTGCTCCAGGATCTCCCGCCGCCGGGTGGAGAACATGTCGATCAGCGGGCGAGGAACGCCAGCGATGTCGGCGAGCCCGTTCTTCACCGGTCCCCACTCGAGCCCGAGCCGCTGCCCCAGCTCGAAGCGAAGGTGCGTTGCGTAGAGGTACCCGACCGGCTGCGCCCACCGGTACAGGTGCCGGGCGTCGAGAGCAGTCCATCGACCGTCCTCGCCGCAGTAGCCGATGTTGGCGACGACGACGTGGGTGTGGAGGTGCGGATCGCCGGCTCGTGACGTCCGGTGCCGGAACGTGCCAGCGACGAGACCATCGGCCTCCAACGATGTCGCCCCGCCGTGTCCTCGACGCACGCGGGCAGCCTCGACCTCGAGCACCGCGAAGGCGGCGGCCACGGCTGCCTCATGCGCCTCGACGACGTGGCGGGCGACGTCGTCGTCGCCGAACGCCCACAGCAGCGACACGGACTTCGGCGCGCAGAAGGTCATGTCGAACCCGGCGACCTTCGGCGCCGATCGACCGCCGGCGAGCGCACGACCCGTGTGCGGATCGGCGTGAGCGAGCAACGCGCGCAAGTCGCCGCCGTCGACGTCGCCCTCGAGACCGAGCCGGGCGGCCGATCGCCCGAGCCACCGCCCGACGGCCTCACCCTGCCCGAGGTAGTACTCCTCTGCGCCCTTCGCCACCGTCTCGACGTAGTACGCCTCCTGGCCCTGTCCGAGCTTCCCGATGCTCAGCACTGGCGATCCGCATCGCCTGGATCAACCGCTCTCACCGCTCCGGTGAGACCCCCATTGGCGACTGACACACTTGCACCAGAGGTGCCCATCCCTGCGGCGCCGGCTTCGAGCTCGCCGAGGAGCCGCCGGAGTGCGACGACCGGCACGACGGTCCGCCGCCCCAGTCGCACCGACGGCAGCGTCCCCGAAGCCACCATCCGGTAGGCGTGCGCCCTCGAGATCCCGAGTCGCCTGGCAGCCTCCGTGACGGAGATCGCCCACCGACCATCCAGAACCGCTGTCGATCGAAGCTCCACGCACTACATACGGCCCCCTCGAAAGCCGTTCCGCGACATGGAATCGCGAAACGTTTGACACGGTCGCGTCAAGCTGGCGACGTGTCGAGCGCCGACGACCGCGAGGACCTTGCCCCGCATCTCCGCGACGAGCCGGCCCCCGAGGACGCCACGGTCGTCATCCGCGGCGGCCCCGACACCAGAGAGAAGCTCGAGTCGCACGCCCGCCGGACCGCCCGAGCGTTCGCCCTCGACGGCGTCCCCGTGCTCGGCATCTCCGTGTTCGCCGCCCTCGACGACATCGGCCCAGCGTCACTCGACGCCCTGCTACGCGAGCGCATGGCGACGTACCGCGTCGTGCACCTACCGACCGTCGCCGCCCTCCGCGCGGCAGGCATGACGCTGCTGCCGACCTTCAAGCGACCGCACTACACCGCCGTCCTCGCCGACCTCGAGCTCGTCGCCGACGTGCTGAAGGCCCTGGGGCCCGAGCACCAGAACCCGTACCATTCCCGCCGATGATCTCGGTCGACATCTCCGCCGACCTCAACGACGAGGACGAGACCGGCTACGTCTGGACCTTCCTCGACGAAGCGCGAGACCCGTCGCTCATCGAGCCCGGAGCGATCGTCGTCGCCGGCGACGCCGACGCCCCAGCGGTAGCTCAGGTCGTCGACCTGGTCGTCAAGGCATCAGGAACGATCGTCCACCTCCGCATCCTCCCCGGCCTCGTCGAGGACTACGCCGAGCTCGTCCGCCGCACCGGCGCCGCCGGCTGACACTGCGGTCAGCTGACTCGTCCACGTGTCGGATGTGCACTTGGCCGGCGCTCTGGTGGCCGTGCGAGCGTCGTTCCGGCACGGGCGGTCATGGCGAGAAGGCACCAGACCGCGCACTCGGTCGCGTCGGTAAGCCAGCATGGTGTCGTGTCGACACCATCGCTGAAGCAGTTCATCGAGCTGACTCGGGACGACTTCGATCGAAGCCCGATCTGGGTCGGGTGCCACACGGCCGACTACGACGAGTCGTGGTACGAGGAGACGGACGAGGAGACGTTCAGGCCATGGAGCGGCCGGCTTCCTGTCGACCCCGTTGACGGCATGTTCCTGGTCCGAGCCACCGCATCGCTGCACGACGGAACTTCCCTCGTCGCCTTTCTCACGCCCGCCTCGCGCGTGGACGACCTCGGCAGGGACTGTCCGATCTTCGGTGTAACTGGCCTTGACGGTTGTCATTGATCGGTGGGGAAGAGCCGGTCTTCGAAGGTAATGGCGAAGGCGTTGAGGGCGGGCTTCCAGCGGTTCATCCAGCGCTCTGATCCGCGGCCGGTGGGGTCGAGGGATCGGACGACGAGGTAGAGGCACTTGAGCGCTGCTTGCTCGGTCGGGAAGTGCCCTCGGGCTCGGGTCGCTCGTCGCATCCGGGCGTGGAGGCTCTCGATCGCGTTCGTGCTGTAGATCACGCGGCGGACTTCGGGCGAGTAGTCCAGGAAGGGCACGAACTCGGCCCACGCGTTTTCCCAGAGCTGACGCACCGCGGGGTAGCGGTCAGCCCACCGTTCGAAGAACTCGTGCAGTCGTTCTTTCGCGTCGGCCTCGTTGACCGCGGTGTAGATCGGGCGCATGTCCCTCGCCATGGCTTCCCAGTGCTGGCGGCCCGCGTAGCGGAACGTCCCCCGGATCAGGTGCAGCACGCAGGTCTGCACGACCGCTCGGGGCCAGGTGGCCTCGATCGCGTCCGGGAGGCCCTTGAGACCGTCGCTCGAGGACGGACAGGGGCGTCGAGAGCGTGTGCCGCTCAGATTGGTGGTGCCGGTCGAGCTTGCTGCCGAGGCGCCCTCCCCGGGAACCGTCGTGTTGGTCTGCGGCACGGCGTTGCACCACGGAGAGGTCGGCATCGTCCGCGACGCTCCCGGCCGCCGACGAGCTGTCGAGCTGTTCGGGGCATGGCATTCGGATGGCACCCTCGTGCGGCTTCCGGACGACGCGCTAATCCCGCTGCGCCGGTAGCAGCGGCTCGGGCGTCAGAAGAGTGCGATCAGTGCGCCGGTCGCGAACACCACGGCCGTGACAATCGCGCCGAACAGCAAGATGAGGCGGCCTACGGCTCGCGAGTTCGCTGCGCTGTCGGGGCCAAGGGAATCGCTGCCGGCGCGGTAGCCGTAGCGATCCGAGCCAAAGGGCCACGACGTCGACGCCCGTCGTGAGGCTCCGGAAGCACCGGAGCGCGTGCGTCGATGCCGTCGCTTGCCCTGGGAGCCCACGCCGCGACGGTAGGCCGGGAGCGCGGAACTGCCGATACGCGCGTCAACAGCAACGACGATCAGGCACTATCCGTGTGTGGCCAGCGGGAGGAGCCGGTCGTGTTGGTTCGCAGCGGCCTCGACCCTGCTCGCCTCACAACTGGTCGCCGCCGCTTGCTCGGACGACACACCAGGTGGCGACGAAGCTGCTCCTTCGACGGCGTTTCCGCTTCCCACGTTCTTCGAGGGGCCCTTCGCATCCGAGACCAATCTCTTCGATGCAGGCGTGGTCGACGGTGCTGGTTGGCAGGTGTTCATCGACGAAGCGCAGCTCGACAGCCGCTTCTGCGTCCTCGCCGTCGTGTTCCAGGGCGACCGACCCAGCTCCGTGGAGACCCAGATCGTCTCGGACACCAGGCTGTCGTGTTACGCCTCTCCGCAGATCGGGCTTGCTCATCCGGAGCCGATCGTGTGGGGCACAAGCCCCGGTTCTCGGGAACCCCGGGTGCTCGTTGCCCATCGAGTGCCCGACGCAGTGGCGAATCTCGAGCTCCTCGCCGACGGTGAAGTCATCGACCCCGTGTCTGACGTCGAGTCGATCTCAATTTGGGTGGTTCAATCCTCCGGCCCTTACAGCGTCCGGTTCGACGGATCGTCCGCCGAACGTCACGCGGTGGTGGAGTGCTCGTTGGCGGATGCCGAGGTCGAGGTACTCCTTGGCGACTGTTCGGTTGTGCCCGGGTGATTCGCGACGAACGTGTCAGACACCATCGGCCCGCCCGCTCCGATCTGTAGATATGCCGGTGATCCTTGGTGCCGCTCGGTGCCTGGCCGGACCGGGCGACGGTCGGGCATTGGGTCGCATGGCTGACGCCCCTGCCGGAGTCGATGCGTACGATCCGGCGATCACGGAGGCATCGGAAATCCTGCGGGGTTGCGGGCTCGTGTTGCTGGCCGCATCTGTGTTCCTCGGACTCTGCCGCCTGGCGACGCGCCGCTCACCGCTGGCGGATCAACGCTGGCGCGACGTCCTTCGCGGAACGTCGCCGCAACGCGCGTCGATGGTCATCTGGGGCCGTAGCTGGCGGCCGGTCGCGATCACCGGCCTCGTTCTGGTCCTGGTCGGCCTCCTCCTAGCGGGGCTCGACGCACTCGCGTAGTTCGCTGAGACCGATCTGCCGTTATACGGGTGATCGGCGTCAAGGGGTGGTCTCGTCGATGCGCTTGAGGAGCTTGTCGTAGAGGGCGGCCCGGTCGGGTTGGTGGTGGTCGAGGGCGTGGTCTCGTTGACGGCGGATCGTGGGCCGGAACTCGATGTTGGTCTCGAAGTAGCTGCAGGTTTCGCAGGCTGATTCCATGCGGCAGTCGAGTTCGACGGGGCGGGTGCACAGGCCGTTGCCGAGCATGCGGGCGTGGGCTTCGCGTCGGAGGCGGGCCATGCCTGCGGTCTCGAAGTCGGCGGGGAGCTCGGCGGGCTGGTTGTAGAGCGCGTCGATGTGGGTGCTGATCGCCTGGTATTGGTCGGCGACGACCCGGTCCGCGATCCGGGCGTAGGTGAGGGTCATGTGCATCGTGCGATGCCCGAGCAGCGCGGCGATCGCTTCGAGGCGCATCCCGCGGTTGATGGCTTGGGTGGCGAGGGTGTGGCTCAGTTGGTGGGGGTGGACAGTCACGCCGGCTCGGCGTCCGACACGGCGGACGATCCGGCCGACGAGATGGCGGTCGATGGTTCCGCGGTGGTCGGCGATGAGCCGACGGTGGGCGCGGATGTGGTCGACGTTGTCGGCGCACCACGCAGTGAGGAGGGTCACGAGGTCGGGGTGGAGGGGGACGTAGCGGTCGTTGCGGAGCTTGCCGACGGGCACGCGGAGCCAGTGGGCGGTGCCGATGAGCACGACGGCGTCGGCGTCGAGCTCGGCGAACTCGCTGGCGCGTAGCCCGGTCCGGGCGAGGACTTCGATCACGACCCGGTCTCGGGGGTCGCTGGCGGTTCTGGCGGCGTCCATGAGCCGGGCGGCGTCGCGGTCGTCGAGGAACTTGGGGAGCGGGTCGGGGCTGGGCGGCAGGTCGCGGTTCAGGACCGGGTTCCGGGCCGGGGTGTCGTCCCATTCCCATTCGATGATCCGTTCGAAGAACACGCGCAGCATCCCGAGTCGCTGCCGTTGCGTGTTGGCCGACACGGTCCGGTCACCGAGCCCGGGTTGGGCGGCGAACCAGACCTTGAAGTCCTCGACCGCGGTGCGGTCGAGCTGAGCGACGGCGGTGATATCGGTGTGGGTGACCGCCCAGCGAGCGAGAACCCGCAGGGTGTGCTCGGCGACGTCGACGCTGCGGGGCGCGAGGAACGTGTCGGCCTGGGCCAGGTAGCGGCCCATGGTGGCGGCCATCTTCGGGGCCCGGGCCGCGATCTGGGCCCACTCGATCTCGGAGCGCGAACCAGCGGGCGAGTGGGGCGCGGGGAGCGCGGTCATCGGGCCCCGATCTCCTGGACGGCGAGCAGCTCCACCATGGCGGCGTTGTCGATGTCGATGAGCTCGGATGCTTGGCGGTACTCGCGGGCGAGCCAGTCGTTGGTGAGGTGCAGGTAGATGCGGGTCGACTCGATCGAGCGGTGACCGGCCTGGGCCTGCACTGCCTCGAGCGCCATGCCCGCCTCCCGGAGCCGGGTGAGGCACGTGTGGCGGAGCTGGTGGCAGGTGCCCCGCTCGAGCCCGGCCCGCCGGCGGGCACCGGCGAGGATCTCGTCGATCCCTTCGGCCGACAACGGTTGACCGCGGCGCGGTCCTTTGAGGACGACGAACAGGCGGTCCGTTGGCGACGACTGGGGTCGTTCGTCGTGGAGGTAGTCACCGACCGCGGCGAGGAACCGGTCAGCGATCGGCACGACCCGTTGATGGCCGCCCTTGCCTTCGGCGATGAACAAGCGGCGCTCACCGACCCACACGTCCTCGAGCCGCAGACCGAGCACCTCGCAGCGGCGCAACCCACCGAGCACCATCGCCAAGACCATCGCCCGGTCCCGAGCTGTTCGCAGCGCGCCCAGCAACGCGTCGATCTCGGCCGGCGACAGGATCTTCGGGAGCGTGTGCGGCACCCGCACCAACGGCACCGTCCGCGACCGCTTCGAACCCCGTTCCCGTCGCGTCTCCAGACCCCGGGGCACCGGGTTCGCTGATAGCTCCGTGTCACCCCGCGCGACCACGTACGCGTAGAACCCCGACACCGACGACAAGCGCCGGGCGATCGTGCGAGCCGACAACCCCGACTCGCCGTCCGCGAGACGGACCACCTTGCGGTCACCGCGCTGGACGGTCAGGAAGTCGAACACGTCCGCAGCGACGACCTCGAGCGGGTCCTTGTCGACGATCTCGAAGAACGTCTTCAGATCGAACGCGGTCGCTCGCAACGTGTTCGGCCGGGCCCGGCCCGCGACGAACGCCAGATAGCGATCGACCATCGGATGGCCGAGCTCATAGAGCACATCACCAGACGGGCCGACAGGACGGATCAGACACGGAGACCAGGTCATCCGCGCACGATCCCAGCCCCCAGCGAGAACACACGGGATGCCAGATGGATCACCCGTGTATTAGGCGATCGGGCGGCGAGTCGAGCGAGCGACGATCGGCCATTCGGTTGCGGCACTGGCATGCGGGTCCCGCGCCGAGCTGTGTGCCATCTGGGGTGGTGGTGCACCAGGAGCACCTACAGCTGCGTGTAGCTCCGGTCGTTCGTTCGTCTGAGGAGTATGCGGTCGGTGCGAGCCCGTGCCCATGCAAGGGCGTCGTCCAGCGAAGCGTCCAGCGGACCGTTGAAGTACAGCCCGCCGGGCCCACTCTCGGGCTGCCAGCTCGGCGAGAAGCGCCCGAGACCATCCATGTCCTCGACGACGTACGCCGGCCCGCCCCGCCACGCCTCGATGCGGCGCGCCGGGAGAGCGAACAAGGAGGCGTCCACCTCACGGTCGAACGACAGGTCCGTGAGTCTCTGCGTTTCTGTCGGTGAGGCGATCCGTACCGCGAGGCCGGTCGCCACGTCGTACCCGACCTCTGCCCACCGATCGCCCTCCTCCCATCGAAGGAGCTCAATGACCCGCTCCTCAATCACACGTTGCTCAACCTGGTCGGGGGCCTTCTCCCATGCTGGCCACCCTCTCTCGACCATCGATGTCGGGGCCTGATTGCCGGGGCTGGCACCCACCTGCTCGGCAGCTATTGCGCCGTCTACGACGAGGTAGCCGACCCGCCCGCGGTCCTCATCGAGATACATGGCGCCGTTCGCACGAGCGAAGTCGAGGAAGACCCAGGTGGTTGGGTGACGGAACGCGAACCAGTAGTCAAACTGACCGAACCTGACGTCGTCTCGCCGGTACCGTCCCGAGACGGCATCGAAGTGCATGGTGGTGTCGCCGGCTGTTGGCCGAGCTGTCGGACGGGGCACGAATATCGAGTCTGGCCGACCCGTTCAATCGACGGCATCGGCGCGCCCGAGCTGCCGCTACGGACCGGCGCGGCGCGGGATGCTGCGAGCGCCAGACGTCCGATGAGCGCTCCACCCCGCGCCTCCGGCCAATCGATCGCAGAGCCCCTTCAGCTCGGCGGCGAGTACCGGCTCCAGACAGTGCGCCGCCATGCGCCGACACCGATCCACCAATAGAACAACCCCGAGATCGGAACTACGACATAGCGCCACCGGTCAGCGCCGGTCACGATGCCCGACACGGCGCCGACTACACCGATGGCCAGCAGCAGTAGCGACAGGCCGGCAACTGTGAGCCATGCGTAGTCGGCCGGTCGGGGCCTAAGCACGGCCTGAGACTAGGACTCAGAGCGGATTCGCCGGCGGCCGGACCTTCCGGGCCCCGGGCCAACGCGCCCGATCTGTAGATAGGGAGACATCGACGGTGCCAGAGTGAACACGTGGCGACGGACGATTTCTCGGAGTACTTCCGGGCATCGCTCGCTCACCTCGGCATTGAGCTCGAGCCGAGCGCCGTCGCGCGATTCCACATCCCCGACTCCCTGCCGCCCGCGCTTGTCGCCTGGTACCGGTTAGCCGGTGAGAGCGCACTGAACTCCGCTCACAATCGTGTGTTGCGCCCTTCCGATCTCCAGCAGCACGGTTTGACGACGCTCGCCGGAATTCCCCAGGGTTGCTCGGCGGGTTCCAGTGATCGTCGCTACACGAGCCCGGTTCGGAGGGTAGCGAAGAGCGTCGCGGGGGTCTGCCAGCCGAGGGTCTTGCGGGGTCGACGATTGAACTCGTCGGCAACCCTCCTCAGGTCGGTGGCGGTGTACACGCGGAGATCGGTGCTCTTCGGGAAGTAGTCACGCAACAGCCCGTTCGTGTTCTCGTTGCTCGGACGTTCCCAGGGTCGGCCCGGATGGCAGAGGTACACCGGCACTGAGGTCGCTCGGGTGATCTCGTGATGGAACGCCATCTCCGAGCCCTGATCCCATGTGAGCGACCGCCGCAGCCCCGGGGGAAGCTCGTTGAGGATCACCGTTAGCTCGTCGCGGAGGGCCTCTGCCCGGGACGTGCCGATGAGGTGGACCAACAGCGTGTAGCGACTGGTTCGCTCGACGAGCGTCCCGATCGCGGATCGGTTGAACGCACCGACGATCAGGTCGCCCTCCCAGTGACCCGGCTCGACCCGATCAGCGACGGTCGCCGGGCGGGAGTCGATCAGCGTGATGGGCGCGATGAACCGGCTTCGCCTCGCGTCGCCCCGTCGTCGTGGCCGCCGGTAGGGGCGCTTGGTCCTCAACGTCGCCTTGGCGTCGCGCTCGAGCACCCGCTCTGGGCAATAGAGGGCCTGGTAGATCGTCTCGACCGCGATCAGCTCGCCGTGCTCGACGCGCAACTGGCGGGCGACCTGTTCGGGACTCCAGTGTTGATCGAGGTAGCCCTGCACCAGCGCCCGAAGCCCTGCGTCGGTCGCCAGGCGGCGCGGCTTCGGCCGGCGACGTCGATCGAGCATCCGCTTGTGCGCAGCGTGCGGCCGGTACTCGCCAGTCGTCGGGTCGCTGTTGCGAGCGATCTCCCCGGCGATCGTCGATGGCGAACGACCCAGTACCGCCGCGATCGACCGGGCGGAACGGCCAGCTCGCACGCCGTCGGCGATCTGGACCCGTTCGGTCTCGCCCAAGTACCGAGGCGAGACCGGCCGCTCGTCGATCCGGTCGAGAATCGGCTCAACGATCCGAACGATGCCGTTGCGGGTGACGACCCCGCCGTTCTTCCACCAGTTCCCGGTCTTGCGGTCGATCCTGAGCCGGCGACACGCCTCAGAGTTCGACACGCCCTGGCGGATCAGCCGCACGTACTCGCGCTGCTTGTCGACCATCGGCTGACGCCCCGCAGGGCCCTTCGACGAGTTCCTCATGGCCACGACCCTTCCTCAGGTGTAGCCACGATCGGTGGAACCCGCCGAGCAGGTCTGGGGAGAACCGCGTGAGCGTGGTCAGGTTCAAGGACCGTGTTCGCCGAGGAGAACCAGGGAGTCGTCGCCTGGGCGTTCGACCGCGGCGAGGAGGCGGACGATCCCAACGTGTGGCAAGGCCAGCCGTCGGCCGAACGGAGCCACCCGAGTTACGAGTGGTTCTCCGAGGATCTGACGGTAAGTCGCTTCATCGTCGAGATGCTGCGCAACACGATCGCCAATTCCTATGAGGACTCGTAGCGCCCCGATCTGCCGATCCGCGCAGCGACTGACGACTCATCAGCACACTCGGACTCGGCGTCGAGGCGCCTCTGCGTTGGGTCCTTGGAGTTCACGTTGTTGGCGGTGCGGAGTGGCTGACCGAGCGTGCGAGGTTCGGAGCTCGGCCACCCCACGATGAAGTAGGGGAAACCACCAGTGCATCGTCGACTCGCCACGGGTGACGGTAGGACCGTGACCGATGAGTCGAAGCGAAGAGCGAAACGCAGTGGGCGCCCGGACTACGCCGTACGGAGCGTTGCGGATCACCATGCGATACGAGTCGCGATCGGTCTCGCTCTCTGCGCGGTTGTCGTCGCCGCGTGCGCAGGCGGTTGCCGCGCGAGGGAAGTGCAGGACGCGATTCAGGCGGATCCGATGCTTGCCAGCGACCTTGGGATCAGCGGGCTCGCCTCCGGTGAGCTGACACGTCTTGTCGACCCGATGGGTGGCCGGCGAGTGAGCGTGTCTCGACGGCACTCAGGTACCACTGACATCGACGCCGTTCGGGCCGAGGTCCAGCGACGTGCAGACGGCACCGGTTGGGACGACGTGATCGTTCGGTGCGCACGCACAGGCACGATGCTCCTGATGGCGCATCGCGAGATCGATGGTCTCGACGCCTCACTCATGGTCAGCCTCATGGAACGCGATGGGGTCCTCACCGTTGGTGTGGAGATCAGTGCGCAGCTCGAGGGTGCCGGCTCTCGCAGCAGCCCGAGCCTCCCCAACTCCTGCGCCTGAGCTCCTCTGGCTGATTCCGAACGGCTCGACTAGCGGATGCTTGTAGAACAACGAACGAATCCCGGGACGTCGGCGATGGCTGATCGCGCCAGAACTGCTCGGAGCTCGGTGGGGCATTCTTCGTCGGTGGCGGCGCTCGGACGAAAGCTTCTGCTGATCGGGCTGCTGGTGGCCTCCGCCGTCGCATGTTCCGACGACGGGTCAGAGCATTTCAATGGGATTGCGACGGGTCCTGCGATTCAGCGCGTGCCGTCGAACGGGGCCTGGACCGTGCTGGTGGCTGTTCAAGCCCCAGTACCGCCGGACTTCGGCGACTTCGCGATCGGTGAGGTCATGGCGGTGAACTTCGACGCGGCCCGCCTCGTGTGCGGTAACGCAGTCCCGCAGGGGATCGAGGCAGGGATGAGGATTCGTGTGCAGCTCGCGCCGGACTGGACGTTGCTCTTCTCGGACCCACCCCAGGTCCCCGCCTTTCCAGCACATTGGGATCCTAAGCTTAGAATTCCACGTGGACAAGTTGTCGCGGCCGCTTCTATAGTGTCACCTAAATACTAGTGACTCCAGCGTAACTGGACTGGCCACAGTTAGGCCGCAAATGTAATCACACTGGCTCACCT
>JADMIO011281669.1_pt1 | contig 25741 bp, 24 predicted proteins | sample 8958161 | NCBI WGS metagenome assembly JADMIO01 (sample SAMN16585339, study PRJNA669376) | soil metagenome | isolation source: Crop rotation soil | place: USA: Cullars Rotation, Alabama | collected 2011 | reverse complement strand
GCCGCGACTTCAAGTCACGTGAATTCCAAGCTTCGGATCCCACTGTGCTGGAAAGTATGAATCGGCACTCTTGGCGGGCGATCGTCGCCCCAGGTGAAGGCCGGATCAATCACTTCCGCCAACGGAGCAAACACTGCACTGTCTCGTTCATCAAACGTCATGTCTCCCTGCTGGTCTCCCACATGATAGCCAAATAGCGAGTCGTCCCATTTCAGATCGCGCCCGATTGCTTTGGCATAAGGATCGAGCAACAGCTTGCTGGGATTGAACCGATGGCCGTTCTGAGGTTCGTAGGGGCCATAAACTCGATAGCCGTATAACTGGCCCGGAGTCGCGTCGGGCAAATAACCATGCCAAACGAGGTCAGTGTGCTCGGGCAGCGGAATGCGCACCGTCTCTTGCGTTGAATCGACCGAGTCGAACAGGCAGAGTTCGACCCGTGTGGCGTTTTCGGCATAGATTGCGAAATTGACTCCTTTGCCATCCCACGTGGCACCCAAGGGGTAAGGCGAGCCTGGCCAGACTCGCCAGGCGCCCGCGGTATCGGCTCGCTTGCCAAATCCGTGCAGACGTTTTAGTGGCTGTGAAGCTGTATCGCTGTTCATGACCGTCGCAGTGGACATGAAGTATCCTTTCAAGCAGTGGGAAACTGAAATCTAAGTGCGATGACTTTATGCATGCACTTTGTGTGCCGATAGCATATCGCTGCATAGGGCAGGACTGGATTACTCGTTTCGCGGCCAGGCTGAACGACTGTCAGCGGGAATCGAGCCGTAATTGTCCTGCATTTGAGCACACGTTTGACCCAGTGGCCAACATTTTGTCAGGTCAAGGGGGCTTCGGCGCTGTGTACAAGCTCCGCAAAGACACCGCCCCGATCAACCAGCTCCTGGTAGGAGCCGATCTCGGCGATCCGCCCTTGGTCGAAGACGATAATTCGATCGGTATGCAAGAGGGTTGAAAGGCGATGTGCCACCAGAATGACGGTGCGATCTCCTCGATCTGCCGCCAGTGACCGTTGAATGTGCTGCTCGCTGATGGCATCCAAGGCGGAAGTCGCCTCATCGAGAATTAACAAGGGGGGATTTCGCAAAAACATGCGGGCCAGGGCCAGGCGTTGTTTTTGACCTCCGGAGAGATTCATACCTCGTTCGGCAACTAAGGTCTTATAACCGCCCGGCATCTGCTGTATCTCTTCATCCAGACAGGCCAACTGGGCGGCATGGCGGATTTCTTCTTCCGTGGCATCCTGAAATTCATAGGCGATGTTCTCTTCGATTGTGGCGGCAAACACAAACGGAGACTGACCTACGTAACCTGCCATCTGAGCGATGCTTTCGCGAGACACGCTCTCCAACGGAACTCCGCCCAGACTGCTCTCACCGTCGGTAGGATGAACCAGCCGTAGAATCGCCCGCAACAAAGTCGATTTTCCACACCCGGATCGCCCCGCGATGCCGATGATCTCGCCGCGTCGAATATCCAACGAGACACCGTCCAGGGCAGGCTTGCGATCTTCTTCCGGCGCCAGTTGTACCTTCACATTGTCCAATTTAATGAGGTCATCTTCGTTGAGCGCTGGTTCTTCGGGCGAATCGGTCTGGAACGAACGATCGGGCGGCTGCTCGATCATTTTTAGCAGATCTCCCACCAACAGACTGCTTTCGTGTCCTTCGTCCAAAACGCGATGCACTTCGTTCAGGGGCGCCATGACATTCAAGAACAACATCGAAAACGTCAGAATATCTCCGACACTGAGTGTGCCGCGCAGCGCGAACCAGGCCGCCGCTGCCAAAACCAAGATATGAAATAGCCCCTCGCAAACCGCCTTGGTTGATCCGTACAGCGACATCTGAAAATTGTGCCACAGTTTCTTCGATCTCCGCGATTCGGCCGTCTGAGCAAGACGGCCGAGCTCTCGCTGGTGCGCGTTGACCGCCCGGATGTAATCGATGCCCGCAAGTTGCTCAACGACCGTGCCATCCATCTCTTCCTGGCGTTGTAGGAGCTCCAGCCGCACTCCCTTTTGTGTCACTAGCTGCCGTAGCGTAATGGCCAAGGACGCCGGTACAACTCCTGCCATCACCAACCCCATCCAGGGTTGGCGGGCCACCGCGACAGCCAAGGCCGAAGCTCCGGTCAGCAATGCGGGAAGAAAGTCTAGGAAACCAACTCGCAAGAACTTGACGCTTCCCTCCACGTTGCGGGCCATCCGCCCATGCAGCGCCCCGATCTTTTCTCGTGACAGCGAGGTCAAGTCCGCCATCAGCAGATGCCCAACGACCGTCATGAACAGATGCTGCTCCAACCGTGTTGACATGTTTTCGACCAGATAACGACGGGCGACTTGCAACGACTCGCGCAATAGATATGCCAAGGCGATGAAGGCGAGACAGACTAGCACAACTTTAGGAAATAGGCCGTAAGTGAGTCCTAATGCCGCAGTGTCGGGGTCAACGGTCGCGTTGCGCACGGCATCAACGAGGCGGCCAAGCAGTAGCGGAATTGCCGTGTTCGAGATGCTTCCTACTGCCATGATCACAACGGCGCCTACGAGCATCCAACGCTGTCGGGCGGGAATGAGCCGCCACATCTCCTTAGCGCGTCTCCATAGAGTCCGCACTTCTCCTCTCATGGACTCGCCGGCAGGCGAACCACATTGCTCATCTGACTCGACCGTCTCCATGGCTCGCTCGATCATGCTCGACCCTTTAATTTCATCCTTGTTTCGGACGATCATTGATGATGAAGTGAACAGCAACGAGCATGCCGCGAGTTGCTCGCTGTCTCACTCTTTTCAATTTGGTTCTCTTGCAACCAGTGTGAAAGACATGGAACCAATCGATAACGAGGCGAACGTCTGCAAGCGGCCAAAAATCGGCTTTGGTAGACAGTTTTCGAGGATTCGCAGCGGTAGGAACAGTGTTTGCTTAAAGGCAGTCCAGCGATTGAATGATATGCACTTGAATGTCGCAACTTGGCATCGCGAATGATTGAAACCTTACCCCAGACTGCTCCCACCCCCCTCGGAGCAATGCGTGGAGAGCCCCGCCCATGCGTGGGCGAGGCTCTCTATATAAACCAATCCCTTCCCGGCAATTTACCCCTCGCTCCCGCCGGGAAGGGATGGGCACATAATTGTGTGGCTCGCCCGTCCTTCCCTTTCGCAGTGGGGGTCGCGATTCGCGGGTCACACCGCTCGGGCGACGTGTCTTGCATGTCGCCCGAGTTTTTTGCATCCCCCAGCCCAACTAACTCTTCAGTCGGAGAATCCAGCATGCAGGCGTTGCTGCCCCAAGGGAATGTGTTCGCAGATTCGGCACAGGATGGCAATTTTAAACAGGATGAAACAGGAGCGGTCGTATCGCGCCGCCTGAAAGAGAGCCCTTTCGCAGCCGTCCGTCGCCTGCAGAGCGATTTCAACGATGGCGTCCTGACCTTGTTCGGCCGCGTGCCCACCTACTACACAAAGCAAGTCGCCCTTTCGCTGGCTTGCAGTTCCCCCGGCGTGGGATCGGTTATCGACCGCATCGAAGTGCGTTAGTCGACGTTGACTTCACTGGACCAAGGCACGCAGTTCATTTTCTTTGAGATGGCAATGGGCACTGACGAACGACTTGTGCGTGGAAAGGTCGAAACGTCGGATGCCAAGCTCGTCTTGTTCAATGCCATTGTGGCAGCCAAGAGCAGCTATGTCTGCCGCCTGCGGGACAATAGCAGCTACGAGATTCTCGAGTCGCGGCCGCGCAGCGCTGCCGACCGCGCCGCCGACGTGCTCAGCGATGAGATCGTGGAGATCGGCTTGCACAGTCGGGCCACTAATAAGAATGAAAAGACAGCCAGCCAACGGCGAGAATTCAGACAAGGACGCGGGAAAAAACGCGGGCGATTTGCGTGTTTTCGAGTGAAGAAGGAGCACGGTGTCGTGCGCCTCTTGGAAAAACTTACGGCAAGCTCACTGCAAGCAAGCTCGACGGTTCCACAAGCGGCCTCACAACAGGCAAGCTGACTGCAAGCGAGACAGAGAAATGCGAAAAAGAAAGCATTGGCGGAGTTGAAGCAAAGATACTTAACAGGAGCCAACGAAGAAAACGGAGAATGACACTCATGGTTAAAAACCACGGACAGGCACGGATGAAACACGGACATGAAATTGGTCCGTGTTCTATCGGTGTTTGATCCGTGGCGCCTATCTCCTGCTCGCCCGTGCTGCGCGGTCGAGGTGGGGCAGGGGAAAGCCGACGGGAACAGTGTCAGCTGCCTGTTCGATTTTTGTCGTTTCAACGGACACATCGCTGCTGGGAGGCTCGCGGCGCAGTTTGTAAACCAGCGCCAAGAAGGCGGGCACCAAGACGGGCCGCACGACGAAGGTATCCAACAGGACGCCGGCGGAGAGGGCAAAACCGAGTTCCAACATTCCCTTGAGCGTACCGGTCATCATCGAGATGAACGTGCCGGCCATGATCACGCCGCAACTGGTGATAATTCCGCCGGTCTTGGCGACCGCTAGCCGCAATCCTTCCATCAGTCCGTAGCGCCGCTGCTCTTCGAACACGCGCGTGGCGAGATAGATGTTGTAGTCTTCTCCCACCGCGATCAGGATCACGAACAGGAAGATCGGCACTTTGAAATCCAACCCCGGAAAGGGCTGATAGAGCCACGAGAACAACAGATGCGTCGCGCCGATTGTCACCAGGTAACTAAACAGCACGGAGACAATCAGATAAGTACACAGCACCGGACGTCGCAAAATCAGCAGCAGCACGCCGAAGACGGCAATCACCACCAACTGCTGGATCAGCCTTTGGTCGTCAAGCGTGACGGCCCGAAGATCGCGAATTCCCGAAGTTGTGCCGATGAAGTCAAACTCGGCGCCCATCCAGAACGAATCGCGGTCCTTGGCCTTGGCATCCAAAAAACGTTCGATCTGCGTCAGTACGTCGGCCGCTTCGTTGGAAAACGCATCGTAATTGAGCACCACGTCGAACCGAGCGACGTTTCCCTTATACTTCGGATCCTTGGGTTGTTGCGAGAGAAAGTAAGCAATGGTCGTGGGGTTTTTGATCATCCCCATTTTTCGCAGCGACATGACTCCGGGGGTGTCTCCCAGCGGTTCGGCGATGGAGCGCACGCTGGCGACCCCGGCCTTTCCGTCAGAACTTTGGACCGAGTACAACTCTTTGGTCAACAAAGCGATCTCGCTGCGCCCTTTGCTTTGTACGTTTTCGAAATCGGCCCCTGGACGTTGCACCAGAATCGTAATAGGACCCGTCTCGCCGGCCAAAAAGTGCCGGCAGATGAGTTTCGTCCCTTGCACACTGGGGCGCGAGTTGTCCATATCGCGCAGCAGGTCGTAGCTGAGATCGTGCCGCGAAGTCCAGCCATGCCATGCTAAGGGCGTCATCAGCAGAATGCTGGCCAGCAGAATCAAACCCGGGCGAGCGACGATCACGCGACTCGACCAGTCCCAAAAGCGTTCGTAGTACGTGGGCTTGCGAGCCATTGCCGCCTTATGACGTGTGACGCCGAAGGGCCAGAAGACTGTCTTTCCAAATGCCCGCAACATGGCCGGAGACAACGTCAAGCAAGCAATGAGCGTCACCGCCAGACACAAAGCAATCGCCGGTCCACTGTCGCGGTATTTGCCGAACGCGGCGAAGAACATCATCGCCAGACCGAGAATCGTGGTCAGTGCACTGCCGACCAAAGCATCTCCCACGTGTCTCAGCGAATCGGCCACACTACGAGCATTGTCCAAGCCGCGTTCCAACTCTTCCTTGTAGCGCGAGATCAAGAACAGGCAAAAGTCGGTGCCGGAGCCAAACAGAATGACGACGATAAAAATCTTCGACGTCGTGAAGACCTTGAAATCGACCCAGCCGAACCCTTGCACCAGGTGCAGTTGAGTCAACATCGCCACCAGATTGATCGAAACGGAAATCGCCACGCCGATCGTCACCAGCGGAATCAGCACCAGGATCGGTGCTCGATACACCACCAGCAAGATGGCAAGTACCAGCAAGACCGTGGCGATTTCGGTGTTCTGGATGCTGTCACGGGCCGAGGTGAGCATGTCGCCGCCAATCGCCGCAGAGCCAGATATGCCCAACTGCAACGGAGCGGGCGGTTGCTCTTGAAGTGCCTTGGCTTCGACCAGGTCGGCTTCCTGCTGGGCCGCCAAAGCCGTGCGGGTTTCATCGATGACCTGGCTCACCTTCTCCAGCACAAAGATGTTGTCGGTGGCCATGAACTCATTGGAGAGCGACAGAATGACCAGCGCCGCCTGGCCATGGTCGTCTGGTCCCAGGCGACTAATGAGCTTGGCGCCGACCACTTCGGACTTTGGAGTCCAGATATCGACGATGGGGAGTCCGGTGACCTTCGGTCCCAAAGTCGACTCTCCACGCACGGTCCTGGGGTCAACCTCCGCATTCGGATCGGTGGGAGGAACCACCTCGAACCGATTGGCCAACTGTTCGGCAAATTCCAGGTCATTGGCCGTAAGATTGCCGTCCGAGCGTTCCAGCACCAACACAATCTGGCTTTTTCCGCGGTTTTCGGGAAAAGCCTCGGCAATCAGCTCATCGCCGCGGACGCTCGACATCTGCCGAGGGAGGTAGGCGAGGTCGCCGTCCTTAGTAACGTCTTCCCACTGCGGCGCAACCCACTGCAGCGCAACCGCCAGGATGATCCAAAACAAGATCACCCCGAACCAATATCGGGAAACAATTCGTCCTAGAACGGCATACATGAAGGGTCGCCGGATTAATCCAAAATCCGCCTGCGGACCTCGCCCCCCTCGAAATTCGTGAAGGTTGAATAGTAACCGGATTGGGCCGTAAATCCAAGAGAGTCCAGGGACTTCCGAGCGAAAGGCCGTGGTTTTGCAGGAGGGCTTTTACCCCCCTTTGCCCTTAAAAGCTACCCAGACATGGGGAACGGCCCGCAATTTTAGCTAGCAGTTAGCCGCGGTCGCTTACGAAGCGCTGTTCGAAGACACTAACAAAGAGACGGCAGCTCAATTCCGCCGGGCCAATTGCTGCCGAGCGACCCCCAAAGCGGCATCGAACGCTGCGTCCCCAGGCGAGCTGGAATCAATTGCCGGCTGCTGGGCCGAATTGTCGTCTGCCAAAATTGGCTTCAAGGCCCGTTGGACCATGACGTGCGGCTCGACGCCAACCTTGCTGTAGGGCAGTCCGTTGGGCGAGTAGAACTTGGCCGTGGTGAGCCGCAAACCGGCGTTGGAGTGATTCAGCGGGAAGATTCCCTGGACCGAGCCTTTGCCGTAACTGCGAGTTCCCACGATCGTGCCGCGGTGATGGTCTCGAATGGCGCCGGCGAAGATTTCGCTGGCACTGGCGCTGTCCCCGTCGATCAGCACGACCAAGGGGACACGCCAGGTGCCCTTCTCCTGGGCTGTATAGCTATAGTCTTCTTGTGGGCTGCGACCGCGGGTCGAGACGATCATTCCCCGTTCGACAAACTTGTCGACCACGTCGACCGAAGTGGTCAGCAAGCCGCCAGGATTGCCGCGGAGATCCATGATCAAGCTCCGCATTCCCAGGCGGTGCAACTTCCACAAGGCGGCATCCAGATCACGCGAGGTGGTCTTCTGGAAGCAGGTCAATTGCAAGTATCCGACGCCCAGGTCGTTGTCGACGATCTTGACGTTCGTCACGCTGGGGATTTCCACCTGCTCGCGTCGCAATCGCAGCACGCGAGCAGCGGTCCCCGGCGTGACGATCGTCACATCCACCATGCTCCCCTCTTTGCCTTGCAACAAATTGGCTGCCTGGTCGGTCGTGAGTTCGCGGGTCGATCGGCCGTTGACGCCGATGATGCGATCGCCATTCCGCATGCCACCTCGTTCGGCCGGGCTGCCCGAGATGACTTTGACAATCAGCAGTGCGCCGTCCTGGGCCTTCAGTTCGATGCCCAGTCCCACGAAGTTTCCTTCGATCTGCGAGTAGACCTCGTTCAATTGTCCGGCGGTCAGGTAGGCCGAATAGGCATCCAGCGAATTGGTGGCCCCACTGATATATTCCATCACAGTTGCCGTCTCCGACAACTGCAAGTCCTGATAAGCCAATCGGGCGGCCACGGCCGACAGATCGACGGCCCCTTGCCGAGTCTCCACCGGCCGACCGCCCAACCGCACGCGCAGACTACGCCGGAAGTGGTCAATCTTGGCTTGAGGAACACCCGGCAGATTTCGCTCGACAAACACGTTGTCGGACAAGGCCGCATCAAGCGCCGAGGTGCCATGTTCAGCCAAACCTTGCCAATTCGGTTTTTCCACATAGTGCGACTGAATCTTCAGCAGCACTTCGGAGTATTGTTCCAATGCATCGCGCACCGGCAGCGTCGCCAGGCTGTCGCGAAACGTGGCATCGTTATATCGTCGCCCCAAGTCGTAGTGCAGCTTGCTCCATTCGGCCCGCTGTTCCAAGTCGCGATCCGTCGGGGTCAGCTTGAGAGCATCTTCGTATAACGTGAGAGCTTCGCCCCAACGCCTCTGGCTTTCCAGTTGCCGACCGCGGTTGATGATCTCGATCGGATTGACGCTCGTGGGAGCCGACACCGCCGGTGCGTATCCCGTGCTCTGCTGTCCCCAAGCGGCGGGGGCTTGCCACAGCGAGCCCACCGAAAGCAGCAGAGCGAAGAAGGAAAAAACGACCCGACGACTTATGAGCCTGGCATCCTGGAAACTGGGGTCATGCATGGGCATAATCTGGGACGATCCTTCTACGCGAACTCGGGGAGACTTCGCTTGCTGGGTAATGTTACTGGGCCGGGACTGGTTGATTTTGCACATCTATGCACCGGCCCAGAAAGCGCGTCACGCTAGCTGGCCGTCTCCAATATAGGTCACGATTTCCAGGTGGTCAAAAAACACGCCAAAAAGTTTGGCGATCCCTTAGGTTCAACACCTACAGCCCGATGGGTGCGTGCAGCAGACAACGGCCACAGGCCACCTTGCGGCCTTGGCCACAAAATCCGTGGGTAGCTTTTAGCGCGATCGTGCGCCGGATGAGGGCCTGCATCGCGAATGAACTGTCCAGCGAAATCCGCTGGTTTTGTTCATGTTGAACGGTCCGGTGCTAATCGCCGGAATGTCCGTTTCAACAACGAACGACGCTCATTCGCCAATTCAGGCAAGCGATACCCGCAGAACTTTCAGATTCCCTTCCAGAACAAGCCGATTGAATCTCTCGGCGACGAGAGTTTCAAGGCCTGCCGCCGGATCCATCCGCGGGTGTTTTAGGGTAAGGCTGAACTGCCTCGGAAAAGTCCCTTTTATTGTCACGCCCGACGTTCGTTTTTCACTTCCATCGCACGTGACATGCTCTCCTACGCAGGACCATTGGCCGAGGTTCAGAGTCTTCTGATTTTCTGTGTGCGTTCCTCGCTCTAAACCAAGAACCAAGCACTCAGAACCCCTAGACCTTTACCACCTTCCCCTTCACCACCGACTGCGTCTGCTTATGACACAATGCTAGCGCATCCATTGCCAGTTCCCCCGCCAGCAGCGACGAAGGTTCGCCCGTGCGTATCGCTTTCACCGCCTCAGTCAACTCGCCCACAAAAGCGTCACCTTCGGGCAACTTGGGCTGCGTTACTTTGCCGTCGGCCGTGAGCAGGGTCAGTGGAACGTTCAATGTCGGCTTGCCATCCAGCACGGCAAAGTCATACAGCAGCGTGGCCTTGTCCAGATAGATCTCAAACGCGTGCGTGAAGTCGCGTCCCTTCTGTCCCAACACACCACTGCTGGCCGTCACCGCGAGATTTTCTTTCGGATACAAAAACTGCGTGCTGACGAATTCGACCACGTCGCCGCGCATCCGGCCACTGCTGAACAGACCGCTGGGCATGCCGCAGGCCAGGCGAATGAAGTGTGCATCGTGAATGTGCAGATCGACCAACGGCCCGCCAACTTTCTTGGGATTCCAAAAATCCTTCAGCCACGAAGGCTCGGAGATCATTCGCTTGAAATTGCCTCCCAGCAGCTTGCCATACTTGCCGCCGCGAATCGCTTTCAGCGCGAAGGCATACTCCGGAAAGAACGGCAACACTTGCGCAATCATCAACATCTTGCCGCTTTGCTTCGCAGCCGCCACCATTCGTTCGGCTTCGGCGCTGGTCAGAGCGATCGGTTTCTCGACCAGCACGTGCTTGCCCGCCTTCAGCGCCGCAATCGTCACCGGAGCGTGCAAATCAGGCGGCAGGCAGTTGTCGATCAGGTCGATCCGCGGGTCGGCAATCAAATCTTCCCAACGCTCATAAGGCTGAATTCCCTTGAGGTCCATCTGTTCGCCCGGCGGGCCGAAGTTTCCCTTGATGCTGCACCAATCACCCGCCAGTTTCTTTTTGTCCCGCGAGCAGACTGCCGCCACCTTTACCCCGCGCACTTTCTGATACGCCAGGTAGTGCATCATCCCCATGAAGCCAATTCCCACGATGCCAACTCGCAGCATGTCCGCAACTCCTCTCGATTCGTGCGTATGTCTTGAAGCAAATTCCCAGATGGCGTGCCCATCTTACGATGGTTTGGCGGGCAGTAACAGCAGGGAGTGGCAAAACTTGCCGCGGAGTTTCACGTTTAACTCGCCCCCGAGACACACGCGTTTAACATCGCGGCCAAAGATTCTGGATTAGCCAATCGATGGTCGCTGCCGACTTCGATGAGCGACGACGCCGGTAAGCCGCTGTTACGCACGAGCTCTTCGCTGTCGGTAAAGGAAATCACGTCGTCTGCTCGGCTGTGCAAGATCAGCGTGCCAGGCTTCACGGTCCGGGCAGTGCCATATTTTTTCCACGCAGGACAAAGCAACACGAGCCCGGCCGGTCCACTGTTCAAGTTCATGGCGATCGCGCCGCCGCGACTCGAGCCGACGACAACGTCAGGATGGTTCCTGTCAAATTCATCTTGCGCGATCCGAATCGCCTGCTCCATATCCTGGTCGGGCAGCGCCGGATTCAGCACGATATGACCATGCTGCTTCAGATAGGACGGCTTCACGCCGCCAGGAACCGATGTCCAGCCGTGGAGAAACAAGATTATCATGTTCAAGGGGAATAAATCGAATTGTGACTGCCGAATGAAAAACACCCCAACCGTAAGTTTTGATGAACTTTGTTGACCCTTGCGGCGACACAGGGTGCAATTCCTTCGATTGCCCGCCCAATCGAGTTGCTCTAGTATAACAGGGTGGATGCGTTGCGGATTCCGCCCGATGGACTCCCACACAAAGGATGATCGCCATGCGATGGTTGAACCGAATCACTCCCCCAGTTGTTACGGCTTTCGGCGTCATGCTCGTGGGCATCATAGTCCTCGCGATTGGCGCTGCGCGCTCCATTGCCGTCGAGCCAGTCGCCGATGTCAGCCGCGTGCTGAAAGCCGACGACTTCTGGTCGCAAACCGGCGCGAAGCTCACCCACGACGACATTCCGTTTGACCAGCGCAATACGATCCGCGAATTGGCGGGCAATTCGAACGAGACGATGATACGCATTCGTGCCTACAAACTGCTGGCAGATTCTTATCAACGCACCCGCTATTCAGAGCAGTTCTCCCAAACGCAAACGCTACTGGCCATCGAAGGAGTGTTCCGCTACCTGGAAAACAATATCAATGAGGAGACGATCTCCAAATTCCGCCCCGAGTTGGGCTTCACCCACATTACTACTTCCAAGCGCAATGGCGATCCGGGTAGCATCTGGGTGTTGATTGAATCCAGCGACGGCGTCCTACCCAGCGGCGGCTTGAACATTCGTTGGAGTCCGACCGACAAGACCGTCAATCGGGTCGAACATTGGGGCGCGAATCGAGATCCCGTGCGCCAGCCTGGCGTGCTGTGAGGGAACCGAACCTTGCCGGCCTGCGACGTGTCACTGACCGAGAAAGGAGCTCGGTGATTTATGAATGCTCGGCAATTGGAAAAACTCGGTGTCCCTGGCGACTGCATGAAGAGTGCGATTCTGGCCATCCAGAATGCGTCAGAGGCCGGCGTCCTGCGCACCATCAACGTCAAGCGGGTCATCAAGGACATTCTCGAAGCGCCCAATGACCACCTGCTCGATCTGCATTTTGGTCAGTTCGCGCGCGACGTGCTCGAATCGGGCGGTCCGGTCGAAGTGCACGAACCGATCTCTTATCGCACTTGGGGCGACAGCGGAATCGACGCCCAGTCGCACGTGCAAATGAAGCAAGCCTGCGCGCTGCCGATGGCTTGTGGCGCGGCACTGATGCCTGACGCCCACGTGGGCTACGGTCTGCCGATCGGCGGCGTGTTGGCTCTCGACCATGCCGTGGTGCCCTATGCGGTCGGCGTCGATATCGCTTGCCGCATGAAGCTGTCGGTACTCGACATGCCGGCCTGGACTTTGACCGACCGCATGAAGTTCGATCTCTTCGAGCGGGCGATCGAAGGGGGTACGCGCTTCGGCGTTGGCTCGGTCCACGAGAAGCGGCAGGATCATCCCGTCATGGACCAGGATTGGTGGGTCACTCGCATCACGCGCGAGAACAAGGACAAGGCCTGGAAACAGCTTGGCACGTCGGGCTCGGGAAATCATTTCGTCGAGTTCGGCCTGCTCACGCTCGCACAGGCAGACGCCGAACTTGGTCTGGAGGCAGGCGAGTATGTCGCTCTGCTCAGTCACAGCGGCAGCCGTGGCACTGGCGCGTCTGTTTGTTCAACTTACAGTGCGATGGCCCAAAGCCAATTGCCCAAGAAATATCAGGAATTCGGCCGGCTGGCCTGGCTCGACCTTGACGACGAGGCAGGCCAGCAATACTGGGCAGCAATGAACTTGATGGGCGATTACGCTGCCGCCAATCACGACGTGATCCATCGCCTGGTGTCGAAGTTATCGGGTGCCAAGATCATCGCCGGCGTGGAGAACCATCACAACTTCGCCTGGAAAGAAACGCACGGTGGCAAGGAAATGATCGTCCACCGCAAGGGAGCGACTCCGGCCGGTCTGGGCCAGTTGGGCGTGATTCCAGGTTCGATGGCCGATCCCGCTTTCGTCGTGCGCGGCAAAGGCTGCGCCGAGAGCTTGAACTCTGCTTCGCACGGTGCGGGGCGCAGGATGTCGCGCACCCAGGCCAAGCAAAAGTTTTCTTGGAACGCCGTGCGAAAGAATCTCGAACGCCAAGGCATCAAGGTCCTGTCGGCCGGCGCTGACGAAGTGCCGGGCGTTTACAAGAACATCGAAGAAGTGATGCGCGAGCAACAGGATCTAGTCGAGACCGTGGCGCGCTTCGATCCCAAGATCGTCAAGATGTGCGGCGACGGGAGTCAGGCCGAAGACTGACTCCCGTCCCCGCGTCTGAATCTGATACCGGGTGGAACGGAAATGGTGCTGCCATTCCGTCCCGCGCGTTTCCCACGCTTGCGGTTTAGCGCCGTCGTAGGAGCGAAATCGACCTTCGTCGCATTGAGCGTACGTGCTATCATTCGCGACCTGTCCTTCCGCTGGAGTGACCGATCGTGAAAAAGCCCATCGTTCGCTGGCTCTCCCTAATCTGTCTCGCATCACTCCTGGTCGCAGGAGCTTACGCCTGGACTGTCGCTACACCTGAGATCGGCGCCCCCACGACGATCACCAGTGATCCCGGTGAAAAACTGTGGACGTTTGGTTTCGTCGGCGACACGCAACAGGGAGAGGGAATTGTCGATCGGGTTTTTGCTCAACTCCGCGAAGCAAATGTCGAGTTCGTCTTGCATCTGGGCGATCTAGTGGAGCAGGCCGACCACGACGAGCAATGGAAGTATGTCCTCGACCAGGCGGCAAAGAATGAACTCTCGCTAAAGCCGGTGGTCGGCAATCACGATGTCTTGAAGGAACAAGGTGACCGGGGCGACATCTGCTTTCAAAGATACTTCCCAGAGCTGCCTTCGACGTTCTATCAATTCAGTCATCGCGGGCTGAATTTTGTGATGCTGAACTCAGAACGGTCCTTCCTGCCAGGGACCGAACAGGCGCAATTTGTCGAGCGGCAGCTGAAAGAGCTTTCTGGCACGACCATCGTTTGTCTGCATCGGCCCGTCTTTACATGCGGCCATCGCGATTGGGGCAACCAGTTCAAACGCCGCGTCTTTTTGCACAGCCGGTTGGTTGGTACAGAGACGGCGTTGGTACTGGCCGGTCATCATCACTATTACGATCGCACGCTGCCTTTGGACGGTATCACTTACGTCGTAAGCGGCGGCGGCAGTCGCAAACTCTACGCGGCCGAGACGGCAAATGCTCAGACCGCGAAGTTCCAGGCGAGTAAGAATCATTACGGCCTGGTCGATGTCTACCCTGGACATCTCGAGGTACGTGTGGTTGACTTGAAACAAAATGAGATCGACCGGTTCGCGATCAAAATCAACATCGCCACGGACAGGCCAGCCGTCCAAAACACCAAACACCCAACACAAAACACTTCCTTGTGAAATCTCTCGTCACCGGCGCGAATGGCTTTCTCGGCCTGTACGTGGTCGAACAACTTTTGGCCCGAGGTGACCAGGTGGCGGCCGTGAGTCGCTCGCCAAGTACGGATCTGCAACGATTAGGCGTGGAAACTCTGCAGGCCGACCTGCACGATCGCGACGCGGTACTGGCAGCCTGCCAGAATATGGATGCGGTTTTTCACGTGGCCGGCGTGGCAGGAATCTGGGGGCCATGGAAGCACTTCTACGAGAGCAACACGCTGGCCACGCAGTATGTGATTGAAGGTTGCCGACGGCATAGTGTGCCGAAGCTGATCTACACCAGCAGTCCCAGCGTCACTTTCGATGGCAGCGACCAGGAGGGTGTCGACGAGTCAGCCCCCTACCCAAAGACCTGGCTCTGTCATTACTCGCACACCAAGGCCCTGGCCGAACAGCACGTTCTGGCCGCTCACGATCCGCGAGGGTTGTTGACCTGCGCTCTTCGGCCACACTTGATCTGGGGACCGCGCGACCGGCATTTGATTCCACGACTTTTGAAGCGAGCCCGCGCAGGTCGGTTTCTGCGGATCGGCGACGGACTGAATCTGGTTGATACGATCTTCGTCGAAAATGCCGCTCAGGCCCATTTGCAGGCAGCCGATGCTCTAAGCCCCGGTAGCCCGGTCGGCGGCAAAGCGTATTTTCTCAGCCAAGGCGAACCCGTCCGTTGCTGGCAATGGATTGACGAACTCCTGACGCTGGCTGGATTGCCGCCTGTACGAAAAGCCATTTCTTTCCGCACTGCCTGGGCCATTGGCGCGACTCTCGAAACCGCCTTCAGCCTGCTCCGCCTCCAGCGCGAGCCCCCCATGACCCGCTTTCTGGCTGCCCAACTGGCCAAATCGCACTATTTCGACATCAGCAGCGCCCGCCAAGACTTTGGCTATCAACCGCGCGTCTCCATCGAGGAAGGCATGAAGCGTTTGGGCGAAGAACTGCGCGGTACGAAGTGAAAGAGGTGGAGGCCAGAAATCCATGTACCGACGCAATCAATCAACAACCAAGAAATAAGAACCACGAACCAAGAACGATTGCTCTGTGATTCTAAGTCCAAGCGACCACAGGGAATACAATCCCCGTGCTTCTTATTTTCCCTGTCCCAATACTCCATTGCTCCACCACTCCTTCCCCCCTTCCTCGTCCCCGCCCGCTCCTTGCCAATCGGCCTCACAACCGGTACCTTCGGTGGTATCGTTAGCTTATCAAGGAAGGCATGATGATCGCGGGACTGCCGGAGTCTCACCGGCCCGATTCTCAACGAGTGGTGCTGACCGGCGTTGGCCTGTCGTCTCCCAACGGCAACTCCCTGACGGAGTATCGCAAAAACCTCCTGGAAGGTCTTAGCGGCGTTGCGCCTTACGAGATTCGCTACGTGGGCAAAACTTTGGCGGGGGCCTGCAATTTCGACGAGGTTCGCTATCAGAAAAAGAAAGACCTGCGACGCGGCACCCGTGCTGGCAGCGTAGGAATTTATTGTGCTAACGAAGCGGTGAAGGATTCGGGGCTGGATTGGCCCAATATCGACAAGGCTCAGGTCGGCATCTACGTAGGAGTAACCGAGCATGGAAACGTCGAGACCGAAAACGAGATTTACGAACTCAAAGGATTTGATTACGACACAAAGTTCTGGTCCCACCATCACAATCCCAGAACCGTCGCCAACAACCCGGCTGGCGAGATTTCGCTCAACCTGGGAATCACCGGACCTCACTACACCATCGGAGCCGCCTGCGCAGCCGGCAACGCAGGACTGATCCAGGGCATGCAGATGCTGCAATTGGGCGAGGTGGATGTGGCCCTGGCTGGCGGCGTCTCCGAAAGTATCCGCACATTTGGCATCTTTGCCAGCTTCAAGAGCCAGGGGGCTTTGGCCACCCACGACGACCCCACCAAGGCTTCTCGTCCCTTCGACACCCAGCGTAACGGCATCGTTGTGGCCGAAGGGGGCTGCATGTATGTCCTCGAACGGCTCAGTGATGCAAGGGCACGGGGCGCCAAGATCTACGGCGAGATCGTGGGTTACGCCATGAACAGCGACGCCACCGATTTCGTCCTGCCTAATCCGCAGCGCCAGGCCGAGTGCGTGCAAAAAGCCTTGCGCCGCGCGGGCGTTGGCCCCGAGCAGATCGACATCGTCAGCACGCACGCCACCGGCACATCAAGCGGTGACGCCCAGGAGTGCGAGGCCCTGCGCAGCGCGTTCGGCGACAACAAGCGGACCTTATACAACAATACCAAGAGCTTCATTGGCCATGCCATGGGGGCAGCCGGCGCTTTGGAGCTAGCGGGCAATCTGCCGGCCTTCGAGGACGGCGTCTGTCACGCCACGATCAACGTCGACGAGTTGGATCCCGAGTGTGCCTTGCCCGGTCTGGTGATGAACCAGCCGCGCGAAATGGGACGGGTCGCCTACATCCTTAACAATTCGTTTGGCATGCTGGGCATCAATTCAGTCGTCATCATCAAGAGAATTTGAAACCGAGGGAGAAACGCGGCATGACATCTGCCGAGATCAGAGCAGCAGTGTTGGACATTCTGGAGGGAATTGCACCCGATGAAGACTTGAGCGGTTTGAAGGACGACGTGTCGTTCCGCGAGCAGCTTGAGTTGGACAGCATGGACTTTTTGGACATCGTGATGGAGCTGCGTAAGCGTTATCGGATTCAGGTCCCCGAAGACGACTACATGGAACTGCGCTCGATGGACAGCACGGTCGCGTATCTCGAACCCTTGATGAAGGACTTGCAAAAGGTCTAATCGGGGCCTGCATGTAGCCGAAGTCGTGAGACTTTGGAGTGGTGCCCACTTGTTTTTGGGTTTGCAAGCGCCCAAAGACCAAACTCTCACGAGTTCGGCTACGATGCGCCTCCGCGAGATTGACTCGATATGTACGACACGCTCATTATCGGTGCCGGCATGTCGGGTCTGGCGGCAGGTATTCGCCTGGCTTACTACGATCAGCGGGTTTGCATTCTCGAGCGCCATACGACAATCGGCGGCCTCAATTCGTTCTATCGGATGGGTGGCCGCAACTACGACGTCGGCCTGCACGCCGTGACCAACTATGCCCCCAAAGGCTCGAAGAAAGGGCCCTTGGCTCGGCTGTTGCGCCAGTTGCGTATCTCATGGGACGATTTTCCCTTGGCGCCGCAGATCGGCTCGCGGATTTGCTTTCCGGGGGTCAAGCTCGACTTCAATAACAATTTCAGCCTGCTCGAATCGGAAATTGCCGAACATTTTCCGCAGCAGATCGATAATTTCAAGAAGCTGCAATCGCAGATCGTCGAGTATGACGACCTCGACTTGAGCACCGCCAATCGCTCGGCCCGCGAGATCGTCACTCAGATCATTACCGATCCGCTGTTGTTGGAAATGCTCTTCTGCCCGCTGATGTTCTACGGCAGTGCGCGCGAGAACGACATGGATTTTGGGCAGTTCTGCATCCTGTTCCGCAGCATCTTCATGGAGGGCTTGGCCCGCCCTTTTGCGGGCATTCGCGTGATCCTCAAAAAACTGGTCCGCCAGTTCAAGCAATTTGGCGGCGAGTTGCGTCTGCGCGCCGGCGTGAATCGAATCGCTGTCGAGGGAGGTCGGGCCACGAAAGTCGTGCTCGATGACGGCACAGAACTTGAGACCAAAAACATCCTCTCCAGTGCCGGCTGGCTGGAAACGATGCGATTGTGCGAAGACGTCAGCCAGGTCGACAGCGCGCGGGCCGGTCAGCTTTCGTTTGTGGAGAGCGTTTCTACGTTAGACTGCCAGCCGCGCGAACTGGGTTACGACCGCACCGTGGTGTTCTTCAACGATTCGGACAAATTCCACTGGGAAAAGCCAGAGGAGCTGGTTGATCCGCGCAGCGGCGTCATCTGTTCGCCCAACAACTTTGTCTACGACGAACCGCTGGGCGAAGGGCAGATGCGGATCACCTGCCTGGCCAACTTTGACCGCTGGAAGAACCTGCCGGAACAGGCTTACCGGTTGGCAAAACTGCGCTGGTACGACGAACTGGCAGCCTCGGCCGTGCGGTTTGTGCCCGACTTTCGCCGGGCCGTGATCGACACCGACGTGTTCACGCCGACCACCATCCGCCGCTTCACCGGTCATGAAAACGGCGCAGTCTACGGCGCACCCAACAAACGCTACGACGGCGTCACGCACCTGAAAAACCTCTTCATCTGCGGGACAGATCAAGGTTTTGTCGGTATCATTGGGGCCATTATCAGTGGAATTGCCATCGCCAACCGGTCTCTGATGAAAGAGGCGTAAGTCAGCAAAGATGTCTAAAGATTTTCTCAAAGGGGCGCGCGATCAATACGACGTGGTCGTGATTGGCAGTGGTCTGGCCGGCTTGACTGCCGCCAACACGCTGGCCAAGGCGGGCCGCTCGGTCCTGTTGCTAGAACAGCACTACCAGTTGGGCGGGATGGCCACCTGGTTCAAACGCCGCGGCGGACACATCTTCGATATCAGCCTGCATGGCTTTCCGGTTGGCATGGTCAAGAGTTGCCGCCGCTATTGGACCCCCGAAATTGCCGACTCGATCGTGCAGTTGAAGAACATCCGCTTCGACAACCCGATGTTCTCGCTCACCACCACCTTCAACCGCGACGACTTCACGCGGCTATTGACCGAGCAATTCAAAGTGCCGACAGAAAGCGTAACCGCGTTCTTCGACACGGCCCGCGGGATGAATTTTTACGACGATCAGACTACTTCAGTTGGACAACTCTTCGAGCGGTTCTTTCCCGGTCGTGAAGACGTGATCCGTCTGCTGATGGAGCCGATCACGTATGCCAACGGTTCCACGCTCGAAGATCCGGCGATCAGCTATGGCATCGTCTTCTCGAACTTCATGTCCAAAGGAGTCTTCACGTTCGAAGGTGGTACCGACCGGCTGATTGGTCTGATGAAGGATGAGCTTTTGAAGAACGGCGTCGACCTGCGGATTCGTACCGATGTCGAGCGAATCCACGTGCAAAATGGCCGGATCGAAGGAGTGACCGTCAATGGCCGGCATATCAAGACGGGTGCGATCGTTTCGAATGCAAATCTTAAATCGACGATCTTCCGGCTGGTGGGCGAAGAGTATTTCGATCCAACGTTTGTCGAGCAAGCTCGGGCCGTGCGGCTGAACAACTCCAGTTGTCAGGTCTATATGGCACTTAAGCCGGGCGAGATGATCGACGAAAGTTGCGGCGACCTGCTGTTCAGTTCGACGGCACCATTGTTCCGCACCGAAGCTTTGTTGAGTCGCGACGTCACCAGTCGCACGTATTCGTTCTACTATCCGCGCACCCGTCCGGGTAGCGACCGCTGCCTGGTGGTCTCCAGCACGAATGCGAATTACGACGATTGGGCGAAGCTGCCGGAAGAAGAATACCAGGCCAGCAAGCAGGATCTGATCGAAACCACGCTGGACGCCTTGAGCAAATACATTCCGGACGTTCGAGCACGGCTCGATCATGTGGAAGCCTCCACGCCGCGGACTTTCGAGCATTACACCAAGCACGCAATGGGAGCGAGTTTTGGCACCAAGTTCGAAGGGCTCGCGGTCAGTCGGGCGGTTCCCGAACAAATCGGCGGCCTCTATCATGCCGGCAGCGTGGGCATCATCATGTCAGGCTGGTTGGGAGCGATGAACTATGGCGTGATTGTAGCCAACGACGTCGATGGTTTCTTGATGAAGACGGGTGCCGCCGCGGCCTGCAACTCGTAAACGCCTATGTCACTCGAACAAATCCACGCAGCCATTCCGCATCGGGAACCGTTTTTGCTCGTCGATGAGATCGTCGATTGGACCGAAGGGCGGATTGTCTGTCGCAAGAAATTTCGTGGCGATGAGTTTTTTTATCAAGGACATTATCCCAAGTTTCCGCTCACGCCCGGCGTGCTCCTGTGCGAAGCGGGGATGCAGGCCGGCGCGATCCTGCTCTCGAAACACGTAGCCTCAGGCGACGAAGGAGTGCCGGTGGCCACACGGTTGAATGATGTACGATTCAAGCGCATGGTTCGCCCCGGCGAGACGATTGACATCGAGGTTGACCTGGTCGAACGGCTGGCCGACGCTTTCTTTCTCAAAGCCAAAGTCAGTTGCGAAGGCAAAGTGGCCGCCCGATTCGAGTTCGCCTGCGCCATCGCTCCCGTCGATCAATCCTCAAACGCACCGTCCTAACTGCTCGCGCCCGTCGCCTTTCTTCCCATGGATTTTCTCCAACTCACCGGCAAGACCATCCTCGTCTTTGGCGTCGCCAACAAGAAGAGCGTCGCCTGGCACGTTGGTCGCGTGCTGAAGGAGGCGGGGGCCAAGGTGCTTTATGTTGTGCGGTCGGAGCAGCGCAAAGAGAGCGTGGCGTCGCTCTTGGCCGGTGAGGAAGTTTACGTTTGCGACGTGGAGCACGAAGATCAAATCGTCCGTTTGCGTCAGGAAATCGGCGAGCATCATTCCGTCCTGCACGGCCTCGTTCACTCGATCGCCTTTGCCGAGTACGAGAACGGCATGCAGCCCTTTCATGAGACGCCCAAGAAGGCGTTCTTGCGGTCGGTCGATATCTCGTGCTATTCGCTCATGGCCATTTCTCGCACGTTTCGCGACCTGCTTGATCCCGATTCCGCCGTGGTCGCCATCTCGATCTCGACCACGCGAATGGCCAGCGAAAACTACGGCTACATGGCACCCGTCAAAGCAGCGCTCGACTCGGCCCTCGTCTTTCTGGCCAAATCGTTCAGCCAGTTCTCACGCGTGCGGTTCAATGCCGTCTGCCCCGGTCTGCTCAAGACCTCCGCCTCCGCCGGCATCCCTGGTTACGTCGATGCCTATCTCTATGCCGAGCAAGTCACGCTCCGCAAGCAGGCCGTCCAAACCGACGAAGTCGCCAATGCCGTGGCCTTTCTGTTGAGCCCCCGCTCAAGCGGCATCAACGCCCAGAATCTCGTCATCGATGCCGGCATGGAAGTGAATTACTTCGACCGCGATTTGATCCGCCGGGCGATGCGGCCGGAGTGAGGTTCTGTGAGGCCCACAGTTTCGACACACGATTGAGCGGCATCGGTATCAACCATTGCAACTCTACCTTACGCCTGTCGCGTGCTGCGAAAGTGCGATCACACCGGCACAGAAGAATATCGCCCCCAGATAGGCAAGATCAGTTGTGTGCACGGTATTAATCACCACAGCGCTCAATAAGGCGACTGAGCCAACGGCCAAGCAGGCCCAAGCCAGCGCGAAGATCAAGCGCTTTGCCATGTTTGCGAACCTTCCATTGGCGCAAAAATAAGGCCGTCCAAGTATCTGTCAGGCTTGCAAGTCGCTTCCTCAGAATCTCGTCATCGATGCCGGCATGGAAGTGAACTACTTCGACCGGGATTTGATCCACCGGGCGATGCGGCCGGAGTGACGGTTCTTTGAGACCCAAAGCTTTGACACCAAATTGAGCGAGACATCTATGGAGGTCTGAATTCGTTTGTTCGGATTTTTTCTCCGAGTATTCGCATAAAAGAGAATTCCGTCGGAAGGACAGCTAGGCTGACTTATGGCATTGCCTGCTGCGTGGTTTTGAACGAGCCACGGAATTGATTCGCGTTCTCAGATCCTACAAACGTTTTCGGTCCTGCGATGTTAACCTGATATTGTCGCTCTGGAGTGAGAATGGTTCGGCCACGAAAGACATCTCCGTTCGGCATCTCAACTTCGAAGTCTCGACCCGGAAATCCTGAAATGGTTACGTCCGATTGTTTTAGTAACTTACTGCCCTTGAGCGTTTCGATCACGCTAGGGACGCCTGCATCCAGGATGGCCTTTACGGCTTTCTCATTGCCGATGTCAATTGGGAGCGTCTTAATGGCAAACATATAAATACCATTGCCATTCGGCGCATTAAGGCCTGCCTTTCGCATTCCGTTGCCTTCGCTAGTCGTAAAAGGACCCGGAAATTTGATTTCGCATTTGTCATCAGCAGATGAGTAGGTAGTCCAATCGGTTTTCTGGCCCCCGAACCATTCTCTGTATTTCACGGCTGCAATAACGAGAATCGATACCAAAAAAACGAGAGCGAATTTCGGGCGAGATTTCGGGACTTGGGAGTCGTCAAGGCCGCTCATGGCTCAGTTTCATTTCGTTCTTCGGCGTCGTAACCCGCAACGCCGATTTATTGGCTCTGAGACACTATTGAGGACCTGCCGCTATTTACTTGATCGTTCTAATGGGCGATGAGGGGCTCGAACCCCCGACATCCACGGTGTAAGCATGGCGCTCTACCAACTGAGCTAATCGCCCGTATTTGCACGGATCATTGACGATGGTACTGGGGGGGCAGAGGGCGTGTCAACCTCGTGCGGTTCAGTGTTGTGGGGAACATTGCGTGCAAGCCATCAACGTCCGGTTCGTATTCTTCAACATATCCTGGATCAAGAAACTTATATTTATCGGGCGGCAACCAGCCGCGTATTGGCAAGCCGCCGTGGTTGACCAAACGTCCCAAAGTTGCGCCCCTATCGACTATTGGCGCTGAAGTCTTTGGCCACTTGAGAGCCGCTGATCCGGAACCAACGACCAGCATGGCTACCAAAAGCGGCAGCCATCTCCGGCGATGCCAACGGCGTTTGGGCTTCTCTTGGGACATGGCAACTTCGCTTTCCACCGGCCGTCGATTCCCTGCCACCCAGTTCAGGTCGGGCGTTGTCGCGTTTCTTCGAGCATGGGTTCGAGCTCGTCGACAAAATCGCGCACGTCCTGAAACTCGCGGTAGACGCTGGCGAAACGGACGAAGGCCACCTGGTCGAGAATGCGCAGGTGCTTCATCACTTGCTCGCCGAGATACTGGCTTTCGACCTCGGTATCGAAGTTGCCATACACATCGGCCTCGATCTCGCTGACGATCGCTTCGATCTGGGTGTCGCTGATGGGACGTTTCCAACAGGCCCGCTCCAGGCCGCGTTTGATCTTCTCACGGTCGAAGGGTGAACGGTTGCCGTCCTTCTTGACCACCTTGAGCACGACATCTTCGATCCGCTCGTACGTGGTATAACGACGGCGGCAATCAAGACACTCACGGCGACGGCGAATCGCAAACCCGTCTTCGCTAGCTCGCGAGTCGATCACCCGGTCGTTGTCCTTGCGGCAGAAGGGACATTTCATGGCGAGCGAATTGCAAAGGGGAGTTTTTTGTTCAGCCGATAATTTCCGAACGACCAACCAAATTCAAATCGTCCCATGACTTCGTCAGGCGAGTCCCGTCATTGGTGGTTTTCGACCGGCACCGGCTCATCGGCATGCTTCTTGGCCTTCTCAGGCGCGGGAAGCGTCCAATCGCGGCGCTGACGGGAGCTCGGAATGTTCATCGCCTTACGATATTTGGTCACAGTGCGGCGAGCGACGGTCAAACCATGTTTGTCCAACTCGGCCACCAGTTCGTCGTCGCTATAGGGACTTTGCTTGTTCTCGTTAGAGATGATCTCTTGCAACTTGAGGCGGACTGTGTCCCAGGCGACCTCTTCGCCGTCGGCGCTGGTCGTGCCACCGCCGAAGAACCGCTTGAGCGGGAAAATGCCGCGGGGCGTCTGAATCCACTTGTCATCCACGGCACGGCTGACGGTGGTCACGTGTACGCCCACCTTGTCGGCAATCTGCTGCATCTTCAATGGCTCGATGAACTCGGGCCCTTTGGCCAGAAACTCCGTCTGATGATCGACGATCGCCTGCGAAACACGGGTCAAAGTGCTGCGGCGCTGTTCGATCGATTCAATCAGCCATTGGGCCGAATTGAGCTTGCGCTTGATCCATTCCTTCTCGGCGTCGGTCGCGGTCCCCTGTTGCAGCAGCTTGCGATAGTAAGGGCTGATAAACAGGCTTGGAGTGCGGCCGTCTTCCAGATAGACCTTGTACTTGCCTCCTTCGGCCAGATCGACAAACACATCGGGCGTGACCGTCGGAGCATGGACATCGGTAAAATCGGCGCCGGGCTTGGGCTTAAGCTTGCGTAGCTCATGCCAAGTCTCGTGGATCAACTCCATCGAGTAGCCGGTGCGTCGTTCGATCACTGGCAAGCGATTGTGTTCCAGATCTTCCAGATGACCGGAGATTAAGGTCCGCAACTGTTCGTAGCAGTGCATGCCGGGTTGCAATTGCAAGAGCAAGCACTCGCGCAAATCGCGTGCACCTACACCCGGCGGATCGAGCCGTTGAATCACGCTCAACGCCTTCTGGGCCAGAGTCAGCTCGCCCGGGCCGGCGGTCGCATCAACAAGGTCTTCCAGCCGGCACGAGAGATAACCATTCGAGTCGAGGCTGTAAATGATTCGCTCGGCCATTTGCCGCGTGTCGGCATCGAGTCCGAACCAACTAAGCTGATCGCGCAAATAGTCCTGCAACGATTGCGGCCGCGAAACCATGTTGGCCATGGCGTCGTGTTTGCGATCCCCTTCTTCGTCGATGCGAGTGCTCGAGGTGCGTGGCCGCTCTTCGTACGAGTCGGGCCAGTCGTCCCCCATGTTCAGCAATCGCTCGAAGTCGTCGGCGTTATTCTTGGTTTCGTCGACGACTAACTCGCGCTCTTCGGTTGTGGGAGCATCGGGGTTCTCCGCCTCGACTTGCTCTTCGGGCAAATCGGGGTCGACTTCCTGCATGTCCAACAACGGGTTTTCTTGCATCTCTTGTTCGATGCGTTCTTGCAGGGCCATCACCGGCAACTGCAGAATCTCCATCGACTGAATCATGCGCGGCGCCAGAACTTGTTTCTGGGCCATCCGCATTTCTTGGCCGAAGGAAAGTCGCATAGGAACACCAATCGATTCGATTTAAGGTTTTGTCTGGTGAGTATCAACGGCAGGCTATACGCCCGCATGCACGGTTCGGTTTAAAACTTTTGCCGGCCGGCTAGTGCGTCGGCCACGATTTCCTTGTTAGCAAATTCTAGCACGCTGCCGACCGTTATCCCGCGGGCAAGCCGCGTGATTTCCACTGGTAAGTCAGCCAGGTGGTTGGAGATATACAGTGCGGTGCCATCGCCCTCTAGCGTCGGATTCGTACCCATAATGACTTCGCGGAATGTGCCATTACGCACGCGCTCGATCAACGGTTCGATGGTAAGTTGATCGGGTCCAATCCCGTCCAACGGCGCAATCCTCCCCAACAGCACGTGGTAGAGCCCCCGATAGGTGCCCGGTTGTTCCAAGGCCATCAGATCTCGGGGTTGTTCCACCACTTTCCAGCACATTGGGATCCTAAGCTTAGAATTCCACGTGGACAAGTTGTCGCG
>JADMIO010941423.1_pt1 | contig 25741 bp, 24 predicted proteins | sample 8958161 | NCBI WGS metagenome assembly JADMIO01 (sample SAMN16585339, study PRJNA669376) | soil metagenome | isolation source: Crop rotation soil | place: USA: Cullars Rotation, Alabama | collected 2011 | reverse complement strand
GCGACTTCAAGTCACGTGAATTCCAAGCTTCGGATCCCACTGTGCTGGAAAGTCCGGGTCCCGCCCTCATTCTTGAGGGCACCCAGGGTGAAGGAGCGCTCGGCCTGGCCGAACCGCTCGCGCACAGCGTCGAACAGCTTCCCGGTCACGGCCCCCAGGCCGAAGGGGTCGGGGAACCCCGGCAGCTCGATGGCGGCCGGCATCAGGCCTATCCAGGCGAAGAACCAGAGCACGTTGCCGAAGCCGCCGCGCAGCCCGGGAAGGGTCTCGAACAGCACGGCGCACGCCGCCACGACGGCCATGGCCGGCAGGGTCAGGAACAGGAAGGGGGCGAGGAGGTTCCAGGGTGCGATCCGGGTCTCCTCCCCCGCCATCCACTGGGCGACCGGCCCCATGGCGGCGAGCACCGCCACCATCGCCATCAGCACGGCGAAGTTGCTCGCCGCCTTCCCCAGGGTGTAGAGCGCCTTGGACATCGGCGTGGTGGCCAGGATCTCCCCCACCCCCGTGCGGCGGTCGCGCTCGATGGCGTTCTTCACCACGTAGAAGCCGGCGAGGGAGAGGAAGAAGTTGGCCACCAGGGCCATCAGAACGCCCACCCAGGCGGAGTTGTAGATCCCCCGGGTTTCACCGAGCCAGAGCTTGAGCTGCCCGGCGGCGACCACGTATCCCAGATAGACGGCGAGCCCGAGAGTGATCAGGAAGCTGGTGCGCCGCACCCGTTCCAGGAAGTCGGCGCGCGTGAGATGCCAGAGGACGCGCAGGGTGCTCATGCCGCCGCCTCCCGCACCCGGTCGCCCTGGAGCACGGCCAGATAGGCATCCTCCAGGCTGGGCGGCACCGCCACGGCCCCGGACCCTGGCGGCACTCCCGAGACCACCCGCACGTGCACCCCGTCGGCGCGGCGCAGGGTGCCGCTGATCTTCCACCGCTCACGGACCGCCGGCAGCTCGGCGCTGGGGATCACCCACTCCCAGACCCGCCCCTCGGCCCGGCGCAGCAGCGCCTCGGGTTCGGCATGGGCCAGCAGGCGCCCGCGGTCGATCATCGCGATGCCGGTCGCCGTGGCCTCGACGTCCGAGACGATGTGGGTGGAGAGGATCACGATGCGCTCGCCGCCGAGGTCCGAGAGGAGGTTGCGGAAGCGCACCCGCTCCTCGGGATCGAGCCCCACCGTGGGCTCGTCGACGATCAGCAGCCGGGGATCGTTGAGCAGCGCCTGGGCGATGCCGATCCGCTGCCGCATGCCTCCCGAGTAGCCGCCGAGCGGCCGCTTGCGGGCGTCGGCCAGGTTGACCAGCACCAGCAGCTCCTCGATCCGCCGCCGGGCCGCCCGGCCGTCGATCCCCTTGACCGCGGCCATGTACTCCAGGAATTCGACCGCGTTGAGATTGGGATAGACCCCGAAGTCCTGGGGCAGGTATCCGAGCACGGCCCGCAGCCCGTCGGGCGAGCGGACGACGTCGTTGCCGTCCCACAGCACCCGTCCCTCCGTGGGGCGAGTGATGGTGGCGAGGATCCGCATCAGCGTCGACTTCCCGGCGCCGTTCGGGCCCAGCAGGCCCAGCACGCCGGGCCCGAGCTCCAGGCTGAAATCGCGCAGACCCCAGAAGTCCCCTTTGTAGCGCTTCCCTGCTCCCTCGATCGTGAGCTTCATGGCGGCTCTCCCCCTCGTGGCTCATTACGTCGGAGGGGGCGGGAAATTACGGAGAGTAGGGGGGTTGTGTAGAAATCCACCAAGGACCCAAAGGACTGCAAGGACAAGAACGCAGCCCCCGAGGTCAGGGGCTTTTTTGTCCTTGCAGTCCTTTGGGTCCTTGAGTCCTTTCTCCTAGTGCGAAGGCTCGGGCCGGCCGCCGTTGCCGGCCCGGCCGGCCCCCACCTCCTCCAGCACCTGGGTAAGGCTCTCGCCCCCCTTGACCGCGAAGTCGAGGGTGCGGGTGGGGAACGGCAGGGTGATGCCGTTGTCGTCGAAGGCCTTCTTCAGGCGCTCGATCGCCTCGCTCTTCGCCCGCAGGTAGTCCGCCTGCCTGGACGTGAAGTCGATCCAGAAGCGGACCACCAGGTTGATCGAGCTGTCGGCGAGCTCCTCGAAGAAGAGCTCCACCTCGGTGTCCGGCTTGCGCGACGGCACCTGGGAGATCGCCTGGAGGGCCACCCGCTTCACCTTGTCGAGGTCGTCACCGTAGGAGACACCCGCCTTGAGGTCCACCCGCCGCTGCCCGGTGGAGCTGAAGTTGGTGATCGGGTTCTCGAAGATCTGCTTGTTGGGGACGAGGATGATCTGGCCCTGCGGCGTGCGGATCTCCGTCCAGCGCAGGTGGACGCGCTTGACGATCCCCTGGATGTCCTTGCTCTCGATGAGATGGCCGGTGCGGAAGGGATGCTCGATCGAGAGGTAGATGCCGGCCATGAAGTTGGCGGCGATGTCCTGAAAGGCGAACCCCAGCGCCAGGCCGAGGATGCCGGCCCCGGCGAGCAGCGAGGCCACCGTCTTCTGCAGCCCCAGGATGCCCAGGGCGATGAAGAGACCGGCGGCGATCAGGGCCAGGAAAATCGTATGGCAGAGGACGCGGTTGACCTGCTCGCTGTGGGAGACCCGGCGCAGGAGGCGGTTCAGGAGGTTGCGCGCCAGCTTGGCGAGCAGCCAGAAGCCGATCAGCACCGCCACTGCCACGGCGAGGTTGGGGAGCAGCAGGATGAAGTCCCGCACCCACCCCATCACCTTGCCGACGAGCAGATTCCACGCCTTTCCGATACCCATCGGAGAATCGGGAGATGCAACCGTCAGGCCAGGCCGGCCAGCCGCCCCTCCAGCCGCGCCTTCACCGCCGGCCACTCCGCGGCCACGATGCTGTAGACGAGGGTGTCGCGCACCGTGCCGTTCGAGCGCACCTGATAACTGCGGAGCACCCCTTCGCGCCGGGCGCCCAGCTTCTCGATCGCCCGTTGGCTGTGGAGGTTGTTGGCGTCGGTCTTGAGCTGCACCCGCACGGCGCCGAGGTCCTCGAAGGCGTGGCGCAGAAGCAGGAGCTTGCTCTCCGGATTGACCCGGGTGCCCTGGCGGGCGCGGGCGATCCAGGTGCGGCCGATCTCCAGCCCGCGATGCGCGGGGCGGATCTCCAGATAGCCGGTCGTCCCCAGCGCCTCGCCCGTGGCGCGGTCGACGATGGCGAACAGCAGGGCGCCGGGCTTTTCCACGCTGAGGCGGATCCAGTCCTCCAGGGCCGCGAGGCTGCGGTCCCGCGGCCACTCCAGCATGTGCCGGAAGATCTCGGGCTCGGCGTGGGGCAGGAGACGGGGAGCGTGCTCCACGGCCAGGGGCTCCAGGCGGAGGGTGGGGCCCTCGAGGAGGACGGGCTGGACGTTCATCGGGTGGGAGTCTATCCTCTCCCCCGTGCTCCGACTCCCCACTGTCCTGGCGCTGTCGCTGATCCTCTCCTCGGGCGCCGCCCTGGCTCAGCAGACCCAGCAACCGCCGGAGCCCCCTCCGCCCGCCGCGGCCCAGCCGCCGGCCCCGGAGGTTCCCCCGGTCCCCGCACCTCCTCCACCCGCGCCCGACCACGGCGACTTCAAGGTGGTCTACGAGAAGGTCAAGGACCCGGACAACCGGGAATTGCAGGAGATCTTCCGCCACACCCAGCTCCTGGAGGAGACTACCCGGGCGCTCAACGAGAAGCTCTCCCTGCCGGTCGACGTCACCGTCTCCCTGCGCGAGTGCGGCGCCGCCGACGCCACCTACGAGGCGGACAAGCACCGGATCTCGATCTGCTATGAGCTCGTGGGCGCCTTCGCCGAGCTCTTCCTCCGCGCCTCGGGCAAGGCGCCGGACGCGGCCCAGGTGGGGGCCGCCGTGGCCTCCGCCACCCTGTTCGCCCTCTTCCATGAAACCGGGCACGCGCTGATCGATCTCTATGCGCTGCCGGCGGCGAACAAGGAGGAGGCCGCCGATCAGCTGGCGACCCTGATCCTGGTGGGCAGCGGCAGAGAAGGGGGGCTCACCGCGGTCGACAGCGCCTCGACCCTGCTCAAGCAGGAGCGCAACGACGACGTGCGCGCCAAACTGGCCCATGTCCCCTTCTGGAGCGGGCACGGCTTCGACGAGGCCCGCCTGGCGGGCATCCTCTGCTGGGTCTACGGCCGGGATCCCCAGGCCTTCCAGGAGCTGGTGGGCGACGGCACCCTGCCGGCGGCGCGCGCCGAAGGGTGCCCGGCGGAATCCAGGAAGGTGGCGAAGGTCTGGGCGGAGCCGCTCACCCCCTTCCTCAAGGGGTGGACGCCGGTGCCGCCACCCCCGGCGCCGCCTAGTGAGCCGCCTTCGCCGCCGCCCCCGTCTTCGCCTCCGCCACCCACGTCTTGACGTTCTTCTCCAGGACGTCGAGCGGCAGCGAGCCGTTGCCCAGCACGTGGTCGTGGAAGGCCCGGATGTCGAACCCGGGGCCCAGCTCCTTCTGGGCGTAGGCGCGCAGCTCCTTGATCTTCAGCTCGCCGATCTTGTAGGCCAGCGCCTGGCCGGGCCAGACGATATAGCGGTCCACCTCGACCTCGATGTCGTGCTCGGCCTTGGCGGAGTTGGCCTTGAAATAGTCGATCGCCCGCTGGCGGGACCACCCCATGGTGTGCATGCCGGTGTCCACCACCAGGCGGATGGCCCGCCACATCTCGTAGGTGAGCTGACCGAAGTGGGAGTAGGGGTCCTTGTAGAGCCCGATCTCTCCCCCCAGGCTCTCCGCGTAGAGCCCCCACCCCTCGACGAAAGCGGTGTAGTCGTCGTGCTTGCGCCACTCGGGCGCCTCCTCGAGCTCCTGGGCGAGGGCGATCTGCAGGTGATGCCCCGGCACCGCCTCGTGCGAGGTGAGGGCTTCCATCTCCCACTTCGGGCGCGACTTCAGGTCGTAGGTGTTGGCGTTGAAATAGCCCGGCCGGCCGGCGGCGAGCGAGCCGTCCTCATAGTAGGCCGTGGTCTGCGACTTCTCGGCATAGGAGGGGACGGGGATCACGCCGTAGGGGAGCCGCGGCAGCCTGCCGAACAGCCTGATCAGCTCGGGATCGATGCGCTTGGCGATGTCGCGGTACCCCGCGAGGAGATCCTCCGGCTTGTCGTAGAAGAAGCGCGGATCGGTGCGCAGGAACTTGCAGAACTCCTCGAAGCTCCCCTTGAAGCCGGTCGACGCCATCACCTCGTCCATCTCGGCGCGGATGCGCTTCACCTCGGCGAGCCCGATCTGGTGGATCTGCTCCGGGGTGAGGTTCGTGGTGGTGGAGCTCCGGGCCTGGAACGCGTACCAGGCCTTGCCGTTCGGCAGATCGCTCATGGCGATCGACTCGCGGGCGGCCGGGACGTAGGTGTTGGCGAGGTAGTCGCGCAGCTTGCGGAAGGCCGGCTTCGCCGCCTCGTCGAAGGCCTGCACGCCCTCGCGTTTCAGCCGCTCCTGGTCGGCGGCGGCGATCGACGCGGGGAACTTCTGGAAGGCCTTCAGCATGGGGCTCTTCATGGGGTCGTCCACCAGCAGGCTGGTCACCTGCCCGGGGACGTCGCGCAGAGTCACCTGCGGCGGCGTGATTCCCTCCTTGAGCCCGCGGTCGAGCAGCGCGAGGGTCTGGTCGACCACCGTGGGGATGCCGCGCAGGCGGGCGATGATGTTCTCGTAGTCCTTGACGGTCCCCGCCGGCATGACCGACAGCAACTGGGGGATGCCCTGATGCAGACCGCCCACCTGATTGATCGCCAAGTATTCGCCGTGGAAGGCGTCGCCCTCGATCGACTCGCGGATGCGCCGGTTCGCCAGGTCGTAGTTGACCTGCTCGCCGGGGTTGAGCCGGGCGCGGTCGATCGACGTCAGCGCCTTTTCCAGGATGGGACCGAGCCGGCGGCCGAGCTCGATCGACTCGGGAGAATTGTCGGACCAGCGGTCGTTGAGGCCCGGGTAGCCCACCAGGGTGGCGGCCTCGGGCGAGGCGTGCATCTGGAATTCCCAGAAGAGATCGAACAGCTTCTTCAGCCGGTCGCTCTCGCTCCCCTGTCCGCGGGTGGAAGGGAACTGCTCGAACGTCTTGACGTAGGCGGCGACGTCCGGCGGCACGGCGGCCCTGGCGAAGGCGGCTGCCAGCAGGAGCGCGGCGAGGGCGAGACTCAGCGTTTTCGTTACTCTCATCATGGAATCCTCCGGGCCCTTCTACGGACGGGGTGGAAGAAAGGTTACCGGGAGGCCTCCACCCACGCCTTGACGCTCTTCTCCAGCAGGGCGAGCGGCAACTGGCCGTGGCCGAGCAACTGATCGTGGAAGGCGCGGAGGTCGAACTTCGCCCCCAGCTCCCGCTGGGCGTACGCCCGCAGCTCCTTGATCTTCAGCTCGCCGATCTTGTAGCAGACCGCTCCCCCGGGCCAGACGATGTAGCGGTCGATCTCGACCTCGATCTCGTGGTCGGTACGGGCTGAATTGGCTTTACAGTAATCGATCGCCTGCTGGCGGGTCCACCCCTGGGTATGCAGGCCGGTGTCGACCACCAGCCGGATGGCGCGCCACATCTCGTAGGTGAGCTGGCCGAAGTGGGAGTAGGGGTCCCTGTAGAGGCCGATCTCGCCGCCCAGGCTTTCCGCGTAGAGCGCCCAGCCCTCGGACATGGCGGGATAGACGTCCCACTTGCGCCAGTCGGGCAGCTCCCCCAGCTCCTCGATCAGGGAGTACATGATGTGGTGCCCCGGCACGGCCTCGTGCGAGGCCAGGGCCTCCATCTCCCATTTCGGGCGCGCCTTGAGGTCGTAGGTGTTGACGTTGAACCATCCCGGCCGGCCGGCGGCCAGCGAGCCGTTGGCGTAGTAGCCGGTGGTCTGCGACTTCGCGGCGCTCGCCGGCACGGCCTTGACGCCGTAGGGAAGCCGCGGCAGCTTGCCGAACAGCTTGACCAGCTCGGGATCGATCCGCTTGGTGATGTCGCGGTAGCCGGCCACCAGGTCCTCCGGCTTGTCGTAGAAGAAGCGCGGATCGGTGCGCAGGAACCGGCAGAACTCCGCGAAGCTCCCCTGGAAGCCGGTCGAGGCGATCACCGCGTCCATCTCGCCCCGGATGCGCTTCACCTCGGCGAGACCGATCTGGTGGATCTGCTCCGGGGTCAGGTCGGTCGTGGTCGCTTCCTTCACCAGATGGGCGTACCAGGCCCGGCCGTCCGGCAGGTCGCTCATGGCGATCGACTCGCGGGCCCCCGGGATGTAGGTCTGGACCAGATAGTCGTGGAGCTTGCGGAGGGCCGGCGCCACCTGGGCCTGGAAGACCTGCGTCGCCTCACGCCGGAGCCGCTCGCGGTCGGCAGCGGGGATCGCTTCGGGGATCTGCTGGAAGCTCTCCAGGACCGGGCTCTTCGCGGGATCTTCCGTGAGCAGGCTCTCGAACTGCCCGGGCACGTTGCGCAGAGTCACCTTCGGCGGCGTGATCTTCGCCGCGAGCCCCTGGGCGAGCAGGGCCAGCGTCTGGTCGACCGCCCGCGGGACCTGGCGCAGGCGGGCGAGCCGGTTCTCGTAGTCCTGGATGGATCGGGTGGGCATGCTCCCCAGGAGTTGGGGAAGCTCCTGCTGAATGCCGCTCAACTGGTTCACCGGCATGAATTCCAGATGGAACCGCTCGCCCTCGATCCCCTGCTCGAGGCGCCAGAGCGCCAGGTCGTAGTCGACCTGCTCGCGCGCCGTGAGGCGCGCACGGTCGATCGACGCCAGGGCCGCGCGCACGTCGTTGGTGAGGCGATGGCCGAGCGCGAACATCTCCGGCGAGGCGTCGTCCAGGCGGTCGTCGAGCCCCGGATAGCCGAGGTAGGTGGCGAGCTCGGGGGACCCGAGCATCCGCGTCCGCCAGCGGAGGTCGAAGAACCGCTTCAGACGCTCGCTCTCGCTCCCCTGCCCGCGGGTGGCCGGGAACTGCGCGATCTGGCGGGCCGACTCGGCGAGGTCGGGGGGGACTTGGGCGGAGGAGGGCACGGCCATGAAAATGGCCAGGACGAAGAGGAGTGGCCTCGCCGCCCGGGATTGAAATCCCGGGCTACCCACGGTCGCCCCTTCCCGGGGCTCAGTCCCGGAGGGACGGTCGTAGGTAGCCCGGGATTTCAATCCTGGGCGGGCGAGGCTTCTCACCTCTTGCTGCCGCCGAACGTCACCTCCAGGGAGACCTTCTGGCCGTCGCGCACCACCACCGCCGTGGCTTTCTCCCCCGGCTTGGCGCGCTGGAGCACGTACATGAAATCGTGGATGTCGCGGATTTCCTTGCCTCCGAGCCCCACCAGGAGATCTCCCCGGCGCAACCCTCCCTGCTCGGCCGGGCCGCCGGCCCGTACGCCCGCCAGCAGCACGCCCGGCCGGCCGTCGCCCGCGTAGTCGGGGATGGTGCCCAGCGAGGCACCATAGGAGCGGACATCCCCCATCGGAGCCGGGGCCGGTGCGCTCTTGTAGGTGGGGCGGGCGGGCCGGCCGGCGATGTCCACCGCGAGGTCGGCCACCAGGGCGGCGACGCGGGCCCCTCCCGCGGCGTTGATCTTGTCCGCGTCGTCCGAGGGCTTGTGGTAGTCCTCGTGCGGGCCGGTGAAGAAGTGGAGCACCGGCACCCCCGCGGCATAGAACGGGCTGTGATCGGACGGACCGTAGCCGTCCCCCGAGAGGGCGCAGACCACCCGCTCCCGGTCGCAGGCGGCGGGCACGATCTCCTTCCACTCCTCCGCCGACTCGCCGCCCAGCACGGCGACCTGGTTCCCCCGCAGCCTCCCCACCATGTCCATGTTGAGCATGGCCGTGAGGTCGGCCGCCTTGAGGTTGGAGGTGGGATGGCGGGTGAAGGCGGTCGAGCCGAGCGTCCCCGACTCCTCGCCGGAGAAGGCGATCAGGTAGACGTCCCGGCGCAGGTGGTCCTTCTGTCCGGCGAGCTCGCGGGCCACCTCCAGCAGCGCGGCAGTGCCCGAGGCGTTGTCGTCCGCCCCGTTGTGGACGTCGTGGGAGTCGGGCGCCAGCGATCCCGTGCCGCCGTGCCCCAGGTGATCGTAGTGGGCGCCCACCACCAGCGCGCCCGGCAAGCGATCCGTGGCGCCGGCACGGATCACCCCGACGACATTGGCCGCAGGCTTGGTCTTCCGCTCCAGCTCGACCTTGAGCGCCGCCCGGTGGCCGCCTGCGAACAGCGGCGCGCCGGCCTCCCGCTGGATCGCCACGGCGGGGATGCCGACGTCACCGCCGGCGTCGATCGGATCGAGCGCCAGAGCCGGGAGCGGCGTCTCGGCCGGCGGCGTGGCTCCTACCGGTAGATCCACGAAGATCACCCCCACGGCGCCGTGCTCGCGGGCGTTGAACGCCTTGTAGCGCAGGTCGCCATAGCGCCGCTCGACCGCGGTGTCGGCGAACGCTCCTCCCTCGGGAACGAAGCGGCGGACGGCGACGATCTTCCCCTTCACTGCGAGGTCCTTGTAGTCGTCGATCCCCAGCTCCGGCGCGGTGATGCCGTAGTTGGCCGCCACCACCTCGCCTGCGGCCTCGCCCGAGGCCGAGAACGAGGCCGGCCGGAAGGCGCCGCCGGCGATCGCGGTACCGTCGACAGCCGCGCTGGTGCCCGGCCGCGCCTCCACTGCCACCGGCACCTCGAAGCTCTCGAAGTAGCCGTCCGTCCCCGCCGGCTCGACCCCCAGGGCGCGGAAGCGCTCGGCGAGCCACCGCCGGGCCTGGTCGAGCCCGGCGGTGCCCACTCCCCGCCCCTCGCGGTCGTCGTCGGCGAGCCAGCGCACGTCGTCGCGGAAGCGGTCGGCCGCGGCGGCCGTTCCCGCCGGCGCCGGGCTGTCCACCCAGCGGGCCACGAAGACGTCGGTCTCCCCGGTCTGCGTGCCGTTGCGGTTGGAGGCGAAGGCGAGCCGGGTGCCGTCCGGCGAGAACAGGGGGAAGCCGTCGAAGCCGCCGGTCCAGGTGATGCGCTCCAGGTGGGAGCCGTCGACGTCGATCGCCCAGAGGTCGAACTCCCGCCCCTTGGGATCGCCGTAGTTGGAGGAGAAGATCAGCCGCTTGCCGTTGGGGAAGAACGACGGCGCGAAGGAGGCGGCGTCGAGGTAGGTCACCTGGCGGGCGTCGCTGCCGTCGGCGTTGGCCACCCAGAGCTCCAGCTTGTTGGGGCGCACCAGCCCCTGGCCCAGCAGGCGCTTGTAGTCGTCGAGGGCCGTCCCCGTGGGCCGCGAGGCCCGCCAGACGATCTTCGTGCAGTCGGGCGAGAAGAAGGCGCCGCCGTCGTAGCCGGGGGTGTCGGTCAGCCGCTTGACGTTCTTGCCGTCGGCGTCCATGCGGTAGAGGTCGAGGTCGCCGTCGCGGGTCGAGGTGAAGATCAGCGAGCCGTCCTTGGGGCAGACGGTGGTCTCGGCGTCGTAGGCGTGATTGCTGGTCAGCGGCACGAGGTCGGTGCCGTCCGGCCTGGCGCTGAAGATCTCGAAGTTGGCGTCGATCGGCCAGACGTACCCCTGCGAGCGGTCGGGGGGCGGCGGGCAGGCCGGCCCGGCGAGATGGGTCGAGGAGTAGAGGATCCGCTTGCCGTCGCGGGTGAAGTAGGAGCAGGTGGTGCGCCCCTTGCCGGTCGACACCAGGACCGCCTCACCCGAGCCGTCGGCGGGGACGCGGAAGATCTGGTCGCAGGCATAGGGGGGGCGGGTCGACTGGAAGATCAGCTCGCGACCATCGGGGGACCAGTAGGCCTCGGCGTTCTCGCCGCCGCGGCTGAGCTGGACCAGGCCGGTCAGGTGGACCTCGCGCGGGTCGAGCGACGGCGCCTTGGGACGGACGTCCTCGGCGGCCTGGGCGCCGGGGGTCAGGAAAACGGCCAGAACGACCGGGAAGAGGGACTGTAAACGTGCTTTCATCGGGCTCCCCGTCATGGATCGTGCAGGAAAGGCTTGGAACGATTCCGGACGCCTGCTATTCTGCACCAAACTGGAGAGGGTACACCCCCTTCCGCCGATCCCCGAAGAGGAATTCCAGCCGCCCCGCACCGGTTGAAGATTTACCAGGCATGATAGTTTCAAGGACCCCGCCGGAGTCGCTGCTCCTGGCACCCCGGTCCGCGAAGCGCCCGGACCGAAGAAATCCCAGCAGACCCGTGGAGATGACATGAGCGATCAGGAAAACCAGGAAACGCAGGACTCCGGCCAGATCGTGGCCGAAGTCGAGCAGGAGGCTCCGGCAACGAGCGAAAACCCCGCAGACGACCAGCAGGTCCATGCAAGCGAAGCCAGCGCTCCGGAACATCAGAGCGCCCTCCAGGAGGCCTCGAGCCAGCCCGGAGAGGACCCACAGGCGGTGGATGAATCGTTCGCGGCCGAGCCTGAGACCGCCGCCCCGAGCGCCGAAGCCCAGGAAGCTCAGAGCGGTCAGGAGAACAAGGACTTCGGCCAGATCCTCGCCGAGTTCGAGCAGACCGCCCCGAAGAGCGAGGGCCCCCCGGCGGCCGGCCAGAAGGTCAAGGGCAAGGTCCTCTACGTCACCGACGAGTGGGTGTTCCTCGATCTCGGCGGCAAGGCCGAGGGGCGCATCGCCGCCGCCGACCTCAAGGACGCCGAGGGCAACCTCACCGTCAAGGAGGGGGACGCGATCGACGCCACGGTCACCGGCACCGATCCGGAGACCGGCGCCCTGCTGCTGCGCCGCAAGGCCGGCGGCAAGGGGAAGAAGCCCGCCGAGGTGGTGCCCGAGATCCGCCAGGCTGCCGAGAACGGCCTGCCGCTCGAAGGGCTGGTGACCGGCCTGAACAAGGGTGGCGCCGAGGTGCAGGTCTACGGCATGCGGGCCTTCTGCCCGCTCTCCCAGCTCGACCTGCGCTACGTCGAGAACCCGCAGCAGTTCGTCGGCCAGAAGCTGATGTTCAAGGTCAACCGCCTGGAGGAGGGGAACCGCGGAGGCCGCGGCCCGAACATCGTGCTCTCCCGCCGCCAGCTCCTCGAGGAGGAGCAGCAGGCGCGCGCCGCCGAGACCCGCGAGAAGCTCCAGGTGGGTGCCGTGCTCCACGGCCGCGTGACCTCGCTGACCACCTACGGCGCCTTCATCGACCTCGGCGGCATCGAGGGGATGCTGCACGTCAGCGAGATCGGCCACAGCCGCACCACCCATCCGCAGGACGTCTTCTCCATCGGCGAAGAGGTCGAGGTCCAGGTGATCAAGATCGAGAAGGGGAAGGACGAGAAGCGCCCCGAGCGCATCTCGCTCTCCCGCCGCTCGCTGCAGAGCGATCCCTGGAACGAGGCGGCCTCCCGCTTCACCGAGGGGATGGAGGTGCCCGGCCGCGTGGTGCGCCTGGAGACCTTCGGCGCCTTCGTCGAGCTGACGCCCGGCCTCGAAGGGCTGGTCCACATCAGCGAGATGGGCGCCGGCCGGCGGCTGAACCACTCCCGTGAGGCCGTCGAGCAGGGACAGGAGGTCCTGGTGCGGGTGCTCGGGGTCGACACCGCCCGGCGCCGGATCTCGCTGTCGATGAATACGGGCGCCATGGCGGGCTCGGGTGGCGGCGGCATGGGCGCGGGCAGCGACGAGCCCCGTGGCGAGCGGCGGCGCGAGCGCGGCCACGGCGGCGGCGGTGGTGGCGGCGGCCGGCACCAGGACTTCGCCCGCAGCGAGCGGGGCGACCGTTCGCGGGGCGAGCGGGGTGACCGCTCCCGGGGCGGGGACGACGACTACGCCCGCAGCGGCGGTGGAGCCTCGGTGTCCAGCAGTCCCGCCGGCTCGGGCTTCGGCTCGATGGCCGACTTCTTCGAGCGCGCCAAGAAGAGCTGAGCGACAGACCGAGGGGGCGGCGCGACGCCCCCTCGCTTCCGTCTCTCACTTCTTCCTGGATGTCACCCGCAGCACACCTGCATCGAGCTTCCACTCGCAGCCTGCTTGTGCGCAGACGGCGTCCAGCGCCTGATTCCAGGGGGTATTCTCCAGGTTGAAGCTGACCTTCCCCTGAATGGCGGGATCGACCATCGCCTTGGCGCCCACGATCTCCCCAAATGTCTTCAGGACGTCCTGGATATGGGCGTCGGTCACCCGCAGGTCGATCGGCTCCCCGGCCGGCGCGGGCTTCGGCGCGGGGGGGCTCCCGGCGGACGGGAGCGCCGTCACCCGCAGCTTCGGCGGGTTGCCGGGCTCCAGGCTCCAGCGGCAGCCGATGCTCTCGCAGATCGCGTCGAGCAGGGTGCGCGCGCGCACGTTGTGCAGCTCGATCGAGACCGGCGCGCGGACCGCCGGATCGACCACCGCCTCGGCGCTGAACATCTTGGCGAAGGTGCCGAACAGATCGGCCGGCGCCGCGCTCTTCAACGTCATGTCGATCCGCTGCTCCAGCCCGGCCCGCACGTCCCCCGGCTCGGCCAGAGCCGTCCCGGCGCCGAGCAGCAGCAATCCCACACCCAGTCCCAACTTCCGGATTCCCTTCATCTCGTTCCTCCGTGGATCACGATCATGGACCCGGACGGCGGGGAGCCCGCGGCGGCCTCTCCATTGTGGATCAGCACGCGGCCCCCATCCTGGTGCCGGACGATCAGCACCTCCCCCACGTTCTCGATCGACACCGCCGGGCGCGGGCGCGGCGGCCGGGCGAGGAAGAGCGTGGCCAGCGCGAGCAGCGCCGCCAGCCCCGCGACGGCGGGAACGATCCGGGAACCAGCCATCCGCGGATCCCGGATCCCCCGGCGTTCCGCCAGCGCGCCCCGCACCACCCGCTCGACGCTCTCCGGCCGCGGCTCCAGGGTCTCCCGCAGATGCCGCAGCCGCTCGTCAGTCCCGCTGTCCATCGCGGACATGTCCATCGCGAACCTCCAGAAGCTCCTGCAAGCGTTTCCTCGCCCGGTGCACCCGCATCTTGAGCGCCGACACCGTGATGCCCAGAATCCGGGCCCCTTCCGTGGGTCCGAGATCCCCCACCCCCACCAGGAGGAGAGCCTCGCGGTCCCTGCCGGGCAGCCGGCGGAGGGCCGCGAGCGTGCGGCCGAGGTCGGTCCTCAGTGTGGCGCGCTCCTCGGGATCCGGCAAGGAGCTGCGCCCGTCGAGCAGCGCGTGCAGGGGCTCCAGCAGGCGGCGCTGGAGCATCAGCCGGCCGGCGCGCCGGCGCGCCACGGCGAAGGCGAACGCCGCCGGGCACTCCGGAGCGCCGTGACGGCGCCACCGCTGGACCAGGGCCGCCAGGGCATCCTGGGCGACCTCCTCGGCCAGCGCGGCGTCGCCGGTGCGCCCGAGCGAGTAGCGGAGGAGTTGGGGGGCCAGCTCCCTCACCGCCGTTTCCAGTTCCATGATCGGGATGTACCTGCAAAAAGGAGACGGTCACACTTTGCCATGGAAATCCCACAAAGTGGCTTGAAACAAGGTGATTCTATGGTACCCTCAGAGGGTCGTATCGGCTTTTTGTACAATGTACCGCGCCGCAGGCGCATGGGGCCCTCAGCCGGAATGGAGTTCAGACGCCACCCATGCCGAGTCCATCGCTTTCCTCCAGCCCCCGACTCTGCCGCAACGCGGCCCTGTCCCTCCTCGCCCTGACCACCTGCGCTTCGCCGTTCCTCGACGCCCAGAGCCTCCTGGGATCGCGCGAATCGCTGCTGCGCCAGAACGAGGAGGCGCGCGAGCACGACTTCACCTACCTGCGGACGTCGACGGACGTGCGCGACTACGCCCAGCAGGGCCTGCTGGTGCGCCTGGCCGGCAACTCCGACTACGAGCTGGCCTCCGACGAGGTGTCCTTCCCCTACGCGCGGCCGGAGGTGAAGACGTTTGTCGAGCGGCTGTCCAATCAGTACCGCGACGCCTGCGGCGAGCGCCTGGTGGTCACCAGCCTGACCCGGCCGATCACCCGCCAGCCCCCCAACGCCTCGGCCATCTCGGTCCATCCCACCGGCATGGCGCTCGACCTGCGGCGCAGCGACAGCTCCGGCTGCCGGCAGTGGCTGGAGACGGTGCTGCTCGATCTCGAGAACAAGGGGGTCCTCGAGGCGACGCGCGAGCAGTACCCGCCGCACTATCACGTCGCGGTCTTCCCCAACCCGTACCTGCAGTACATCGCCTCGGGCGAGGCCCTGCCGACGATCCAGGTCGCGAAGTCGACCCGGGAGACCGCTTCCCGCAGCCGCGTCGTCCGCGCCTCCTCGCGGCACCGCGCCACCCGCCGCAGCAGCCGGCGGACCGCCGTGGCCGCCAGCCACCACCGGGTGACCAGCCGCCACAAGAAGGCCACCATCCGCATCGTCCGCGCGGCCAACCGCAAACCCGCGCCGCGCCACCGAGCGCCTCGAAGCACGGAAAGACGCAGAGCGTCCGCGCCCGCCGGTAGTCGCCGCGAGCACGGTTGCCACGGATAAGCCAGCCCGGATCTCCGGGCTGGCTTTTTCTTATGCCTTCCTCACTACTCGATACGCCGGAATCCTCTGCTGCAATCCCTTGAGCTGGAATTCGCCGAGCGGCTCCGTGCGGAATGCCCCGTTGAGCAGGCGATGGGTGGCGGGGCCGATGACGATCTCGTCCGGCGGCGCGACCCCCTCCAGGCGCGAGGCGACGTTCACCGTGTTGCCGAGCACCGTGTAGTCCACACGGCGGGCGCTGCCGATGTCCCCCACCACCACGGGACCGCTGTTGAGCGCCACCCGCGCCTTGAAGCCGGGGAGCCCCTCGGCCGCCCGCCGGGCGTTCAGCGCCGCCAGCCCCTCCTGGATCTCCAGCGCCGCCCGCACCCCTCGCAGGGCGTGGTCGTCCTGGGCCACCGGCGCGCCGAAGAAGGCCATCACGCAGTCGCCGATGAATTTGTCCAGCGTCCCTCCGGCGCGGAAGATCGCCTCCACCGAGAGGTCGAGGAAGGCGTCGATCGATTCCGCCACCTGTTCCGGATCGGCGTTTTCGGCGAAGGCGGTGAACCCCACCAGGTCGGCGAAGAGCACCGTCGCCTCCGCGTTCTGGAGCCGCCGCATCCCCTCGTCCCCCCCGCGCAGCACCTCCTCGATCACGCTGGGCGAGTGGTAGCGCTCCAGGCGCGAGCGCGCCTGCCGCTCGAACTCCGCCTTGCGGGCGTAGCGGATGCGTTCCACCGCCACCGCTGCGTAGTTGGCGAGGGTGGTGAGCACGTCGAGGTCGCGCTCGCCGAACGCTCCCACGTGGAACGGGGAGTCGACCTGAATCACTCCCATGATCCGCTCGCCCGACCAGAGGGGCGTGCACATGGCCGAACGGATCTGGTGCAGGCGGATCGACTCGCCGCCCGAGAGCCGCTGATCCGCCTGAGCGTCGAAGGTGACCAGCGCCACCCGCTCGTGGATGACCGCCCGCAGCATCGTACGGGAGACCGGCACCTCGCCCGAGGGGCGGAACTGCGACTTGTCGCGCACCCGCGCCAGCTCGCAGACCAGCTCCTCCTCGGCGTCGTCCGCCAGGAGGATGAACCCGCGGTCCACCGTGAACGCCTCGAATGCCAGGTCGAGCACCCGCGCCAGCACGTCGTCCACCGAGTCGGCCACGGTGAGCATGCGGGCTAGGCGGGTGAGGAAGCCGAACATCCGGTGGACGTAGGCCTGGTCCTCGGTCTCCAGCACCGGCTTGACCGCCGCTCCCGTGGGCGCGCCGGGCAGGCCATATGCCGCGGCGAACTCGGCGAGCGGGCGGATGATCGTGGCGTTGCCGAGGCTCGCGATCGTCCCGTCGAGCCCGTCGTCGGGCGCCACCGAGATCGGCCGGGAGGCCCGCATCTCCTCCTCCTCCAGCCGGATCTCGAAGGAGCCGATGGTCAGCAGGTCGCCCGCGCGCAGCGGCGCCTTCTCCACCGGCACCCGGTTGACCTCGACGCCGTTGGTGCTCTTGAGGTCGTGCACGATCCAGCCCCCCGGCTCGCGGAGGATCTCGGCGTGGTAGCGGGAGACGGAGACGTCCGACAGGATGACGTCGTTGTCGCTCCCCCTCCCCAGCCGGGTCCGGCCGCCAGTGAGGGGGACGGTACGGTCCTCACCGTTGGCGAGGTAGCGGAGGCGCAGCATAGAGGGAATTTCTACCATGAACCCTCACTGCCCCGCCGTCAACCCAGGAAGGATGACAGGAAAATCCTCAAGGACCCAAAGGCTGCTAGGACAAGAAGACGAGCTGAGATTGGCGCTTTCAGGAATGTAGGACGGCCCAGGAAGCCGCCGCCCTACAGCCTCTGGAGCAGGTCAGGGTTCTATGTACGGTACCTCATCGATGCAGTGCATCTTTCGAACCCCGTTTTCGTCGTAGTACAGATGACAGTTGGAGGGCAGCTTGGACTGTGTCCCCAGGCCGGCGGCGAAATTCGAGGTTCCGGGCAGGAACGTATCGGGTCTGCCGTCGCCATCCGTGTCGATTTTTACGGGAGCTTCGTGGGTGAAGGCCCGTCCGGTCGCATCGCTGGCCCACGGCTGGGGCGGATTGCTGTTGAAACGGACATTATGCTTCAGCACCAGAGGGCGCGCATCGGGCCGGTCCACAGGCGTGAAGAGGAGCTTCACGTTGAGGGCGAGCGGAGCGATAAAAAAGCCGCCCTTATCGTTCTCCCGGAAAATCCGCATGCGGGTGATGGGCTGCTCGCCATCGAGGACCGCTTTGACATTGAATTTTCCGCAGGAAGTCTGGATGGGGGTCATACTCACCAGATTCAGGGCGCGGAACTGGATCCGGGTCGCGGCCCGGCCCCGCTTGTCGAACACCGCGTCGTCAAGCCGGTGAACGACGGTGTCCGCCTTCTGCAACTCGTACCCTTCACTGGTCGCGATCGGGGCACCCCGGAAGGTGATCTGGCCCCCAAACGGGGTGGAGTTAGCGCAGAAAAAGCCGGCAGGGATAGGCTCGAACTTGAAATCCGTGAAAGTTCGCCCGTCACTGCGGGTGGTCCAGACATCGATACCGCTGTAGATGATGGTTGGAGCGGCGGTTGCAGGGAGGGCCAGCGAGAGGCCGAGAAGGATCAGGGCTCCTGCGAAAAGGGCTCTTTTCATTGACTGCTCCTTTCAGAAGGCTTATGGATGGATTCGCCAATCGTTGCCATCGCGTCTGAAGCCGACCGTAAGGAGGCCCCCGGGGACTTTGCACAGACCCCAAGAACTGACGTATAAGCGCCATGGAGCCACCTCTTCCTTATTAAGAGAGGTGCTTCAAGACAAAAAACTGAGCCACACCTGAGCGCCCGGGGAGCGCTGGCACCTGTAGGGGCTGGCTGGGAGAACGGCTGCGGGAGTTGGCGCAGAGTCGTGGAAAGGGAAAGGGCTCGCCGCCCCGGAGGGGCGGATATTCACAAGCCTCACAAAAGATGTGTGTAATCCCATAGACCCGCTTCGGCATCCAGCCGTTTCGCGGCCGGAAACGCGCGAAGAAATCCCTGGACACCGACGCCGCGGGCGCCGAGCAGTCCGGCGTCCCCGCAAAGACGATTCAGGATTCCTTTCACTGGCTCGATAACCTGGCTGAGCACCGTGGTCTGGAACTGCACCGGGCCCGATCGTAAATGCTACTTTCGTGCTACCCTTGCAGGGATAGGAGGTAGGCCTTTGATCAAGGAGATCATACTGCGGCAGGCCGGAGGGTCAGTGACTGCGACGTTGCCCAAGGAGATGGCGGAACGCCTTCAGGTCCGGCCGGGAGATCGAATGTTCGCCGTCGAGACGGAGAACGGAGTTCTGCTGACTCCTTACGACCCCGACTTTCACGATGCCATGCAGGCCTTTGCTGAGGTTCGGCGGCAATATCGGAATACGCTCAAGAAGCTGGCGGAGTGAGTCGTGGGGGAGCCGCGCTGGCTGACCCGGCCCATCGTGGACGCGATTCATTCCGAGCTCCTCTTGGAGCACGGCGGCGCGGCTGGCATCGCCGCCGGAGGCGATGACCTCCTCGAGTCGGCTCTCGCACGCCCCAAGAACCGCCTTGCCTATGCGCCGGATTCAGATCTGGCCACCTTGGCCGCCGCCTACCTCTTCGGCCTCGTCAAGAACCACGGCTACGTGGACGGCAACAAACGCGTGGGCTTCGCGGCAGCCGCCACCTTCCTGCTCCTCAACGGCTTACGGCTGACGGCTTTGGAAGCCGACGCCTACGACGCCGTGATCGGAGCCGCGGAAGGATCGCGCACCGAGTCGGACATCGCCGACTGGTTCCGCGGGAACACGGAGCCCATCCGCTGAGTCTCAGCAGACGCGGAATCCTGGGGCAGGGGCGGGAGATTGTCCGTGCCAGCGTCATAGATCACTCGCATGCAGCCTCCAATATTTCCCCACCTCACGCCCTACACCCCGAAATACCGCGCGTCCGGATGGTGGAACACCAGCGCCGAGACGCTCGCCTCGGGGTCCATCATGTCCCCTTCGGTGAGGTGGACGCCGATTTCCTCGGGGCGCAGGGCCTTGAAGAGCTCGCGCTGGAAGGCGAGGTCCGGGCAGGCGGGGTAGCCGAAGCTGTAGCGCTTGCCGCGGTAGCGGGCGGCGAGCTTGTCCTCCAGGGGGAGGTCCTCCGGGTCGGGGAAGCCCCAGCGCTTGCGGAGGCAGGCGTGGAGATACTCGGCGGCGGCCTCGGCGGTCTCCAGGGCCAGGGCGGCGAAGGCGTGGCTCTTCAGGTACTCGCCCTGGATAGATGGGGATCAAGTGCTCTCTTGGCGCAAGCTCACTGACTTTAGAAATCAATATCATTTACGTGTATATTGTGATGGCGAAATCTGCGGACATTATGAACGAACCCCCGAAGCTCATCCCATAAGGCATTTTAAAGAAATAGGAGAGGTAGAACGCAACAAAGATTTTTATAAATTTTTAGGTCCTTTTGTTACTCGAAAGAAACACATTTCTCATCTCAAGATGGATCCTCATGCTCATGATCCAGATTCAGAAGTCACTATAAGAGATGAAAGAATTTTCGAACAGAAACAGGCGTACTAATTATTTACGAGTATTGTATTTACCTTTTACCACCCATTTATATGTAGTCATCTCCCGCGCGCCCATAGGGCCGCGAGCGTGAAGTTTGCCATTAGAAATTCCTATTTCTGTTCCTAAGCCAAAACAAGCTCCATCCGAAAAGCGGGTGGAAGCATTACTGTAAACTACTGCAGCATCGATCTCCTTCAAAAACTTTTCTGAATTTTTCTTGTTCTCGGTAAGAATAGCTTCCGAATGTTTAGAAGTGTGAGTGTTAATAAAGTCAATTGCTACCTCTACTCCGGAGACAGTTTTGATAGACATTTTTTGACTTAAAAATTCCTGACCAAAGGAAGCAGGAGTGGCAAGATGCAGTAATTCCCGAGGATATATACCTTTTAAAACTGCAAAACTTTCTTTGTCGGCAAAAATTTCCACGTTTTTTGTTTTTAAAAGTTTACTTACTACCGGTAGGAACTCTTTTGCGATTTTCTTATGGATTACTAAAGTGTCTAATGCATTACAAACACTGGGTCTTTGTGTTTTAGCATTAAAAATAATTTTGGCTGCAGGATCAATTTTGGCAGATTCATCTACAAAGGTGTGACAGACGCCGGCACCGGTTTCGATCACTGGAACCTTTGAATTTTCTCTGACAAAATTAATTAAACGCGAACTTCCTCGAGGGATAATGACGTCTATCAATCCCGTCGCGTGTAGCATGTCGAGAACCACATCCTTCAGAGTAGGATCAATTAGTTGAACGGCATTTTTGTTTTTACCTAGAGCTGCCTCTATAACTTTATAAATAGCCTGGTAACTTTCTCTAGCTTCTTTGCCACCTTTTAAAACACAGGCATTGCCACTTTTAATACATATGGCTGCGATGTCTGTAGTCACATTTGGTCGAGATTCGTATATAGCCCCGATTACTCCGATAGGAACCCGCTGCTTGCATATTTTTAAGCCCAAGCGGTTGCTGCAGTCAAAAATTTCTCCCACCGGATCGGGCATCTTAATCAAAATTTCTATTTCTCTCGCCATATTTTCAATTCGATCAACGTTTAAGATCAAGCGATCGCGCATGGGGTCCTTCTCGCTAATTTTTATTACATCATTTGCATTAGCAGCTAAAATGGATTTTTTATTTTTCCGTAAACCTTTAGCTATATTACCGAGAATTTTATTTTTCTCTTGAGATGATAAAAGACCAATAGATAGGGCAGCACTCTTCGCTTTCTTTAATTGTATTTCGATATTTTTATTCATTTACTCAATTCTTTAGCGCGTCTATAAGCGGCCGTGACGCCCTTCTTAACAGTTCTAGATAAATTTTGTTGTTCAAATACCTTAAGTGCAGCTTCAGTGGTGCCGCCTTTCGACTTTACTTTATCAATTAAAGTAGCGTAGTCTTCTGTTCCTAAGAGGGAAGCAGCTTTAAAAGTCTTTTCTACTAAGGTCCTGGCTTCTTTGATACTAAATCCTAAACCTTTGGCTCCTTCTTCTAGAGATTTTGCTAAAAAGAAGAAATAAGCGGGTCCAGAGCCAGAGAGTGCAGTAGCTTTGTTTATCGCATCCTCATTTTTTACTTCAAAATTTTCAATAATTTTATTTAAAAATTTCTTTATCTGTGATTTTTTGAGAGATGATAAACCTTCACCTTTCCAGACTCCAATTCCTGCGCCAACCGAAAGGCCCAAATTAGGCATTAGGCGGACAACTTTTTTATGACCTGAAAGCTGAGCTAATTTTTTTAAGGATATGCCTACCATGATTGAAATTAAAACTGCATTTTTATTTATTTTATTTTTTATTTCCGCGAGAACTTCTACGCTGTCTTGGGGTTTGACCGAAAGGATCACAAAATCCGCAATTTTTATACTTTCCTTAGATTCATTTTTATCAGCATGAAAAATTTTGACACTCTTATCGTTCTCTAAAAGAACTTTCTCTATAGCTTTACCCATAACTCCGTAACCTATAATTGTAACTTTAGTGCTCATTATTTTTGTGCTAAAAAGCGAGTACCAGAAAAATTTTTACCAATAACTGCGTTTATTAAAATATTCTTTTTATTTCCGCGACCAATGAATGTCTCTACTCCATGAGAGGTTGCATACTTAGCAGCCTCTACCTTAGTGATCATGCCACCCCGCCCAAGTGCAGACTTCTTTTGATGACATAGTTTTTCAATTTTAGCATCCACTTTCGCTACCTTTTTTATTAACTTAGCATTTTTATCAATGTCCGGATTTGCAGTAAACAGACCTTCCTGATTAGTGAGAATAATAAGTTTGTTTGCTTTCAGTCCGACTGCCACGATGGCAGATAAGTTGTCATTATCTCCCACAAGCAAATCTTCTCTTTTCATTACGTCATTTTCATTAATGATCGGTAGGACTTTGTGGTGCAGCATGTTTTCAATGTTCAAAACAAAGTTTTGAAAATGTTCTTTGTTAGTGAGGTCATCGTTTAAAATTATAATTTGGGCCACGGTGATCTTGTGTTTTTTTGCAGCTCTAATGTAATCATGCATTAAGAGTGGCTGGCCCACAGCAGAAGCCACCTTTTTATTTGACTGCAAACTAATATCTGAAAAGTTAACCACAGGTAACCCTGCGCCAATAGCTCCAGAACTGACCAAAATAATTTCGTGGCCTTTCTTAACCAGTAGGGCAATTTCCGCGATCAGATTTCTGATTTTAGTTTGATTTAAACCCTTAGTTCCGGCAATGATCTGGGTTCCAACCTTTATAACTATGCGCATAATGGAATCCTACCTCAAAGAACCTTTGAGAGCAATCCTTTAATGCGCGACAGTGAAAGCAATTATTTTTCGAGCACCAGCACCTCGAAGGACTTTTTTAGCTTCAGCTAAAGTAGCGCCGGTGGTAGTTACATCATCAATCAAGATTATATTTCTGCCTTTTATTTTTTCACCATTTTCTACCAAGAAAGATCCCTTTAGATTTTTTAATCTAACGTTGCGATCTTTCAGTCGAGCCTGATGAACAGAATCTTTGGGTTTATGTAAAACATCTTTGACTAATATAAAATTCTTACTTTGATCTAGAAGCACTAAATTTTTAGAAATAAGTTCGGCTTGATTAAAGCCCCGCTCGCGCTTCCTTTTTCCTGATATGGGGATTGGAATAAGTAGAGGCTGAGTAAAATTTTCCATAATTTTCAGGTCTGATAATTCCATAAGCATATAATCATACAAAACTTCCGAGAAAATTTTCGCTAAAATTGTTTTATTTTTGTATTTAAACAACCAAATGGCGTTTTTAATGTTTTTGTCTCGGTAATCGTATAAGGGCAGGATCCAATCCGCACTTTCTCGTTCGGCCCGCGGACATAGAGAAAGACAGTTAAGACAAAAAGTTTCTCCGCTTTTGCCACAGGATAGACAAGAAGAGGGGAAGATAAGGTCCAAAAGCTTATTCCATGTGGTGTATAGGATGCCCATTGTGTTATAATTTTAGGGTATTTAACGTATTTTATCACGATCTAAAATGGATAATCCCTTTAAAAAAATATTAGGGAGCATAAAAACGCTCGGCGTAGACGGATCTCATAGTGCTCTCGGCATTGATATTGGAACTTCGGCAATCAAAGTAGTAGAAATAAAGAAAAAAGGAGGCAAGGCAGTACTCGAGACCTACGGAGCTATTGCCCTTGGTTCCTATGCAGACTTAGACATCGGCCGAGTCACTTATCTTACTCCTGAGAAAACCACTGAAGCCCTCAAGGAACTTTTGAAACAATCCGGCGTTTCTACGAACTATTGCTCTCTTTCTATACCTGTGCAATCAAGTTTAATTTTTACTATTGAACTACCTGCTCAATTTAATCCGAACGATTTGAATTCAATCATTTCTACGGAAGCCAGAAAATATATTCCTGTGCCGATCACAGAGGTATCCCTAGATTATTTTATGTTGCCCCGTAAAGAACTTTCCTTTGCCGAAGCCAATGATCCAAATATGACACAAGCTACAGTTGAAAAAATAAAAGTTCTAGTTATCGCCACCCAGAATGATGCGGTTAATAAATATCGTTCAATTGTTTCCGAAACTGCCCTTGATGCCAAATTCTTTGAAATCGAAATTTTTTCTTCGATTCGCAGCAATTTTGAGCACGAGCTTTCCTTGATCTTACTTATGGATTTTGGCGCTTCCCGTACCAAGATCTCTCTAGTGGAGTTTGGGACGGTAGAAGCCTATCATACTATTAATAGGGGAGGAGCTGATATTTCTGATTCGATCGCTCAATCTTTGTCTATCCCATTCCTGGAAGCGGAGAAAAGGAAAAGAGAGTTCGGTCTTTTTGGGGATCCTTCTGAGAAAAGCTTGGCAGATATCATTAAATTACATACCGACTACATTTTTTCTGAGACTAACAGTGTCCTTTTAGGTTATGAAAAGAAATATAATCGTACTATCAATAAGGTTATTCTGACAGGGGGTGGAGCTCTCTTAAAAGGACTCAAAGAAGTGGCCCAAAATAACTTTCAAGTAGAGGTGGAAATTGGACACCCGTTCTCTAAAGTAGAAGCTCCTGCCTTCTTAGACAAAGTTCTTGAGGCTACTGGCCCAGAATTCGCTGTTTCTATAGGATTAGCCTTGCGTCTTCTTCAATAAAGAAGCTATAATATAAACAAAATGGAACAAACATTCCAAACATCATTCATTCCCAAAAAGCCAATCATTGAGAAGCGAGCGGTAGAAGGGCGTCCGATTGGTTTTTTCATGATTGTTGCTATTTTCATTTTCTTTACCATGCTTATCGCTACGGGCGGATTGTATTTTTACCGAACATTTTTACAAAAAAGTGTTCAGTCTATGCATGACAGTTTGAATTTAGCGAAAAATCAATTTGAACCTTCTAAAATTACTCAACTCCAAACTCTAGATAAACGTCTCGCTGCTGCTTCAATTATTTTATCTAAGCATATAGATGTTTCGCCCATTTTCGAAGCCCTAGCTACTAGCACCCTCAAATCAATTCAATATAAAAAATTTGATTATAGTTATTCTGGAGATCCGACTTCCAAAGTGAAAGTACAAATAAATGGTGTGGCTACTGGCTACCGTGCTATTGCCCTCCAAGCAGATCTCTTTACCGACAATAAATTCATGATTGATCCTGTTTTTTCTAACCTCAATCTAGATGAGAAAGGCAGCACAGTTGCTTTTGACTTAAACTTTTCCGTGGATCCTAGTTTTGTGGATTATGAACAAGTTATCAAAACTAGTTCCGGCACCGTTAAAGAAGTAACTAATCCTAATCCAGTAAATAATACTTCAGCCCAAGCCTTGCCAGCTAATACCGGAGCCGTTAATTAACATGACCAGATTCTTAATTCCAATTATTTTGATAGCCATAGCCGTCGTCGGACTCTTTACCTTTACCAATCCTATTTATAACGATATTGGCGCTCTCAAAGCTCAGACAGCGGATTACAATCAAGCTCTGGATAATTCTAAAGCTCTTGAAAATGAAAGAGACAAGTTGACGGGGAAATATAATTCTATAAGTCATCAAGACTTAGACAAATTACAAAAGTTATTACCGGATAACGTAGACAATATCCGCTTGATTTTAGAGATAGAAGGTATAGCCGCGCCTTATGGTATGGCTCTCAAAAATGTGAAATATGATAATTCTACCAATCAGAAAACCACTTCCGATTCTGGGGCTGGTTCCGCAACGCCTATCGGGGCACCAGCGGGTGCGCCAGCGGTTAGTTCTTCCTTTACTTCTGGGGGAGATGGACAAACAGGAGATTACGGTACCTGGAATCTAGAGTTTGGTGTGACGGGCAGTTATAGTAACTTTCTTAGTTTCATAAGAGACCTGGAGCACAATTTACGGA
>JADMIO012771041.1_pt1 | contig 25745 bp, 18 predicted proteins | sample 8958161 | NCBI WGS metagenome assembly JADMIO01 (sample SAMN16585339, study PRJNA669376) | soil metagenome | isolation source: Crop rotation soil | place: USA: Cullars Rotation, Alabama | collected 2011 | reverse complement strand
CGCGACAACTTGTCCACGTGGAATTCTAAGCTTAGGATCCCAATGTGCTGGAAAGAGCCGAATCGGTGCAGCCATCGCTTCGTCTGGTCTCGCAAACGAAGCAATTGGTTGCTTGACGGGAGAAAGTCGCGACAAGACTTACGACGCCTTCTCGCTTCTGTTCTTGATGTCGAAAGCGGGTGAAATTCAGCCTTTGATGCGCGCAATTGAAGAACACCCGAATACGGAAGCGCGTCTGGCAGTAATCAAGCTGTTGGCGCTCAGCGGCCAACCTGATGTCCTGCCCGCGTTTCGTCGCATGGCAGTGCGCGGTTCTCTGCCCCCCGAGGTCCGGTCCGCGGTCATGGAAGCGATTTACCAGATCTCAAGCCAGTCAGGAGAAACCAGCCCGACTGCCTGATCTCAGTCGCCTTCCAACAACGCTAAAGGGGCGCATGGTCTGTGGACTGTGCGTCCTTTTCTGTTTCAGATCCTGACCCGAATGGATCTGCTGCACACGCCATGGCTGTGCGGCTGAACTTCCCTGTTGTCCTCTGTTTGGTCTAATCACCGTGACCATTTACTATTGCTGGTTATGCCGTTCACGCTTAAATCAGACTATCGTCCGTGTGGTGACCAACCACAGGCGATTGATGCCCTCGTGCGCGGCTTGAAGGACGGATCACGCGATCAGGTGCTGCTCGGTATCACCGGCAGCGGCAAGACTTTCACCGTCGCCAGCGTGATTGAAAGAACTCAACGACCGACCCTCGTTATCGCGCATAACAAGACGCTGGCAGCGCAACTGTATCAGGAATTCCGAACTCTCTTTCCCGAGAATTCGGTCGAATATTTCGTCTCTTATTACGACTATTACCAGCCGGAAGCGTACGTGCCGGCGTCCGACACTTACATCGAGAAAGATGCGATCGTCAATGAAGACATCGATCGTCTGCGCATGTCGGCGACCCGAGCATTATTCGAACGACGAGACGTGATCGTCGTGGCCAGCGTTTCATGCATTTACGGTCTGGGCGATCCGGACGCGTACTACGGCATGCTGGTTTTTCTCGAGCCTGGGATGAAAATTGCCCGCGACACTCTCTTGCAGCGGCTCGTTGAGTTGCAGTACGAGCGTAACGATATTGATTTCAAGCGTGGCAGTTTTCGCGTGCGCGGTGACGTAGTCGAAGTCTATCCGAGTTATCAGGACGAAGCTTATCGGGTGGAGCTCTGGGGCGACGAGATCGATTCGATCTCAACCATCGATCCGCTGCTCGGCGAAATCACGCAGAAACACACTTCGCGACTTCCCATCTATCCGAAATCGCATTACGTGATGCCGCGCACGACGCTGAAACGTGCGATCAAATCGATCAAGCAGGAACTGGAGTGGTGGGAGCCAAAGCTGATCGAAGAAGGCAAGCTGCTCGAGGCGCAGCGTCTTCATCAGCGCACCATGTTCGATCTCGAGATGCTGAAAGAAATGGGATTTTGCCGTGGTGTGGAAAATTATTCGCGTCACCTTACCGGGAAAAAGGAAGGTGAGCCGCCGCCTACTCTGCTGGATTATCTGCCGCGCGATACGTTGGTGATCATCGACGAATCGCATCAGACAATTCCACAGGTGCGCGGCATGTTCTTTGGCGATCAATCGCGCAAACGCACCCTCGTCGAATATGGCTTTCGGCTTCCCTCAGCCCTCGATAATCGGCCTCTGAACTTCGAAGAGTTCGAAGAGCGTGTGGGCCAGCGAATTTACGTTTCGGCGACGCCCGGGCCTTACGAGCTCACAAAATCGAGCGGCGAGGTCATCGAGCAAATCATTCGGCCCACGGGCTTGATGGATCCGGAAGTCGAAGTGCGTCCGGTCAAAGGCCAAATCGATCACCTGCTGGGCGAATGTCGCGAACGCGCCGCACGCAAAGAGCGCGTGCTGGTTACGACTTTGACGAAGAAGATGGCCGAGGATCTCACCGAGTACTTCACCGAAGTCGATGTGCGCGTGCGTTATCTTCATTCGGACATCGAAACACTCGAACGCATCCGGATCCTGAGAGACTTGCGGCGCGGCGAATTTGACGTACTGGTTGGGATCAATCTTCTGCGTGAAGGCCTTGATTTGCCCGAGGTATCTTTAGTCGCCATTCTCGATGCTGATAAGGAAGGTTTCCTTCGTTCAGAATCGTCTCTGATTCAAACAATCGGCCGGGCCGCGCGGAATGCCAGGGGAAAAGCAATCCTGTATGCCGATCGAATTACCGATTCTATGAAGCGCGCGATTGACGAAACAAATCGCCGGCGGGCGTTGCAGGAAGTCTATAACCGCGAGAACGGCATCACACCCAAGACCATTATTAAACCGATCGAAGCGACGTTGGTCACGGCAGCCGAAGCCGATTACTTCAAAGTGCCGCTCGAACTGGACGAGATTGAAGAGTACAGCCCGCAGCAGATCAAAGAAACGATCGCCCGGCTGGAATTCGACATGCGCGAGCATGCAAAGAAATTCGAGTTTGAAAAAGCTGCCGAGCTGCGCGATCGGATCAAGTATTTGCGCGAACGTGAGCTTCAGGTGGCTTGAGAACGCCTGCGCACGTGAGCTAAAACGCGATGAACTTCTCCTGGCTCTGGTCACCCGTCAACCGGCGCGGTCAAATTCTCGACCTGCTCGTCTTTGTTGCAAACCTTTTTCTGCTCGGACCATTTACCAGATTGTTAAGTCGCCTCGGCGCGGGCTTTACCGCCAACAATAATGAGGACGCCCAGGAACTCGCGCTGATAATCATGGCCGCATTTGTCGCGTACACTGCGGGTGCGATCCTCAAACGCGCACCCCTTCACGCCCGCATTAAGTCGTTGCCTGATCCTGGTTACGCGGGTTGCCTGTTTCTCGGCTGGATCTCGTTACATTTAAGCCTTTCAATACTTGGCGCTGCCGTCATCGCTGCAAGTTTTGACGCAGTGAAAGGGTTTGCCGTCACTGCCATGATCCTCTGTAGCATCCTGCCGACATTTTTTGTGGCCCGCGTAGTTTTTCCGCCCAGGAAGCTAGAGCAGTTGCCATCGTGGCGTAAAAGCTGGGCGATGGAATTGCTGGCAGATCTGCTGATTGTGGCGGCGGTGATCATGCTGACAGTTATGTGGGATCTTTGGATTGCCGGCTTGTTTCTCAACACTTGGGAGGGCCAAACTGTGGGTGACCGGATTTTCGCCGCCGGCATGGCGGCCGGCGCTTTTGCCTTTTTTTACGTGAGTCCGCGATTTCTGTTTTTGATCGAAGACTTTAATCGACGCCTAACCTGGGCCACGCTTGGCTTAACCATGGCGCCATTGCTTGGGCGCATTCTTTTGAGATAAAGCGATCCGAAGAAATCCTCGCGTTCATATTTCGCATGCTAAGTAAGACGGCGCAGGACGAAATCCAATCTTACCTCGGCGACTCGTCGCACGTATCCGGAGGTCTTGCCGAAGAGGTTGTGTTTCCTGAAAATGCCGGGGAACTGGCGGCCGCGCTCACCCGGGCGTCACGCGCCGAGACTCAGGTGACAATATCCGGCGCCGGCACCGGCACCGTCGCCGGCCGCGTTCCCTTTGGCGGAATCGTGATAGCCACGGAAAAGCTGAATCGAATCGAAGACATCACAACCAATCCCGGTGGCGGGCGAGTCACCGCCGAAGCGGGCGTAATACTTGGCGACCTGCAACGAGCGGTGCAGGCAAAGGGCTTGCTCTATCCGCCAGATCCGACCGAGCGCAGTTGCTTCATCGGAGGCAATATCGCGACAAACGCTTCCGGCTCGCGCACTTTCAAATATGGTCCGACGCGGAATTATGTTGAGCGTCTGAAACTTGCATTGACGAACGGCGATACAATCGACATCCGTCGAGGAGAAGTATTTGCTGAGGCGAGTGGAATAGTTTCTATCCCGACGACGTCCGGAAAATCGATCGAGGCACAGCTTCCCACTTATAAAATGCCCAACGTGCGCAAACATGCGTCCGGCTATTACGTAGTGCCGGAAATGGATGCGATCGATCTTTTCATTGGCAGCGAAGGAACGCTGGCAGTGATTTTCGAAGCTGAATTGAAGCTCTTGCCCACACCCGAAGGACTGTTAAGCGGTGTCGTTTTCTTCGACTCGGAAGAGCATCTACTCGCTTTTGTGCGTGAGGCGCGGGAGAGATCCCTGAGATATCGGAGCACTAGCCTGACCGTCGGGGAGGGCTCATCTCTTGACGCTCGCGCACTGGAGTTCTTTGACGAGGAGTCTCTCAACTTTCTTCGCCAAAAATACAACACCGTGCCTACGACCGCGAAGGGAGCAGTTTTTTTTGAGCAGGAAACGACCCCCAACACGGAAGATTCTCTGATGACCGAGTGGCTGGGACTGCTTTCCGCGCATCGCGCGCTCGCCGACCAGTCATGGTTCGCCACTAACGATCAAGATCACGGAAAGCTGCGCGAGTTCCGTCACGCTTTGCCGGTGTTAATGAACGAATGGTTTGCGCGGTATCGCCAGCGCAAAGTCTCGACCGATATGGCGGTGCCGGACAAAGAGTTTGCGGGCATGCTGCGGTTTTACCAGAAAGCGTTGCGCGGCAGCGATCTGCGCTACACGATTTTTGGTCATATTGGTGATAATCACGTTCACGTGAATATTCTGCCGCGCGACGATCGGGAAGCTGAGAAGGCCTGGAAGATTTATCACACGTTTATTCAGCGAGCTGTGGAGGTGGGAGGAACGATTTCTGCAGAGCACGGCATCGGCAAACTAAAACGTGAATACCTGCGCGAGCTTTACGGTGATGAGCATTTGCGCGAGATGGCGAAGTTAAAGCGCGCGTTCGATCCGTCCGGGATTCTGGGTCGCGGTAATATGTTCCCGGAAGAGTATTTGTAACTGTCATTTGTGGGTTGTCAGTTGTCCGTAGTACTACTGACTACTAACTACTAACTGCTTCCTACTTCCTATGTTTCGCTTCACCACTGCCGGAGAGTCGCATGGTCGCGCGCTTGTCGCGATCGTCGAAGGTCTGCCCGCCGGTCTGCCAATCGATACTGAGCAGCTTAACCGTGAGTTATGGCGAAGACAGCAGGGATACGGTCGCGGCGCGCGCATGAAGATCGAGAACGATCGCGTCGAAATCCTCAGCGGCGTGCGCCATGGTCTCACGCTGGGTTCACCTCTTGCCCTGATGATCGAAAACAAAGACTGGGAAAACTGGACCGAAGTGATGGCGGTTGAGGATAACGATCTTCCGCCCGAAAAATCACGTCGCGTTAAGCGGCCTCGTCCGGGTCATGCCGATCTTGCCGGCGGGTTGAAATACGACGCGCGCGATCTGCGCAACGTTCTCGAACGTGCTTCGGCTCGAGAGACGGCTGCGCGAGTTGCCTGTGGCGGGTTGGCCAAACAGATGCTCGCGGCGTTTGGCATTGAAATCCTCAATCATGTGATCCAGCTTGGCGGAATTCCTGAGAAACCTCTGGAACTAACTTTCGATCAGATCAAGGCGATACCGGACGATGCGCCATTAAATTGTGGAGACGACACCGCGCAGCAGCGTATGATTAACGCCATCGATCAAAAGAAGAGTGAAGGCGACACTCTCGGTGGGATTTTCGAAGTAGTTGCCCGTGGCGTCATTCCCGGTCTGGGTTCGCACACATCCTGGGACGCGAAACTCGATGGCCGGCTCGCGCAAGCGATTATGTCCATTCACGCCGTCAAAGCCGTCGCGATTGGCGCGGGCGCCGAGGCCAGTTCCCTGCCCGGCTCAGAAGTTCACGACGAGATCAGCTACAACGAAGAAACCAAGGAATTTATTCGCGCTAGCAATCGCGCCGGCGGGCTTGAAGGCGGCGTGACGAACGGTGAAGAGATTCGTGTGCGGGGCCATCTGAAACCGATTTCGACTCTGAGGCGTGCACTGCGCTCGGTCGATATCGACACCAAGCAGGAAGAACGCGCCGCCTTCGAACGCTCAGACATTACGGTCGTTCCTGCCGCTGGCGTGATCGGCGAAGCGATGGTTGCGTTGGTCCTGGCCCAGGCCCTGCGTGAGAAATTCGGCGGCGACAGCATGGGTGAGATGAAGCGGAATTACGACGGCTATCGCGAGCAGCTCAGAGGATACTGAGGGCATCCACAGATTACACAGATAGGAAGATTAGACAGTTAAGTGAGTGGTTTATCCCTGGGCTCCCGCGGCCCTTTTTCCACGAGCGGCGCTCCTGCTTGCTCAGCTCCCTGGCCCAAAAAAAATCTCCTGACAAACCAAAGACGTGTGAATAAGCAAAATCGAAACACTCATATTAAGGGTCGAATCTCCGTAATCTGTGTAGTCTCTGGAATCTGTGGATTCTTTCCCGACTGGCGAAAGCTTCAACCTTCATCGTAAAATCGATTCGACTACAAAAACCTATTTAGAATTAGAGATTTCGCATGTCCCGTTTAGAAATAGTTACCTGGCCGAATCCCGTGCTCGATAATCCAGCCGAGCCGGTTACCAAATTCGACGACGATCTGAAAAAACTGGTCAACGACATGTTTGAAACCATGTACTCGGCGCCGGGCGTTGGTCTGGCGGCGGTGCAAGTCGGTGTTCCCAAGCGCTTGTTTGTGATGGACTGTTCCGGCGGAAAAGATCCTGCCCAGCGCGTCGTCATGATCAATCCGGAAGTAATTGCTCAGGAAGGCAAACAGGATGGCGACGAAGGTTGCCTGTCGTTTCCGGGAATATTTTTTGGCGTTGAACGGAATCTGCGCGCCGTCGTGCGCGCGCATGACATTAACGGAAAAGAATTCGAACTCGACGGAACCGAACTCACGGCGCGATGCATGCTGCACGAGACGGACCACTGCGATGGCATCGTCTTTCTCGATCGCATGTCGCCACTGAAGCGAGAGATCGTCAAGCGCAAGATCAGAAAATTGCAAAAAGCCGGCGAGTGGGGCGCTTAAGAACGCGTGCCTCTGGCGCGCTTCGTTATCAAATTTAAAGAAAGAGCACGGCCGCAGGCGTGCGCATTCAAACTTAATTATGTCCACAGAATTTCGTAATGAACCGTTTACTGACTTCACTAAAGAAGAAAATGCGGCCGCGATGCGCGCGGCGATTGAACGCGTGAAAGGTCAATTGGGTAAAGAATATCCTCTGGTAATTGGCGGCGAACGCATCAATACCGGCAGCACGCTCGAAAGTATCAACCCCGCCAATCGCACCGAAGTTGTTGGCAGGTTTCACAAGGCCACGAAAGAACTTGCGGAGCGCGCGGTTGAAACGGCATTCGAAACTTTTCACACTTGGCGCAACGTTCCGGCTGACGAGCGCGCACAATTGTTGTTTCGCGTCGCGGAATTAATGAGAGAGCGCAAACATGACTTCTCCGCATGGATGATTCACGAGGTTGCCAAGAGCTGGCCTGAAGCCGATGGCGACACGGCGGAAGCGATCGATTTTCTGGAATTTTACGCGCGCGAGATGTTGCGCTACGCAGACGATCAGCCGCTGGTTAAGCTTAGTGGCGAACACAACAAGCTTGAATATATTCCGTTGGGTGTAGGCGCAGTGATCCCGCCCTGGAATTTCCCCCTCGCTATCATGGCGGGAATGACTGCGGCGGCAATCGTCACTGGTAACACCGTCGTGCTAAAGCCATCATCCGATGCGCCTACAATCGCATACAAATTCTTCGAGTTGCTGGAAGAAGCCGGCATGCCCGCCGGCGTGGTGAATTTCCTGACGGGCTCGGGGGCCGAGGTTGGCGATGTCGTCGTAGATCATCCGAAGACCCGCTTTATCGCTTTCACCGGCTCGAAGGAAATCGGCCTGCGCATCAATGAACGCGCGGCGAAAGTTCATGAAGGCCAACTTTGGATTAAGCGTGTCGTCGCAGAGATGGGCGGCAAAGACGCAATCATCGTTGCGGACGATGCGGATCTCGACGATGCAGCCACCGGCGTGGTCCAGTCGGCGTTCGGCTTTCAAGGCCAGAAGTGTTCGGCGTGCTCGCGAGCGATTATTGACGCGCGTGTTTACGATACGATGGTGGACAAGATTGCCGAACGCACGGCCCAGATTAAAGTCGGATCGCCCACTGACAACACCACTACGATGAGTGCTGTCATCAACGAGAAGGCTTTCAAGACGATCAATGATTACGTTGAAAAGGGTAAAGCCGAAGGTGGCCGCGTGATTGCCGGCGGCGGATCAGACGGCGAGCAGGGCTTCTTCATCGAACCGACGGTGATCGCGGATGTGAAGCCGGGCGACACCATCGAGCAGGAAGAAATCTTTGGGCCGGTGCTGGCGGTGATCAAGGCAAAAGACTATGACGACGCTTTGCGAATCGCGAACGACACGCAGTTCGGATTGACCGGTGCAGTTTATTCGGCTGACGAAGAAAAGCTCGAGCGGGCGCGAAATGAATTTCACGTCGGCAATCTTTACCTCAACCGAAAATGCACCGGGGCTCTGGTCGGGGTTCATCCGTTTGGCGGCTTCAACATGTCAGGCACGGACTCAAAAGCGGGTGGGCGCGACTATCTGATGCTCTTTACGCAGGCCAAACTCTCGTCAGAAAAAGTCGGCGCCACCAAAAAGCGGGCGGAAGCAGGGACTGCGATCTGAGCGCGGCTGTGTCGCCAAAAAGCGCGGAAAGGGTTTTGCCTTTCTCATGCGCGTAAGATATTGATAGGAGGCTACGCCTTGAGTTGACGAGGCGCGGCCTCTTTTTGTTTCTAAAATTGCGTCCGTAACGCGCCGTCTTGCCGCGCGGTGTCGGGACGAGTCGCAAACAAACTTATGCGTATTGTTTTTATGGGCACTCCTGAATCTGCTGTGCCGTCGCTGCGACGGCTGGTAGATGATGGCCATGAAATCGTCGCGGTGTGGACGCAACCTGACAAGCCGGCCGGCCGCGGCAAGAAGTTGCATCAATCTCCCGTCAAGGATTTCGCCCTGTCACATGGCCTGGCGGTTCATCAACCGGCGAAAATAACGAATCCCCAAGCCAAAGAATTGTTTGTCTCACATGGCGCCGACGCAGCAGTCGTCGTTGCTTACGGAAAGATCCTGCCTGCGGCATTTCTCAATGCTTACGCTCACGGATGTATGAATGTGCATTTTTCACTGCTGCCAAAATATCGTGGCGCCGCTCCGGTCAACTGGGCCATCGTGAATGGCGAAGACGAAACCGGCGTGACAACGATGAAGATCGTAAAAGAGCTCGACGCCGGACCCATTCTGCTCCAGAGCTCAACGGCAATTGAGAAGACAGAAACCGCGCCGCAACTAATGTCCCGATTGTCGGAAACGGGGGCTGAGCTGATTAGCGAAACCTTGCGGCAGATACCGGCCCTGAAATCACGCGAGCAAATCGCCGCCGACGCGACTTTTGCGCCAATTTTGAAGCGCGAAGACGGCCTTATCGATTGGTCAATGGACGCTTTCGCCATCGAACGACGCGTGCGTGGTTTCCAGCCCTGGCCCAACGCGCACACCGTTTTCAACTCAAAACGATTAATTGTGTGGGAAGCGACGCCGCAGACTACTGAGAACAATTCAAAGACACCCGGACAGATTTTGAAAGCCGAAGGCGACGTGTTGATTGTTTCCGCGGGCGAGGCCACCGCGCTACGCGTCTCGGCAGTTCAACTCGAAGGCTCTCGCCGCATGGCCGTGCGTGACTTCATCAATGGTACTCATCCAGGGACGGGCGTTGTGCTGGGTTATTAACTCTTACAAATAGATCACGTAAGCACGTCGCCAAATCTGAGGCGGAATGCTCCCCTGCGGCGCAGCCGTGAGCAGTATTGAATAGTTACCGTCAGCCTGCTGGCGAGTAAATGCCGCGGCGTCCACTAGCGCTCGGGGCCACACGTCGCTGTGCAAGCCGGCAGCGGGCTGGATTGAGGCGAGGCGGCGTAAACAAACATATAACTGCTCTGGTCCGGTGCCGAACGGGCCCTGATCGTTTCCCAGCACGAGAGAAACTTCAGCGCGCTCGTCGATGAAATGCTTTACCAGCGACGCGGCATGCACTACACCCTTTTCGAATCTAATGCGGAAGTTTTCCACGTCGATGTCTTCGGTCAAACGCGTATCGAGCATGATGGTGATGCGGCGTTCGTCCTCGGCGGTAAATTCACGAACAGTCAGGCGCTGCACGCGCGCCGTCGCCTTCCAGTCGATGTGGCGCAGCTCATCACGCGGCTGATAGTCACGCAGCATCAGCAAGTCCTGTCCCGCCCCACGACGATACGAAGCGGTTTGCCCTGTGAAAAGTGGAAGCAGGTGTAATTCATCGGCGATCGGTTGCGGCTTCGGATATACAACGATGTCTACATCGCGGGCTTTCAGGCGGCGCCGGTGGCGGAAAAAGCCAAATGGAAAACGCGTTGACAACTCAAAGCCCGTCACCAAAACGTGACCACGTTTAGGAAACAAATGTTCGATTGTCTGTTCAGCCGCGGCCAGGTGCGGCACGTAAGTGAAATATCCGAGCGTTCTTTTAAGAAATCGGCTGCGCCGGATTGATCGTTGTGAGCTGTCAGTTTTCGAAGGACCGCGCGCCTCAACCAAGACGGAGAAAGAAGGCAGCAGTCTTTTTGCGTTTCGCACGGTAACCAGCACCTCTGCGGGTTCGCCGGCGAAAATGTGATCCGGAAATCGTGCCGCAACCGTAAGTTCGCGCAACGTGAGGCGCGCCGCCAGCCACGAAACAAAAAGCGTCGAGATCAGAATTGAGAGCACCAGAAATAAAAGATTATTTCCCGTGTTCCAGGCTGCGAGGGCAACAATCACGAGGATGATGACGAAAACGACGCCGCCACTGGTCACTTCGAGAGGCAGGCCACGGCGTGTTACTTCCGCAAAAGCCGAACGCGCCAGCGGCGGCACCACCAACACCGTGATGAGAAAAGCAAAAAGAAGCGACGCGATTGCGCCAACGCTGGCGAGCCCGGGCTCGCCGATGCGACGCGCGAGAATAGTGAAGAGAGCTGTGGCCAGTCCCGTCAGGACCAGCAGTGTTCCGAGGATTGCGTTACGCCAGCGCGAGAAAAATGATGAAGCGAGAGGGATAACGGATGAAGACTCTGCCTGCTGCTCATTCTTCATCCTTCATCCTTTGATCAAAGGGGCACGCTGATCGTTTTCAGGATTTCCTGCAGGACGGCTTCGGCTTCTTCACTGCGACGCATGGCTGAAGAATAGCGCGAACTCACGGTAAGGCGGTGTGCGAAGACAGGAATAACCAAACGCTTGATGTCGTCCGGAATGCAAAAATCTCGTTCCTCGGTCAGCGCCAGCGCCTGGGCGGCGCGAAACAGTGCGAGCGTGCCGCGCGGGCTTACGCCCAGATCGAGCATCTCGGAAGATCGAGTCGCCAACACAATGCGCATCAGATAATCGACAATCGCGTCGTCCACCGAAACGTCCGTCACGGACTGCTGCAGACTGAGAATCTCCTCCCCGCTCATCACTGGTTGCATGTTATCGAGCGGCTCACCGTGCTCACGGTCCCTGAGCATCTGCTTTTCATCGTCCGATCCGGGATAGCCGATCCGCAGGCGCAACATAAAGCGATCGAGCTGCGATTCCGGCAATGGATACGTGCCATGATGTTCGATCGGATTCTGCGTAGCCATCACGATAAATGGTTTTGGCAGATCGTGCGTGAGACCTTCGACGGTGACGTGACCTTCAGCCATGGCTTCCAGCAACGCTGATTGCGTCTTCGGGGTGGTGCGGTTAATTTCATCAGCCAGGATTACATTGGCGAAGATCGGACCGGGCCGCCACTCGAACGAGGAAGAGTTTTGATCGAAAACGGATAAGCCAATTACATCGGAGGGCAACAGGTCGGAAGTGAACTGAATACGCTGAAATGAACAATCCAATGCCCGGGCCAGCGCATGCGCCAGCGTCGTCTTCCCGACGCCCGGAACATCTTCCACCAGCAAATGACCACCGGCGAGCAGCGTTACGATCGCCAGCCGCACGGCTTCATGCTTGCCGCGAATGACCCGCTCGATCTCGTCCTGCAACAGACCGACCCGTTCGGCGGCATTGATGCGTGGTGCGTCAGCAGTGCGAAGCTGTCTCATAAACCTGGCCCATTCTACATGCAATGAACGGCCGGAGCTATGACTGTTTTCACGAGGCCGATAGTTGTCCTATAGACGAGGAATGGCCGTCGAAAGGTAGGCTTCTGGCATTAGTAAACCCAGTATAGTAGGATTTTGACTTCAAGGTTGGCCGCACCGTCACAGTTTTGGAACTCGTCGCGCTGCGGGTCGTGTTTAGCAAAGGAAGTTTTCATGAAAGACACCCTCAAATCAAACCGTAATCAACGCGGATTCACACTCATCGAGTTGATGATCGTGATCGCGATCATCGGAATTCTGATCGGCGCGGCGGTCGTTGGCTGGCGCGCGGCCAACAGGTCTGGCAACGAGGCAGCGACTCTTCAAAATATGAAGACTATCGCGGCCGTGCAAATTCAGTATTACAACACTCACAGCCGCACGTTCGGGACGTTCGAGCAGTTGACGAAAGATCAGCTTCTTAGTTCCAAGTTTTCGGGAAATCCCCCGACCGCTGATGGTTACATTTACACCCTCAAGGTCACGCCGAAGACCGCCAACTCCACCTCGTCCTATACGTTGAATGCGGATCCGATTGACCCAGGTTCGGGTACGAACCATTTCTACATCGATTCGACAGACAGCAGCATCCACGTAAATCCGGATCAGCCGGCCAGCTCGACAGATCCAGTTCCATAAAATCGATCGACGACCAGGTCATAACGGCAATCTCAACCGCGCTTCGCATCCGCCGGCAGTCGCGCGATTTTCCAAAGTCAGCGTGCCGCCGTGGGCTTCCGCGATCTGGCGCGAAAGCACCAGTCCGATTCCCGACCCTGTCGCCTTTGTGGTGAAGAAAGGCACGAAGAGATTCGCGGTATTAGCCAAACCTAAACCCTGATCCTTCACGGTCACTTCGACGTGGCCGTTTTCACGCGCCCAACCAACTTCAACCGCGCCATTCGTCTCAAGCGAAGCGTCCACCGCATTGCGAATTAGATTAATCAGCAACTGTTCCAACTGAACGCTGTCCGCTCGCACGGTGATGTCCGGTCCTGAATGAACATTAATCGGCAGACGCGTTTCCAGAATTGCTACGCGGCGGACAAGTTCCCCAATGTTGAGAGTTTCAAAACGTGGTGGCGGCAGACGCGCAAGCTTTGAATAGGACTCGATAAATCGCGCCAGCGAATCCGCGCGCGACGAAATCACTTCGAGACCGTGGTACATGTCATCGCGCCAGTCGGCCGGCGGGGGCTCTCGATTGATCAGATCGGCCAAACTGCCGGCTACTGATTTAATCGGCGCCAGAGAATTATTCAGCTCGTGCCCGAGGACGCGCAGCAATCGCTGCCAGGCTGAACGTTCCTCTTCGCGCAGGGTCTGACTGAGATCCGTCAGCACCAGCAACTGATGCTTCATTCCACCTTCGCGAAACGTGCCGCGGCGAATTTCCCAACGGCCCACCCCGCCGGGAAAAACCATCTGCATCGTATACGGCCCCGGCTCGTCGTGGCCGTCAAGACAGGCGGTCAGTCCCAGATCATCGCTGGTCCGGTCCAGGAGTCGAATCGCGGGTTGAGCCAAAAGTTTTTCGCCGGCCCGATTTACCAAACGCAATCGACGCTCTCCATCGAAAGCGAAGACCGCCACATCAATTTCAGACATCACGGTCCGCAGTAGCGCGGTGGCCTCCATGGCGCCCAGACGTTGGCCGCGCAGGGTCGTGCCGAGATCATTCACCTCAAGCATCACCTCGCCCAGCGCGTCACCGATGGCCGCGCGCCGCCCGCGGATCGAATAGTCGCCCTCTCGGATCGCGGCAAGAATGTTTGAAAGCGTTTGCAGTGGCCGGACAATGCGGCTTTTTAGATTCGCTGAGATGCCGAGCCAGAAAAGCACTAAAAGCAGATCAACTGTCCATTGGACTCTTCCCGAATAATTGTTGAGCCACAACAGGAACGCGCAGAGCGCGACGCCGGGAAAACCCGCGAGCAGCGATAGTAGCGTTATTCTTTTTTCGAACTTGAGTGAGCTCGCGCGCAGGGCGGGGTCGAGATGTGAAAATGTCGAGGTATTCCTGGCTGGATTATGCGGAGCGTTCACGGGGTTATGATAACCCATACTTCTGCAGCCGCCGGTAAAGAGCGCTGCGACTCAGACCGAGTGCTTCGGCAGCACGATTTGCGTTTCCTTCAAAGCGCGCGAGGGCTTTCTGGATTAACAAACGTTCGGCGTCTTCCAAGCTCATCTCTTCAAGACGTGCGGAGATCTGCGCGGCCGGCGTCGTTTGCAGAGCTAGATCCATGGCGGTCACGGTGTTGGTTGAACTCATCAGCACGGCGCGCTCGATCACATGATCGAGTTCGCGCACATTACCCGGCCAGGAATGCTGCCGCAGCGCTTCCAGTGCCTGCTGCGTAAATACCATTCGCTCGCGCCGATAGCGGTCGCAAAGCTGACGCAGAAAATGCTCAGCCAGGGGGGCGATGTCTTCGCGGCGATCGCGCAAAGGCGGCAAGTGAATCTCGACGGTATTCAGCCGAAACATCAAATCCTGGCGGAATTTTCCCTCAGCCATATCGGTTCTCAGATCGGCGTTGGTGGCCGATAGCACGCGAACGTTCACCTTGCGGGTTTTTGACGATCCGACCCGCTCGAACTCGCCTGTTTCGAGCACGCGCAGGAGCTTGGCCTGTAGATTCAGCGGCACATTGGCAATCTCGTCAAGAAACAAAGTGCCACCATCGGCCAGTTCGAACCGTCCGACGCGATCGGTCTTGGCATCGGTAAACGCGCCGCGGACGTGGCCGAATAACTCACTTTCGAACAAACCCTCAGCGAGTGCGCCGGCATTGACCGACACGAGCGGCTTCGCGGCGCGCGCGGAAACGGCATGCAGCGATCGCGCAATTACTTCCTTGCCGGTTCCGTTCTCGCCGGTAATCAAAACATTCGCATCGGCGGGCCCGATGCGCTGCACAACATTCATGATTGATTTCATCGCCGGTGATTCAGCGATCACCTGCGAGAGCTTCGCAGAGGCGCCGTCGTCACGCAGCGTAAGGTTCTCAGCTTCGAGGCGTTGACCGCGCCGCAACGCGTGCGCCAATTCAATTTGAGTCCGCAGCACCGCGAGCACGCGCGCGTTGTCCCAGGGCTTTTGAATGAAATCGCGCGCGCCACGGCGCATGGCCTCGACCGCAACGTCGACACTGCCCCATGCAGTCATGACTACGGCGGGCAGGTTCGGGTCGATGGCCTGAATGCGCGGAAGTAAGTCGAGGCCCTCGCTTCCCGAGGTGGTATCACGAGCGTAGTTGAGATCGATCAGAACCAGGTCGAGCTCATCTGACTCAACAACCTTGAGCACGCCGGCGGGTGAGGACGCCGTTACGATCGAATAGTCCTCGCCCTTGAGCAGCAGGCGCAGTGCTGCCAGGACGTCGGGCTGATCGTCTGCGATAAGGATCCTGGCCATTGAAGCTGATGAAACGCCGCGGCGCGGGCACGACAGTACAAACCCTATTCGTATCTTAACGAATTAACCGGGTCAACTTTCGTGGCGCGCCTGCCGGGAATGTAGCACGCAATCAATGCCACCGAAGCCAGCAGAAGGGCAACGCCCGCAAATGTTAATGGATCAGTCGGCTTGACGGCGAATAGCATCGCGGCCATGAGCCGAGTCAACCCAAAGGCGCCGACGAGGCCCACAACCAGACCAATGATCGTCAAAAGCATTCCCTGCCCCAGGATCATTTTGAAAACATCGCTCGGTTGCGCGCCGATGGCCATACGAATTCCGATCTCGTGCGTGCGCTGCGTCACGGCGTAGGACATGACTCCATAGATGCCCACGACGGCGAGGACAAAAGCGATGCCGGCGAAAATACTCAACAGCAACAGATTCAGCCGTTGTGGCGCGACCGATTCGCCGCGAATCTCATCCATGGTGCGAATGTTGTAGATCGGTTGATCCGGATCGACCGCCTTCACCTGAGCGCGCGCCGCCGAGATTAACTGATTCGGATCGCCGACCCCCTTCATGATTATGGTCATGCCGCCGAACGGAAGCTGAGCGAATGAAAAATAGCCCTGCACGCGGTTCGAATCGTCATCGAGACTCTCCATCTTCACGCGCCCTACTACTCCGACGACCGTGAGCGCGGGAGAGTTGGGATCGGTGCCGAATTTGATTCGCTTTCCGACAGCCTGATCGTTGGGCCAATGCCGGCGTGCAAATTCCTGATCGACGATGATTACGTTTGCTCCATTAACCATCCGCTCTCCTTCGTCCATCTTGCTCATGTCCCGGCCGGCTGCAAAGGCGCGGTTGTCCTGGTCGGTAAAATAACGACCCGCTACCAGCGGAATGTTCATGGTGCGGAAATAATCCGGCGTCACCGTACACGCCTCCATCAACGGCGCATCTCCGGGTTTCGGCGGCGGCTGTCCATCGACCACGAACGAGGTTTGCCAACCATTGTTCCCCAACGGCAAGCCGGAAGCGGCAGCGACCGATTGAACGCCAGGTGTGGTGCGAAGATTTTGCAGCAACTGTTGAAAGAAAGCGTTGCGCTGATCTATGTCCGTATATTTCTTTTGGGGCAATGCCACTGTAAAGCTAGTCAGATGTTCGTAGGAAAAACCCGGATCTACCTTCTGTAAACGATAGAAACTTCGAATCATCAAACCAGCGCCAATCAGTAGGACCATCGTCGTCGCAACTTCGACAATCACCAGCGAGCTACGCAGCCAATGTTTAGCTGAAGTGCCACGGCCGGACTCTTTCAAAGTTTCGTTGACGTCGACTTCGCCTGCCTGTAGCGCGGGCACCAGGCCGAAGAGGATTCCGGTGAAAAGCGACACGCCCACAGTGAATGCCATCACTTTCCAGTCAAGCGTGATCTCACGTGACCGCGGAATTGCCGTGGGACTTACGTAGAGGATCCACCTCACCATCAGTCGCGCAATAATCAGGCCCAAGCCGCCTCCCACAACTGCAAGAAGAATACTTTCGGTCAATAGCTGTCGCGCGATCCGCCAACGCCCCGCGCCCATTGCCGCGCGTATCGCCATCTCTTTGCGCCGTGACGTGGCCCGCGCCAACAATAGGTTAGCGATGTTCGCGCAGGCGATCAGCAGTACAAAGGCCACTGCGCCGAACAGGATCCACAGAGTGCTTTTCACGGTGTCGCCCACCATGACTTCCATCATGGTACGAATGCGAATGCCATTGCTCGTGTTTGAATCCGGATATTGTTTGGCAAGGTTCGCCGCAACGACGTTCATGTCGGCCTGCGCCTGCTGCATCGTGACACCAGGTTTTAAGCGCCCGACACCGTACAAGCCGGGATGATTACCTCTCTGCTGCCAACCCGGATCGGCGGAGAGTTGGCCCACGGGCACCCACATCTCGACGCGGCTGGGAAAAGCATAGTCCTGAGGCATCACGCCAATCACCGTGTAACTGCGGCCATTCAAAGTGAGGGCTTGATTCACAATATTGCTCTGCCCGCCAAACCGCCGTTGCCACAGGCCGTAGCTGAGCACCACGACGGGCGTCGCGCCGGGCTTATCTTCATCATTGGTGAAAACCCGTCCGAGCGCGGCGTTAACGCGCAACGCGGCGAATAGGTCAGCCGAAACCTGCGCCGTCAAAATGCGTTCGGCTTCCCCATAGCCAGTCAGGTTGTAGCTATTGCGGTTGTAGACTCCGATTTTTTCGAAGACGTGGTTCTGTGCTCGCCAGTCCGTAAAGTTGGGATATGAGATCGACATCTCATCCAGCACCGGGCTGCGTTCATTAAGAAACAGCAGCTGGTCGGGCTGATCAAAGGGCAGTGGTTTAAGCAATACTGCATTAATCACGCTGAATATCGCGGTGTTCGCGCCAATGCCGAGCGCGAGCGCCAGGATGACAACGAACGTCAAGCCCGGAGTTTTAAGCAGCATGCGTGCGCCGTAACGAAGGTCTCGAAAAAATGTCATGATGATTTTTCTCTTTCTATCTTTCCAATCTTGCTTTTAGCCGTATCCGATCCAACGCTCATGATGGAGCTTCAGTTCCGATCTTACTCGTCACGAAGAGCGAAACCGTGTCTATTCGCACCTGAGCGCCTCTAACGGATCAACCTTGGTGGCCCGCCACGCCGGCAGATAACAGGCCAGCAGCGTAACGAATGAAAGTAAGGCCACGATGGCGACGAAGGTCGCCGGGTCTTTCGTGGTAACACCGAACAACAGCTTCGACAAAAGACGTGTCAGAATAAGCGCACCGCCGATTCCCAGCGCCAGTCCCATGAGCACCATTCGCACTCCCTGTTTCACAATCAAGCGAATAACGTCGCGTGTCTGCGCGCCGAGCGCCATGCGGATACCGATCTCGTTGGTGCGTTGCGCCACCGAGTAACTCATCACCCCATAAAGACCGATGATGGTCAGAACCAGTGCTACCGCCGCGAAGATTGAGAGCAGGGTTGTATTGAAGCGCGGCTGGGCGACCGAGGCCGAGATGTACTCTTCCATCGTCAACACATTGAAGACCGGAACTTCCGGGTCCATGCTGCTCACTTCGCGATTAACTCCGCTCACGATAGCATGCGGATCCCCGGGGGTCTTTGCCACAATGATCAGTTGTGAAAATGGCACCTGCGCCTGTGGCAGATAATATGCGGGTTTCGGTTCGGTGTTGAGCCCGCGGTTTCGGATGTCTGCGACGACGCCCACAATCTCACGCACATCGTCTTTGTCGTCGTCGTCCCAGGTGCTGATGCCGGGGATGATTCGCTTGCCCACTACCTCTTCACCAGGAAAAAATTGTTTGGCGAACGTCTCATTCACGATCACTACCGGAGTCGACTTGTGCTCGTCGCGCACTTCAAAGTCTCGTCCCCGGATTAGTGGAATGCCCATCGTGCGAAAGTAATCCGGTTCACTGACGAACACATCCGCCGACGGTTCATCCTTGGGCGCTACCGGTCTTCCATCGATTTGGAATGAGATCGTGAAGCGGTCGCCGCTCAAAGGCAAAGGGGCCACCGCGCTGGCTGATTGCACACCCGGCAGCGTGCGCACGCGCGCCAGCAGGTCACTGTAAAAGCGTGCCTGCTTTTCCTCGGGATAACGCGTGTCGGGCAGCGACACGTTCAGAGTAAGAATGTTTTCTGGTCGCAGTCCTGAATTGACATGCTGTAAACGCCAGAGACTCTGAATAAGCAAACCCGCGCTCACCAGCAGCACGACTGCGATCGCCAACTCGGACACCACCAGCATGCCGCGAATGCGATTTCGGCGCGCACCGCCACCTGCGCCGCGTCCTTCTTTCAATGATTCAGTCAGATCAGTTTTTGAAAGTTGCAACGCGGGAACTAAACCGAATACAACTCCGGTCAACAACGAGACTCCGAGAGTAAAACCGAGCACGCGCCAATCAAGGCCGACCTGAATTGCGCGCGGGATGTCCTTTTTTCCGAGCGCGATTAATAGGTCCGACCACCAGACGGCGAGTCCAAGTCCGAGCAGTCCGCCGGTTAAAGAAAGAAGCACACTTTCGGTCAATAACTGCCGCACGACGCGAAGTCGACTGGCGCCGAGAGCGGCCCGAACCGCCATCTCTTTATGACGGGTAATTGCTCGCGCCAGCAGAAGGTTGGCGACATTCGCGCAGGCGATTAAAAGTACGCAGGCCACCGCGCCCAACAGAATTAGCAACGCCGGGCGAATGTCGCCCACCAGCGCTTTCAATGCCGACTCAACCCGAAACCCTTTGTTCGTGTTGGTGTCGGGATATTGCTGTTCGAGCCGGGAAGCAATCGCTCCTACATCAGCCTGGGCCTGCGCTTCGCTGATGCCGGGTTTGAGGCGCGCGATCACACGCAGAAAGTGCGCGCCGCGCTGGGCCGTGACCGGCGACTTTCCGGACGCCTCACCCGAGATCGTCGTCCAAAGTTCAACTGGTTCGTTCTGAATGGGAAACTCAAAACCGTGCGGCATGACCCCGACCACGGTGTATGACTTGCCGTCGAGAATTATCGGATGATTCAGCACACCCAGGTCAGAATTGAACCGGGAAGCAAACAGCCGTTCACTAAGCACGACTACGCGGCCGGTTTCGGTGGGCTGGTCCTCGTCAGGCAAAAACCCGCGACCTGCGATCGGCGTCACGCCCAGTACGGAAAAAAGATCGGCAGTGGTGACGACGCCCTGAAGCCGCACGGGCGCGCCCTTGCCGGTCATAATAAAGTCGCTGCCATGATAGGCCGCCGCGTGTTCAAAGACATGGTTTTGTTCGCGCAGGTCGAAAAAATTTGGATAGGAATAAGAACCGTGCAAAAGCCCGCGGCTTTGATCTATCTCAAAAACCGACATCAGCGCTTCGGAATTCGGAAAAGGGAGCGGCCGCAACAACACGGCATTCACCACACTGAAAATCGCAGTGTTCGCGCCAATTCCCAAAGCAAGTGCAATTGTTGCTACGATGCTGACGCTCGGCGCCTTGATCAGCATGCGCAGTCCATAGCGGATGTCCTGGCCGAATGTTCCCATCATGTTCTCCTTATTACTCGTTTCTCAGAGCCACCAACGGATCGACACGGGTAGCGCGCAATGCCGGCAGCAAGCTCGCAAGGATCGCCACGATTAATAAGACTCCGGTGATTACTAAAAAAGTCGGCGGATCAGTTATGCTGACGCCGTAGATCATGTTCGACAACAATCGCGTGAGACCGAAAGCCGCAACCAGCCCTATCCCAATTCCGACTGCTGCTACCTTCAATCCATGGCCAAGCACCAGACGCAAAACATTCTGCCTTTGAGCTCCCAAGGCGATCCGTATGCCCAGCTCATGCGTGCGCTGCCCCACCAGATAAGAAATGACTCCGTAAAGCCCGATGCTCGCCAGCACCAACGCAATTGCGGCAAACGAGTCGAGCAGAATCATCATGAACTGCTGCGGCGCTAATGAGTCGGAAATTACTTCGTTCATGGTCTGCGCCGAAAAAATTACGTTTGCGTTGTTGTGGTTTCTGACTAACTGACGGATCGCATCCATGCGTGACTCCATGGATCCATCGACACGCGCTACCACACCGAGACCCGGAGGTACTCCCGCCATCGCGTTGTCGGGAAACTGGCGGAACGCCTCGTATAACTGTGCTTGAAGCGATTGGCTTGCGTCAGAGTCCAGACTCCACTGCTTCACGTGACCGACGACACCAATAATGGTCTGCGGATCCTGGCCGTCCTGAATGATCCGTTTACCGATCGGATCGGTGTCGCCAAAGTACTGCCGGGCAAACACCTCATCGATGACCACTACGGGCGTGGATCGCTCATCATCCTGATTCGTAAAAAACCGTCCACGCTTGAGTGGAATCCCCATCGCTGTCAGATAGGTTGGTTCCACCCGGTAAACCAGAGCCATGCTCATCTCGCTTTGAGACGCGGGCTTGGGTTGGCCTTCGAGCCAGAAGAAAAGATCGTCTTCGCCTGCGAGCGGCAGTGCGCCAAGAGAAAATGAAGCCGCACGAATGCCGGGAGTCGAGTTAAGCTGATCGCTGAGCTGGCGCACGCTTGCGCGAATGGCTTCAGGTTTTGCGCTGCGCGCTTCCGGCGCCATGGAAAGTCCAAAAGTTAGAACATTCTCGGCTCGGAATCCCGGATCGACACTCCACAGCGCGCGAAGACTTCGCACCATCAGTCCCCCGCCAATCAGAAGAACGACGGCCAGGGCCAACTCGATTGCCACCAGTACACCCTGGGCTCGTCCACGTCCACTGGTTCCGCGTCCACCCTCTTTAAGAACTGACGAAAGATTCCAGTTTGAGTTCTTGAGCGCCGGCGCAAAGCCCGCGAGCAGTCCGCTGAACAGTGATACGGCGAGAGCAAAGATCAGCACGCGGCTATCCAAACGCACTTCATTTGCGCGAGGTAATGTCGTCGGCAGAACGGCAATGGCGAGCTTAGTGCCCCAGCTCGCTATCAATAACCCGAGCGCGCCTCCAATTAACGCCAACATCAGACTTTCAGTTAGCGATTGCCGCAGCAAACGCCAGCGGCGCGCACCCAGCGCGGCGCGAATGGCAAATTCACGCGTGCGTCCGGTCGAGCGAGCCAACAAAAGATTCCCGACGTTTACACAGGCGATGAGCAGAACAAATCCAACCGCCCCAAGAAGCATCCAAAGCGTGGGGCCAATGTTGCCGACAATCCGGTCTTTGAGTGGGCTGATTTTTGCGCCGTTCCCTCGGTTCGTGTCGGGGTAAGTAACCGCGAGACTTTGCATGATGCGGCTGAGGTCCGCCTGGCCCTGTTCTATGCTCACGCCCGGCTTTAAGCGTCCCATGCCGTGAAGGCCCAGTCCCGCGCTGCGCACTTTTAGACCACCATTATTCCACTGACCAATCGGCACAAACACATCATTCTTTCGAAACAGAGTGAAATCTTCAGGCAACACGCCGATGATTGAATAGGATTTGTCGTCGAGAGTTATTCCCTTCCCGACCACGTCGCGCATTCCGCCGAACTTTCTTTGCCAGAGATCGTGGCTGATGAGCACAACCGGGCCAACGCCGGGTTCATCCTCTCCGGTCGCGAAAGCCCTTCCCAGCACCGGCTTGATATCGAAGACCGTGCAGAACTCTGCCGAAACGTATCGTCCATTGACGCGTTCCGGTTCGCCGGCGCCGATGAGGCTAAAGGCGGTGCCGCGCAAAATCGTCATGGCGCTGAACGTCTGGTTCTGTTTGCGCAAATCCAGAAAATTCGGATAGGTCACCGCTCCCATGTCGAAGTTCGGCTTGCTCTGATCGATCGTCACAAGTTGATCGGGGTTCGAAAAAGGAAGCGGATTAAGCAGAACACTGTTGACTATCGAAAAGAGTGCCGCGTTTATGCCTATTCCCAGGGCCAGCGTAATTATGGCGATCGCGCTGAAGCTCGGCTGGCGGATTATGCTGCGCACGCCTTGTCGTATGTCGTTAGTCAGATTTTCCATGAATGTTTTCCTTTCGGATTGCAAATTGGCGATCAGAGATCACCACCAAAAGCTGCGCCTGACCGGCGCCGGTGGTGCTGCGGGCGCATTGGGGATCGCGGACGCACACTGGTTCGAATCTGACACCGGTGCATTGGCGTCGGCTGCTGTGCCCTTGTTGATAATGCCGCCGTGCCGGGTTGCGGATGTGACTGTTGGATTGCCCCAGTAAGTGATTACGCCGCCGTCGGCGACACTCGCGGCCAAACTAATCCGCGGTCTCGCGAGAATTCGGCCGCCACTCTTCACTGCTGCCAGGACACTGTCGACAGTGATCGACCGCACGTCGAGCACTCCACCCTGGTTAACTGCCAACGAGAGTGCCGTTTCACCGGGAAAGTCTCCGAGGCTCTGTAACAAACCGCCGTTCGCCACGGCTAGTCCCTTTAGGTGGGGAGTAATGATTTCGATTTGAAGTTCATATCCTCGCGGACATGCATCCCTGCCGGTGTTATCGATGATCAGGCGATCGCCGTTCGTCACTGTGACTTCCGTACAATTGGAACTTCCTTTGATCAGAGTAACCCGCTGGGTGGTCCCGTAGCGGACTACGGCTTCGCCGCCATTGCGTAATTCGATCGAAGTGAACGGCGCGACTGAGACGACATTGTCTACGGCTTTTCTTGAACTGGAAGCAGGCCTCGCGTTTGAGTTAACGGTCGCTGACGAAACAAAGCTCCCGGCGATCACGCCCAACGCGAAGAATTGTTTTAATGCAAACATGGCTTTTCTCCTTCGAACGAAATTTTTGTACTCTTGCGTCACGCAAAAACGATTTGCTTATTCGTATCTGAGTGCGACTAACGGATCTACTTTCGCCGCGCGCCGCGCCGGCAACCAGCAGGCCGCTAGAGCCACGATTGTCAGCAACCCCACAATCACTCCGAAGACCAGCGGGTCAGTACCGGTAACTCCGTACAGCAGACGGGTCGCGCCGCGCCACCACGCGTCGGCTCCGAAGGTCGGACTCGCCAGCAATCGCTTCAATGCAAAAACAGCTAGCCCGCCTATCGTCAATCCCAGCAACACCAATCTCATTCCTTGCCAGACGATGAGGCGCAACACACGCGCCCTTCGTGCGCCAAGGGCCATGCGAATGCCGATTTCGTTGGTACGTTGCGCGACGGAGTAGGCTAAAACGCCAGACAGGCCGATCGCTGCAAGCAAGAGCGCCACGCCGCCAAAGAAAGTCAGCAGTCGCGCGTACAGGCGTTCTTGTCCAAGAGTTGTTTGCGAACGCGCGCTTTGACTGCCAATCTCAATAACCGGAAGACTTGCATCTATTTGCCCAACAGCCTGACGCACCAGGGTGGCGATTGAGCCTGGCTCAGCCATCGTGCGCACGGCGAAATGCATCTCGCCAATTGCTTCAGCTTCTTGCCGCCAAGGCGTGTAAAGCAACGGCGGTACATTTTCGCGCTGACTCTCGTACTTCGCGTCAGCCACCACGCCGACGATTTCGACTTCATGTGTGTCATCGATGAGAGTGACGCGTTTACCGATCGCTTCGTCATTCGGAAAGAACTTGCGAGCGAAAGTTTGACTGACAATGGCGACTCGGGGCGCGCGTTCGTCGTCTTGTGCGGTGAAGGCTCGGCCTTTCCAGCACAGTGGGATCCGAAGCTTGGAATTCACGTGACTTGAAGTCGCGGCCGCACTGACCCTATAGTGAGTCGTATTAATTTAAATCATACCAACATGGTCAAATAAAACGAAAGGCTCAGTCGAAAGACTGGGCCTTTCGTTTTAATCTGATCGGCACGTAAGAGGTTCCAACTTTCACCATAATGAAATAAGATCACTACCGGGCGTATTTTTTGAGTTATCGAGATTTTCAGGAGCTAAGGAAGCTAAAATGGAGAAAAAAATCACTGGATATACCACCGTTGATATATCCCAATGGCATCGTAAAGAACATTTTGAGGCATTTCAGTCAGTTGCTCAATGTACCTATAACCAGACCGTTCAGCTGGATATTACGGCCTTTTTAAAGACCGTAAAGAAAAATAAGCACAAGTTTTATCCGGCCTTTATTCACATTCTTGCCCGCCTGATGAATGCTCATCCGGAATTTCGTATGGCAATGAAAGACGGTGAGCTGGTGATATGGGATAGTGTTCACCCTTGTTACACCGTTTTCCATGAGCAAACTGAAACGTTTTCATCGCTCTGGAGTGAATACCACGACGATTTCCGGCAGTTTCTACACATATATTCGCAAGATGTGGCGTGTTACGGTGAAAACCTGGCCTATTTCCCTAAAGGGTTTATTGAGAATATGTTTTTCGTCTCAGCCAATCCCTGGGTGAGTTTCACCAGTTTTGATTTAAACGTGGCCAATATGGACAACTTCTTCGCCCCCGTTTTCACCATGGGCAAATATTATACGCAAGGCGACAAGGTGCTGATGCCGCTGGCGATTCAGGTTCATCATGCCGTTTGTGATGGCTTCCATGTCGGCAGAATGCTTAATGAATTACAACAGTACTGCGATGAGTGGCAGGGCGGGGCGTAACCTAGGTGACAGAAGTTAAAAGCCTCCGGTCGGAGGCTTTTGACTTTCTGCTAGATCGGCCGCATCGAATATAACTTCGTATAATGTATAATGTATATTGATTTAAATTGCAATAATAAAT
>JADMIO011251687.1_pt1 | contig 25746 bp, 7 predicted proteins | sample 8958161 | NCBI WGS metagenome assembly JADMIO01 (sample SAMN16585339, study PRJNA669376) | soil metagenome | isolation source: Crop rotation soil | place: USA: Cullars Rotation, Alabama | collected 2011 | reverse complement strand
CGCTTAACCCCAAAGTATCACAAGGACTGCCTGTTAATGGCCCCAGGCCATAGTTAGCATGGTTGGTATAGGTATGATAATTAAAGTTTGGAATTTTAAAATTAAAGTGATGGTAGCCAATATTGGCTACATCAGGTGCATCAGGATTATCTATGGTGCAGAAATACCTACAGCCTCCAGTTCCTCCTATATATAATTTTCCGTCATTACTAGGTTCCATATAATAATAATTATTAATGAAACCAAATACACTATCTGCAAATGGCGTATAAATGTGCACCAATTCTACGTCAGCTATAGTTAAAGCACTTTGAATAGGTAAGCGATAAATTTTTTCTGTTGTGTTAAAATAAAGATAATTACCTTGGGGGCTAAAATTTGCACTGTTCCCTAATATTGAACCATTATCTGGATCAGGGATATAGCTTAGAAGGTTAAGCATACCTGAACATCTATCAAATGAAAAAAGTCTTAACCCAGAATTGTTATCATAAGTTCCATAATAAGCTCCATCATATGAAAAAGTCATTCTGGCAACATCATATTTTAAAGGGCTTCCCGGTATATCGTTTTCAAATATCATAATAGTATCTGGTGTAAAAAGAAGAGAATAATATTTAATGCTGTTCCATTTTTTTACCAACACCCACCAATCCCTGCCATTACCATGTTTGCATCCTATAATACCACCAAGCTCAATAGTATCATTTAATAATACGACATTCTTTTCAATCACACTAATGGTACTATCGGTATTTATTTTAAATTCACTTCGCCAGAGATTTAATGGCCCATAGAGGATATTTTGATAGATAGTAGAATGAAGCATGGTATATCGACTACTATCAACGTAGTGTTGGAAAATAAATGAATTTTGCGGAAAATTATACCCCCCGTATTGTACATCAGCAAGCATATATGGTGTTGGGCTTAAACTATCCCCATTAGGTATTACATTGCCATTCTTATCCATTACCGTCCAGCCATTGGTGTAAAATAACAATTGGCCTGCTTTAGATGAAATATTTGCACCATTACCCCACATAAGCTTAGGAAGGCTAAATGAACAGGTATCACTGTTTATCATACTAGAAAAAATTTTAGAACCTCCATATTCAGGGACAGAACCTTCCTGTCCACCTACTACCCTATATCGAGCAGGATTATTATTACCCTGCGCATAAAGAGCGCAGGGTAATAATAAAATACATAATACCTTATTTAATAAGGTTAACTTTAAATGTTTCAGTAGCATGGTTCAAATAAGTTAACTCCATAAGGTAAATTCCTTTTTGGAGCATGGAGCAATCAATTACAGGGTTTTGTGCATGGTCAATTACAGGTGTCAATGCTGTTCTGCCTGTAATATCTTTTATAAAAATTGTACCCAGTTGTTTTTTGCCCGTAACAATATTAATAAAACCTGTAGAAGGATTAGGATACACTAAAGTGCCAGACATTAGTTCCTCTTTTCTAGTATCAGTGATCTGCCGGTTTTCCTGGTCAGCATTGCATAAAGCATCATCATCAAAACTTACTGCAGGATATAAGTAGCGGTATAAATGGCGTGCGATATATACGCCTTGGCCACCCGACAGCGGGCACTGGTAAGCAAGGGCGGCAAGCTGTGCCTCATCACCACTAAGTGTAGCGGCATTGGCATCAAATACATGGTTAAGATAAATGCTGAATGCATCTGCCATGTTTTGCTCAATCAAGTTAGTTGGGTTATAATTGCCTAAAAGCGCTATAGCCGCTGATTGCCGACTGATGGCTTGGGTATGTATATCCTGCCTCAAGCTGTTAATACCGGTTTGTACCTGGTTCAACTGGCCGGCATAAATACCTGCATTAATGCTGTCGTTTTGCTGCACGGCATCTATCCACAAATTCCATAGGCTGTCCTTTGCTGTTAAAAGCTGTTGAAGATTACTTGCCTGGATGGAAGTTCCGCTATTTATATTACCTGCAGCAGTAAATATATTGCGCAGGTAATGAATATTGGAATTACTTAAGCTGTCATAAGCAGCGGCCAGTAATTGGTAGTTGTCCATTAAGCTGCTGTCTTGGCATAATTCCTTATACAGCAAATTTTTCTGGTACCAGTTCATTTCTTCTCCATACAATGAGGAATCGTTAACACTGGCGGCCATTCTCAAGAGGTTCAGGTAATAATCACTTCTTTCTGTTTCAATTGGCTGCGGGCCGCTTCTTGTACCTTCATCACAAACAACATCACTGTAATCGAATTGGTTTGTAGCTGTTATAGGAATAAACCAACTGGAAGATGGTGTAATGGATGGAGGCAAGTAGGTGGCAACTGCTAACGGATCTATTCTGTACTCATTTACTATAATTTGTCCACTGCTTGGACCTCCAGCGAATTTTGCCCCATCAGTATAAGCGCCAAGCCATTCATTGCCTCTATCAGTTTCGAGTCCTACCTGGGTGGTGGCATCGTAATAATGCAAGCCATGCACATGGTCAAATATTTGGTTGCCCCTGATATCCGTATTGTCACAAAAATCGCGCATAAAAATGCCGAATACAAATTCATCAGTAGTATTGCCTTCAATATCTAAATTTTCTGAGGCGGTACAGGCAATGCCATAAGTTGTTGGCTGGCTGGCAGCATTATCAGTAACCGTATTACAACCTACCAAAACCTCATCACAATCGTTCAGGTATATGCCGTAATAAAAAGAGGTTGCCGCCTGGCCAAGGGGTGGTGTATCCATATCCACTATATTATTCTGCACTGTAGTTTGATTAGTGGGTGCGGCAATATTCTCCAGCCTTATCCCGTCATTAGCCCCTTCACAGGTAACTTCATTATGCTCAACAATATGATCTACATCTACTAAAGGGTCACCAAGGCACTCAATACCCCAGCAGTCCGCTTCAACATCAGTATTCTTAACCACGTGAATAACATTATTATGGATATTGGTTTCTGAACCTGCACCTCCACCTGTTCCATCACTTATAATCCCGTGGGCATTTGCTTCAATGTCCAGCGTATTTAAATCAGCTACTTCTACCGCATCGAGATTCTCGGACCTTACCCCGGTATGCACATCACGGAAAAACATATAATCGCCTGCGCTGGCAGGTGTCGTATTAATACTTCCAACCCCGTTTACAATACCACGGTGACAATTGCTAAAGGTAGGCGTGGTACCATCATCGCCATTTAAGGAATAAACGTGCAGGGTTCCACCCATACTGCTGATGGCATTGCTGCTGATACTTTCGTAATGCGAGCCATAATTATCGGGGTTTGTAACGATACTGAGTACTATTGCAGCCTGCGCACTATAGCCGGAAGAAAGTGCATGATGGTCTGCATCAACCTGCATGCCGCTGAACTCGCAATTTGTTATTACAGCCCCGCAATTATTTAATGAAATGCCATTCCACATATCTCTGAACGTATTTGTTAATGGCGAAGTATAATTATCCACTCCTATGGTTACTGCAGTTATTTCCTTTAACAGGATTCCTGAAGCGGGCCTTTCAACAAACGGAGGTTGCGGCTGGGCAACGCTTGTGGCCATTTCATTTTGCGAATAGGTATCGTCATACGGAGGTAAAAAACCAATGTTAGTACCTTCAAATACTGATGTTGAAACTGCAAAACTATGTAGGGTATAAGGATTTCCGCCCAGCGGCTTATGTCTGCTGTAAATACCTACTACATTGTTCCTGAAAGTGCACTCCAAAACCCTGGTATCTGAACCTTCAAAAACTTCGATAGCCGCTTCTGCATGGTTAAATGTGGTATTACGGGCAGAAATATGCCCATGGTTCTCTATACGGTCCCACATGTGAATGCATCCTTCAAACTCTGAGTCATAAAGAAAAAGTTCATCAGTATCTTCAATCACTACCCTTGCACCGGGGGCCATTAAAAACAGGCAATCGTGGTAAGTAGTGGTAACAGAGCTGTTAAATGTAAAAGTGCCATCAATTACATAGGTGGCATTGGAAGTTGGCAGGCTTGTGAAGCCTGATGTGCTTGATGTTACAAAACCGTGCGAGCCTGTGGTATAATCAATACTGTTGGTGGCAAGGGCCTCGCCTAAAACCACAAAACAGGGCAGCTGGCAACGGTCTGTTACCACCTGGAGATTCAATGGCGCTACACCGGTACAGGTGCCATCATAACCTGTAACATATATTACATAAGAACCGGGTGTTAAAGTAATTGGGGTGGCAGCCGTGGAGGTATTGCTTGCAAAAAGCACACCGCCTACATACCAGTTATACACACCACTGCCACCGGCCCCTGAAGCCGAAAGATTGAGCTGGTTTCCTTCAACCAATATATAAGTACCATGGTTATTACAATAGTAACCTGCCGGGCCGCCTGTAACAGTTAATGTGATTACGGGCGGGGTTAGCAAAGTTACATTGATACCATCATTTATTGAATAAGTATTGCTTTGCGGGTCGGTAACGGTTATGGTTAGCTTATAATAATAATTTCCTGTTGCTGTCCAGGTTAGGTTTGGGGTAGTAACAGGAATCCAGCCCGGCTCATCACTGTTCCATTCATAAGTAGCTCCAGGGAACAAGAATTGGCAAGGCACCACAATATTAAATTCTTCCCCCTCGCAAACTTCCAGGTCATCACCAAGTTCAAGTTCAAAAGGCTTTATTATTACATTATCAATATAATAAGCAAAAGCAGGGTCAGTGCCTATTGATCCCTGGTTGGAATAGTTTTGAAGGGCCAGGTTCCCGATATAAACATCATACTGAGCCCCCGCACCCGAACTAAAAATATCGCTTACCCTTGTCCAGGTATTTGTAAAGTCAATTATCCCACTTTCAACAGCAGGTGTGGTAGTATAACCGGATACAGTACCCCAATAGGAAGGGGTGTAACTATTCCCAATGCCAAAAGCTGCAGTTGGATCAACTATATCAAGGTCTATCCTGTCGTGATAACTATCAAAGGAACCGGAACCGGGAGAAATAACATAAGAAACAAAATAATCTGTACTTGCCGCTAAACCTTGGTCAAGGCCACCTTGAACAATATCGCTGCTGTTTAAATTTGTTCTTACGCCTATATACTCATCATTCGCAGAAGGAAAAAAATCATCAGGCGCTTCTGCCGGCAAATTAATGCCTGAATTATAAATTGTTTGATAAGGAATATCAAACCTTGCATCTGAAAAAGAACTGTTAAAGATGAAAGGTGTATTATGGGCTGCATGCCAGCAATTTAAATCTTCAATATCAAACCCATCAGTTAAGCTTACATCAGTATTATCTTCAAAGCTTCCATCAAAAACCATGTTTGCACATTCACCCGCTAAGCAGGCGCCACCGGATAATAATTGCCCACTGGCAAACCGGATATATACAATATGGTTTGCAGAATCGCTTGGCACAGAAGTAGCATAATACCTGCTGACCTTGATTATATATTTATTCCTTGGGGTTACCGCCTGCTTAATAACTGACCTTGCCGGGCTTCCGGGGTAAGCCCGGGCAGCATTGCTGCTTATAATACTGCATAAACTGTCAAAAACATTAATGGTTTTAATTTTAATATTTCCATTGGCATTGGCTGCGCTATATGCCAAAAAAGAAACACGACTGCTATCGCTCCTGAATGAGAGCCATTTAACAGTATCAGGATAATTGAAGTTTACTGTGTAAACGCCATCAGTAATACTGCCAAGATTAATGGGGCTGCCGCAACTAGTTCCCTGTGCCATTGTTTTATTAATGTTAGCACTTATAATACTAAACAATAATAATAAAAAAACTGGTAACCAAGGCTGTTTAAAATAAATTAAGTGGTTAAGGAATTTTTTATGCTGTGTTGAACCCACAGGCATAGCGGCATCTCTGGTAATCATTTTTTTTGTAGTCATAAAATTGTTTTTTGAGTTAATAATAATAATAATTGAAACTGCTGTTTAAGCTAAGCTGTGATAAAGCGTACCTCCTTTTAAATGGTTAACTCTCGGAAGGTAATGGAGAATGCAATTCAAATTTTTTTTGTTACAGGTTAACGGAACAAAGCAAAATCAACAAAAAATTAAAAACGCTTTAATGGTAAAGATTATAGCAAAATTTGGGATGCTTTTGAAGTCAAAAAAACCAGTAGAATTACTGGTTGTTAACCAGTAATTTTACTGGTGCGAAATGGTAGAATTTTTTGTTAAAATGGAAGTTTTTGGAGTGATCTGGGTTAAAATGTTGAAGGTTGTAGTGTTTGAAAGTTATTCACATATAATTAGTGAAAGCAAAAAGCCCCCGCAGAAATCTGCGGGGGCTTTCCTTTATAGATTGAAGTGATCTTTAATTCCTGTTGATCACAAACTTTTTGGTAACTGTATTTTGTCCGTTATTGAATTTGGCAAAATAAAGACCTTCTGCTGCAGTGCTTAAATCAATGGTATAACTGCCTTTGGCTTTGCCTGTGGCTTTACTTGTTATAACATTACCTGTGGCATCAATTATTTCAATAATACCATTGGCTGTAACATCGCTGTTCAATTGTAAGGTCACCTGGTTATTGTTGAACTTCCATGTGTAACCATCGGCCTGGTTGGTGGCAATACCTGTGGCCTGGGCCACATGTACATTTACCTGTTGTACGGCTGTACATTGTGCATCATTTGCTGTAGCTGTTACAGTATAATTGCCTTGTGCATTAAAGGTATGGCTCACATTTGCCCCGCTTACCGCAGGTGATCCATCACCAAAATTCCATTGGATATTTGTAGCAGGTGACGTTGCGGTAAATGATACAGGTTCATTGATAAAGGTACTGTTGTGACTTGCTGCTGCCAAAAGGTCAAGGCTGGCACCTGCACCCACAGTGGCAAAGGTTGATGCTGTATAACCATCTGTATAAGTAACATCTAAACGGTAATTGGCCGGGCTTAAATTTTGAATTGTTCCAATGCCGTTAAAGTTATTTAAACTTGCTGCTATGGTACCATCCTGTTTCACTACTGTTACAGATACTAAGCTTGTAGAAGGATAAACAAGATTTAATTTACCATCGCTGCCTGCACAGGTAGCTGCAACCGGTGTGGTAGTAATGGATGGGGTGAACCTGATAAAGAACCTGTTATTGATATTACCTGCTGTTAAGTTTGCAGTATAACTGTTCTGGCTGCGCAGGTTAATAGTGCTGCCGGTTACATTATCTATAAGGTAGACCATAGCTGTAGGATCAAATGTTGAAAGATCGGCCACTGAAATGGTATGGTTACCATTATGTGCTGCCATTATTCCAAGAGGTATCAGCTTATCCTGGTTGAACGATCCCATTACATTAATAGCTAGATTTTTATTCCCAGCCATGGTATAAATACTTGCAACATTACCAGCCGGGGCAAACATTTTTAATGCATCGCGGGCGGCATTGTAATTATCTGTTTCATTGGCATCAAAATATACCACTGCCTGGTCGGCAAAACCGCCTTCTGATACCTCTAACCTGATAAGATCAGGAACTGAAGGTGAGTTATAAAATGAAGGATTAAGGTCAAGGGTGCGGTGTGCATTTAATGCCTGTATTGCTCCTGACGATACTGCTGTGGCATAAAAGGCCTGCGATGAGGCAATAATATTACCAACACCCAAAGTACCAACTGCTGCAACTGCATCATAGGTACCGTAGTTACCTGCGTATGCCCCCGTAGTAACAAAAGCCATATAGCTTGCAGAAAGATTAGGGTTAGACAGTCTTAAAGCATTCCAGCTTATGGGTGAAGGATATGGATTACCAAGGAGGTTAAATCCATCATCAGTTTTTGTTACACTGTAAGGTATGTTACCATTGTTTACAGGGCCAAATACATCTACCAGGGTATTGCCCGGCACTACACATGCAAAACCTTTGAGTGGTGTAATAGGATCGGTAGTACCTGTAGCGCCTACAAAGCCATATGAAGCGTTAGCATTTACCACAGTTTCATCATACTCCCACACTGTAGGGAAATTGTTTACAGGTGACATACCAGGAACATAAACAAAATTATCTATTGCTGCATTAATGGTAAAATCATCGCGCCAGCCGCTTGTGGTATTGTTTACAAAAGCACCTGATACAGGGCTTGATAAATAATGATAACCGCTCATAGGACCTATTTTACGCTCTACGGTTGTGTTGCCAATTACATTTCCCGCACCCGAGCCGTCTATTAAACCTGTACCTGTAGCTGTTGATTTTAAAAACAAACCATCATTTGAGTTAAGATCACCTGCAAATACTTTCAATATTTTTGTCACATTTAATTTACCCCCGGTGTTTATAGTAATAGGGAAACCAGCCAGTGCGCCACCATTGCCTGTAATATTGGCATCAAGGCTTCCGGTATTAATCTTGCCAAAAGCTCCAATTGTTATAGAACATGGAAAAACAGAAGCTGCAGCATTATTGGTGACTGCATAAAGTTTATTCGGAATATTTAAAGTTCCGTTAACTACTATATTGCCACCCCTGTCGCCCGCACCGGTACCTGAAAGGCCATCCACCGCAAAATCACCCAGCGGATCGGTAAGGCTTAAGGTTTTAGTAGGATTTATGGTAAGATTTAAAGAAGAAGAGGCAATGTTGTTAAAGAAAGCCCCGCCAGGAAACCTGATGTTTACATTGGCATTTATGATACAGTTACTGGTGGCATTAGTCACAAAATCTTTACGAACCCTGCCAATGTCAAACGAACCTGTTCCGGATAAAGTGCTGCTGGTACCTTCAAATGATAAGCCTATGGCATCATAGGTACCACCATTACCCAAAACCCCACTATTTGAAATATTTCCAAATATCTTAATGTATTTTTCAGAGCCTGAACTACTCACATTGGTATATAATTTACCTCCTGCATTAATTGTGAGGTTATTCATATTTGGTTGGGTGGTGGTATAATTGAGCACAAGTGAATGTGTATTACGGATAACATAATTGGTGGTTGACTTAAAAGGAGGGCAAAGACCTATTATACCACCCGGGGTATCAGTCCAGATAGCTGTTGTAGCATTAAATACATCAGGATTTAAATTTCCTGAATTAATGGTATAATATGTAGAAGCATCACAATTAAAGTTCACCTGGTTTGGTGTACCATCAATTTTACATGCGCCCCAGCTTGCCGCAAGGGAGTTATCAAAGGATGGATTGTTAAGGCTTAATGAAGGGCCAAAACCATTGGCAGCCGGTGTAAAGGTAACAGGTGAGTAAATCACGTTATCTATAACGGCTGCATCATCCTTTAAAGTTAAAGGTCCACCGGTATTAGTAAGCTGATCGGCCGCTGAACTTAAAACAACAGTTGGAGAGAATGGGAAAGCCCCTGCTGAACCCAGCTTAACAGTTATATATTGGCCGGGAGCCATATTAATTGAAGTAAGGGCAGGGAAATTTCTTGTCCATGGGCCTCCTGATGAAGGTGTACCTGTTATAGACCAGGTATCATCTATAACTACATTTGAAATATCATTATTATATAACTCAACCCATTCTTCATCACTACCAACTGTATTGTACATGATCTCATTGATAATAATTTTAGGCGCATCATCATCAATAATAGTCATATCTAATGAAGTATTAAAACCAAGCTCTATTCCGGCAGAAGGGTTCAACAATGCAATGGTAACTGTTTCTATACCTTCATACAATATATCATTAAGCGTAGTAAAAGTTACAAAAGCCGAAGGATTGGTACCTGCAGGAATGGTGATAGTTGCGCTGCTTAAGGTGTAATCACCCAGGGTAATACCCACACCGGAAACATCCACATCTACTGTTTGCGGGGTTGCAATTGTTCCTGTAATTGAGGCCGTAATGGTTACCACTGTTCCTGCCGCCTCGGTAGGGATTGTGGTGCTTAAAGTTAAATTTGCATAAGGCAACAGGAAACATTGCATTGGTACATCTGCATTGGCCAAAACTATTGGGGTTGTATTCCCCCCTGCCGGGTTTACTGTGTTGATGTTACCTGTAGGCCAAACACCATCAGCATCGGTAAAAGTACAGAGTTGATTCCCGGTAGCATTTGAATATGAAGTAACATATCTTATCCCGTTAGGTAAGGTATTTGGTATGATAGTTCCCCACGCTTTAGCCACACCATCAACATTTGAAGAATAGAAAGTGGCCGCGCTTGCATTTACCACACCATCGCTTTCAAAGTAAGTTCCTGATATTGGCCTGCCTGTTCCAAGGTCATTATCATATAAGAAAATAAAATCTTTAGCCTGTCCGTTTGAAACACTCCTTATAGCTGTAGCATTATTTGCTCCGGCAGATGCAACAAGGTCAAGCACCTTAACCGAGCTTGTGGTTGTAACCCTGTTGGCCACAGTGGTTCCACCTGCACCATCATTCAGCATAATACGCATAAAAATATTGTTTCCGGTTGTAAACCTTGCATTAGCAGTACCGCTAATCGCAAAGAAACCGGTATAGCTACCTGATCCGTCAGAACTGAATTGTCCATGCCCCGTTGGTGTTGACATACTTACTGAATTTGAATGCACCCACACAGGATCCTGGGTAAATATAGGCACCCCTGCTCCATCCACATTTGCAGCATCAGCGCTGGTTACTGCCATATTATAGAATCTATAAGTGGCATTTGGTGTAAGACTGCTAATTGTAACCTTAAAGACATATGGCACCCTGCTGCTGCCACTGTTCCCTTTAAAATATTGAGGCACCAGCACTTCTGTTAAAATGGGTATTATAACCACGGACCCGGTAACAGGAATAGTTGAAGGTGAATTGGTAGCCCCAACGCTTGTAACCGTTATAGGCCCGTTAAAATTTCCTGCCGCTGCACCGGTTAAACGTACAGATATCGTCTTATTAACTGAAGCTGTATTATAGGTTAAACTTGAACTCCATGAAAAACCACCATTGTCAGAAAATTCATAACCGGCTACGGGGTCAATTGTAAGATCATTTATAAGAAATACTCCGTTAACTGTAAAGGTGCTTACTGCCGAAGGTGTAGGCACTGAAGTGGCAAAATTATTTGTGGGTGTAATGCTTCCTACTGTTATAGATGGTATTTGAGGAGACACATCACCTGAAGCTGTTAAACTTGTATGTGTGGCCCCTGCATCTACATTGATGGTCTGCCCATTATAAGCACCCACAGCCTGTGATGCTTTCAACCTGATGTAAACAGGGGTGGATGCTAATGATCCTGTACCAGGATATGGTAGTGAAACTGATGAAAAGAAATTGGTATTATCAGTAGAAAGCTCATAGGCTGTACCTCCCCCGTCAACCACAACATTTCCAGGCGCTGGAACAAGATTACTTCCTGTGACGTTAAAAGACTGGGAAGCAGATGGACCAAAGCCAAATATATAATTAAAGCCGGTTAAAGCGGGAACTGAAGCAGTTAATACGGGTGTTGGCGGAACAACATCACCCGAGGCCGTAATGCCTGAAGATGCCCCACCACCAGTAATTGTTATGGATTGGCTGTTATATGCCCCCACACCTAAACCACTCTTTAAACGCACATATACGGTTTGAGCCCCTAAGGTTGCCGATGCATATGGGTAGGTAACTGAAGAAGAAAAGGTGGAATTGTTGGTTGATACTTCATAGCCGGTAGTACCGCTTGCATCTACTGTAATATTACCGGGCGCACCTGTTAGATTTGCCCCTGTAAAGGTAAAAGATTGTGAAGCGGAAGGGCCGGAACCTACAGTATAACTAAAGCCTGTTAATGAGGCTACAGAAGGAGTAAGAGATGGTAAAACCGGAACCAACTCACCGGTACCCAAAAGTGTGGCTACTGTTCCAGGAAAACCTGTAAAGGATATTTTGGCCAACTGACCGGCTGTTAAAGTTCCTGTACCGGCTCCAAAAAAGATCTTACCTGCAGTTCCTGATGAACCTGCAGTACCTGTCCAGCCTGTGATGGTCAGCGTGGTTCCTGCCCAGGTAACAGCGCTGCTGTTTGCAAATTTCAGTGAGTGCGCATTCGAACCTAATGCAATTGATGAGTTTGCAGCCAGATCTAATGTAGATGTACTCGTCCAAACTGCACCAGTTGCAATTCCAGTTGAAGTTAGGGTGCCGCCAGTGTTAAGTACCACCTGTGAGGCAAATGAAGAGGCACCGGTTGGAGGATTTAAACGAAGTTCTCCTCCATTTACTGCGGTTGTTCCGGTGTAAGAATGATTGCTGGCAGTATAGATGAGTGCTCCACCACCAGTACCGTTCCTGGCTATATTTTTGCCTGCCCCGGTAAAGGGATAATTAACTGAGATCGCACCCGTTCCATCAATATTAATGTTGCTGGTTGCCGCTACCAAAGGTAGGCTTACTGCTCCTGCACCACCTGCCGCTGCAAATGTAAGGGCAAATGCGCAGTTATTCCGCAGAATGGTATTGGCAACTGCGTTTACTGTAATACCATTCAAGGTAAGGGTACCAACGGTAGCCGTTGAATTTCCGATAGTAAGAGCCCGTGTCCGCGCATTGGTTACCTCAATAGCACCAATACTTAAACTTTGGGTGGTCATATTGATCCCCGCCTGGGTAGCAGTGCCTGTGTTATTGAACTGGGCCAGGTTAGCAGTTGTCCAGGCAGCCGCAGTTGTATTTGGGGTCCAAACGGTATTGGTATACCACGCGGTTGACGCGGCTGCATTGGTCCATGCAATTGTTTGCCCGGACACATTCATGTAAGAGGAGAACATCAATAATCCAAGAAAAGCAAGGATTAAATCAACCTTAGGTGTTTTCCATTCCCTTTTCAGATTATTACCCGGGGACCATCTCAGTTTTCCTGAAAGCTCTTTCTGTTTGTTAGTTTGTTTCATTTTTTAATTATTTGGATTTTATTTTTTAAGAATTTATGTTGCTTGGTTATCCCTTGTAAGAGTTATTTTGAAATATCAATTAATCTTCAATAGTAAGGTTTTTAATTAAAAAAATCAAACTTTTGTTTTAAAAATTTTTGAGCATTATTTTGGATTTTATTAAATATTTAGCCTTGAGCTTTTTAAGTGCCCGCGGAACCTTTACTATGCTAATAGCATCAATTGTATTATTATGAGGCGACAATTCAAACAGACCAATAACATAACTTGATTATTACCGCCACAAAATTCGACATTTCTCATTCCTCAGGGTTACCCCCAGGTTATGGTTATTTTATTAATTTAGCTATTATGAAATACGGTGCCGCCTTTATGGATGTTAAAACAAAATAGAAATCTATCTAATAAATAAATTTAGAACGCAAACTTAAATTATCATAAAGTCATTGTATTAAACACTTATCGTCTTATTGAAAAAATCAGTTCATCAATATATTCTCCATTTTTAAAAATGGTCTTATACAATTTTGCCTCCTGTTTAAAGCCAGATCTTTCCAATACTTTTTGCGAGACTATGTTGGTGCCAAAAGGACGTGCAAAAACCCTGCTGATATCATAAGTTTCAAAAGCAAACTTTACTACCTGGGGTATTGCTCTTGTTAAGATACCATGGCTCCAGAATTTCTCCGCAAGCCAATAGCCGAGTTCCGCATTTTTTTTGTGAATGTCTGCTTGCGGATGAATGCCTATTCCGCCAACAGCCTCACCATTCACATCAATCGCAAAAATATGTACAGGGTCGTCTTTAGTAGCAAACTCAATAAAAGTTCTTCCATTTTCATGAGTATAAGGATGCGGAAATCCATCGGTCATAAACCGTGCAATATTATAGTTATTGGCATAACGCACAAGACTATCCAGATCACTGATTGTCCATGCCCTTAATATAAAATCAATCTTCAATTCTGTTCATTATTTTGAATAATAATTTTTTCTTTTAGAGCCTGTCCTCAATTCCTCGATAAAAATAAACAATGGTTTTAAGAGCCTGTTTAAATTTTATTTTTGAGAATTGTTATAGACATATTTTTTGCTAATTTAGGCATGTTTGCAGTTAATAGCAGAGCACCTCTTAACAAAAAACATAACGACAATTGGCGGAAAATAGGTCATAACAAAGTTAAACGATAAATTTTAAACAGGCTCTAAATGTTCGAACATATTTGACCCGGGAATTACATGATGAAGTATTTATCCCTGAAATTGGTCTATACATCTTTACAATTGTATTCGTATAATGATATACCAATATCTTTAAATTCTGGTTTTTATTAGACAATTCATACACCCCTCCCATTCCCGTAAAATGAAAAAAATTATTGCAGTTCTTGTCTCGTTGCTAATAATGAATGAGGCATTTCCTGAAGGTTCAAAACAATTCCTGCTTAATCCAGCAGATTCAATATTTTCGTGCCAGCTAAATGTTTATCATACCAATTCAGGATTAGGGTCTATAATGAACTGCCCTGAATTTAAGCGCATTTATATTCATATCTCTGACCCTTCCACGGAAAAGATAGATATAGGGTTCAGGAACAATACGGCAAACAGGTTTTTCAGGATATTTAATCCAAATGGTACCCTGTTGGTACCCGGTACAGCTATCCCCAATACAGGGGCGGCTCCCGGAAGAATTGAGTATGCCATTCAGAATATACAGGGACCCAGCAACACTTTAGTCACCGGTGGATATTCACCGCTTGTTTACACACCAACTGTAGCGGGCGATTACTGGATCGAATTTAACCGCGACAATAATTTTGTAACGCCCACCTTTGTAAATTTTGGCCTTGCCTTATGGGACATAACAGTTGTAAAAACAACCAATTCCCCATTTACACCAATTGATGGCCGTGTATATTGCAAGAACTGGAATTTATTTACAGGGAACACTGACCCGATGCGTGCCATAACTTATGCCTACACCAACGATTCAATTATTCACAGGATTGATTTTAATGGTATGGCCGGTGCCAATTTTACATTAAGTATGAACAGTTTTGGTGTTACCAATTCCGGCTCTGTTGCAAATAACCGGAGATCAGTTTCAGGTGATGCATCGGTAGTTGATACTATAGGGGAATATAAATTGTTTTTTAATTTACCTGATACGGACTATTTCAGGTTGACTCAAACCCCTTTGGATATCAACTTTGCAACCGAACCCATTACAGGTTGTACTTCGCCTACACTAAATATCTCGCAATGCATCCAGGTGGTCTCCACAAAATCAGGTGTAGTAGACCTGCTCATTAATCTGAATGGCGTAGCCGGCTATCAACCCGGAACAGCAGATGTTTTGATCCCTTATAATGTGGTTCCCGGATCAAATTGCCTGCCATGGGACGGCATGAATGGCCTTGGACAATATGTACCCATGGGTACTCCCCTCGATCTATCCGTTACCATACAAGTGGGCATTACGCATATTCCTTTATATGATGTGGAAGACAATACCAATGGGTTTATTGTGCAATGCATTTTGCCATCAACCATAGCAAATACTCCTGATTTATATTATGATGATTTTAATCTTGGGGGCGGCAGCAATTTTACGGGTTGTACCTCACCATGTCATACCTGGGGGAATGCAGTGGGTAACACCAATACATTGAACACCTGGTTTTTTGGAACTTATATAAGTAAGGCAACTACAATCCCTACACTTTCATACGCCCCTGAATTTAGCATTACTTCTGTAAACCCCGATTGCCAGCATAACCTAGCGAACGGATCAATTTCTTACAGTAATATAAGTCCTTATAGTTTCCAGGTGAATGACTCAATAGGTATTTTCCAGGCACCTTTAACTTCACCTGCAAGTTATTCATTGGTAACCATGCCCCACATTTTTACAGGAATGGCAGAGGGAACCTATACCATTATTATTAAGAACGCACAAGGTTGCAGCTATACGCAAACCGTTACATTAACCGCTGTCGGATTACCTACAACTTCAGTAGCAGGGCCAGCACAAAATATATGTTTGCCTTCAACAAGCGTAACCATGGCCGGTAATGCCCCAACAACCGGTACCGGAAACTGGTCACAGTTAAGTGGTCCTGCTGGTGCAAGTATCACCAATCCGGGATCTCATAATTCCACAATTACAAACTTAACGCCCGGTACTTATGTTTTTGAATGGGCCATTACCAGTGGTATATGCCCTCCTTCAACGTCTGATGTTATAGTCACAGTTTTTGCTGCACCAACTGTACCGTTGATCGCCAGCAACTCTCCGGTATGTGAAGGGGATACAATCAATCTGGCCGCATCAGCCACCATAGGTTCATCTTTTAGCTGGACCGGTCCGGGGAGTTACACCTCAATATCTCAGAACCCTGTAATTCTAAACGCCACCTCTTTAATGTCGGGTACTTATACAGTAACAGCAACACTTGGTACATGTACACCATTGCAGGCAAATACAACTGTAACTGTAAATCCTTTGCCTGCCATGCCAAATGCTTCAGGCAACTCACCTTTATGCTCAGGTAATACAATTCACCTTACCACACCTGCGGCAAGTGGATCATCCTATAGCTGGACAGGACCAAATAATTTTAATTCAACAAATCAAAATCCTAACATTACGAATTCAACTGTAGCAATGAGTGGTATTTACAGCCTTGCAATAACCAACCAGAATACAGGCTGTACAAGTCTTTCAGATACGGTTAATATTGTTGTAAATCCTACCCCGGTTCTACCTACAATTACCTCCAATTCTCCATTATGCGTTGGTGATGACCTTACACTTAATGCCGGTTCAACAACCAATTCTGTTTATAATTGGACAGGGCCTTCAGGCTTTGTTTCATCATTACAGAATAATACAATAAATGATGCTGCTTTAAACCAGGCCGGAACTTATTCAGTGATAGCAACACTTGGGAATTGTCCTTCAACAGCAGCCACAGTCAATGTTATTGTAAATCCACTTCCTGCCACTCCTGGCGGTTTAAGCAATTCACCTGTTTGTGTTGGCGATACCATACTTTTAAGCACAGCCACCCTTAATGGCTTTACCTATGATTGGACAGGCCCGGCAGGGTTTAATGCAGCATTTCAAAATCCGGGAATATTGAATGCTACAATTGCAATGGCAGGTAATTATAACCTCACCATTACCAACACAACAACAGGTTGCACAAGCCTTGCTGATACGGTTAATGTAGTTGTAAATTCATTACCAATAACACCGGTCGCTGCCAGCAATACACCCGTGTGCACAGGCGATACTATAAGTCTTACGACCACTGCTACCGGGGGCCTATCTTACCAATGGACCGGGCCTGGCAGTTATTCTTCTTCAATTCAAAATCCAATAATTACAAACGCCACATTGGCAATGGCAGGTACATATAGTTTGGTGGTAACTGACAATACAACAAGTTGTATAAGTCTTGCCGGGAATACAGTTGTGGTGATCAACCAGACACCTGCACAACCAACCTTAACCAGTAACTCACCTGTATGTGCCGGTGAAGATTTAGATTTACAGGCGGTATCAAATGCAGGATCAACCTATAACTGGAACGGGCCAGGCAATTTTAGCTCTTCCGTACAAAACCCGGTATTATCAAATGTTACCATTTCACAGGCAGGAACTTATTCTGCCATTGCCACTTTACTGGGATGCAATTCATTGCAAGCCAATATCATCGTAACGGTAAACGCGCTTCCTGCAACTCCAACTGCTACAAGTAATTCACCAATTTGTGCAGGCGATACACTTAGCTTAAATACGTTGATTGGCGGAGTAACCTATTCATGGACAGGGCCAAATGGATTTAGCTCTTCAGATCAATCCCCTGTAATTTTAAATGCAACAGTAAATGAATCAGGGAATTATAATTTAACCGTATCTGATATTGCAACAGGGTGTACAAGCCTTTCAGACACTATTGCGGTGACAGTTAATATTAAACCAGCATTACCTGCAATTACAAATAATTCACCTGTATGCCAGGGATCAACGTTAACATTAAGTGCCGGTTCAAACCCCAATTCAACATTTGCATGGACCGGGCCAAATAATTTTAATTCAACTGACCAGGACCCTTTGGTAAACAATATTACCTTAAGCGATTCCGGTACGTATTATGTGGTGGCCACGCTTGGAATTTGTCAGTCTGATACTGCCTCGGCCACCATTATTGTAAATGCTTTGCCGGCAACACCGGTGGCTAATAATAATTCTGCTATTTGCCAGGGTGATACACTGAAGTTGATAACCCCTACCGTAAGCGGTTTCAGTTACCTATGGACAGGGCCATCGTCATTCAGTTCAAACCTTCAAAATCCAACCATTGATTCAACATCTTTGAATAATGCGGGCCAGTACAGTCTTGAAATAACAGACAGTATTACAGGTTGTACAAGTCTTGCAGGCATTACTCTTGCTATAATAAATCCCTTGCCGGCAACACCTGTTGCCACAAGTAATTCGGCATTATGCACAGGCGATACCATGCATTTATATAGTGATACGCTAACAAATGTTATTTATAGTTGGACAGGGCCACTGGGTTTCGTTTCCGGTGATCAAAACCCGGTGGTAATAAATTCTACAATTCCTATGACAGGTGATTATATTATTAATGTAACTGACAATACAACTGGTTGCAAAAGTTTAAGCGATACCACTTTTATGATCGTAAATGTATTGCCGGCAATACTATCTGTTTCCAATACATCCCCTGCATGCGAAGGATCAACAGTGGATCTCGCAGTAACCTCAGTATTAGGAGCTAATTATCATTGGTCAGGACCGGCATCCTTTACATCATCAGTTCAAAATCCATCATTGACATCAGTTCTATCCTCCAATGCAGGATCTTATGATGTATTCGCAACACTTGGAACCTGCACTTCTTCCATATATTCAACATCTGTCACAGTAAATCTGTTACCGGCAACTCCTGTTGCAGCAAGCAATTCAGCCGTGTGCGAAAATGATACGTTACTGCTGAGCACAACACAACTTAACGGATTTAATTATTTGTGGACGGGGCCAAACGGCTTTTCATCACCCCTACAAAATCCGCAAATAAATAATTCATTATTGACAGATGCCGGTAATTATATTTTATCAGTAACTGATACTACTACAGGATGTACCAGCTTTAATGACACCATACAGGTAGTTATTAATGCCATTCCGGTAATAGCTAATGTTTCGAGCAACTCACCGGTTTGTGCAGGTAATTCAATCAACCTTAATTCAAACACAACAGCAGGCGTAAATTTTCAATGGACCGGTCCGAATGGTTATACCAGCAACGTTCAAAACCCGGTCATTACGAATTCAACTACCGCTATGACGGGAACATATAGCCTCATTATTTCAGACAATAATACAGGATGTACAGGTTTGGCTGCTAACACCTCTGTAACAGTAAATCAAACACCTCTTGCACCAACTGCAACAAGTAATTCACCGGTATGTGCAGGTCAGGCTTTAAATCTGCAATCATCTTCGGATCCGGGTTCTGCATACTCCTGGACAGGGCCGGGAAATTATTCATCGGCAGATCAGAACCCTGTAATATCAAATGCCCAACCGGCACAATCCGGTACATATTCTGTTACCGCTACTATTGGTACATGTACTTCTCAACCTTCAACTATAGGTATTGTGGTCAATGCTCTACCTGACACGCCAGATATTTCATCCAATTCGCCTTTATGCGAAAACAATGCACTTAACCTTAATACCCCAAATGCAAATGGTGTAAATTTTGAATGGACCGGACCCAACAACTTTAGTACCTCATTGCAAAACCCAACAATTTCAGACGCCACGATTGCCATTTCAGGAATTTATTCTTTAACACTTACCGATATTAATACGGGGTGTAAAAGCTTATCTGCCAGTTCCAATATAATTGTGAACGGTTTGCCTCAAAGTCCTGAACTTACAATTAATTCACAATTATGTTATGGTGATACATTAAACCTGGCAACATCAACAAATGCTTCAATTTATTCGTGGACAGGACCAAATGGCTTTATATCTGATCTTCAAAATCCAGGTATTAATGATGTTTCAGATAATATGGAAGGAATATATATTTTGACCATTACAGATATTAATGGTTGTTCATCTAAAGATTCTTTAATAATGGAAATAAATTGTCCTGATATCAGTGAAATATTTGTTCCGAATGTATTTACTCCAAACGGAGATAATACCAATGACCTGTTTATGATAGTTCCAAAAGATCTTAAAGAAATGCAAGGTGAAATTTATGACAGGTGGGGAATAAAAGTATTTTCATGGAACTCATTAAAAGATGGATGGAATGGAAAAAATAAAGGGGGACAGGATGTACCTGAAGGAACATACTATTATATTATAAATGCTGTTTCCTATCATGATAAAACAATAGTACAAAAAGGTTCACTTACACTTTTCAGATAAATGAAGACATCTCAGTTTAGGAATGTTGCTGGAACTAATGTTCAGGTAACACCTATCAGGGTATAGCAAATATTTTAACTGATCTATATCATTTCTTTTAAACAGGAGATAATTTTAGTTAGCGTTGATCTTATAATTTGTTTCTTTTTTACATTTGACGGTATTAGATTTTACCAATTTATCACTCTTTTAAATTATTTATTCATGCGAAAAAGAATACTTCATATTTTATTGTTTTCAATACTATTTCTGAATTCCATATCACCTGTTAAAGCAAATGCTCTGGAAGATAAATATGATGTTAATTTCTACTTTCTTGATCTTGACATTGAAACAACAATCGATAGTATTAAGGGCAATGTATTAATAAAAGCCACTTCTTTGGTCGCCAATCTTGATACTTTTTCCCTCAGCCTTGCAGGTAATTTAACGGTTGACTCGGTCCATGTTGCAATTAACAACGGAACTTTTCAAACAGCCTCTTTTACTCACCCCGGAACAAGGGTGAATATTATAATGCCTGTTGCTGCTACTAATAACCAGCAGGTAGAAGTCAAGATTTACTATCATGGTTTACCCACGGTATCAAACGGACTAACTTCTTTAAATTCAGGATTCTTTAAAGGTTCGCTTACCGGGGGGCCGCATAAATTTTCGGCCTCACCGCCTTACAATTCTGCAACCTGGTTTCCATGTAAACAGAATCTTAAGGATAAAGCAGATTCATCATGGTTTTTTATTACCACTGCTTCCGCTTTCAAGGGGCTATCAAATGGCTTATTAACTAATACCGTAAACTTAGCGGGAGGCAAAAAGCGGTGGGAATGGAAATCCAAATACCCTATCGATTTTTACCTTATTTCCTTTGTAGTTTGTTCTTCTGCTGAAACAATTGAGTATTGGCATCCTGTTGGAAGAACAGATTCATTGCAATTATCTTATTATGGCTATTCCCCTTCAAATGTAAAATCTATCTTACAGGTGTATTCGAATCTTTTTGGATTATATCCTTTTTATAATGAAAAACTTGGTATTGCCAATGTCGACCTTGGGGGAGGTATTGAAAATCAAACCATGATCGCCCTGGGTGCAAACTATGGCGGGTTTGAGTCTCATGAAATTGCCCACATGTGGTTTGGTGATAACGTTACCTGCGGCTCCTGGAAAGATGTTATGCTTAATGAAGGACTTGCCGAATGGTGCATGTCAGTCTACGATGAATTTACATCGGTTACACCCAATGCAGCCAGGATCAGCCATTTTTCTGAGAACGTGACCACATCACCTGTTTACGGAGCTAACATGGACACCGCAACAATTATGGGAGTATTTGGCAATCCAAATTTATATTATAAAAAAGCCTCTATGGTAATTAATTCCCTTCGCTTTCACATTAACAACGACTCAATTTTTTTCCTGGGGCTAAGAAATTATCAAACTACATTTGGTGGTAAAAGTGCTTTAGGTACAAATTTTAAAGCAGTCATGGAAAACACATGCGGGCTAAGCCTGACTGATTTTTTTGACCAATGGTATTACAAAGGCGGAGCTCCAACCTTTAATATAAGATGGGCTCAGAATACCAGCAATCAATTATTTCTGCGTATTACCGAAACATCCAATAATATCAATAATCCGTTATTTAAGACCCCTGTTGAAATAAAGATAACAAGATCCACCGGGGATACAATTGTAAGGTTATTTATTTCTCAGAATGTTTCGGACATTAATTTTGCCTGCCCTGGAAATGTTACCGGTTTTAGTGTGGATCCCAACCAATGGATAACTAACGGGACAGGTACAGTAACCAATGATACTTTATTGTTATCAGGTACTTTTTCTTATACAACAAAAAGGCCGGTTATATCTCCAAACCCTGTTCAGAATTTACTAAACATAAAAAATTCAGGACCAGGTCTAAGCAAAATAACCATTTACAATAGCATGGGGCAGCAGGTAAAGGCCTTAAATATAACGGCAGCAGAAACTAAAGTTGACCTTTCAGAATTGTCAAACGGAACTTATTTTGTAAAGATCGTCAATGACCAGGGAGAATTTAATGAAAAAATTATTAAAGAAGTTAAGTAAAAGCATTATTGCCTTATAAAGAAAAAGCCCGGAAGTCCGGGCTTTTTCTTTTAATACTCATCTTCATTAAAGAAGAAGTCTTCTTTTGACGGGTAATCGGGCCAGATATCTTCTATTGATTCATACACTTCGCCTTCATCTTCTATTTCCTGGAGATTTTCTATTACTTCCATAGGAGCCCCTGATCGGATAGCGAAATCGATTAATTCTTCTTTTGTAGCCGGCCAAGGCGCATCTTCTAAATTTGAAGCAAGTTCAAGCGTCCAATACATACTTTATATTTGTTTAATTTTAAATTGTCGTTTTTAATTTTCGCGCGAAATTAGAAAAAAATCAATACGAAAGGTCAATTAATTATTATTCTTATCATTTGATGGCTTAAACGCTATACCACGCAACAGGAAAGATTTCGCCTAAAGGTCAAATTAATCCTGAAATCAACCTAACAATGAATTGGTCCGGCTATCTAAATTACTTCCTGGTTTCCGAATCAAAAATAGTTTTGGAAATATCATTGCCATCCTTTTTATAAAAGGTGTCGTATGAAAAAACTATCTTTTTGTATTCGTGAGCCTTTCTGTTCTTCACAACAATTACTCTGGTAATTTTCATCTTGGTAAATTCCTGCTGCTCTACTGTTACACCTTCAGGGTAGTTTTTAGCAAGATCGGAGAGGAATGCCTCTCTTTCTGCCGCAGACATTTTTTTGTTTAATTCAGCCTTTGCTTTTGCCTCAGCTTCAGCAGATGCTCTTTCTGCTTCACGCCTGGCCTTCTCTTCATCAGACAAACCGGTTTGAGCCGGCCCACCTGGTTTAACTATGGTGGTAGTTTTCTTTTTATTTGGATCTTCTTTAGGTTTTGAAGCTTCAGCATCAGCTAACATTTTAGCAAGCTGGTCTTCCTTGGCTTTCTTTGCCGCCTCTGCGTCTGCCTTAGCTTTAGCTTCAGCATCTGCCTTAGCCTTTGCATCTGCTTCTGCCTTCCTGATAGCATCTTCTTTTGCTTTTTTTGCAGCCTCAATTTCTGCCATAAGCTTTTCCTGAGCTTCCCTTTGAGCACGTGCTTCTGCCTCTTCCCTTGCCTTTTGTTCAGCTTCGGCTTTCGCTTTTGCATCGGCTTCTTCCTTAGCCTTTTTTAAAGCTTCTAATTTGGCTTTGGCCTCAGCATCTGCCTTAGCTTTTGCTTCGGCTTCGGCTTTAGCTTTTGCTTCGGCTTCGGCCTTTGCCTTTGCCTCTGCTTCTTTCCTTGCCTTCTCCTCGGCTGCTGCTTTAGCCTTTGCTTCTGCATCGGCTTTGGCTTTGGCTTCGGCTTCGGCCTTTGCTTTGGCTTCCGCTTCTGCTTTGGCTTTGGCTTCGGCTTCGGCTTTTGCCTTGGCTTCCGCTGCTAATCTTGCTTTTTCAGCTTCTGCCTTTGCTTTGGCCTCTGCTTCGGCTTTGGCTTTCGCTTCCGCTTCAGCTTTGGCTTTCGCTTCCGCTGCTGCCTTCGCCTCTGCTTCCGCTTTGGCTTTGGCCTCTGCCTCTGCCTTTGCTTTGGCTTCCGCTTCCGCTTTGGCTTTGGCTTCGGCTTCGGCTTTTGCCTTAGCTTCCGCTGCTAATCTTGCTTTTTCAGCTTCTGCCTTTGCTTTGGCCTCTGCTTCGGCTTTGGCTTTCGCTTCCGCTTCAGCTTTGGCTTTCGCTTCCGCTGCTGCCTTCGCCTCTGCTTCCGCTTTGGCTTTGGCCTCTGCCTCTGCCTTTGCCTTTGCCTCAGCTTCCGCTTTGGCTTTGGCTTCGGCTTCGGCCTTTGCTTTGGCTTCCGCTGCTAATCTTGCCTTTTCAGCTTCTGCCTTTGCTTTGGCTTCTGCTTCGGCTTTGGCTTTGGCTTCCGCTTCGGCCTTTGCTTTCGCTTCCGCTGCTGCCTTCGCCTCTGCTTCCGCTTTGGCTTTGGCCTCTGCCTCTGCCTTTGCCTTTGCCTCAGCTTCCGCTTTGGCTTTGGCTTCGGCTTCGGCCTTTGCTTTGGCTTCCGCTGCTAATCTTGCCTTTTCAGCTTCTGCCTTTGCTTTGGCTTCTGCTTCGGCTTTGGCTTTAGCTTCTGCCTCTGCCTTAGCTTTTGCTTCTGCTTCTGCTTTAGCCCTCGCTTCAGCCTCTGCTTTTGCTTTCGCCTCTGCTTCTTTCCTTGCTTTTTCTGCAGCTTCTGCTGCCGCTTTGGCTTCTGCTTCTGCCTTGGCCTTGGCTTCAGCTTCCGCTTTTGCCTTGGCTTCTGCTTCTGCCTTGGCTTTTGCTTCGGCTTCTTTCCTTGCTTTTGCTTCTGCTTCCGCTTTAGCCTTTGCTTCGGCTTCAGCTTTGGCTTTGGCTTCAGCTTCTGCTTTCGCCCTCGCTTCTGCTTCTGCTTTAGCTTTGGCTTCTGCTTCTTTTCTTGCTTTTTCTTCTGCTTCTGCCTTAGCTTTTGCTTCCGCCTCTGCCTTAGCTTTTGCTTCTGCTTCGGCTTTTGCCTTCGCTTCAGCCTCTGCTTTTGCTTTAGCCTCTGCTTCTTTCCTTGCTTTTTCTGCAGCTTCTGCTGCCGCTTTGGCTTCTGCTTCTGCCTTGGCCTTGGCTTCAGCTTCCGCTTTTGCCTTGGCTTCTGCTTCTGCCTTGGCTTTTGCTTCAGCTTCTTTCCTTGCTTTTTCTTCTGCTTCCGCTTTAGCCTTTGCTTCGGCTTCGGCTTTTATCCTGGCTTCTTCATCACTTTTATTTTTTGAGGCGGAAGCGATCTTGGCGTTTGCAGTTGGATCATCAAAGTGAATAGCTAAAGCGCCATTATAAGCGACTAATGCCTCATCATATTTTTTTGCAGCTAACTTTTCATCACCATTTTTAATTTGTTTATCAAATTCAATCTTCTTCTTTTCAAGTTCTGCCTTAGCTTTAGCTTCTGCTTCTGCCTTAGCTTTAGCTTCTTCTTCCTGCTTTTTAGCATTTACTGCGGCTTGAATTTTTGCGTTTGCTGTTGGATCATCAAACTTCATTGCTAAAGCCTTATTATAAGAAGCAACAGCATCGTCATACTTTTTTGCTCCTAATTTTCCATCTCCCTCCGCAATAATTCCATCAAATATCACTTTACTTTTTGCCGTAACATCCGCATTTTTTGCATCGTTAGCGGCTTTTATTTTTGCATTGGCTGTGGCATCATCAAACTTCATGGCCAGGGCCTTTGTATAAACTTCTACAGCATTGTCGTATTTCTTTTCCGCAAGTTTGGCATCACCCTCTGTTACTATACCATCAAAGGCAAACTTGTTTTTGGCATAAGTACCATCGGTGATCTTTTTGTTGGCGGTGGCATCGTCAAATTTCATTAACAAGGCTTTGTTGTACTGCGCTATGGCAT
>JADMIO010787617.1_pt1 | contig 25751 bp, 20 predicted proteins | sample 8958161 | NCBI WGS metagenome assembly JADMIO01 (sample SAMN16585339, study PRJNA669376) | soil metagenome | isolation source: Crop rotation soil | place: USA: Cullars Rotation, Alabama | collected 2011 | reverse complement strand
CTTTCCCAGGAGCCGGCGCGCCGGCGCGCGCAGCGCGCTCTCCGCCAGCTCCGCCGCGCTCACGATCAGAGCGATGCCGCCGTCTTCCATGAGCGCGCAGCCGGCCAGGTTGGGGACGCGGCGCAGGCGGCGCCCCAGTCCGGTGACCACGAGGTCCTGCTCCGCGCACAGCTCGTCGACCACGAAGGCGACGCGCGCGGTTCCGGCCTCGACGAGCACGACGAAGCCGCCTTGTCCACGGTCGCGCCGTGGCGCGGGCAGCCCGAGGGCCTCGGCCAGCGAGACCAGGGGAAGGAGGCCGGAAGTCACGGCCAGCATCTCGCGCCCGCCGACGTTCCGGACCTCCGCGGGGAAGAGCCGGCGCAGGGCCATCACCTGCGTGGTCGCCATGGCGAACGTGCGCCCGCCGGCTTCCACGAGCAGGGCGCGGATGAGGGTGACGGTCAAGGGGACGGTCAGGGCGAACGTCGTTCCTACCCCCGCGACCGACTCCAGCCCCACCGTGCCGTGAAGGGCGTTCACCTGGCTCTTGACCACGTCGAGGCCGACGCCGCGGCCGGAGACGGCGGTGAGGGCGCGCGCGGTGGAGAGGCCGGGGTGGAAGACGTGAGCGAGAAGATCACGGTCCTCCGCCGATTCGGGCATTCCCCGCGCGCGTGCTTCCTCCCGTATCCGCGGGCGGTCGAGGCCGCGCCCATCGTCGGTGATCGCGATCTCGACCTGCGAGCCCTTGAGGGCGGCGGAAACCGTGACCACCCCCGCCGATGGCTTGCCCGCGGCCGCGCGCTCCGCCGGGGACTCGATCCCGTGGTCGACGGCATTGCGCACCAGATGCAGGAGCGGATCCTTGAGCCGCTCGGCCACCGCGCGGTCGAGCTCCACCTCGTGGCCCAGGAGCTTGAACACGACCTCCTTGCCCGCGGCCAGGGCCAGGTCGCGCACCGCCCGCTCGAGACCCTGCCCCGCTTCGGCGAACGGGACCATCCGCAGGCCGCGCACGCACGCGTCCAGGTCTCCGGCCGTGCGCACCAGTCCCCGGCCGCCGGCGGCGGCGGCGGCCAGGACACGGTCGAGATCGTCCTTCAGCTTGTCGATGCCCACCCCGACCTGCTGGGCGGCGGCGCGCGTCTCCGCGTCCATGTCACGCGCGAGAATCCCCTGCAGGAGGCGGAAGTTCTCGGCCAGGCCGGAGGCTCCGTCCTCCACCGTCGTCCATTCGTCCCGGCGCCGCTCCGCCTGACGGACCGCGAGCAGCAGCTCGCCGCTGCGCGTGAGCACGGTGTCGAGCTTGCTCGCCTGGACGCGCAGGGTGTCGCCGTCGGTATCTCGGCGATCGACCGTCGGCGGAGCGGCGGGGGCGTCGGCGGGAAGGAGCGGAGGTGGGACGGCCACGACCGGAAGGGGGCCTGCGCCGGTCCCGGCGGCGGCACTCGTCAGGCGCGGCATCAGCGCGGCCAGGGGGGAGGCCGCGAGCGACTGCTTCCCCTTGAGGCGGGCCCCCGCCTCCTGGATCGCGTCCGCGGTCGCGAACAGGATCTCGAAGTCGTCCCGGTCCAGTGAGCGCGAGCCTTCCCGAGCCCGCGCCAGGACGTCTTCCAGCGCGTGACAGGCGCTCTCCACGAGACCGACGTCCACGGCCCGCGAGGCCCCCTTCAGGTTGTGGGCCGTCCGGAAGAGTGAGCGCAGCAGGTTGGCGGAATCGCCTTGGCCACTCTCGAGCGCGAGGAGGTCGGTGTTGAAGCTGCGGACGTGGTCCGCCACCTCCTCGACGAACGTCGACATCAGGCTCTCGATGAGCGCGGTCTTGTTCATCGGACGGCTCCGCCCCGGCTTCTCACCGCATCATTTCCGTCAGTCGCCGCCCCGCATCGCTGAGGGCCTGGGCCGTGCGCTCCGCCTGCTGGGTGGCCGCGAGGTGCTGGCTGGAGGCCTGATTGATGTTGCTCATCGCGTGGTGGATCTGCGACATGCCGGTGGCCTGCTGGCCGGCGGAGGCGGCCATCTGGCCGACGACCTGGCCCGATTCCGTCACCGTCTCGCCCAGGGCGCGGATGGTGTCCCCGGCCTGGAGCGCCACCATGACCGCCGCGTCCACGCTGCGCTTGCCCTCCTCGGCGGCGGCCACCGCGCTCGTCGTGGCCTTCTGGATCTGGCCGAGGATCTGGCGCACCTGCGCCGTGGCCTTCTTCGACTGATCGGCCAGGGCCTTCACCTCGCCCGCCACCACCGCGAAGCCCTTGCCCTGCTCCCCCGCGCGCGACGCCTCGATGGCCGCGTTGAGGGCGAGGAGGTTCGTCTGCTCGGCGAGGTCCTTCACCGTGGACGTGATCTCGCCGATGGCCTGGCCCTGCTCGGCCAGGGCCATCGTTCCCACCGTGATGGCCTGCACCTGATCCTTCACCGACCGCAGGCCCACCACCGTGTCGTCGACCGCCTTCCGCCCCGCGCGCGCGATCTCGACCGCGCGGTTGGCGGCGTCGGCCACGGAGGGGGCGCGCTCCGCGGCCTGGCGTGAGGTCTCCGCGACCTCGTTGACGGTGCTGACCGTCTGCGCGACCGCCGCCGCCTGTTGCTGCGCGGCCGCCGCCTGCTCCGTGGTTCCGGCCAGGAGCTGGGCCGCGGCCGCGGAGATGCCGTTGGCAGTCTCCGAGACGCCGGCGAGGAGGGTCTCCAGGCGCACCCGCGCCGCCTTCTCCTCGCCCAGCAGGTGGCGGATGGTGGCGAGGACGCCGTTCCAGGCTTCGCCCAACCGGCCGACTTCGTCCTCGCCCAGGGGTGGCGCATCCGCCCCGTGATCGCCGGAAGACGATTGTTCGGCCACCTGGACGAGCACGCGCACCCGTCGCGCCGCGTCGCCGACCAGGTACAGGGTGACCAGGCAGACGAAGGCCACGAAGAGAAGGAAGCCGAACTGGATGGTCCGGAACCGGCCGGCGTTGCCGCGGGCGACGGCATCGACGTTCCTCTGGCTTTCGTCCATGCCGGCCACGTACCGCTTGACTGTCGCGTTCAGGGCCGCGAGCGTCGCCGGATCGTGGCCGGCGATGAGCTGATCGAGGGCGGGCACGATCTGCGACCGCCAGAACGCCTCCGGTCCCGAGTCCGACGCGGGACCGAGGATGGACTCGCGCTGGCGTATCGCCTCGAACCGGCGGTCGATCTGATCGCGGACCTCGCGGACCTCGCTCAGCGTGCGCGCCCGCTGCTCTCCCGTGTCCCGGGCCAGGCGCTCGGTGAGGGCGAGGAGCTGGTAGGCGTCGCTGCGGCCATGTCCCAGGATGTTCGTCTGGACGCGTGCGGCGTCGATCTCGCCCAGCATCCGGAAGTCGGCGAGGATGAGGAGGATCGCGCAGCCGAGAATGGCGATGCTCAGCAAACCGAGCCGTGCGCCCAGGGACTTGCGCCAAGGTATCTTTCTCGCCATGTCGCCTTCTTCCTTCAATTGCCGGTCGGCCCGGTGTCGATGGTCAGCTGCGGATCGCCGAGGAGTGCCTCTCCGGAAAGGACGATCACGCCGTCGGGGCTGACTCCCCGCACGTACTTCCGTCCCCAGGCCGTTTCCGGCTGGGCCAGGCTCGCGCCGGGCACCCACAGGATTTCGCTGGCGGCGTCGGCCAGGAGGCCGAACTCGCGCCGGTGCTCGCCGAGCACGACGATGCGGCCGAGATCGGTGACGCCCTCCGTCACCACCCCGAGGAGACGGCGCAGGTCGAAGAGGGCCAGGATCTCGCCCCGCAGGTTCGTGATACCCAGGACGAAAGCGGGAGTGCCGGGCACGGGCGTGAAGCGGGTGAGGCGGGCGACCTCGCGCACGAAGCGGCTCTCGATGCCGTAGCGCTCGCCCGCGAGGACGAATCCCACGAGCTCGAGGACTTCGCCCGCGCGCGGCGGCTCCTCCGGGACCCGGGCCAGGAGGCGCGCGCGCTGGTCGAGAACCTCGCGGCGGGCGTCAGCCAACGGCCACCTCCAGCTGCTCGATCTCCATCGTGGCCGCCGCGCGCAGAGCGCCCATTCGCTCGCCGGTCCCCGCCGGCACTTCCTCGTCCGCGGGGCGGGCGGCGCACAGGTCGCGGGTGTTGCGGAAGGAGCGGAGCGCCGCCGGACGGGCGCCGCGCCGGCGCAGGATCGTGCCGAGCAGGAAATGGGCGACGGCCAAGGAGCGATCGAGGTACAGGGCGCGCTGGGCCGCACGCTCGGCCTCCTCGTCGCGCTCCAGGGAAAGGAGGAGCGCCGCATGAAGGTAGTGGAGCGGGGCGCTGAGGGCGTGGTGGCGGAGCTCGCCGCGCGCGATCCATTCCGCCGCTTCCGCCCCGTCCGCGTTGGCGAGGGTCATCACCCGATCGAAGGCCGCACGTTCGAGGTCGGGCGAGGGCCCGGTCGATGCTTCCCTCGGCGGCGGGCCGGGACCGACCGCGGCCCGCGTTTCGTCCGGAGGGGGGGCATGCGGCGCCGGGACGAGGACCGCCGGCGCGGCCCGGGCCGATCCCGCGCGCGGACGCCTGTACACGAGCCCGACGCGCGTGACTTCGACTTCGAAGGGAGCGTATTCGCCCAGGAGGGGGTCGGCGCCCGCCGTCAGCAGCACTCCACCTTCGGCCAGGCAATCGAAGAGCCGCGCGGCGATCCGCGCCGCCGTGGCGTGGTCGAAGTAGATGAGGACGTTGCGGCAGAGGATGAGGTCCATTCCGTACGCGCCCACCGCCGCATAGTCTTCCGCGCCCACGAGGTTGAGACGCTCGAAGCAGACCTTCGTGCGGATGCGATCGACCAGGACACGCCGCCTGCGCTCGTGGCGGAAGTAGTCCCGGAGGAACGTCTCGCTCACCCCCCGCATCGACCAATCCGAATACGACGCGGCCCGCGCCCGGGCGAGGGCGGCGGCGGAGAGATCGGTCCCGAGGACGAAGGCGTGGTCGTCGAGACCTTCCTCCGCCAGCAGGATGGCGAGGCTGTAGGCTTCCTCGCCCGTCGCGCAGCCGGCGCTCCAGACCCGCGCCGCGGCGGCTCCCACGCGGCGGCTCTTGAAGGCGGGGAACACCTCGCGACGGATCTGATCCATCTGGACGGGGTCGCGCATGAAGTGGGTCTCGCCGACCGTGACCTCGTCCACGAGATCGTCGAGGGCGGCGGGGTCCCGCCGGACGAAGCTGAGATAGGCGGCGACGTCCTGCGCTCCCGCTCCTTTCATGGCGCGCGCGATGCCCGCCTGCGCTTCCCCGCGCCGGTTGGGAGCGAACACCATGCCCGATCGTTCCGCGACCAGGGCCAGGAGCTCTTCCGTCATGGCGAGGCCGGCGCCCGCAGTGCCTCGTCGAGAGAGGCGTCCTCTGCGGAGGAAAGGAAGGTCGCCAGGTCGTGGATGAGGACGAGGCCGCCGTCGAGCTTGGCCACTCCCGCCACGTAGGTGGCGCTCGATCCAAGGGCCCGGGCGGACTGAACCGAGAGCTCGTCGACGAGGGCCAGGCGGATGGCGCGGTCGACGCGAAGGATCACGCCGCGCGCACCCGCCGAGGCCACGATGAAATGGTCGGCCGGATCCAGCGGCTTGGCCGGGAGATGGAAGCGAGCGCGGATGTCCAGCACGGGAAGGATGCGGCCGCGTACGTTCACGACTCCCTCGATGAAGGCAGGGGCGTTCGGCAGTCGCGTGATCGTCACCGCGCGGACCAGCTCGCTCACGTCGAGGATGGGAAGGCCGTATCTCTGCCCTCCCAGCTCGAAGACGAGGACCTCGCGCGTCGGCCCGGCCCGCTCCCCGGACGCGCGCGAGGCGGAAACCGGGCTCGGGTCGGGCGCGGACACGTCGGCGCTGGTGATCTCGGCCGACACCCATGGGCCTCACGGTCTCTGCCGTCTCGAGTGGGCCGGTGCGCTCTGGGGAGCCGCGAACAGGTCAAGGCGAGGATCGGTGCCTGTCATCCAGCAAGATCGAGGCCATGGGATTCGGTGCCGAACCGGCCGCCTTCGATGTGAGCTTGCCCGCCGATAGAGCTTGTGTTCGGCCGCAACGGAGGCGCACACTGAGGGGTTGCTTCTAGATTATGGAATCTGACACGTCACGGCCGCGGGCGCTGGTCGTCGACGACGACCCGGACATCACCGCCGTCTTGACCGAGCTGGTCGAGCGCGAGGGTTTCGCCGTCACCTCGGCGACGACACTGGCGCAAGCGCGGGAGGAGATCGCGGCCACCGTTCCCGACATCGTCCTCGTGGACATCCACCTGCCTGACGGCAGCGGCCTGGATCTCCTGGAGGGCGTGGGACCAGCCGCGCCGGAGGTCGTCCTGATCACGGGACAGGCCAGCGTCGAGACCGCGGTCGACGCCCTGCGCCGTGGCGCCGCCGACTACCTGACCAAACCGGTGGATTTCCCCCGCCTCAAGACCGTGCTCGCCCACGTCACGCGGACCCTCGAGATGAAGGACGAGATCGGAGCGCTCCGGACGGAGCTGCGCCGCATGGGCCGGTTCGGCGCGCTCATCGGCGCCTCCGCGCCCATGCAGAAGGTGTACGACCTGGTCGGCCGCGTGGCGCGCACGGAAGCCAGCATCCTCCTGACCGGAGAGACGGGCACCGGCAAGGAGGTGGTGGCGCAGACGATCCACGCCCTCAGCCGCCGCAGCAAGAAGCCGTTCATCCCCGTGGACTGCGGAGCCATCTCCCCGACCGTCATCGAAAGCGAGCTGTTCGGCCACGAGCGCGGCAGCTTCACGGGCGCGGAGCGCCAGCACAAGGGTTATTTCGAGCGTGCGCACACGGGCACGCTGTTCCTCGACGAGATCACCGAGATGCCCGTGGAGCTGCAGGTCAAGCTCCTGCGCGTCCTGGAGACCTCGGACGTCCTCCGCGTCGGCGCGGACAAGCCCATCAACATCGACGTCCGCATCATCGCGGCTACGAACCGCCGGCCCGAGGAGGCCGTATCCGCAGGCAAGCTGCGCGAGGACCTCCTCTACCGCCTGAACGTCTTTCCCATCCCGTTGCCGCCCCTCCGGGAGCGCGGGGATGACGTGGAGCTGCTGGCCGACCATTTCCTGGCCGAGCTCAATGCGACCGAGGGGAAGACGAAGCACCTCACCCCCGCCGCCCGGGAGCGCCTACGCGGCCACAACTGGCCCGGCAACCTGCGCGAGCTCAAGAACGTCGTCCATCACGCCTTCATCGTGGCCGACCGTGAGCTCGGGCTCGAGGAGCTCGGACAGACGGCCGGGGGCCAGGGGTCCGCGAAAAGCCTCACCATGTCGGTGGGCACCCCTCTCGCGGACGCGGAGCGCCGGCTCATCCTGGCCGCCCTCGACCAGTTCGACGGGGACAAGAAGAAGGTCGCCTCCGCCCTCCAGATCAGCGTGGCCACGCTGTACACACGCCTCAACGAATACAAGTCGCACTGAGCCCCGAAACGCGCTACAATAAGGATGCATTAGTGGCGTTGTCTGGCGTTTGACAATGAGGGCAGCCACCGCGGCTGCCCTTCGTTTCGTGAGCGCGCAGGTGACGAGCGACTAGCACCAGGCCAAGGAGGCCTGCACGTTCATGATCGAAGGCACCGTCAAGTGGTTCAACGAAGCCAAGGGCTTCGGCTTCCTCTCGCGCGAGGGTGGTCCGGACGTTTTCGTCCACCACTCGGAGATCCGCGCCGAGGGCTTCCGTACCCTCAACGAGGGCGACAAGGTGAAGTTCGAGGTCGTCGACAGCCCCAAGGGGCCGCGCGCGGCCAACGTCACCATCGCTTAAGTAAAGCTCGCCAGACGTAATCGAACGCCCGAGGCCTTCCAGCCCCGGGCGTTCGTGTTTTCAGCTCCGGTAGGCCTCGCGCCCGACGCCCTGGACCTTGATGTCCTGGCTCTCCAGCACGCGGTGCAGCGAGAACATGGCGGCGGCGGCTTCGTCGATCGCGCGCGTGAAGGCGATCGAGCCCTTGAGGATCGGGGCCAGCTTCCGCGGGTCCTGGACGCGGGCGTCCGGGTACTCGTGCTCGACCACGAGGTCCACCTGGGAGACGCCGTTCTTGAACTGCAGGAGCTCGCGCGCCGCGAGCTGGTGGTCGAGCCAGTCCACCGTCCGGTTCTGCAGGTAGGCCAGGGGATCGTGGCGGGCCGTGCCCGGCAGCTCGTGGGTGGCCAGCACGACCTGCTTGAGCCAGGCGTTCGACTGCTTGCGCAGGTCCGGATCCGGCTTGCCGTCCTTGCGGTCGCCGCGCTGGACGGTCTGACCGCCGTAGCCCCACTCCGCGAGGCCCTTGGGGTTGATGACCTGCCCCTTCACGTGGAACCCGCCGATGAGGAAGTTGTAGCCCTCGTCCTTCAGGAACTGGAACACGTCGCGCGTGTTCTGGCCCATCAGGATGGCGTGGGAGGGGTCATAGTGGATGCGGAGCTGGTCGCCGACCTTGTGCTTCTCGGCGATGCGGTGGAGGCGGATCCACATCCCGGGCGTGTAGCCGATCTGGTTGTGCCAGAAGTCGGTCGTGTTCCAGCCCGGCATCGGGCACTGCTCGACGCGGTACTCGAGGCCGCGGTCCTTGGCCGCCTTCAGCAGGGGCACGAAGCTGCGCTCGAAGTCCTCGAGGTTCTGGTCCATGTCGAGGGAGATGTTGCGTCCCACGAACCCGCACACCGCCTTCACCCCGAGGGCGACGGCGGCGTCCATGATCTTCACCATCCAGTCGTGCTTGATCCGGCGCAGCTTCTCGTCGCCCACGAGCATGTTGTCGAAGTAGCCGAGGTCCGAGAAGCTCATCTCGGAGGCCTTCAGGGCGGACTGGATGCGCCGGACACGGCTGGGATCGAGGGGCTTGAGCACGTTCAGGTGATCCGCCACCGGATCGAGCATGGCCTCCGGCGGCACGTCCGCCAGCTCCTCCGGCAGCGCGGAGGAGAGCTGGAGGCGGTGCACGCCGAGCTCGCGCCCGAAACGGATCCAGTCCTCCACCGCGAGGTCGGGATCCGCGCGCCGCTTGTCGCGAGGAGTCAGCTCTTGCAGCGCGGCCGTGAGGACCGACATCTGCATGTATTCGGGTTTGAAGTCCTTGCTCATGGAGACTCCGTTCGTTCTGATGACCCCGCCAGCCGTGGGGCCCGACCTCTTTATATTGCGATCACGGGGGCCCCTCCGGCCACCCGTTTCTTCAGTACTTGCACTTCACCTGCTTCTTCGAGCGCGCCGACTCCACGATGGCATCGCAGATGACCGCGCAGCGGTAGCCGTCCTCGAAGTCCGCTCCCAGCGGGGCCACGTCTTTGTCGTTCACGATGCAGTCGAGCAGGTGGTTCACCTCGTGGATCATCGCGTGCTCCCAGCCGAGGATGTGCCCGTGGGGCCACCAGTTCGAGATGAAGGGATGGTACCCCTCGGTGACGTTCACGCGGTGGAAGCCCCGCGTCTCTTTCGGCTCCTCGTCCACCCAGTACACCTCGAGCTCGTTGAGGCGCTCGAGGTCGAACACGATCGTCCCCTTCTCCCCATTGATCTCGAAGCGGTTGTGGTTCTTGCGCCCGCCGGCGTAGCGCGTGGCCTCCAGGGTCCCGATGGCGCCGTTCTCGAACTCCACCACGGACACGAACGCGTCGTCCACGTCCACCTTGCCCGTGCCCTTGCCGTCCAGACGCGCGCGGTGCTCGATGAACGTGCGGGTCAGCGCGCTCACGGACTCGATCTCGCCGATGAGATGACGGCCGAGGTCGATGATGTGCGCGCCCAGGTCGCCGAGCGCGCCCGAGCCCGAGAGCTTCTTCTGCAGGCGCCAGATGAGGGGCGTGTCGTACTGCGGCATGATCCATTCCTGCAGGTAGACCGCGCGGTAGTGGTAGATCCGCCCCAGCTTGCCGCTCTTGATCAGCTCGTAGGCCTGGCGCACGGCGGGCACGAAGCGGTAGTTGAAGGCGGCCTGGTGCTTGACCTTCGCCTTCCTCACCGCGTCCCACATCTTCTTCGCTTCGTCCGCGGTGCGGGCCAGGGGCTTCTCGCAGAAGACGTGTTTGCCGGCGCGGGCGGCCGCGATCGAGGGCTCGGCGTGGGCGTCGTTGGGCCCGCCGTTGTCGAAGAGCTGGACCTCCTTGTCGTCCAGCATCTTCTTCCAGCTCGTGTAGTGCTTGCGGTAGCCGTAGCGCTTCTGCGCCTCCTGCACCGCTTTCTCGTCCCGCCCGCAGATGGCCACCAGCTCCGGCACGGCCACCGGGGGATACATCATGTACGGCAGCGTCTTGTACGCGTTGGAGTGGGCCTTGCCCATGAAGGCGTAGCCCAGCATGCCCACGCCGATCCGCGGCGCCTCGCCCCTGGCCTTGGGTCCGGCCATGGCGCCGAACGTGCTCTTGCTCAAGTGGACCTCCGCCCGTGAAACCGCTCTCGCGCGGCACGACGCGGAGGTAATCCTAGATCAGGCCGCTCTCCAGCGCGCGCAGCACCGCTTGAACCCTGTCCCGGACTCCGAGCTTGGACAGGATGCTCGAGACGTGGACCTTGACCGTCGCTTCCGCCGCGCTCAGGGCCTCCGCGATCTCGCGGTTGCTGTAGCCGCCCGCCACCAGCCGCATCACCTCCGTCTCGCGCGCGGTGAGCGGATCCATGAAGACGGGCTCCGGCGTGGCCAGCCGGGCCACGCGCGCCACCCCGCGCAGCAGCTTCTCCGTCAGGGAGGGCTGGAAGAAGGTGCCCCCGTCCGCCAGCACGCGGATGGCCCGGGCCAGGGTCTGGATGGTGACGTCCTTGCGCAGGTAGCCGCGGGCCCCCGCGCGCACGCCGGCGAGCAGGGCCTCCCGATCGTCGAAGGTGGTGAGGAGGAGGCAGGGCGGGGCCGACGCCCATTCCCTCATGACCTCCAGGACCTCGATCCCTCCGCGCCGCGGCATGCGCACGTCGAGGAGGGCGACGTCGATCCCGTAGCGCAGGCGCGCGAGCGCCTCCTCGCCATCCGTCGCCTCCGCCACCACCGTCATGCCTTCCTGGCGCTCGAGCAGGGTACGGACACCGGCGCGGACCAGGGTCTCGTCCTCCGCGAGCAGGATGCGGATCACCCCGCCGTCCCCACGGGCAGGGTAGCCCGGAGCTGGAAGCCGCCCCCGGGCCGGGTCTGGAGGTCGAGGGCGCCGCCGATCTCCTCCAGCCGGCGCCGCATCCCCTGGAGCCCGCGGCCGGCGGCCACCTCGGCCGCGCCCGCGCCGTCGTCGCGCGCGTCGAGCTCCACGACGCCGTCCGTCATGTGGATCGCGATCCAGAGGTTCGCGGCCTGCGAATGCTTCACGGAGTTGGTCACGATCTCCTGGCAGCAGCGCAACAGGGTGTGCGCGCGCTGGGGGTCGGTCAGGACCAGTCCCGGAGCCTCGACGTGCACGAGGGGACGGGGAATGGCGGCGGCGAGAGCAGCCAGGGCCTGGGCCAGATCGAGCGTGCCCTGCCGGGCCAGGGAATCCACCACCGACTCGACGTCGTCGAGCACGCGGCGGGTGAGCGCCCGCGCCGTCTCCAGGGGGGCGGGCGGGACGTCGTGATCCTGGGCCAGGAGCTCCAGGTTGAGGCTGAGCGCGGCGAGGTGATGGCCCATCGCATCGTGGAGCTCGCCCGCGATGCGGAGCCTTTCGTGGACGCGCGCCGTCTGCGCCAGCAGCTCGCGCGTGGCGACGAGCTCCGCGTTCGCGCTGGCCAGGTCGGCGGCGGCGCGCATCTCGCGCGCCAGCGCTGCCATGGCCAGGAGGGCCAGGACCTGGAACCCGAGGTAGGGCGGGCTCAGCAGGAGCGCGGGACGCAGCGACCAGTGATGCTGGATGGCCCAGGCCAGGGCGAGGGTCTGCAGCACGACCCACGCGAGTCCCGCGCGTGGCGGCAGCCGCCAGCCGATCTGCATGGCCACGAGGACGAGCAACGTGCCCTCGTAGCCGCGGCATTGGACCGCGGTCATGGCGATCACGGCGGCGGCCTGGGCGAGCAGCGCGGCCGTCGCCGCGGCCGGAGGATGCGGCCGCCCGTCGGTGGTGGCGGCCAGCAGCGCGCCGAAGACGAGGAACCCGCCGAGCCAGACCGCGAAGGCTTCCCGCCCGCCCGTGCCCTGAAGGGCGGTGGGGATCCCGACCAGCGCCCACACGACCAGACCGGCCAGACGCAGGCCGCGCGGAAGGGCCGTCTGGGAAGGCATGGCTGCCGTAACGGTACCCCCTCGCGCCTCCCGGCGGAATACGCCGAAAGGCGTAGGCGGAGTGCCGGGTATAACATCGCGCCAAAGCGGAGGCGGCCCATGACCGACGGAGCGAGCCGGCGCGATTTCCTCAAGCAGGCGGCGGCCGGCGCGGCCGCCATGAGTGCCCTGGCCCAGGAGGTGGTGGCCCAGACCACGGCCAGCGGTCCGGGCGGCCTCCCCACGCGTGTGCTCGGCCGCACGGGGGAGCGCGTCTCCATCCTCGCCCTCGGAGGCTGGCACATCGGGACCATCGCGGACGAGGCGGAGGCCGCGCGCTTCATGCATGCGGCCCTCGACGAGGGCATCACGTTCTTCGACAACGCCTGGGACTACCACGACGGACGGTCCGAAGAGCTCATGGGAAAGGCCCTGGCCATGGACGGCCGCCGGCAGAAGGTCTTCCTGATGACGAAGAACTGCAACCGCGACTACGAAGGCTCCCTAAGGTGCCTCGAGGACAGCCTGCGCCGCCTGCGCACCGACCACATCGACCTCTGGCAGTTCCACGAGATGGTCTACGACAACGATCCCGACTGGGTGTTCGAGAAGGGAGGCCTGCGCGCGGCGCTGGAAGCGCGGAAGGCGGGCAAGGTCCGCTTCATCGGCTTCACCGGCCACAAGCACCCCGCCATCCATCTCGCGATGCTCGGCAAGCCGCACGACTGGGACACGGCCCAGATGCCCATCAACGTGATGGACGCGCACTACCGCAGCTTCCAGAAGGAAGTGGTCCCGGAATGCCTCCGGCGTGGCGTCGGAGTCATCGGGATGAAGGGCTACGGCGGCAGCCACCCGCGCGGCATCATGGAGGCCGCGGGCCTGACCGTGCAGGAGTGCTACCACTACGCGCTGAGCCAGCCCGTGTCGTCACAGGTCGTCGGCCTCACCACGCTCGAGCACTTGAAGCAGGCGGTGGCCCTGGCCCGCGGCTTCCGTCCCTTCACCGACGAGGAGAAGGCGCGGCTGGTCGCGCGCGTGAAGGACGTCGCGGGAGACGGCCGCTTCGAGCTGTTCAAGTCGAGCCAGGCCTTCGACGGCCCCTACCATCGACAGCAGCACGGGTTCACCGCGTAGAAGACGGCTTCTCCGGCGGCGCCGCCCCTGAATGCGCTGTCATCCTGGCGGGCGTATCATTTGTCTCGTTCCAAACCCTTCAGGAGGGACCCATGTCGCCGACTCTATGCGGCTCGCGCCGGAGAGACGTCGTCGCACTGGCGGTGGTGTGGATGGCCGTCGGAGCGGCCGCGATGGGGGCGGCCAGCCAGGCACCTCCCGCCGCGGGGAAAGCGCCCTCCGTCCTCGTCGCGACGGTGGGGCCGCGTCAGGGCACGTGGACCCGGGCGTTCAATCCCTTCCGCAGTGACGCCGAGTCGCGATGGCCGACCTGGGCCGGCATCTACGAGCCGCTGCTCATCAGCAACCGCGCCACGGGTTCCTTCACGCCCTGGCTGGCCTCGGCCTACTCGTGGAGCGCGGACAACCTGACCTTCCGCGTCACCACGCGGCCGGGAGTGCGCTGGTCGGACGGCCAGCCTTTCACCGCCCGCGACGTCGCCTTCACCTTCGACCTCATGCGCCGTCACCCGGCCCTCGACCACGACGCGGTCTGGCTGTTCCTCGACAGCGTGACCGCGCGCGATGCCCAGACCGTCGAGTTCAAGCTCAAGCGCCCCTACACGCCGGGCGCGGTCTACCTGGGCGAGCAGGCCATCGTCCCCGAGCACAAGTGGAAGGACGTCGCCCAGCCCGCGACCTTCGACGACCCCTCGCCCGTGGCCACCGGCCCCTTCGTCACGGTCAAGCGCTTCGAGCCCACGGTGTACGAGCTGGGACGCAATCCCACCTACTGGCAGCCGGGCAAGCCCGGCGTGGACGTGCTGCGGGTGCCGCTCTACCGCAGCAACGCCGAGATCGTGAAGGCGCTGGTCGCGAACGAGGTGGACTGGGCCTCCCTCTTCTTCCCCGACATCGAGAAGGAGTGGGTCGCCGCCGATCCGGCCCGTCATCAGTACTGGTACCCCGACACCGGGCCCACCGTGCTGCTCTACCTCGACACCCGCCGCAAGCCGTTCGACGACAAGAGCGTCCGCAAGGCCCTCAGCATGGCCATCGACCGGCCGCGCATCACGAAGGAAGCGCTCAACGGATACGCGCCGCCGGCGGACGCGACCGGGCTCGCCGAATCGCAGAAGCGCTGGAAGGACGCGACGCTGGCCCAGGCTCCGTGGACCCGTCGCAACGTCACGGAAGCGAACCGGCTGCTCGACGCCGCCGGGCTCCCGCGCGGAGCGGACGGCATACGCGTGGCGGGAGCGGAGCCGATGCGCTACACGTTCCAGACCGTGCAGGGGTGGACGGACTGGATGGCGGCGGCGGAGATCATGCGGCAGAATCTGGCCGAGGTCGGCGTGGCGGTGACGGTGAAGACGCTCGACTACAATGCCTGGGACGAGGCGCTCAAGCGCGGGCGCTTCGAGATGAGCATGGGCTTCGGCAGCCGCGGGCCCACGCCCTACGAGTTCTACCGCGGCCAGATGGATGGCGCGCTCGTGCGACCGACGGGAGAGAGGGCGGAGGTGAACTTCCATCGCTTCGCCGATGCGGACGCGGAGAAGCTGCTCCGCAAGTTCGAAGCGACCTCCGATGCCACGGAGGTGGCCGCCCTCGCCGTCCAGCTGCAGCGGCGGTTCGTGGAGACCGCGCCCGCCATCCCCCTCTTCATCGGCCCGCAATGGGGCGTCTACAACACGACGCGGCTCGCCGGCTTTCCCAGCCGCTTCCGGCCCTACGGCAACGCCGTGCCCACCGGCTCGCCCCGCGGCGCCTTTCCCGCTCCCGATTCGCTACCCGTGCTCCTCGAGATCAAGCCGCGCTGATCCGGGGGAGCCTTGAGGATCCAAGCGCCATGAAGACCCTTCCCGTGGCCCGCCTCCTGATGGCGGCGCTCGTCGCCGTTGCCTTCGCCCTCCCTCGCGCCGAAAGCGTGGAGATCACGGGCTCCGTGTCCGGGACGGTCAAGGACCAGAGCGGCGCCGTGCTCCCGGGCGTCACCGTCACCGTGCACGGAGGCCGCCTGCCCGCCGAGGGCCAGAGCGTCAACACGTCGCCCGCGGGCGACTATCGGGTGTCCCTCCTTCCCCCCGGCAGCTACAGCGTGGAGGCGAAGCTCGCGTCGTTCGCGGTCCAGGTCCGCAAGGCGGTCGAGGTCGCCATCGACGCCGACACCCGCGTCGACTTCGTGCTCCGTCCTTCCGGACGCGAGGAGTCGGTCGACGTCGTGGCGGAGCCGCCCGTCGTGGACACCCGCCGCTCCGAGGTCTCGACGCGCATCGCGGAGACGGCCATCGACGCCCTGCCCCTGAACGGCCGCGAGTTCGTGGACCTCGTGAAGCTCGTCCCCGGCGCCACTCCGGCCACGGGCGGCGCTCCCGGGGGCGACCTCGACCAGATCTCCATCTTCGGCGAGCGCACGGCCGCCCTCTCCTTCCTCGTGGACGGCGCGGACAACAACAACCCGCTCACCGGCGGGCCGTTCGTCCGCTACACCCAGGACTCGATCCAGGAGTTCGAGGTCATCACCACCGGGTACGAGGCGCAATACGGCCGCGCCCAGGGCGGAGTGACGAACATCGTGACGCGCTCGGGCAGCAACGACTGGCAGGCCTCCGCCTTCCTGTTCGCGCGCAACGACTCGCTGGACTCGTCCAACGTCGACCTCCAGGACGCGCCCAAGCTCGAGCGCTACCAGTGGGGCGGGACCCTGGGCGGGCCGGTCAAGCGCGACAAGGTGTTCTTCTTCGGCGCCTTCGAGAAGCTGGACGAGACGCGCGGGGTGAACATCGACCGCGCGAAGATCCCGCCCTTCGTGGCCAGCGGCGCGGCCACGCCCGGAGGCAAGGAGGACTTCGCCATCGCGCCCCAGACGGACCGCTGGAACGGCATGCTCAAGCTCGACCTCAACCTCGGTCCCCGCCAGCGGCTCCTCGTCCAGGGCAACCGCAGCGACGAGGACGACTCCGGCGAGATCAGCTCGCCCATCCTCGGCACCATCGCCCTGCCCAGCGCCGCCTCCAGCATCACGGACACCGCGAACTCGGGCATCGTGCGCCACACCGCGGTCCTCACCGGCTCCACGTTCCTGGAGAGCTCCGTCTCGTACCAGAAGGGCCGGCGGGGGAGCAACCTCGACCGCGAGGGGCGCTTCGAGCCCATCCTCATCCTGCTGGCCAGCGGCTTCCAGCAGACGGGGGCGCCGTTCAACGGCAAGCAGGACCGCACGAGCCGGCGCTTCCAGCTCGCGCAGAGCTTCACCTGGAATCCGCACGGCCAGAGCCGTCACGAGCTCAAGGCGGGGTGGGACTTCAACGACACCGGCGTGAAGGGGTTCGACAACGTCCTCAACGACGTCGAGTACTCCGCGGCCTTCCTGTCCCCGACCGCCATCGCGGACAACGCGGACCGGTTCGCCCGGCTGGGCTTCGCGCAGTCCGCGGCCCGCTTCTTCATCACCCTGCCCGAAGTGGGCAAGACGCTGGACCTGGACATCAGCGACAAGAACTACGGCGGCTACGTCCAGGACACGTGGAAGGCGGCGGGGGGCGTGACCCTGAACCTCGGCCTGCGCTACGACAAGTCGAGCCTCTTCGGGGACGACGACAACAACTTCTCGCCCCGCCTGGGGGCGGCCTGGGACGTCGGCGAGAAGGGCAACACGGTGGTGCGGGCGAACTGGGGCCGCTTCTACGACCGCAACCTCCTCCTGGCCGCGGCGACGGTGCCGGAGAAGGGCGGGATCTTCACGCGGTCGGCGTTCGACGTGGCCCTGCCCCGGCTCGGGTCCGACTACACGGACTCCCTCATCGACCTCGTGATCACGTCCGGGTTCCCGACCGGGCCGGGCACGCGCGGACCCGCGGAGAATCCCGCCTACGTGACCTTCGCGAACGACCTGCGCCGCAATCCGCTCGCCCTCTACAACCTGCTCGGGATCACGGTCACGAACCCGCAAGTCCCGCCCATCGTGACCGCGGACAACATCCAGCAGCTCTCCGGCCTGACCCCCTCGCAGGCGGTCGCGCTCCTGGAGCGGACGTATCCGGGAACGGACTGGGAGTTCTTCGACGTGCCCGGCGGCTCGACGGTGGGGAACAAGGTCCTCTCCTTCTTCCCGCGGGGGCCGCTGGCCACGACGCGCGAGGTCTCGCGCTACTCGAACGACCTCACCCCCGTGACCAACGCCTTCAGCTTCGGCCTCGAGCAGCGGCTGGTGGCCGACCTCAGCCTGTCCGCCACCTACGTGCACCGCCGCAGCCACGACCTCTTGACCCGCCGCATCGTGAACCTGTTTCCCGCCGCCCCCGGCAGCCCGAACTTCGGCCGGACCACCGACGGCGGGCCGCGCATCAACCAGGTCACGTACGAGGGGCACATCGACTACGACGGCCTGGCCGTCGCCCTGGCCAAGCGCTACACGCACCGCTACTCGTTCCTGGTGTCCTACACGTACTCGCGCAACAAGGACAACCTGCTGACGGGCGGAGTGGGCTCGACCTTCAGCAACAACAACGACCCGGAGCGGGACTTCGGGCCCTCGAACCAGTCGGTGCCGCACGTCTTCACCGCCAGCGGCCTCGTGGGCCTGCCCTGGGGGTTCAAGGCCGCCGCCCTCTACGCCTGGCGCAGCGGGCTCGCGTTCAGCCCGCGCGGGCTGCAGGACCTCGACGGCGACGGCCTCGTGGACCAGCGGGACACGACGGCGCCGCGCAACGGCTTCCGCACCAAGGCCTACAGCTCGCTCGACGCGCGCCTCGAGAAGACGATCAAGATCGGCGGGCGCCACGCGCTCTCCGCGCTCATCGAAGGGTTCAACCTGCTCAACCGCAACAACGTGAAGAACATCTCCAACGTGGCGGGCGCGGAGTTCGGGACGCCCACCGAATATTTCCCCGGCCGCGAGCTCCAGCTCGGCGTGCGCTGGATGTTCGGCCGATGAGGGCGCTGCCCCTTCCGGTCCTCGCGCTGGCCGTCCTGGCCGCCTCGTCCGCGTCCGCGTCCGCGCCTGCGGCCGACTCCGCCTGGACGGGGGCAGCGGAGACTCCGCTGGCCGGAGCCGCCGAGGTCAAGGAGACGCGCTGGGAAACCTCCCGTCCCCCCGGCGGGGCCTATGACCGTATCCGCGTGCACCGCTATCGCACCGCGGGACCGGCCAAGGCCGCGCTCCTCTATCTTCCGGGCACGAACATGAACGGCCAGGTGGCCCTGGCCGACGAGGACCACAACCTCTGGGTCTTCCTGGCCCGCCGCGGGGTCGAGGTCTACGCGCTCGACTACCGCACCGCGTTCCCTCCGAGCAGCGGCGTCGGCGACCTCGGCTTCATGGAGGGCTGGACGGTGGACGCGTTCACGGAGGACATCCGCGCCGCCGCCGCCCTGGCCCGCAAGGAGAGCGGCCGCCCGAAGCTGTTCGTGTCCGGGTTCAGCCGCGGCGCGTTCTTCGCGTACGCGTACGCGGGAATGGAGCCGGAGGCGGTGGCCGGCCTCGTGATCCTCGACGGCCCGTTCAAGAACCACGCGTCGGCCGCGTTCGACCGCGCGGCCGAGATGGCGAAGCTCGAGGCCTCCGCCGCCTGGGGGAGCGACGTGGCCGGCCCCATGGGCTGGGACAACCGGGCCAAGCTCCTGGGCGCGGCCGCGGCCGACCCGGCGGCCGCCGCCCTCGACGCGAAGTTCACGACGGTGGGGGACCAGGTCTCGGATCTTCTTTATAACGCCTGGGGGCCGGGCGGCCTCACCAACACCAAGGGGCAGACCAAGGTCCAGAACGTCTCGCGCCTCCTGGTCGGCTACGACCGCTGGTATCCTGCGGTCCAGAACGTCGAGGGGCGAGCGATCGCGAGCGTCGCCGACGATCCCAGCACCAAGGTGGACGACAACTTCGGGAAGTGGACGGTCCCCATCCTCTTCTTCGGCTCCACCGGCATGGGCGCGGACTTCCTGATGAACGGGATCTACTCCGCGGCCAAGAGCGGGTCGAAGGACGTGACCTTGAACGTGCTCGAGCGCTACGGGCACCTCGACATCGTGGTGGGGGAGAAGGCGCGGGCGGACGTGTTCGAGCCGACCCTGGCCTGGATCCTGGAAAGGGCACGCTGATGGCCGCGAAGGCTCCTGACGTCGTCGGTTCGATGAGCGGGGAGGAGATCGTCGCCCTCTGCCGCAAGCACACGATCTTCGAGTGGTCGGTGCAGCCCAAGGTCGATCCCATCCCCGTCGCGCGGGCGGAGGGCGTCTACTTCTGGACGCCGGAGGGCAAGCGCTACCTCGACTTCAACAGCCAGCTGATGTGCACGAACATCGGCCACTCGCATCCGAAGGTGGTGAAGGCCATCCAGGATCAGGCCGCGACCCTGGCCTACGCGAACCCCTTCATGGCCACCGAGGTGCGGGCCCGGCTGGGCGCGAAGCTGGCCGCGATCACGCCCGGCGACATCGACACGTTCTTCTTCACGAACGGCGGCGCGGAAGCGGTGGAGAATGCCATTCGCATCGCGCGCGTGGTCACCGGCCGCCACAAGATCCTGGTCCGGTACCGCTCGTACCACGGCGGCACCGCGGGCGCGCTCACCCTGACCGGCGATCCGCGGCGCTGGGCCTCGGAGCCGGGCATCCCCGGCGTCGTCCGCATCCCCGACTTCCATCGCTGGGGCAGGAAGGATCCCGAGCCCGCCGAGCAGGTCCTCCGCGACACCGAGGAGGTCATCCGCTACGAAGGCGGCCACACCATCGCCGCCGTCATCGTGGAGACGGTCGTGGGCACGAACGGGATCCTCATCCCGCCCGACGGGTACATGCAGGGGCTGCGCAAGCTCTGCGACGCGCACGGTATCCTGCTGATCGCGGACGAGGTGATGGCGGGCTTCGGACGCACGGGCCGCATGTTCGCCATCGACCACTGGGGGGTGGTGCCCGACCTCATGACCATGGCCAAGGGCCTGACGTCCGCCTACGTGCAGCTCGGCGCCGTCGGCATGCGCCCGGCCATCGCGCGCGTCTTCCAGGAGAAGGCCTTCCCGGGCGGGCTCACCTACAACAGCCACACCCTCGCCTGCGCGACCGCGCTGGCCACGCTGGACGTCTACGAGGAGGAAGGGCTCATCGAGCGCGCGCGCAAGATGGGCGAGGTGCTGAATCGGCGGATGGCGGAGATCGCGCAGCGGCACCCGTCGGTGGGCACCCATCGCAACATCGGCCTGTTCGGCATCGTGGAGCTGGTGCGTGATCGGAAGGCCTTCGAGCCCCTGGCCCCGTACAACGGCACGTCCCCCGAGATGGCGGAGCTCGGACGCTTCTTCCGCGACAAGGGGCTCTATACGTTCGTGCGGTTCAACTCATTCTTCACGAACCCGCCGCTGGTCATCAGCGAGGCCCAGCTGGAGGAGGGCCTGGCGGTGATCGATCAAGGCTTGTCGATAACTGACAAAGCCGTTCGTTCGTAGGCCGTCGGTTCCGTCAAGCAAGCCTCAGCGGCAGCTTCCTCAGCCTCTTGCCCGTGGCCGCGAACACCGCGTTCGCCACCGCGGGGCTGATGAGGGCCGTGCCCGGCTCCCCGACGCCCGCCGGCTTCTCGTCGCTCTCCACGAGATGGATGTCGATGGCGGGCGACTCGGGCATGCGCACCACCGGGTAGTTGTTGAAGTTCGTCTGCTGCACGCTCCCGTCCTTCAGCGTGATCTCCCCGAAGAGCGCCGCCGACAATCCGAAGATGATGCTGCCCTCGAGCTGCTGGCGGACGATGTTCGGATTCACCATGCGCCCGGGATCGGCGGCCACCACCACCCGGTGCACGCGGACCTTGTTCCCGGTGACCGAGACCTCGGCCACCTGCGCCATCGAGGTGCCGTAGCCCTCCATGAGCGCGATGCCGCGCGCGCGCCCGGCCGCGGGCTTGGTGCCCCAGCCGGACTTCGTCGCCGCCAGCTCGAGCACCCGCTTGAGGCGCGGCTGCTTGTCGAGCAGGGCGCGCCGGAACTCGTAGGGATCCTTGCCCGCGGCCGCGGCCAGCTCGTCCATGAACGACTCGTACGCGAACGAGTTGAGCGCGTGCGACACCGAGCGCCAGTAGCCGACGCGCAGGCCGGTGTCGTGGATGACCACATCCGCGAGCTGGTTCGGGATGTCGTAGGGGACGGCCGCCGCTTCGGTCATGAACGGGTCCACGCCGTCCTTGACCACGGGCGGGAACAGGCGTGAGGTCACCGACGGCGACGTCAGGTGGAACTTCAGGACGACCGGCCGCCCTTGTGCGTCGAGGGCGCCCGACATCTGGTGGTAGCTCGTGGGCCGGTAGAAGTCGTGGGTCATGTCGTCTTCGCGCGTCCAGACCAGCTTGACCGGCCCTCCGCCGATGGCCTTGGAGATCTCCACGGCCTGGCCGACGTAGTCCACGTCGATCCGGCGCCCGAAGCCTCCACCCAGGAACGTGGTCTTCACCGTGATCTGCTCGGGCTTGAGGCCGGTGATCTGGGCGGCCACGCCTTCCGCGAGCTGCTGGAACTGGGTCGGCCCGTACACGAGGCAGGAATCCTTCTGCACGTCGGCCGTGAAGTTCATCGGCTCCATGGCGGCATGGGCCAGGAACGGCAGCTCGTAGTCGGCCTGCAGGGACTTGGCGGCGCCCTTCGCGCCGCTCTCGACGTCACCCAGCTTCTTGATGACCGCGCCGGGCTTCGCCGCCGCCGCCTTGAGCGCGGCCGCGATGCCCGCGGAGTCGAGCGCGCGTCCCGCGCCCTCGTCCCACTTGACGTCGAGCGCGTCGCGCGCGGCCTTGGCCTGCCACCAGCTGTCCGCGACGACGGCCACGCCGTCGGGGATCGGCACGACGTGCTTCACCCCCGGCATGGCCTTGGCCCGCGCGGCGTCGAAGCTCGCCACCTTCCCGCCGATCACCGGGCACTGGGCCAGGGAGGCGTAGAGCATGCCGGGCAGCTTCACGTCGATCCCGTATTCCGCGGTCCCGTCGATCTTGGCCGCGGAATCGAGGCGGTTGATGGGCTTGCCGACGTATTTCCAGTCCGGCGGCTCCTTGAGCTTCACGTCCGGAGGCACGGGCAGCTTGGCCGCCGCCTCCGCGAGCTGGCCGTAGCTCGCCTTCTGGCCGCCCGGCCCCTGCACGGCACCGCTGGCGGCGCGGCAGGCCGCCGGATCGACGCCCCACTTCTGCGCGGCCGCGGCGACGAGCATGGTGCGCGCCTGGGCGCCGGCCACGCGCAGCTTGTCGTAGCCCTCCACGACCGAGGTGGACCCGCCCGTGATCTGGCCGCCGAGCAGGCTGTTGATGTAGACCGCGCCCGCGGGCGCGATCTCGACCTTGATCTTCGCGAGGTCGACCTCGAGCTCTTCCGCGACGAGGGTGGGCAGCGCGGTGTAGACGCCCTGGCCCATCTCGGAGCGGGCGGAGAGGATCGTGATGCTGTCGTCGCTGCCGATCTTCACCCAGGCGTTCGGCATCGACGTCGTGGCCGTCGCGGCCTCGGCCCGCGGCTCCGGGAGGGTGACGCCGAGGAGCAGGACGCCGCCGGCGGCGGCGCCCGTCTTCAGGAAGTCGCGGCGCGAGACGTCCATGAGGGGCGGCATGTCACGCTCCCTTCTTCTGGTCGGCGGCTTCATGGATGGCGGCGCGGATGCGGGGATAGGTTCCGCACCGGCAGATGTTGCCGGCCATGGCGGTGTCGATGTCCGCGTCGGTCGGAGCGGGCTTGACCGCCAGCAGCGCGGCCGCGCTCATGATCTGGCCGACCTGGCAGTAGCCGCACTGCGGCACGTCGAGGGAGGCCCAGGCCGCCTGCACCTTCTGGCCGACGGCCGAGGAGCCGAGCCCCTCGATGGTCGTGATCTTCTTGCCCGTCGCCAGCGCGGCGGGCGTGCTGCAGGAGCGCACCGGCTTGCCGTCGACGTGCACGGTGCAGGCGCCGCAGAGGGCCATCCCGCAGCCGAACTTGGTGCCGGTCAGGCCGAGGGTGTCCCGCAGGACCCACAGCAGCGGCGTGGCCGGATCGGCGTCGACACTTCGGGCCTCGCCGTTGATATCGAGAGTGATCATGCTCTCCTCCCTCCGGACGACTTCCGTGGCTGGCTGGGTGAGTGCCGGATTATGACGCCAGGTGCCGGCGGGAAGTAAAGGATTTCGAGGGGCGGCCGGTCAGCCCCGCGCCCAGGGCAGCGTCCGGTTCGCGAAGCCGGCCTCCCCCCGCAGCACGTGGAAGACGTAGGCGCCGAGGCAGAACTTGCCGAACACGAGCATCGAGAACGCCGCCACCAGCATGGCCTGGAGGATCCAGGACGTGACGTGCCAGCCCGAGAGCAGGGTGAGGCCGCAGCCCAGGTTGAAGGCGGCGTTCACGGCCTGGGCGAAGCGGCGCGGCGCGGGGGCCGGGCTCATGGGCAGCTTTCCCCGCGGGGCGGCCACCCAGCGGTTGTAGGCCCGCTCGAACGGGTTCCACCGGGGGAAGACGACGTTCCACCAGAGCACGGCCGAGAGGAGGAGGAACAGGGGCGCCGATTGCAGGACGACCGCGACGAGCACGAGGGGGAAGACGATCGCGGGCTGGAAGTAGAGCCCCTCGAAGCGCATGTCGCAGGCGTCGGCCGGCTCCTCGGGGAAGCCTTGCTGCCGCATGAAGTTCGTGACGGCGCGATCGGCCATGGTTATAGGCTACTCCAGCAATTCCCGCAGGCGGGCGTATCCCTCGCGGCTCACGGGCAGGCGGGTACCGCCTTCGAGGATGGCCAGGTGGTCGTTCTTGCCGTAGGGCTCGAGCGCGCGGATGCGGTCGAGCCGCACCAGGAACGAGCGGTGGATGCGGACGAAGAGCGAGGGGTCGAGGCTGGCCTCGAGGGCGGCCAGGGTCTGGCTCTTGAGGTAGGTCTTCCCCTCCGTGTGCAGGGCGACGTAGTCGTCCTGGGCCTGCGCGTAGTCGAGCCGATCGAGCGGGATCACGTGGATGTGCCCGCCGTCCTTCACCACCACCCGATGGGCGAACTGGCCGGGGGCGCGGACGGCGCGGGCGAGGAGCGAGGGGTCGGGCCGGGAGCCGACCCGGGCCCGCGCGCGCGACAGGGCCTCGCGGAGACGCTCCGCCCGGTAGGGCTTGAGGACGTAGTCGACCGCGTGCACCTCGAACGCGCGCAGGGCGTGGCTGTCGTAGGCGGTGACGAACACGACCGCGACCTGGGGATCCAGCAGCTCCAGCACCTCGAAGCCGTCGAGCTTCGGCATCTCGATGTCGAGGAAGACGGCGTCCGGCTTGAGCTCGCCCGCGGCCTTGACCGCCTCCAGGCCGGTGGCGGCCTCGCCCAGGATCTCCACGTCCGGCTCCACGGCCAGCATCTCGCGCAGGAGCGCGCGCGCGGGCGCCTCGTCGTCCACGATCAGCACGCGGATCATTCGGCCGCCTCCGCCGGCATCGATATGGCGACGCGGAAGCTCTCCGCCCCGCGCTCGGTGTCGACGCGCGCGCGGTCGCCGTAGCCCGCGAGCAGCCGGCGCCGGACGTTGGCGAGCCCGACTCCCACTCCCGGCCGATGGGGCGCGTCGGGATCGAACGGGTTCTCCACGCTGATGCGCATCCGCTCTCCGTCCGTGCGGGCCTCGATGCGCAGCACGCCGCCCTCGGGCCGGGTGGCGATGCCGTGCCGGATCGCGTTCTCGACGAGGGGCTGGAGCAGGAGCGGCGGCAGGCGGCATCCCCGCGCGGCCTCGTCGACGCCCTCCTGCACGGTGAGCCGCGCGCCCAGGCGCAGCCCCTCGATGGCCAGGTAGGTCCGCGCGACCACCAGCTCCTCCTCCAGGGTCACCCCCGCCTTCTCGCCGAGGGCGAGGGTCTTGCGGAAGAACTCGGCGAGGAGGATGCACATCTCACGGGCGCGCAGGGGATCCATGGACACGAGGGCGCTGATCGAGTTCAGGCTGTTGAAGAGGAAGTGCGGATGGACCTGGGCGCGCAGGGCGCGCAGCTCGGCCTCGCGGGCCAGGATCGACAGCTCCATCGAGTGCTGCTCGGCCCGGCGGGTGGCGTCCACGCCGAGGAGGACGTAGTGGAACGACACGGCCAGGAGGTAGACGAGGGCGCCCGCGGCCAGGACCCCCGCCGATCGGGCTCGGTAGGCGGCTTCGATGCCGCCGCCCGTGCGCGTCGCATCCACGAGGCGCGCGAGCGCTCCGCCGAGGTACGCCCCCGCCACCCCCGTGAGCACGGCTCCCGCGAGATGCGTCAGGAGGAGCCGGGTGCCCGAGGTCTCGTAGGCGGGCAGCGCGCGGCACAGGTACCAGACGGGAAGCAGGAGCAGGGTGGCGGCGAAGGACAACGGGAACGCGATCAGCGCCGCCGCCGCCGGCGGCAGCGCGTTGCGGCCCTGCGCGAGGAGCCCGGCCCCGGCCAGGGCGATGGGCCCGGCCGCGGCCACGTACATGGCCAGCCGGCGCCGGTCGACCAGGAAGGGATGCACGCTCAGGGTCCGATGACCACCGCGCCCATGATCGCGTGCCCGCGCACCACCAGGCGCGGCCCGCCGGGAGTGGCGG
>JADMIO010634518.1_pt1 | contig 25752 bp, 10 predicted proteins | sample 8958161 | NCBI WGS metagenome assembly JADMIO01 (sample SAMN16585339, study PRJNA669376) | soil metagenome | isolation source: Crop rotation soil | place: USA: Cullars Rotation, Alabama | collected 2011 | reverse complement strand
CGCGACAACTTGTCCACGTGGAATTCTAAGCTTAGGATCCCAATGTGCTGGAAAGAGGCTGACGGCAGCTGCTTGCATGAGCGATAGCGCGGCTTGCTCGCGTGAGATGTGGCTACTTTGTTGTTGTGTGTTGTTACATATAATACCCCGGGCAAAGGTATCGCGAGATGTGGACATCTTCAACGTGGCTGGGGGGGACTGGCGCCGTGCGGCGGCCATTGTAATTGCAACGGGCGGTGCGGCGGCGCGCAGCGGTGAGCTCGCGTGAGCTGGGGAGTCCAACATGCCTCCCTTGGGACATTGTGGGACTTGCCTCCCAGGTCTCACGCAGGGTTTACGGTATTTTATCGCAGCTCCTCAATCCATGTCGAAGGACCCGTTGCGCCCCTTCTCCGAGCAGGCTCTGCGTGGCTGCCCGCGATTCTGCTGCAACAAATCACGCTCTGCGCGCAGACGCCTGCCCGCGTGACCAACTTCAAGGTGGTGCGCGCGCCGTGGCGTCCGTTTGTCCCCATGTCCCTCGCCGCTCGCCTACGTATTGCCAGCGTGTACCACCGCTTCATCTTCCTCGGCGTGGCCCTCGCCGCGTTATACGCCACGCGCCGCCACTACGGCGCGAAGCTTGCGGCCGAGAGCCCCGCGACCGACGACCGCATCAGCCGGAAAGGGTTCGTCCTTCTCCCCGATGGGCGCCTTGCGCAGGTGCCACCCGACGGCTTGCCTCCATGCCAACACCCGGCGCTGCTTGCGCGCGCGCAGGTTTGGCCGCAGGTGGACGTGCGCATGGGGGTGCGGGACATCTTCCAGACGCTGTGTGAGTCTCTCAACCCCGTCCCTTAGCCCTCTCCGCGTTGCGTTCCGCCGCCCCCCACACTGTCTCTCCATCTCTCATACCTCCGCGCCGCCTGGCTGCGTCGCCGTCACCCGCGGCCGTCCGATTGCTTGCGAGCGCTCTCGCCGCGCTAGCCTTGGGTGGCGGCGCACGCTCGAGTCATGTGCATGTACCGCCCTAACAGAGATAACGTATCGTATCGCATCTGGTGCCTCCCGGTCTGGTGTGTGTGGTGCGTGTGGTGCGTGTGTGCAGGGGAGGGGGGGAAATTGAGTGAGAGAGAGAGAGAGTAAGCACGCAGCGGACCGAGGGCGATCAAGACAAGTTGCGGGAAAAAGGGTGGGGGAGAAAAGGACGGAGCGTGCACGGGCTAGTGAGCGCACTCACAGGAAGCTGCGAGCCCCAGGTGGCACCCCAGGGCGGCCGCCGCCGAACTGCTGGCTACCGCCGAACTGCGGCTGGCCACCACGGAACTGCTGCTGCCCGCCGAACTGCTGGCTGCCGCCGAACTGCTGCTGCCCGCGGAACTGCTGCTGGTGCGGCTGGCCGCGGAACTGCTGCTGGTGCGGCTGGCCGCGGAACTGCTGCTGCTGGCCACCGAACTGCTGGCCACCGGGGAAGCCCGCACGCATGGGCGACACGGCGCGCTGCTGCTGCTGCTGCTGCTGGGGGTAGCCGCCGGCGAACTGCTGGCCGCCGTAGGGAGCGCCGCGCATCGGGGACTGGGCGCGCATCGGGGACATGCCGCGCTGCGGCGTCAGTGAGCGCTGCTGGGCAAAGCGCTGCTGCTGCTGCATGGCGGCGAGCTGCTGCTGCTGCGGGGAGAACTGCTGCTGCCCGCGCTGCCCGAACTGCTGCTGCTGCCCGAACTGCCCGCCGCGCGCAACGGCGCCAGGGAAGAAGGAGCCGGCGCCCTGCGGGTAGCCGCGCTGGCCCTGCGGGCGGCCAAACTGCTGCTGCTGGCGCTGCTGCTGCCCTGGGAAGGGCGACTGCTGGCGCATGAACTGCTGCTGCTGCCCACGCTGCTGCTGCTGCTGCTGGCGGAACTGGGGCGGGTACCCGGGAACCTGCTGCTGCTGCGGGTAGCCCTGCGGGTAACCCTGCGGGTGCTGCTCGGGGTGCCCACCGAAGTGCTGGTGGGGATACTCGCCGCCGTAGTGGGGCTCGCTCACGATGTGCTCATGGTGGTGCGGGCCCGCCGGCAGCACCACCTCGGTGTGCGCGTGGGCATGGTCCGCGGGGGCATGCACGTACTCCACGTGCTGGTGCGCCACCGGCGTCGCCACGTGCACGTGCGCGGGGGCCACCGCGGGCGTCACGTGCACGTGCGGCTCGTGCACCACCACCTCCGTGGGGGCAGCGTGCACATGCGGCGCCGCCACATGGTGGTGGTGGACCACGGGCGCCGCCGCCACGTGATGGTGGTGAGCCGGCGCCGCATGGGCGTGCACAGGCTCCAGCACGAACTGCTGCGCCGGAGCCTCACGGGGGGGCGCCTCGGCGATGTGGGTGACGGGGTGGTCGGCCAGGTAGGCGTGGGGAGCCACGTGGTGGTGGTGCTGCTGGGGCACTTGCACGTACTCGATGTACTGCTGCTGCGGGGGCGCGCGCGTCTGCGCGTAGAGCACACACATATAAAAATGAGCCGAGTTGCGGGGAAACAGGCGTGGCAGCAGCACCTGGACCTCGTAGGGCACGGGCACTGGGCGGTCAACGTAGACGATCTTCTCGACGTGCACCGGGCGGTCCACCGTCACCACCTTCTCCACCGTCACCGGCCTCTCCACGATCTGCGCGGCAGAGAGTGCCGCCATGCGGACAAAAAGGAATGAGTTGCTGCCGGGCTGCCTTCTCCACGATGCGGTCCACGGGGTAGGGGCGCGGGACCTCCACGACCTTGTTGCGCACCACCGTGCGTACCGGGACGACGCGCTTGCGCACTTCAATCACCTCCTCGCTGTCGCTCGACGTGTCACTGTGCGCACGAATCGTCGCGGCCACGGGAGCGCGCCGATGCACGCGCACGAGCTCAGTCGGCGGCGTGCGCGCAACAACGCGAGTCTTACGACTACGGGTGGAGTGAATGACACTGGAGTTCGCGCGGCAAGACGCCCCATCGACGAAAACACGGCTCGCCGAGTAGGATTGCGCACACGGGTCAACAACCGACGCCACAAGTTGTGGGTGAGGGTCGAGGTACGAGCAGCTTGGGTCGCGGACCTGCAGGAAGGCCATTTTGAAGGTCGTGATGACAACTTCGAATGTCGAGTTGTCGGACGAGTGTCGCATTGCTGTCCCCATAATGGGAGATTTCCGACCACAAAAGAGGGGCCGTGTACTTGAGCTGTGCACTTGTGCACACCGCCCCACGGGAGCCCCCGCCTGGCAATTTTCTAGAAGACACACCACAAACAGGCCGCAAGTTACACGCGCCACAGCCGGCCGTACAGCTCGATACCCGAGCAGCACAAGCTCTCCACGCCAGCGTTGTTCAGCCCCGTCTGCATCACGCGGAATGCCCGATACCCGTGCCCCCGCGCCTCCACCTCCCACGCCACCGTGGCGTCCGCCTTCTCCAGCGCCTTGTCGCCCCCGTGCCGCCGCAGCGCCACCCACACCTTGCCATCGGTTGAGGCCTGCAGCTCCCAGTGTATGGGGTGGCACCGCTCACGTGTGGTGAAGATGACGGAGATGTCGGCGCGCAGGCAGTAGTGGGTGGGCTCCACCCGCCACTCCATCCCGAAGTCCACCGCCATCCAGCTCCCCGCCTCCTGCTTCGTGCTGTTGCAAACGGCTGGGTTCGGGCAGTGCTGCACAAAGTGCGCCGCATCGCCCAGCACGCGGCCATCCTTCGCCACAAACGTCGAGCTCATCCGCGCCAACACCGCCCCACTCCTGTGCGGGTTCTCGTAGGGCCGTGTCTTGCCCGTCGTGCCAATCCACCACAGCACTCCACCCTCATCAAACGACACGCCGTTATACGGCAACTCAACCACGCGCTTGGCCAGGCGGCCCGGCAGCACGCGCATCACCTCCACGTGCAGCCCGCCGTTGTCCAGCGACCCCACGCTGGCCGCCGCTGCATCCACCTTCGCTCGCTCCACCAGCATCTCGGCTCGCAGCGCCGCCTCCCGCCGGGGCCCAGCGTCTGTCGCGGGCTCGCGCGCCAGCGCCGCCGCACGCTGCGCCTCTTGTGCCAAAACGAGCCCCGTCCGCGCCGCCGCCTCCCGTGCGCCCAGTGCCACCTCGCGCGCCGCCACGTCCGCCTCCACGAGTGCCAGCAGGGCGGCAGCATGCGCATCCACCTCCGCGTGCGCGGCTGCGCGCGCCGCCTCAATCGCCTCGCGCACCGTGCCCGCGTCTCTTTGCAGCTTGCGCGCGGCGGCGGCGGCGCTGCGCAGGTCGGCCACCAGCTGCTCCTCCAGTGCCTCTGCGCGCTCCATGGACGCCACCGCCACCGCGCGCTCCGCGCTCTCGACGGGAGCAACCCCCACGTGCGTGTGTGCGTGGTGCGCCCCGCCCGGCGGCTGCACACACTGCTCGCACAGCAGTATTCCCAGCTCGGCGGATACACACTGGGGCGTCAAGCACACACGTGTGGCGCGTCGATGGTGATCCCTGCATCGCAGCGCAGGCCCGCGCGTGGCCGGGACGTCCGTCCTGTGCTTCTCCTCGGCAATCTGACTGGCGTACATCCGCGTGTGCGCCGCCTTGCACTGTGCGCAGAAGTTCACGTCGCACGCAGCGCAGTGCACCGCCGCATATCCCACGCACTCTGCGATCTCGCATCGTGGGGCTCCGTCTTGCCGTACACGCGCGGCATCCGCGGCTGCAGCGCAGCGTGAGCACACATCACGCTTGCTTGTCCCGTCGTCCTCCACCAAGTTGGACGCGCACATCTCGCACTTGTCCGGCAATGGAGGCGCATCGCGCTCGTCCAGTGTGAGTACGTCACCTTCGGTGACGTGGTCTAGAACCTTGTCTTCCAGCTTGAGCATTATTTGACCACGCAATTTCAGCTCAAAGCGCGAAGCGTCAATCTCCGCCAGAGAGCATGTGTAAAAAAGAAGCTGCCCAATGGACTCACATTCGCTGAGTTTCACGCGATGCTCTTGGGTCTCAGAGTTGATGACGGTGAACGTTTCGAGAGAAGCCTCAAAACGTGACCGCGATTGTGACGTGAGAGGGTCAAAAAAAGACACAGGTGGTTAGAGTGAGAGTGCCAAAGAGAACCAGTGTCTTTCGCACACTTTCCCAGCGTACACGTGGCTTTAGAGCTCCTGGCAATGGCTGGTATGATAGTATGATGCAGTGGATAAGTCTGCAAATAAAATGCATACAAACGGCAAAAAGGTCCGACTGGCAGTGCCGACTCGTCATTGGCGAACGGAGTGGGCACCTCGGCGTACAGAACAGGACAAACGTGGACCCGTAGCCGCTGCGCGGCTTCATCTGCTCGCCGATTCGCGCGCTCCCACGAGCAAACAAAATCACTGGCGTAGCGGCCTCACATCACCGACCAGCACGATGGACATTGGTGCAGGTCTGCGCGGGGCGTGCGCAGAGCCAGCTGATGTACGTCATCGGGGGCACGTGGCGCGGGTGAGCGGCTGCCACGGAGCAGGCGCTTGCCTGCCGACCCTCCGAGGCCATTCCATGGGGTGACCGGCATCAGGTACGCTTGGGCGGGAGCGGATGGGGAAGGACGAAACGGAGAAAGGTGCTGCCGGAGCACCACCAAGCAGCCCGAGATCGAAAGTCAGTGACTACAAGCCCCACACAACAACGAAGCGGGGCGTGCGAGTAGACCCCGTGCTCAGAATTGGGGTTACACGAAGCAGGGCCGCGGGGGTGCGGAGCACCACCGGATGTGGACAACCCAGTCATGCACTGTGGAAGCGGGTGATTAACGCAAAGTGGTTGAAAACCTCCGCAGCGCTGCTCCACGTACGAAAACGAGGCACAGTGGGAATCAGCGCAAACGATAGCGAATGACGTGAAGGCGCAGACGAGAAGCGCGCATGTGTAACTCCATGATCGCCACCGTTTCTGACCGCTCGCCTTATTAATGCGAGGACATGCGCGCGAGCAGCGCCACTGCACTCTCCAGCACTGCTGCCGCTCCCGGCCGCCGCTCCACTTCCACCGCCGCCATCCACCGCACCAGGTGTCCTGCCGCCTCCACCCACTTACCCTCTCCCCTAGCCGCCGCGCACTCCCGCAGCCGCTGCGTCGGAAAAGGGTACACTCGCATGTCCTGGAACATCGCCAGCAGCTCCACCACCCTCCGCGGCTGCATCCGCCCCTCCTCCGGGTAGTCATACGGCTCCCGTCCCGTCAGCATCTCCTCCAGCGTCAGCCCCATCGCCCACACGTCCCCCAGCGTGCTCACCGCGCCCCCCATGATCACCTCCGGAGCCACGTACTGCAGCGTGCACTCCACAACATCTGTCCGTCTCCCCGCCGGCATCGCGCATCCGAAGTCCGCGAGCACCGCCCGCCCATCGGTGCACACCAGTACGTTTTGAGGCTTCACGTCCATGTGCACCCACCCCTGTGCGTGCACGTGTGCCAGCCCCGCCGCCACGTCACGCATCGCGGTCACCGCCGTTCGCACAGTCATCCCATGCTCCGTACCTCGCACCGCGTCCTTCAGTGACCCCACAGCCAGCTCCGTCACGACCACCGCCCTCTTCCCCGTCATCCCGTGCGCCAGCACCGCCAGCACATGCCGGTGCGCCAGCGCCACCATCCTCGTCGCTTCGTTCATCCCAGCGCTCGCCCCTGTTTCTTCGTACACCTTCGCCGCCCCCTCTTGCTCGCTTGCACGGTGCACCGCCAGCCGCACCGTGGCCTGCCCGCCTCGCCCCAGCACCTGAGCGCGAATGTCCCACTGCGCCAGCGCCCCGTCGGAATCACACATCGCAGGCATCTCCTCCGCGGTCCCGAACAACGTGCCACTCTCCGCATCGTCGACACATCTTGCCGCACTCCGACGGCGCCGCCGCACAAGGCACAGTGCTGCCACCGCTCCGCCCGTCGCCACGGCCACAAGCAGCACACTGCCCGCCACAGAGACCGCCACTGTCACCGCAGAGTCGTTTGCGGGCGGCGGCATGAGCGACGCCACAGCAGGCGCTGGCGCAGGCTCGTGAGTCGCCGGCAGGACCGACGGCGGAGTCCTAGGGATAGGAGGCGCTGGATGCGGTGAGGTCTCCGGAATGATCGTACCACCTGCCAAAACCGGAAAGGGCATCGGCAGTCGATTCACAACAAAGGTAGGGGCATGTGACGGCGTCACAAAGGGCAAATGCCCACCCTCCGGCAGGGGGATATTCGTCGGCACTGGCAGTGCAAGCACAGCTGAGCTCGGCGCCGGGTGCACGACGGGGACAGCAATAGGTGCCATCAATGGATCAGACCGCGGTGCCGGCGCTGGGAGTGGCGAGAAGGTTGCGCACGGCCCACAACTGATCATCGTCATGCTCGCACAGGAGGCTGGACTGCTGCCATTGGCGCACGCGCCTACCGCTTCGCACATTGCTGCCCCGCGCACAGTGCTTGTCCCGCACAGCAGATTGTTCCCCAGCGACACCTCCGCACCGCTCGCCACCAGCACAAGCGTCAAGTGTCCCTCAATGCGGTTGTCAGCGAGGTACAAGTAGACCAGGCTTCTGGGCATGGCAGCGCCACCGACCACGGCGGTAAACGCATTGTCACTCACATCAAGGTATTCTAGGCTCGCAGGCAGCGCCCGCAGGTCCAACACCCCGCTCAGCTGATTTCTCCCAACATCCAATAAACGGAGGGTGCGTGGTAAGGCCGGCAGATGGAGGTTCCCCGTGAGCCGGTTGCCAGGTACTTCAAGCAAAGCCAAGCCAGTAGGCAGCTCGCTCACATTCACCGTGCCCGGCAGCCCGCAGTTGATGAGAGAAAGGAAGGTCATGTTGCGCGGCATGGCCACCGCATGAAACTCGCCCACCAGTCGCCCCGAGAGCTCGAGCTTAAGGAGCCCTGGCGGCAGCGCCTCCCACACCAGCGTGCCCGTCACGTTGCTGCTTCTGCTGAGATAAAAGTCCGTAAGCGCACGCGGTAACGCGGAGCACTCCAGCCTCACGTCGAACTCGTTGTTGACGAGATTCAAGTAGTTGAGCCCGTGCGGCAGCGCTGCGACGTCGAACCGGCCCGAAAATGTGTTTGCGCTCAGATCCAGCTGCTCCAGCCCAGCCGGCAGCTTGCTCAGATCCGCCACACCGCTCAACGAATTGTTGCGCATAAAAACAAGTCGCACCGTGGCCGGCAATGAAGTGAAGTTAATAGTTCCCGCGAGACCAAACGATCTCCAATCAATGCTTACGACGGTTTCGCTCACGCATTGGACGTTAAACCAGCCACACGCACGTGGAGACCCTCGCGTGATCTTTGTAGGAATTTGTAGACCGGCGATCATTGCCTGCATGAGCACAGTGTCATCCCCTGCTGCCAACGCCACGACAGTGAGGAAGGTGAGGAGCTTTTGAGCAATAAACATCAGAGTCGATTGTCCCACTTTTGTCCCCAAAAGTGTCCCAGAGGAGATGAAAGGAGAAAAGCAACCCAAACTCTTAGTCCTTGATCTTGACGGCACGGTGTGGACTCCAGACATGTACATGTGCTCCGGACCGCCCTTCAGGCGCTCTGCCGACAACACGCTCACTGATTGTCGCGGAGACACCATTCGGCTTTTTGATGGAGCGCTTCAGGCGATCGAGGCGGCAGCTTCCGACCCGCTCGCGCCACGCGTGGCGGCAGCATCTTGTTGCGACGAACCCGCCTGGGCTCAAGCGTGCCTCGATCAGTTCAAGTTGTCTGACGGCCGACCACTCCGCACAGGCATGCGGCGCACGTCTGTGGGAGCCACGCGTGCACTGCTGCCGCGGCGCAGGATTCAGCCACCTGGAGATCTACAAGGCCGACAAGGGGCGCGGCCACTTGCCCGCGCTGCATCGCAAGACGGGGGTGGCGTACGAGGACATGGTGTTCTTCGACAACGAGCGCTACAACATCACCGACGTCAGCCCCCTGGGCGTGCACTGCGCCCACTGCCCCCGCGGCATGGATGTCCCGTGCCTCGACCGCGCCCTCGCGGCGTTTGCGGGCAGCAGGAGATAGATTGGCACACCCCCCTACATCATCTGTCCGCATTCCCTGTTGGCATGTTCCTGTGCATGGCATGCCGCGGCGCCTCTGCCTCTGGCTATCCTGTATTTGTGCAACGTGTGCGTGGGCATTGCGTGTGCGGTAGTAGTACTAGTTAACCACATGACACAATCTCTCGCAAACCGAGTTATGTAGAGTCAAACATGAAGACCACGCGGGGTTCCTGCGGAAGCGGACGGGACTTGGCGGCTTGGCGGAGTCAGCGCCTGAGGACGCTGCTTTGGGACACGTGTGACGACGCATCTCGATTGGCCACTCTCCCAACTTGTGGCCCGTCCGATTCCGACCAGCCAATTCTCAAAGCAGCCATCGATCCGAATGCTGGCGGCGACTTGACGGAACACACTCTACTTCCTTCTGGCGTCGATGAGGAAGAGGCAGCCGCCAAGCGTGTTGTACGTAAGATCGATCTCTTCCTTCTCCCTGTCCTCTCCTTTCTGTACTTGCTCAACTACCTCGACCGCTCCAACCTGGCGAATGTCAACCACGAGATCTCGGGCGACCTGTCCATCTCGAAGGCGCAGTTTGGCTTCGCGTCCTCCGTGTTCCAGATCTCGTACATCGTGTGCGAGGTGCCCTCCAACATGCTGCTGCGCCGCTCCGCTCACAAGGCGGTCTTCCTGTGCGTCCTCGTGGTCCTCTTCGGTGCCACATCCCTCGCCACTGCCTTCGTGACGTCCTACGCCTGGCTCCTTGTTGCGCGCGTCGCCCTCGGGGTGGCGGAGGCTGGCTTCGCACCGGGGGTGCTCTTCTTCCTCACCTTGTGGTACCGTCCGGCGGAACTTGCGTACCGCAATGCTCTTTTCCTCGTCGCGTCCTCCCTCGCTAACGCCGTGGGCGCACTGGTCGCCCGCGCCATCCTCCTCCTCGATGGCGCGGGTGGCCTCGCGGGGTGGCGGTGGGTGTTCCTGCTGGAGGGCCTCGCCGCCATCCTCGCGGGGGCCGCGGGCGCAGCCTACCTCCCCGACCACCCCGCCACCTGCCGCTGGCTGTCCCCGGACGAGCGCGCCCTCGCAGTGGCGCGCACCGCCACCACGCGGCGCCGCGCTGAGGCCAACGTGCCGGTGGAGGAGGCGGGGGGCGCGCGGCACACGCTGGGGGAGGTGGTGGGACTGGCGTCGTCGCCGCTGTTCTGGGGCTTCGCCACCATCAATGTGTGCACCAACGTCGCCAGCTACGGCCTGGGCGCCTTCCTGCCCTCCATTGTCGCTGACCTCTTCGCCACGCACGACGCATGCCTAGGCCCAGCCAACGCCACCGCCGCAAACGTCTCCTCCATCATCACCCTCACCCCGGCGCCCTCCGACCCCGCCAGCACGCTGCAGGGCAACCTGCTGGTGGCCCCTATCTACGCCTTCCAGGCGCTGGTCGTCATCGTGGCGTCGCGCGCATCCGACTGGTTGGGGGAGCGTGGGCACGTGATCGCCGCCCTCCTCATCGCCTCAGCCGTCGGCATGGCCCTCCTCGCCTTCTCCGTGGGCCTCTCGTGGCGCCCCGCCCTGCAGTACGCCTTCTGCTTCTGCGTCGTCTTCTACTCCGCCGCCTCCCCCATCCTCCTCTCGTGGCTGGCGGCCTTGTATCGCGGCTCCGGGGACGCTGCCTTCGGCCCTGCGGCCGTCCTGGCCATCGGCTCGGTGGGTGGCTTTCTCGGCCCAAACATCTACGGCCTCTCCGGGTCGGACGGCTGCGACCTGTGGGGGGTATCCGCCGGGCACTTCATCCTTGCCGGCTTCTTCCTCCTCGGCGCTGTGGTCGCCCTCGTCCTACGCGTGGCCGTCGTCGTCGACATCGCGGGCACGGGGGTGGAGGGCAAGGCCAAGCGCGCGTGGCACTGGAGGTGGCAAGTGCTGCGCAACGTCGCCAGCGACCGCGACCCTCTCCTCGCAGCCGCTTGAAATTCGCATCGTGTATCACGTGTTTGCAGCTGCTGTATTGTGTGCCACACTCCATGGGCGCTTGTAGTCATCGCCGACTTCAACGATGACCGTGCGTATTACCCACTTCCGCCTGTCTAAGCGGCGATCCCTGTGTACCATTTCTAGGTTAGCCCAATACCACTTTTCCTATCTCCCTACCTCCCTAACTTTCGAAAAGGACAAACAGTAGTACCTACTGTAGTAAGCGCGTTGTTCAGCGTGCTTGGCAACCAGCTTGCGCCGGTAACATCGCTGCCAGCTCCTCGGCTGTGGCCCGCACCTGCGCGTCCATCACGCAGCATGCCCGCACCACAGCCGCCACCTCCTCTGCTACGTCATCAGCTACCCGGTGGTGCGTCTCTCCGCGCCCCATCGGCCCTACGACTGCCCAGTAGCACTGCAGCATGCTCTGCAGTGGGCCGTCAGTCTCGAAGTACGGATCCATCCCCGTCCACGCGCTCTCCACCGTCAGCCCCGCCGCCCACACATCCGTTGCGAACGTGTACTGGACACCTTCAGATAGCATTTCCGGCGAATAGTAGATTGGGGTGCCCCGCAGCGACAGCACGCGACCGTCCGACGGCAGGCGTCCTTCCGATGACTCAACCACGGCACCGAAGTCCGCCAACCGCACCTGCCCATCTCCCCCCACCAGCACATTTTGTGGCTTCACGTCGCAGTGCACGTATCCCCGCCCGTGCACATACGCCAGCGCCCCAAGCAGCTGCCGAGCAAGCTCCACCACCATCTGCGGCCCGTCCTCTCGCCCCTTCACCACTGAGACCACTTCTCCAAGCAAGTACGGTGCAACCTCCAGCGCACAGTAAACGTCCCCGCGCCGCGTCCGGTACACCCCGTAGCACCCCACAATGTGCGGGTGCGCAAAGCTCACAAGCAGCTTCCCCTCCACCACCGCCGCCCGCAGCTGCTCCGCACTCGTGCCGCAGCAGCGCGTGATCTTCATCGCTGCTGCCACTTCCGGTGCGCCCCGCAGCCCCACCAGCACCACGCTCGCTGTAGCTCCGCGCCCCAGCGTTCTCCCTTGCGCGGAGAGGTTCCACGCCGAGAGCTCCTTCACTCGTCGCAAACCTATGCGACGCACCACTCCAACGTCAGCGGACTCACACGCCACAAAGCTGCTCGTCGGCTGTGTCCCTGCCCAGCCCACTGTGCTGGCATTCGTTTCAATCACAACTGCCGCTTCACTCTTCGTGGCCACCGAGCTTCCAGCCACGCTTGCGGCCGCAACACCGACCGGCGGCCACAGCTCCGCCTCTGCCACGCACGCGATCCCCGCGGCAGGAACCATGCGCGCCCGCGACGCTCGCAGCATGCGCCACGCTGCAATCCCCATGCCCACGGCTACCGCCGCCACGCAGAGGCCAGCCGACAGCGCTGCAATCGTCACGGTATTCGAGCCACCACCTCCTGCCGCATTGGACACAGCCTCCACCCCAGCAGGCTGGCTCCATGGCCTGGGGGCAGCAGCAGGTCCCTCCACAACTGCGGGTGCGCCCAGCGGCTCATCGGCAGCGAGTGGTGGTGCCGTGCGGGATGGCGCCGGATGCGCCACTTCCACCCACGCGCCCGGCAGGGGCAGCGGCAGACTAGCAGCCGGAAGCACAGCAGGCAGCTGTGCGACCGCACTCGGCATGGGGACCTGGGGTGGAGGAGAGAGCACGCACGGTGCGCACAGCGCAAAACCGCAGTCTCCATTCGGCGACAGGCGTGGGCCGCATGCCGCATCGAGAAAGCAGGTGGCGCCAGACAGGGAGATCTGCCCGCAAAGCGCGTTGTCACTTAGCGCTGCCCACGAGTTGGGAGCCGAGAAGACGAGCGTCACGCTCCCCCGCATGCCGTTGCCGCTCATGTCCAAGCCATGCAGCCAGCGGGGCAGCGTGTCCCCCCCGATCACTCCTGTGAAGGCGTTCCAGCTCAAGTTCAATCCGGTGATGTTTGGCGGCAAGTCCCGCAGGTCCAGCTCCCCGGTCATCCGGCTGCTGCCCATGTACATCACCGTCATGCCCCGCGGCAACGCTGGGAGGGCCAGAGTGCCAGTAAGCCGGTTGCCCGTAAGGTGCAGCTCTCTCAGCCCAGCCGGCAGCTCGCTGGCGTTCAGGGTGCCCGGCAGCCCGCAGTCTGTGAGGGCGAGGTAGCCAAAGGTGCGTGGCACGGCGGCTGCGTGCACCTCCCCGACCACCCGCGCCCCCACCAGCGCAAGGTGATAGAGCTTCGGGGGCAGCGCCTCCCACGCCAGCGTGCCCGTCACGTCATTGTACCCCAGCTCCAGTCTCTCCAGCCCCCGCGGCAGCGCGGCGCACTCCAGCTCCACCTCAAAGTTGGCTCCAAAGAGACTCAGAACCTTGAGTCCGCGCGGCAGCGTGGCGACGTCAATGCGCCCCGTGAGCGCGTTGCGAGAGAGATCCAGGTGCACGAGGCGCGGTGGTAGTGCGCTCAGGTCAACGTTGCCACTCAGCATGTTATCCGCAAGCAAAATGGCGTCAATGTCCAAAGGTAGGGTTGTGAGGTTCATGCTTCCCCTGAGCCCAAGTTGATTCCAGCGAATTACTCGCACGACCCCAGCAGCGCATGTAATGCCCTGCCATTGGCACACGTCCAATTTTCCGAATGTCACGACCGCAGGATTCTCGAGAGCGGCGATCATCGTCTGCATGAGCGGAGTGTCATCTCCCGCCGCGACCGCAAAAAAGAGCGCAAAACTCAAAAGCGCCAGGCAGGGAGGTCGGGAGGTGGAGTTTGAGACGGCAGCGCCTCGGACACCTGAAGCGCGCAGCCCATGCGCATGCACACCCTGTGATGACCATCCACCCTTGTCTGTTGTCGTTTCAGAGCAAAAGAGATCCAACATCACCGGTTGGAAAAGGACTTTTGGGACACTGAAGTCGGCGAGTTGCGAGAAAAAGGTAGAGGGGATTCTTACCATGCCGCGGGAGTTGCCGCCGAAGCCAAGCGCTGAACTTATGTAGCTGCACGCCCGCCTGGAGCTCTCTCTGGTGTTGCGGGCTTGGGCGTGAAGTGTACCCATACCAGAGAGCCTATGGCATAGAGTAGTGAACATACCTGTGCAGCATGTCGCAGGAAGGTGCTTAGTGCAATTAGTCGAAGGTATGCGACATTGTACGTAACAATCGTATCGACGCTACACGTGGGGACGAATCGCACCCCTCACTCTCGAACGGTTCCAGCCCTCACACCGCACGTATCACTTTCGTGGGCCATGATGACGCTGGACTCAGAGCGCGGTAGGGCGTCACCAAAGCAGCACTCTCACCAGGGTCGTCACGTTCACGTTAGATAGGCGTAATGCTCCGCATCACTCACCGAGGCCGCAGCCTCGCCGTCGCTGGCGGAGTCCGCGCGGTCGCCAATTGCGTACGGGGTGGGGGAGCGGCTGCCCGCGATGGGGAACGACGGAGTGATCTGTGGGTCGAGGTACCCCGCGTGGGCGGGCGGCGGTGGGCGACGAAGCCACAAGGCGAGGAGGACGAGGGCCGTGGGGATGACCTCCAGCACCGTGTAGAACTCGCCGGGCAGCCCGTCGCACCCAGAGGAGGCGGAGGAGGAGGCGGAGGGGAGCGGGGAGAGGCTCTGCGCAAGGATGTAGCCGGCGCGCGCCAGCAGACACAAGGAGTTGACGGCGGATATGGCAAGGATGCGCCACTTGAGCACTCGAGTGCGCGTGGACTGCAGGGGCGAGCGGTGGAGGAAGAGGGCGAGGCGCACAATGCCAACGTGGAAGTACGCCACACCCAGCCCCACGTCCAGTAGGCCGTAGCACGCCAGCAGCAGCCGCGCAGGCAGGGGCATGGTGTACACCTTGGGAGTGCGCACGCCGGCGCAGCACAGCAGGAGAAGCGGGCCCGCCGCGTAGTCGAGGGCGGTGGAGGTCACGGAGATGACAACAAAGAGGCCGCCGAGGAGGGCGATGAGGGCGGCGAAGGCAGAGCGGGGTTCCACCAGGGATGTGAGGCGGACGGCGGCAGCGAAGCGAGCGGCGTGGTACTCGCCCCACCAGAAGAAGAGGAGTAGGCAGTGAACGACCATGAGGACGAAAGAGACCGGGCCGAAGAGCGTGATGTGTAGGTAGGGGTCACACATCATCGACAGGTGGGACTGCGCGGTGCAACGCTGCCACATCGGGGATGACGCGGAGAGAAGGAACGAGAGGGCGCGCAGTGCGGCAAAGAGGAGGATGAGGGAGTAGAAGACGCGCGATACTGCCGCTGCTTCTCGAGAGCGAGGGAGGCGTTGGCGAGCGAGAAAATACAGTGAGGCAAGAGCGACACCAGCAAACGCAAGAAGAGGAAGAGTTACGAACGTTAAGCGACCGCAAGCATCGATCGATTGCGCAACGAGGGCGCTCAGATGCCGCGAAATTTTTAGCGCCGAATTTCCGCATCTTGAGCTTTTGAGAAGTTCGGTCGCTTCCTACTACCGGTAAAGGCTGCAGTCATGCGAGTCGTCGAGCTTCTCCCCCTGTTCATATTTGCGGCGACCTTCACCGCCATTGTCGCCTCATATGTAGCAACCTACTCCAGCGGTGTTCTGCGACCGTTTACTGACACTGTTTTGACGCCACCAATTAGCCTACTGATGTGCGCGGGCGGCGGTCGCCTGATTGGCCAGATTGCCTTCCCAGCGGTTCTTGTCTCCGCCCTACTGTGCACTCCCGCGCTTCACCGCGCCGTCACCACCGCCCTCGGCCCCACTCACCTCCCCGCCTTGCGTGGGCGTGTGCGTGCCTTCTTCGCGGCGTGCCTGTTGGCGTTTGTTGCCCTTGCCTTTGTCGGCCTGGTGCCCCTGCAGCCCGACATCTTGCGCGCCGCCGTGCCCACCCCCGCCACCGTCTTCCACCAGGTGTGTGCTCTAGTGTTTTTCCTGACGTCCATGATGTCCCTCGGCCTGTGGCTGTCTCTCGCCTTCGCCGTGCCCCCCACGTGCCCTCTGGCCTTCTCCGCGTCGCGCCCTCGCTCTCTCTTCAAGCTCCTGTGTCTCCTCCTCGCCCTCTTCCCCCTCCCCTCCGCCGTCGCCCTCCACCCCGCGTCCCCACTCCGCTCCTCCCTGGGTCTCTCCGACATGGACGCTGGGGGTCTCCATCAGTATGCCCTCGTCCTCGCCCTCGCCGCGGCCTTCGCCTCCTTCAGCGCCGACCTGCGCGCCTTGCGCCCGCGCCGCGCGGCCCCGTCTGCCGCCTCCCTCAGGTGAGACGCGTCACTGTGCAACTGAATGTCCCAAATACCTACTGTTCCATCAACACCACCCGGACCACCCCCGTTATTCAGAGTGCAAGGGCCGCTTTTGGGACGTCCCACATGAGATTTTCCTTGCGCGATTCCCTCTTACGGTAGTGGTGCATGAGTGAACTTGTGCGTGTGTTTCCTGGATGTGCAATGCCAAAGTTTCACGCCATTCGTGGTGCGGCGCCTTGCTCCATCATGAAGAAGCCGATTCCAGTCACTGGGTTTCGCGATTGCTCTCCATCGGAAGCCAGCAGCGTACACGGAGCTAAGCCATGTCACATGTGCTTTCCAGAGGGTTCGACCATCTTCGGCAGAGGCTCCGCCTCGGTCCCCGCGAGCGCCAATGCTGGGCGACCTGTGCCTGTCCTCTCTTCAATCACGCATGCTGTCACTGGTGCGGAGGACGCCCCTCCCGCCCTGCCCTCGGCGCGCACGCGCCCTCGACCGGTGAGCCCTGCGCAGTCGATCCCTCCACTGCCTGACAGCGCAAGAGCGCCGGCGGCATCCGCGTCGGGCAGCTCCCCGGAGGAGCTCCCCACGGACTCCAAGCCGCCATGGTCTACTACCAGCGCGCCACCTGTGGATGCCGGCGCTGCCGCAGCCGCGGTGGCACACCCCAAGCTTGTGGCGGTGCGGTTTGAGTCCTTCGACGATGTGTGCTCCGCCTTCAAAAATACCAAGGCACAACCGCCCATCACAAAACTGCAGGACTCGTCGTACGTTGTGGTGCTTCCTTGGGCGGAAGTGGAGGCTGTGGTCGCCAGCGCGCAGCTGCGCAAGGTGGCCGTGCGGGTGCTCAAGGACATCCCCAAGGCGGTGCCCGGCTACGACCACCTGCGGCAGAGCAGCGACGCGGCGAGCGCCCCTCTCACACTTGAGCGCTTTGCGCCAACGAGCTCCCTGGTGGCGGCGATTGAGTATGCGTTCGCATTGGTGTTGCATCGCATGCCCGAGTCCGATGTGGTGGAGTGTGCGCTGGCGCTGCCCACTAGCGAAGTGCCGCCCGAGGGGCGCGCGTGGCGTGCCTTGGTTGTCACACTGGTGGCCCACGGCTGCTTTGTGAGCTGGATCCGCCACCCTGAGTGTGCCCGCATCCTCGCACGTGAGCTGGTGGCTCTGCCGTGGCGCGAGCTGGTGCGCAGTGCCGCAGCTCACCCCGCACCCCCCTTGCAGATCAGCGCAGCCGTGCTGGGGCTGGCACGCGCGCTTCCCAGCCACCGTTGGCTGCTGGTGTGGCCACTCTACATCCTCTTCGACCCGCGGCGGGAGCTGTGCTCGAATGCGCAGTGGACGGAGCTAACCTACCAGTCCTTCGCTGCTGGCGTTGTGCGTGAGGTGCTGGAGACGCTGCGTGGTGGCAACGTGCTCAGTGCGGACTTCTTGCGTGTCCCACCGGGGGCCGCTCTGGCGTCCCCGCTGCTTGTGTTGGTGCTGCGGGAGATGGACGCCCGGGAGGTGGTGTCGCGCGCACTCATCGCCGAGCTCCTCCCCGGCGCCATCTTGCAGACCCTGCTGGCTGCCGCGCCCGCTTCAGCCATCTCCTGCCGCCATGTGGCTGTGCTGCACAGCGTCGTGGAGGGCTGCTGTGGGACTCTCAACTTCAACGCGTTGCGCGCCCCCGATTGCTGGGTGGATGCTGCCGACATGCTGGTGGCAATGCTGTGGCGCGATCGCCGAATTGACGCAGCGACCACGGTGCGATGTGTGCGCGAGCTGCGCCGCCTCACCGTGCCGCGGTCGGAGCGCGACGTGGCGTGCTGCGTCACCGCCTTCTCGGCGCTAGCCAGGGCTGCTCCAGTGAGCGGCGCCGCGGTGACGGACGCCGATCCCGTCGCCGTGGTGCGCGGGCTGGACATCGATGGGGCGCTGGTGGTGGAGGTGCTGGACAAGTGGCCGCCGGACGTGCCCAAAGTGATGCACGAGGGCGTTGTGGGCGCGCTGGTCATGCGTTTGGCTGACGCGGCGGTGGGCGCGAGCGCTGCGCGCCCATCTGGCATGCTGTCCATGGTGGGGGACACCCTCTCACGTGTGCTGTTCGGCCGAAACACTCGCGTGGTGGCCTTTTTGAACCAAGCTCTGGCCAAGGAGCGGATCCCCACTTCGCTGATGGACGTGCCGAGCAGCGGTCTCGCTGTGTGGACGGTGGCGGCGCGTGCCGATGTGCAGACGGTTGGGGGGCTGGACGAGCACCCGCGGGCTGTGCTGGACGGACTCCAGCAGCTGCTGCGGGTGACGACGGAGAAGCTGGAGAGTGGCAGCATGGTGCTGTCGGAGGCCTTGGACTTCTTTGGCCCACGCTGCGGTGTGGCCATGCTACTGGCGAGCACCAGCCCACGTACGGCGCAGTGCATGGACCCGGCGCGCCGCGCAGTGGAGCGAGGGTGCGCTGCGCGCGATGAGCTCATGAAGGCCGCAGCTGTGGCCGAGGAGCTGCTGTGCGGCCGCTGCACCTCCGGCAGCGCCTCCGCGGCCACTTGCCTTGTCGGTGACTTGCCAGCAGCCCACGACTTGGCGGCGCGGGCGGTGCTGGACGTGCGTGTCGCTGACGTGGTGGAGTGGGTGGACGCCGCGATGAGTCCGGTGTGGCGCTCTGTGCTTGTGGCTGGCGGAGCTTTCTTTCGCACGGCTGGCGCCGTGCAGCGCCTCACTTCCCACGCTCCGCTGCTGCAGGCGCTGGCACAGCGCGTGCTGCCCACAGTCACCGCCGTGCTGGCGCTGTACCGCGCGGCCGTGACGGGCCAGTGCACCCTGCGTGACTTCTGCACGGCTGTGCTGCAGCGTCCCACGCTGCCCACCTCTCGTACGTTCGACGCCCCAGATGTTGAAGACGTGCACGCACTGCTGCAGCGGATGCGGGACTTCCTTTCACTCAGCCCCGTGCGCGATCTGCTGGCCCAGACGGGTCCGGCTGTAGAGCTTGCGCTGCCGCCGCTTTCGACGCTCTGCGCCGAGCGGGCGCTCGCTGCTCTCATCATGGTGAGGCGGAGGGAGCGTGCGTCCGCATGTGCCGCAGCGCTGCTCGGCGCCCTGCCGGCGCTGGGCGCACCGGCGGAGCTTGGCGCTGCGCCTGCACTCTATGCACTCGCAGCCCCCGCGGCGCTGTGGGACCAGACCATCGGGCAGGTGGAGGCGGCAGCTGAGGCTCAAGGGGAGGTGGCGCTGCGGCTAGGTGACGCCTCGCCGGAGGAGGTGGCGCTGCTGCGCATGATGAGTGACCCAGCGTGTGCTGCGCTGGTGCAGTGGCTGCGCGCCAATCGCCAGTCGGCCGACGCTCTGCTGCGCGACTTGCGGGACGAGGCGGTGGGGGAGATGCGGGACGTGGCGGCTGACCTGGTGCTGGTGCGGCAGGCCTTGGACCCCTACCTGTCGCGCGACCCACCCGCCACCGAGCAGGCGGCTGTGGCGCTGCTGGCGGCCAGGCCTTGCGACGCCAGAGCTGACCAAGCGCTGCGGCGCGTGGCCACCAACCTGGAGCGGCTGAAGCAGGTGCGCAACGAGGCCATGCGCGACAGCGCCCAGCGCGCCCTCGACGAGGTGGAGGAGGTGATGCTGGGGTCGTTCGTTGTGACGATGCCGGTGGCCAGCGCGGCCACGCACCGGTGGGAGAATGCAGCGAGGGGTGCGCGGCGTGACGCTAGCAACCTGACGCTCTTGCAGTCGCGCGTGGCGGTGCTGCGGACGTCAGAGCGGCATGACACCCTCATCCGAGCATTCTTGGCGATATTGGACACGGTGGAGCGCTACTGCACCGCGCTCACCCAACGCGGCACGTCGGGAGCCCTGCGGCACGTGCTGCACTCTGCGCAGCCCGTGGACAAGCGCATCAAGGCCACCACTCCGGTGCACGCCATCGACCTCCTGATCGCGCGGCTGCGCGAGGAGTCGGCACTGTGGGAGGCCCAGCTGGCGCGCGAGCGGCAGCAGCGCCCCGCCCTGCGGGCTCTCGGAATGAGGGAGGTGGGGGCCATGCTGCGGGCGGCGGTGGACGTCGACAACACGGAGGCTCTGCTGGAGGCGTGGCGCCAGTGCGGCTACTGCTTTCCCCGCATGTCGCTGAGCGAGTTCGCGGAGTGTCTGCAGTGCCCGACTCCACGCGTGGCAATGCGCGCCGCTGCGGCTGCTGGCGGCTGGCGGTGCACGTGCGCGGCTGCAGATGCCACCGTTATTGTCGCCCCGGTGTGTGCGGCGTGTGGCGCATGGTACTGCACCACCTGTGCCCACGTGGTGGCGTCGGGCACTGCGCTGTGCGTACGGTGCAACCGGGCGTGGCGCTGTCTCGCGTGCACGGCTGTCAATATCAGCTCCGCGCGGTGCGCGGGGTGCGAGGTGTGGCGCTGCGCTTGCGGCAGCCTGTGCGCGGCGAGTGACGCCACATGCGTCATGTGCAGCCGCCAACCACCCGACGATGCTGCGGCGGTGGTGCCTGTGCAGGCCCCGCGGGGCATTGCGTGCGCAGTGTGCACGGCGGATGGGGCCATGGTGGCGGGACGGTGCACCGTGTGCACGGCGTGGGCGTGCGAGACCTGCACCAGCCACAACGCTGGCGACTTCGGGAACTGTGGGGTGTGTGATGCGGCGCAAACGCCGGCGTCCCGAGCGAGGTCTGTGAGTCGGAAGCGATGCGCCGCAGATATGGCGTGGCTGGTGAATGCGCTGCACGAGTGCGACACCGCGGTGCTGCTCGGGGCTGTGGACACCATGTGGGAGCAGCTGGCCCGCCGCGCCCGCGAGACGGATGTCGCGGTGGCGCGGGAGCGGGGGGCGGCGCCCGCGCCGGAGGTGCCCGCGGGGTGGGTGCGCCGCGTGCGGGTGGTGGAGGCGGCAGCGGAGGCGGTGATGGCGGTGACGCTGGCGGAGGTGGCGGGGGCAGCGGGGCCGCAGGGGGTGCTGCCGCTGTTGGATGCGCGGTGGTTCATGTGCTGCGCCGAGGACACTCCCATGCAGGAGGTCACGCGGGTGCTGCTGCGGATTGAACATCGGGATGCCCCGCTGGTGGTGCTCATGGACGCCCACCTGCTGGCCCGCCCCCACCAGCTCCTCATTGTAGAGCGGCTAGCCCACATCGCGGCGCGCGGGGAGTGCGCCCACACCCTCATCGTGCACGCCAACCACCGCGCACCCGTGGTGTCCCGCCTGCCCCGCGACATTGCCGACGTCGTGGACGCGGCCGCCCTGCCGAGCGATGAGGACATGCGGAGGCTGATGCGCACGCCCCTGCGCGTGCACGTGGTGACGGGGGACGGCAAGACGGCGGCCATTCGGCGAGTGGCGGGGGTGCGGGGTGGGGAGCGGGGGGGAGGGGGGGACAACCTGCCCTACCACCTGGCGGATGAGCTGAGTGCGGATGCGCTTGTGCAGGCCCTGGCCCTCCACGGCCCCAGGACTACCAGCGCACATGGCGTGATCGAGGTGCGGGCGGTGCGGCTGGCGCGGTGGGTGCACCCGCCGGCGCGGGTGCAGCGGGCCCTCCTGCAGGCCCTGCTGCTGGGGTACGTCGATGCACCGCCGCTGCGGCCTGTGGTGCGTGCGGCCACCACTGCGCCGCTGCATGTGGCGATTGAGGCGGACGAGGCACTGGTCGCGTGCACACCGCTGCTGCGCTGGCTGGACGTCACGCGCCTGCCGGCCCCGCGGGAGGTGCTGGCGCGGCTGGCGCCGGGCGCGGCGCAGGTCGCACGTGCGGCGCCGCCCACGGAGTTTGAGCGGCTGGCGGACGCGGGGGTGGAGGGAGGGCTGGACCGCGCGTGGCGAGGGGAGCGCGCAGCGGCGCACTTTGTGGCGCGGGTGGCCGTGTGGTGCGCACGTGTGGGGGCGGCCGACAAGTCGGAGGCGCCGCTGGCGATGGCGCGGACGGTGGACGTGACGCCCGAGGAGGAGGTGCGGGTGCTCATCGCAGCCACGGGGCTGCCCGAGCCCTCGTGGCGCACCCTCGCCAACCTGGTGGCCTTCCTCGATGGTGAGCTGCGGCGGCTGGAGGACCCCAATGCCTCCCTGCCCATGTACGTGCAGCAGCACCCAGGCCTCGGCCGGCTGCTCGTGTACATGACGCTGCGGCTGGCCAAGGACTTCGCCACCCCCGCCCTGGCGGCGGCCAACGCGCGGGACCTCTACGGGAGCAACCTGCTGCAGGCGTATGCCCTCACCCCCAACTCCCGGTGGGCGGAGCGGCCGGCCCCCTACGTGGTGCAGGGCACGGGGGGACATGGGGTGCAGTTCCTGGGCGACCCCATGGTGGACGAGGTGATGCGCCTGTGCGACCGCGATGGCCGGCCGGTGGACGAGGCGGCGTGCATGACACAGGCCTTCTACGTGGAGGAGCTGCTGCCCTACCGCCTGCTGCGCCCAACGGCGGCGGCCAGCGCGGCGGTGGGGGAGGCGGCGGGTGAGGTGACGCCGGCAAGTGTGCCGCGCAGCATGGCGGAGCAGCAGCAGGAGTTTGTGAGTCAGCTGGCGCGGCTGCTGCCGGCCGGGGGGGTGGTGGACGAGGACCTGGTGTGGGGGCGGCACGCGGAGTACATGGACGAGACGCCCGGGGGCTTTGTGATCACCGGGGACACCATCAAGAAGCTGGCGGGGCTGGCGGTGCGGTGGCGCAACGGACTGCCCTCCGTCATCATGGGGGAGGCGGGGTGCGGGAAGACGGCACCCGTGCAGTTCCTGGCCCGACTCATGGGGGCGCAGGTGGTGATCGAGAAGCTGGCGGGGGGGACAACGCTGGGGGCCATACACGAGCTGGTGAAGAGAGCGGAGGGGCACGCGCAGCGCGACGGGGAATGCGGGGCGGTGCTCTTCCTGGACGAGTGCAACGCCTGCGAGCACGTGGGGGCCATCGAGGTCCTCCTCCTCGAAAAGCTCGTCTTCAATCCTGAGGTGCGCGAGTGGCGCCCTGTCGTTGGCAACGTCCATGTGGTGGCTGCCTGCAACCCCTACCGTCGCCTGCCCGCCCGCCTCCTCGAACGCCTGCAGCGCGCGGGCATGGGGTACCTGTGGGACGACGCACATGCGGAGCAGTTTGGGGCGGTGCCCATGCGGCATCTCACCTATCGTGTGCGCCCGCTGGGGGAGGCGATTGTGCCCCTCATTGCGGACTATGGGCGCCTGGACCCTGCGGAGGAGGAGCAGTACATCCGATGCATCCTCGCCGACCCCGACACGCCTGCCGCTGCGCCGCAGCCTGCTGCACCGCAGCCGCAGGCCTCTCCGCCGCAGGCTGCCCGCGATGTGCCCATGCGGCCCCCGCCGGCACAAGGCATGTGGCAGCCACCCGCTGGTCCTGGGCGCATCCACGCAAGAGGACGTGGTGGGCCACCATCCGGCGGCCGGCGGGCGTTTGTGCCGCATTTTTTCAGCGGTGCGGCCGGCGATGACTCCGCCGGGCCGCAGCCTCATGGCCTCCCCGGCATGTTTGCTGCGTTTGCCGCCCCGGCTGTACCAGTGGGAGCTGTGGTTGGCGTGCAGCGCGCTGCTGCTGGCGCTGCGCCGGCTGCCAGTAGCACACCGTTTGCTCGACATCGGGCACTCTTCGAGGCCGGGGGCTTTCCCCCGCCGGACATGGGGCCGGGCTTTGCCGCGGCTCCGGGCGTTCCCGTGACGATGCTGTGCCGCTGCCGCGGGCGGGGGTGCCCACGCTGCCTCGTCGCGCAGCCGCCGCCCGCACCCGGTGCCGCGGCGGCTCCGCGCGCTGCTGCCAGGCGGCCGCCGCTGTCGGCAGCTGCACGCGCCGTGCTGGACCCCGCGGCGTGGAAGCTGCTGGCGGACGCGGTGGTGATGGTGCACCGGGCGCTGGCGGCGCAGCCGGAGCTCGCGGCCCCCGTGTCGCTGAGGGATGTGCAGCGGGCTCGGCTGCTGCACGTCTTCTTCTCCACCCACCTTCCCCTCCAGCACGTTGCCTACGGCGCAGCGGCGCCCGAGCCCTTTGTTCGCCCCGGGGAGCTCACGGAGGCGCAGCTGTCGGCTCTGCTGGCGGTGGTGGTGGGGTATGGCGGGCGCGCCGCCGACTTGGAGGGCTTCATGGACGACGTGGCCCAGTGCTTCGGCGTGGAGAGTGGGGGGCGTGCGCGGGCCATTGTGCGCGCGGTGCAGGAGGCGGTGACGCGGCAGTGCGCGCCGGGGGAGCGGGTGCTGGCATACAACACGGCGCTGGTGGAGAACTTCTTCACTATGGTGGTGTGCGCCGCCCTCAAGATCCCCCTCTTCATCGTGGCCCGCCCGGGCACCGCCAAGTCGCTGGCCAAGACGCTGCTGGAGGCCTCCATGCGGGGGCCCCTCTCCCAGAACGAGTTCTTCCGCCGCCTCCCCGAGCTGGTGGTGCGCTCCTACCAGTGCATGCCCCTCTCCCAGCCCGAGACCATCCTCGACGTGTTTGCGTCTGCGCGGCACATCCAGAAGCAGCTCACCGCACACACTCCCGCCCGGCGGTCCCCCACCCCCCAGCGGCGGCGCGGCACTCTGGTGCTGCCGACGGCCGTGGGGATGGTGGGGCTGGACGAGATCGGGCAGGCGCAGGCCGCCCCGCGGATGCCCCTGCGGGTGCTGCACGGGCTGCTGGAGGACGAGCGGCCGGACGAGCGGGTGGCCGTGCTGGCGCTGTCCAACTGGGCCATCGACTCCTCCATCCTGTCGCGCGGCCTATACCTCACGCGGGCGGGGCTGGGGCACGGGAACGACGAGGAGGACCTCCTCCTCACGGCGCGCGGGCTGTGCGGCGGGCAGGATGGCGTCCCCCCGCACGCCGCGGTGGCGCGGATGCTGCCGCCGATTGTGCGCGTGTACCTGCGTCTGACCCGCGACATGGAGGCCTCGGATGGGGACTTCGTGCAGCGCGAGCTGCACCGCCTGCGGGGCCTGGCCCCGCGCGATGAGGCGCCGACGCCGGCGCGGATGGCCGCGGTGCTGGAGGACGGCGGGGTGGATGGAGGCGGCATCGACGTGGACGCGGAGGTGGCGGCCGCGGAGGCGGCGCGAGCGGCGGTGGCGGTGGCGGACATTGGCGCAGCCGACGAGGACGACTCCGCGGAGGGGCTGGGGCTGCCTCCGGGGCGGGAGCTGTATGGGCTGCGGAACATGTACTCCTTGTGCTCGCAGCTGCGGGCATGGGCGGTGGCCAACCCCGCGGCGGCGGAGGTGCCGTGGGAAGCCTTCGAGCGCATGGTGCGCCGCGACTTCGGGGGCGTGCGCTTCCTCCCGCGTGTGCTGCGCGCCTTCAGCCACGCCCTGGGGTACCCCCCCGTGCCCTCACACCTCGCTGTCGCCGCGGGCATGTCGGGCAGGGACATGATTCTGGAGTGCCTCAATGACGCCTCGTCGCGCTTCCCTCTCGTCATCGTCCACGACCTTGCCGCCCTCTCGCTCGTGGTGGCGCGTCTGTTGGAGCCCGCCGTCCGCCGCCTGCGTGCTACGCTGCCGGCGGCTGACACCACCACCCTGCCGCCCCTGCAGGTGGTGTTTGGCCCCGCGTTTGCGGACGACTGCTCCCACACGCACATCTGCCGGAGCATCCGGCAGGTGAAGGCGGCGATGGAGGCGGGGTCGTGGGTGGTGCTAC
>JADMIO011638386.1_pt1 | contig 25755 bp, 28 predicted proteins | sample 8958161 | NCBI WGS metagenome assembly JADMIO01 (sample SAMN16585339, study PRJNA669376) | soil metagenome | isolation source: Crop rotation soil | place: USA: Cullars Rotation, Alabama | collected 2011 | reverse complement strand
GCGACTTCAAGTCACGTGAATTCCAAGCTTCGGATCCCACTGTGCTGGAAAGAAATCACGATCTATGCGTATGTGACATCCGCCTGCACAGGCGGGACAATCTGGTCTTTAGAGCGCATCAGCTTCATCGTAGTTGTCTCTTCGATGGGCCGCAGCGGCTGCGGCAGTATCCATGTATTCATGAAATCTTATGACTTTGCCATTACACAGTGTGAACACATGGGCAAAGTCACCTCCGAACTCTCTACCAGTAGATTTAACATACCAAGCGTAATGACCAAGAGCGACGACTTTGTCTCCGTCAGCAATAAACTCTCTTGGTTCAAAATGCTGGACCTCTTGAGTATCTACGAGAGACGTGAAGAATTGCCCCATCTGTTCATGACCTCGACGTTTCCCCGAAAATGGCACATTCTCTATTTCGGGTAATTGCCATTCGATGTCATCAGAAAGCAGATTGAGCAAGGCCTTAATTTCTCCAGCCCTGAAATTCTCGTAGACATTCTGCACGATGTTCGTGTTTCCGTTCTCGCTCATAAGTGCTCCTTTATCCTGGGCGTAACCAAACCTGCTCTGACCTCGTGCAACTTCACGCACACTATAGGTGAAAGGTATTTCCGCTTGTCACAATCTTTTCGTGTTCGTCGGGACGACGAATTAGCGAGGCAAGCTGTGTACGTCTCATGGTGCTACCACGGTTCAAACTTGCAAACGGATCATCTACCATGCAGAAGTCCACCTCATCTTCGCCGGGCAAGGGTGCGATTTCTTTCAGAAAGCCTGCATTGAGCAACACCGGCTTGAAGACCAGCAACCCAAAGTTACGCAAGCGGGCAATCATGGCGTTATGACTGCTGTGGAAGAGCGGCACGCGAAGACGTCCATGATGGTCAAGCGCAAACCAGTCGCCGTTCGCTCGTTGCATTGCAAAGATATCGCTCATAAAGATCTTTCCTCGATTCTAACGGAACACTAGAGAACGTTACGCTAAGCGACACCTACCGTCTGTGCGCCAGACCGCATTATGTCGCGGTCTTCTTGAGTTATTCCAGTGATGATCCGCGTTTCATAAGTTAAACGTGACATTTCTGTAGCCGTCGGTTGGCTGAGAAGCCTTTGCGCGTCTTCCAACAGGCTATCGGCCGGTCCTGTTATATCGTTGTTCAATGCGATCATGTTAATGGGCCTGTGAAAGTCTTTACCTTGGCCCACTCGATCGAATCGTGAGTTCCGTACCCGTCAAAAGCCCGAGGCTGTCTTTGCCCTGAATAAAAACCGAGGCGGCGCCACCTGAGGCGCCAACGATTCCGCCAATCGCTGCCCCTTTTCCTCCGCCGGCAATGGCACCGATGATAGCTCCGACAGTCGTAGCAACGCCTGCGCGTTGGATCGTTTGCGGGGTCTGGTTAGCGCCTTGCGCGCTTCCTTCGTTGTCAACCTTGACAGCGTCGCCATTCAGCATTCGAACGCTCTCAAGAATTCCGGCGAACCTGTACGTTTGACCGTTCCGCAGCCGGATCGTGTCGAAGGTGAGCGACATCTCGGACCGGCCACTCAGGCGTCCACCCTCGTCAACGTTCCGAACCGTGCCTTCGATGACTGCATCTTCGTATTGGCTGGGCCGGTGTACGGTCATGGCGAACCGCTCGCTCTGCTTAGTATGCTTCGTAGTCAAGTCGTTGTTCAGAATCGCTACAATGGTTTCACCATCACGGACGATGAATTCAGCGCTGGACGCGCTAGTGTTGCCCACGACCGGCCGCGAATTGTTGTTGACATTCCAGCGTGCTACATCGGCGATTCTGTTATAAACACTATCGACGACAACTGGTTGAGTTAACTTATCGGAATAGATCTGCCGCCGCACTCTTAGACTGTTGTCGTTTTCAGTTGCATCGAAAGTGACATTAAAATCATCCTCTTTGTAGCCGTTCGTACTGACTACCAACTGTTCCCCGCGCAACGTCGCGGTTACGCGAGTCGATCTACGGTTGGGAAGTTGCTCCTCACGCTCACGACCATCTGCTTGAAATGTTGATTGTGGCGCTAGCGAAGAAGCAATAGTCATGGTCGTACCACGGCGCTCGATCATCAGCATCTCAGGAGATTCAAGTCGCTCCAGAATTTGGTCGGTGACTTCCTGACGCTCGTAGGGGCGCACATTATGAGTCGCGCGCCGCGCTTTGTCGCGTGGGTTGTCACTGCGGGATGAATCCAATCTAAAAGTTCCGGTCAGGCGATTAGTGCCTTTGTATCCAGTTCGTGAAGATGAATTGTTTATCCAACTCGGCGCCACGTTACAGGCGTTGGCCAGGACGCTTAGATTCGACCGCAATGCTGACCAATCGTTCCTGGCACCGTCTGCAAGTGGGTTCTCACGCATAAAATTGTCAAGGGGCTGGGCCTGATCGAGCAGGCGTCGGACGTCGTCCGCCACCAATTGTCTGGCATCAAAGCGATTGCGCACTTGATCCGTCGCTTTTTTGAAGGCGCGAACAGCATCATTCATGTTGCCTTCGCTTCTGGTCCGATCGTAAGGTCTCCAGAAAAAAGCGTCGGTAAGACTTTCACGAAACGTGTCGCCGCCATTCTCGATCCGCTGAATTAGCTGATTGAGTTCACTCTCGGACAGTCGGAACGATCCATTTGCGTCAACCTTCATTGGAGTTAGTTGGCCCCACTGCCAACTGACGCCATAGGCATTCGCTAACATGTTCAGATCCGTTCGAACTGATATCCAGTCATTCTTGACCCGAGGGTTTAGAGTATTTTGATTTATGAAGCTATTGATGGGGGATGCCTTTTGTAGGATGCTCTCAACGTCCGACGCTACTGCAAGCCGGCGAGTGAACTGATCCCTGAACTGCTTAATAGCGAGGTCGAGGCCAGATTGGAAGGTGCTGATGTCATTTTGAGGCTGCGTTTGGTCGACGCTCCTCTGGACCAGTGCGACATTAAGACTGTTGCGGAACCTGGTCGAGCTTCGTTCAAGTCGTTGAAGCATGTTGTCGACCTGACGGGTGCTATTACGGTTAGGCTGAGCCTGTATGCCAAGGCCGATGATTGAAAACAGTAACACGGTAAAAACAGAAGTGGTGCTTTTTATAATCGTCATTTTCTTCTTTCGCTTCTACAGCTTCTTTCACGGTTCTGAGCACACGTCGCAATTCAGGAATTGCATCCGAGAATCGTAAGCTGAAATAAATGGAGTGTTGTGGACGCGGAGATCACAACTCTTCTTCAGCTCTATTGAAATTACAAGCGACTCAAGAAGAGGGTTGCCGGCCCGATCCCCAGATGTCTAAAAGTATTTTCTAAGGAACCCGCGAACTTATAACACCTTGAAAGAGGGAAGATCGGTGCGCTAACACATATACCAAAAAACGATGAAGTTCTGCAGTTGCAGTCAGACCTCCTAGCTACGGGCATACTTGTTCCGCCCTTCGATTCTTCTCTCATGCCGAGAGGTAAAGGAAACCATTTCGCAAGCTAGTAGTACTCCTGTTTGCTTCTGTTTATCTACACCGTGGAAATCATTTACATGCCCGTGCCCCCGGACGCCAAGTCGGGTTTGTTATCTTCCCGAAACTCAGAAATCAGGGCCTCCGTTGTCAGCATCAACCCCGCGATCGACGCGGCGTTTTGCAGGGCGCTGCGCGTTACCTTGGCGGGATCAATGACACCCGCAGCTACGAGGTCTTCAAACTTCTCCGTTATCACGTTGTAGCCGATGTTTGGGTTCTTTTCGGAGCGAACTCTCTCGACGATCACCGCGCCTTCTTTGCCCGCATTAGCGACGATTTGTCGGAGCGGCTCTTCCAGCGCCCGCTTGACGATGTTCACACCAATCTGTTCGTCCGGGTCGTTCGCAGGTTCGTCGTCAGTAAAGGCTTTGAATCGATCCAGCACCTTCGCAGCTCGGATCAGAACCGCACCTCCTCCTGGCACGATACCTTCCTCAACCGCCGCCCGAGTCGCATGCATTGCGTCTTCAACGCGCGCCTTCTTCTCTTTTAATTCCGTCTCCGTAGCTGCTCCGACGCGAATTATTGCAACGCCGCCCACAAGTTTCGCCAGCCGCTCCTGCAACTTCTCGCGGTCATAGTCGGAGGTAGAGTCCTCGATTTGAGCTTTGAGTATCTTCATGCGAGCTTGCAAGTCTTTGGGGTCTCCGCCGCCGTCAATGATCGTTGTAGTGTCCTTGTCAATCGTCACTTTCCTGGCGTTGCCCAGCTCCTCAAGCATGACATTTTCGAGCTTGATACCGAGATCTTCGCTAATAACCTTTGCGCCCGTAAGGATGGCGATGTCTTCGAGCATGGCCTTGCGACGATCACCAAAGCCCGGCGCTTTCACCGCCGCCACCGCAAGCGTGCCACGCAATCTATTTACTACGAGGGTGGCTAATGCTTCACCGTCTATATCTTCCGCGATAATCAAGATCGGTCTTCCCAACTTTGCAACTTCCTCAAGAATGGGAAGCATATCTCTCATCGAGGAAATCTTTTTCTCGCTTAGGAGAACGACAGGGTTTTCGAGCACGACTTCCATCGTTTCCGCATCGGTGACGAAGTACGGCGAGAGGTAGCCGCGATCAAACTGCATCCCTTCTACCACCTCCAAAGCAGTCTCGATCGTCTTTGATTCTTCGACGGTGATGACGCCATCTTTGCCCACCTTCTGCATCGCCTCAGCGATCAACTTGCCGATCGTGTCGTCTCCGTTCGCCGAGATCGTGCCAACCTGGGCGATCATGTCTTCAGTGACCGGCTTCGCCATTCTCTTGATCTCTCGAGTCGCACGCTCGACGGCTTTATCAATACCGCGCTTCAGAGCCATCGGGTTGGCACCCGCTGCCACAGTCTTCACGCCTTCGCGGAAAATGGCCTGCGCCAGTACGGTTGCAGTGGTCGTGCCGTCGCCGGCGACATCGCTGGTGTTCGAGGCTACTTCCCGCACCATCTGCGCGCCCATATTCTCCATCGCATCCTGGAGATCGATCTCCTTCGCTACAGTCACGCCGTCTTTTGTGATCGTCGGGCTGCCATATTTCTTGTCCAGTACGACGTTGCGCCCTTTTGGACCGAGCGTGATCTTTACTGTGTCGGCGAGTTTATTCACGCCGCGCAAAATTGCTGCGCGGGATTGTTCGCCAAGAGTTATTTGCTTTGCCATTATCTTTGTTTCTACTCCTGAACCTGGCTTACGCCGGGTTTCGGTGCTTAAAGAGATTAAGTGCAAGAACTATCGCCGCTGCTACCAGCAAGAGATGAATCAGGCTGGTGGTGACAAAGCCACCATAAAATCCGACTAACCAGAGCAGTAACAACACTACAAGAATTGCCCACAACATAATCGTTCTCACCTCATTTCGAAATTATCCTACCGAGTATCAGGATGGACTAAGGAAACACAGCCGTCCGTGCGTTAGACCACATACAGTCCCTTTCATTCTGTATTGGTTGTGATGGCTACAAACGACTTCTGTTCATAAGCGATCTAGCGCACAGACGTCTTCACCTGCTGGACCTGACAATGAGCTTTTTATGAGCGACATCTACGTCATGCAAAACGGAAAGGGCGAAACTAAATCACCAATACCGGCGAAGTTTGATCCGATACGCTGGGCGCTGCTAAACCCATGGCTTTCAGAGGGTCAGCCGGATGACAGAACACCGATGAATGGTTCTGTCAAAGATGCGGGGGGAACACCATCTGTTCAGCGCTCCTTCGCCCGAAGGACTCATCAGGCAATGTTCAAAAAGTGGTCGCAAGCGAGGCGCGACTGACGCACTCCAGTAATCCACCCATGAAAAAACAGCTGACCGTCAACTCCGAACCGTTTGGAGAAACTCGGTAAGGAGTATGGCTGGAATCGATCACTGAGAAAGAAAGTCGCCTGAAGCATGTTCAAGCAATTCACACTCGGTATTGAAGAAGAGTTTCAGATTGTTGATCCGCATACTCGCGAACTGCGTTCTCATGTCTCTGAAATCCTGGAAGAAGGCAAGATGCTGCTCGGGGAGCAAGTCAAACCCGAAATGATCCAGTCGATGATCGAAGTAGGCACCGGAATCTGCAAAGACATAAAAGAAGCCCGATCCGATATCACAAACCTGCGCGGTATCGTTTCTCGTCTGGTGCGCAAGAAGGGGTTGGAGATTGTCGCTGCCGGTACTCATCCGTTCTCGCATTGGCAGGATCAGAAGATTTTCGAAAATGCCAGATATGAACTGATCGTGGAAGAGAACCAGATGATCGCACGCTCTTTACTCACCTTCGGACTGCACGTACATGTTGGTATTGCGGATCCTGACCGGGCCATCCACATTATGAACGCGGTGCGTTACATGCTGCCGCATGTGCTTGCGCTCTCGACTTCATCCCCTTTCTGGCTCGGCGTACACACGGGATTGAAGTCTTACCGCTCGGAAGTGTTCACGAGAATGCCGCGTACCGGTATCCCCGACCACTTCGAGTCGGACAGCTCGTTTCAACGCTATGTCAGGCTTCTCGTCGAAACAGGTTGCATCGATGATGGCAAGAAGATCTATTGGGACGTGCGCCCGCACCCATTCTTCCCGACACTCGAGTTTCGCATCTGCGATATTCCCACCCGCGTTGATGACACAATCGCCATTGCCGCCCTTTTCCAGGCCCTGGTTGTAAAAGTCAGTCAACTTCTCGATCAAAATCTAACGTTCCGGCTGCATCACAAAATGCTGATCGAGGAAAATAAATGGCGCGCGGTGCGTTATGGCCTTGACGGCAAAATGATCGACTTTGGTAAGAGCAGGGAAGTGCCCGTGCGTGATCTCATTCGTGAACTTCTGGAGTTCGTCGACGATGTGGTTGACGATCTTGGCTCGCGCGAAGAGATTGGCCATATCTACACAATTCTCGAGCGCGGCACTTCAGCCGACGAGCAGCTTCAAGTCTGGCGGAAGACCGGCGACATCAATGCTGTCGTGGACCATTTGATTGAAGCGACGGTGGAGAATGTTCCGCGTGGATGATTCCCGTCACCTTAGCGGCGGTGCCGTGAGTACTCGGCCTTTCCCAATAGATTTTGGGTTACTGCACAACCCGGGAGTAGTTTGCTACTTCGCCGGACGGCTTTTTCGGCGTGGCGTTTTACTAAGCTTTTTCCTGTTCGTATGAGAGAGCACATCGCCGGGTTGGCACTTAAGAACTTCGCATATCTTCTCCAACGTTTCAAAATTGATTCCTAGTGCCTTACCCTTCTTCAACCGCCACAGTGTCGTATGGCTGATGCCGGTCTCGTTAGCCAGCCAATAGAAGGATCGACCGCGGTTTCCGAGTAATTCATCTATGCGAATCTCAATCATGATGCATCTCGCTCATGGCCTATTTACCACATACGACACATAATGTCTATATGAGATATATTCTATACTTGACATATATTCATGGTTCGCATAAGGTGGCTGCGAACCGAGTTCGCTTACTCCCTTCTCAGCTCCTCTGGAATTTTCCAGATCACCTGAAGTCAACAGCCTAACAATAGAGGAGCAAGAAATGTTTGGACGACAAGTTACTTTAAAGCTTAAGGCCAATTCCGCTACAGAACTCAACCGTATCGCCGAGACCGAGATTCTCCCGATCCTGCGCAAGCAGAAGGGATTCCGCGATGAAACCACCTTGATCGCGCCCGAACGCTCGGAAGCGATCGCCAATAGCTTCTGGGACACCAAAGCCGATGCGGAGGCCTATGACCACACGGCGTACGCCGAGGTGTTGAAGACCCTTTCGAATGTGATCGATGGAACGCCGACGGTAAAGACCTTCGAGTTCGCCAATTCAACGTTCCACCAGGCTGCTGCTTCCAAGTTGATGTAAAGCAAGAGCTGTTCTCCCCCGGCGGTAGGGCGGCAATGTCCGCCCTTCCCGCAAAGCCGTGGCCAGGTTACCAATTCCAAAGTTTAATTGAACACCAATGATTAATCTTTATATCAATGAACGGCAGGTCGAAGACGTGACGATCCTCGATCTAAAGGGTAGGGAAAGAATCCGCGGCGCCACTATAGCGTTGCACGAGTCGATTCGCTGCCTTGCTGGAGAAGGAAAGATTCAGGTCCTCTTGGACCTTGCCTGGGTCAAGCACATTGATGCAGGCGGGCTGGGCGAGCTTGTTGCAAGCCACGTAACTCTCGACGAAAAAGGCGGAGCGCTCAAGCTAATGCACATCACAGAGAGTGTCCGTGAACTGATGACGATCACAAAGCTTATAACGGTCTTCGATATTCATGACGACGAGCCCAAAGCCCTTGCCAGCTTTGTGGGCGAAACCTTAAAGATTGCTGAGCGTCAGCCGTTCTTTATGTAGGCGAATTCCCCTTAACCCGTTCTTGAAATCACGAGTATGGCGAGAGTGAGGCAGCAATAAAAATATGAGTCTTACACATTGTCCTAACTGTGGTCGTCGCTACTTTACTGATGCAGCATCCTGTCCGAATTGCTTGCAAAGCTTTCGCCCGGGTTTACTCCAGGCATCAGCAGTAGCCGAAGAGAAAGCGTTCAGCGCAAAAACGAATGCGCTATTCTTCAGTCTATTTGTGATTTGGGTGGCAGTGCTGATGTTCTTCCAGCTACAGCCTACTTAGACCGCACTGGAAACTAATCACCAAGAGCACTAAGAAGCGTTTTGTGCGAGGTAATCTTCCCGTCGAAGCAGGCTGGCAAGCTCGACAGCTTCCTGTACCGTCATCAGATCGCTATTGTCTCCCCCACGAAACTTAACTCCGCTGGCCCGCACTTCCCAATCGTCATGTCCTCCGTAGTTCCGCCGGTTAAATATCTCCACTGCCTCATAGCCGCTAACCGTAGTGAACGAGAGCAGAAGCAGTTCGGTTCTATTTCGCTCTCGCGTAGTACTCTCTATCGCTTCACGAATCGTTTTCCGATCCGGTACTTCTTCGGTCAGGGAAGTGGATGTGGACTGTTCATTTAGACCAGGCGTACCCTGCAGTTCATAAAGCTGGCTGCGGTAATCGGCGAGTAGCGCAAGATACTCTTTGCACTGCCTGACGATGGTCTCACTCGTCGCTCTATTTACTGCCTGCCTTGACGCGTGTAATTTTTGTTCCAATTGCGGGTATAACATGAATTAGTTCCTGACTAGTGACCAACTGGGATTCTCTGAAACTGCATCTTCCCATCCAGATCCTCCCAGGAAATGTCCAGGACATAAGGCTTGACTGCTCCAGCCACGACTTGAAGACGCCCGATTTGATCTTGTGCCTCGCTCACCGGCATGCCATTGATCCAGGTTCTGTGAGAAATAACGGCTTTTCCATTTGGTTGCACAGAGTTTATGCGGTCGAACCGGATATGCGCACGCGAAGAGACCGCGGCTGGCCCTTCGTCCTGCAGAAATATTGTCAGAATCTCAATGGACTTAAGCGTCATCTCCGTCGTATTAGTGAGCTCCAGCAGGACCCTCGGTTTAGTATCCATAAACCTGATTAGAAACGGCGTTCTACAATTGCTTGTTGTCATATTCACTATGTGGCGAACTCATCGCGACCCCCCGGGAGTTCTCGTCCAACAGGCGGGCGAGAAGGCCTCTCAACTGATTAAAGCTATCAGGGCGCATTAAGTGTACGTTTCCACCGACCGCGACCTCTTCACCTTCATCAATATCTTCGACCCAAAAAACCACTGGGATTTGGTTCCCAACCGCCGCCCGCTCTCGGATGCGACACCCAGTAGCGAGAACCTCACCGGATAATCCCGTCCAGCTCACTAGTAGTATTAGATCGGGCCGCCTCAGCTTGGCACTCTCTATTGCGTCTAGCTCGTCTCTTGCCAAAGCTACGCGATAGCCGTCCGCCTTCAGTAGCCCCTCGATGCCGTCGCTTGTTTCGCGGACATCTTCCACTACCAAAATCAAGTCGGCTCTCAGTTCTTCTAACATCGAATACCTTCATTCTCGATCTAAATCTGTTCGGGCCTTTCAATGTACAACTCGAGTTCCAGCCTGTCCGTGCGGGAACACACATATATGCGAGGGCCTGGTAAAGCGACGGCAATCGCTGGTCAGAATTCGATAAGCGAACTAGCACACAGAAGGCTTGGCTTTTTTCGGGTTAATCTCGATAAACGAACTACATGTCATCGATCGTCGAAAGTGAGACACGACTGACGAGGTTATCTGCAACCCAGTCAATAACAAATGCATCGTAGTCTCTGATTACTCCTTCTCTCGCGGATGAACGGTGATGCGCCCGCGCTAATGAAAGCTCGGCGTTTGGATGATTCGAGGGCAGGCTGGTTGTTAAATCCGTAGAAGTTGCTCCATTGAGCATTCGAACGCTCGTTTCTTCGCTCGTTTCCGTTTCGTCGAAGCACACCTGGTTCAAAGCTTCTCTTCTTTACTCCTGAAAGCAGGAAAAGGTACACACAAAAATGTCTATGAAACTCTATGTCGGTAATCTTTCGTTCCAAACTTCGAGCGAAGATTTGCAGCAATTGTTCTCGCAAGCGGGAACAGTCGAATCAGTGAACGTTATTGAAGATCGCGACACCGGCCGCTCACGCGGCTTCGCATTCGTCGAAATGTCTTCGAAAGAAGAAGGCAATGCAGCGATTCAGCAGTTCAACGGCCATGACGTCGGGGGACGCACCCTAAACGTGAACGAAGCCAAGGCTCGCGAAGAGCGAGGTGGTAGTCGTGGCGGTTTCGCTGGTGGCCGCAATAATGGCGGCAGCAACCGCGGTGGCTACGGCGGTCGCTCTCGTTACTAATTCCGTTGCTGGACAATTTCCGGCGACTCATTTAACAGCAAAGCCTCCGGTGGGTATATTAGTCCGGAGGCTTTGTTTTTGATCACTAATCACCTCAACGACTACAAACGACGCGAAAGGGAAAACTCAATGGAGAAGCAAGTATTCACGGTAGGCGACCGAACTGATAAGTTCTGTGGAGTGTGTGATGAGGAACGTGGACACACGGTGACGTCTGTAACTAAACGCGGGCAGATTTCACGTGTGAGTTGTCCGAAGTGCGGGACAGTCAGCACGTTCAAACTCGCTTCACAAACGTTGCCTCGTGCGCCGATCAAAACGCCTTCGCCCTATGACAGAACACTCACGTACCGTGCAGGGCAATCCATGACACATGAGATGTTTGGTGTCGGAGAAGTAACAAGATTGATAGAGCCGAGAAAGATTGAAGTGCTCTTCCAGGATCGCTTGCGCCGTCTTATTCATGCTCACGGCCATGAATAAACTCTGACAAACACAATTAGTGGTGAATAGGTCATAATGTGTCATACCGCACATGCGTGATATGCTCTGCCTAACTTGCGGAACCAACGGCCTTCTCTTGACTTCAGTACAAGCCGAAAGTGGAGATGCACGTGCACGTTTCTTCGAGACCCCTGGATCCCAGTAAGAACCGGCTCCTGGCCGCTCTGCCATCGGACGAAGTCGAACGCCTGCTCCCAAACTTTCAACAAATTTCATTTGCACTTGGGGATGTCGTCTACGAATTCAGCGGACATTTGGATTACGTCTACTTCCCAACCACGGCGATCGTCTCTTTGCTTTACACTATGGAAAACGGTGCTACAGCCGAAATGGGATTGACGGGCAATGATGGTATAGTGGGGATTGCCCTCTTCATGGGAGGAGGAACCATGCCCAACCGTGCCGTGGTCCAAAGCGCAGGCGACGCTATTCGCATGAAAGCGAAGGCCCTACAGAACGAATTCGCCTTGGGTGGTGAGTTCCAACGCTTGTTGCTGCGCTATACGCAAGCACTAATTACCCAGATATCTCAGACCGCCGTTTGCAACCGTCTCCACTCTGTCGAACAGCAACTTTGCCGTTGGCTATTGTTAAGCCATGACCGTGTGGATACGGATGAGTTGATCATGACTCAGGAATTGATCGCCGACATGCTCGGCGTGCGCCGCGAAGGGGTTACGGTGGCTGCCGGTCACCTTCAGGACATAGGAGCAATCAGTTATGTGCGGGGCCACATACAGATCCTGGACCGCCAGAAGTTGGAAGAAACCGCATGCGAGTGTTATCGAGTTGTCAAAGAGGAGTTCGATCGCTTACTTGGATAACCGAGGTGCTTCTCACCGGCGTCGATCAATGGTTAACGAGTAGTATTTATTCCCAGCGGTGTTATCACAGAGGAGCTCCCATCTTTTCCTTCCATCGTTTTCTTCGAAGTCAGCACACTACCAATCGCTTCGTTCGCAAGACTCAGGACAATGCGTCTGTTCTCAAAAAACACTTTGAGCCACGCTCGCCTGGTTGTTTGTGGGAAATAAATAGCGCGGAATGCAAATCGCGTGATGAGGTGAAAGATCCGCGGACCGACGGGGGCGTAGCTCATCGCCCGAACCGCTTCTGCATTGCCTGCAGCGTCGTACGAGTGGGCCCACGCATAATGGAGCTCATGATGAGTTTGCTCGATAGTCATCTTGAGCGGTACGTGGGCCATCGTGTTTTTCTCAAATTTCAACCAGTGTTTGGGTCGAACCAGGCGACCATCTTCCTGTAGCCGCTTATATAGCGGTGTGGAGGGGAACGGTGTGAGCTGACCGAATACAGGCAAGCCAGGAGGCCACGTGCGAATCTGTTGCAGTATCCGCTCCGCCACTCCGGGTGTGTCGTTGTCCATGCCGATGATGAAGGAAGTGATGGCGTAGATATTTCGGTCAGCAAGACGTTTGAGCACGCCCGTGTATTCTTCGGGCTTGTTGAATCCCTTCTTAACATCGGCCAGATTGACGGGATCAATCGACTCCATGCCGATGAAGATGACTTTCCCACCGGATTTCGCAATGAGGTCAACCAGTTCTTCATCTCGTAAAAGGTTGGCACTAATCTGCGCGATCCAGGGGAGTTGTGCGCCGGCAGCGATGATGTCGCGCAACAGTGATTTTGTTCGTTTGATACTGATAGCAAAGTTATCATCAACGAAAAATACTGAAATCAGCCCGCCTTCCTTTTTAGCACGCGCCTTTAAGGTCAGTAGTTCGTCAATGATGCTTTTATTTGTGCGGAATCGGATCGAGTCGCCAAAGAATCCGGTAACGGTGCAAAACTCACAACCATAAGGGCAGCCTCGCCCAGACTCGAGCGGAACAATGTGCAGTGTCCGCCAATGCGGGCCGATGCGGGATAACAATGGACGCAGGATACGTGGGAAGAAATTGAATTGACCCAGATCTAACGACTCCCAGGGAATTTCCGGGTAAGGCTGAAGACTCGGTTTCCGTTCTTTACCGGTATCGTCAACAGGCGCATAAATATCTTTGAGTTCACCGCGGGCAGCGTCTTCAACTATCCGGGGCCATGTTTCATCAGCTTCACCGAGTGCGATCGCATCAGCGTGGCGAGGTCCTCCATCTCGACCGAGCGGCTCGTCAGGAACTTCAGTAACGTGTGGACCGCCCATCACCACCGGCACCCCGGCCGAGCGAATCGCGTCGGCGACTCGGTAGGCTTTCTGAGCCATTCTGGTCATGGCGCCAATGCCGACGAGATCGATGTTTTCTTTTTTTATAAATTGGACGATCTCCTCATCGCTCATCGCACGCGCGTTCGCGTCAATGAGAATAACCTCGTGACCGGGAGGCGTGATCGCTTGCAGGAGAAACATCCAGAGGTGTGGCATGAAGTTGCGCGTGACACCATTGTCTGGATTGTAGAGCAGGATCTTCATCTTCCAATCTCCAGAGGAAATTAATACCGATAGCCTTTTTGTCTCCGCTGAATTGCACAAAGGGGCAGAGGAGGAGGGAAGACTCGATCCACCTGTCAAAGCAGCTGTGGCTTCGCGCTGCACTATAACACATATGTGTGCTACCACACATAAAGTCAAAATCTCATCATGCGCTGACCAATGCCATCGGTCGCTTCGCACCAGGGGTATGTGTGTTGGCGCACAGACCTGTCGCCGTCTATTGTTTAGTGTGGTGGCGGTATGCGTACCAGGAGTCTATAAGATGGCCTTTTTAAATAGCAGTACTAATGGCGATGCGGGTGTTAACCGGCTGCTGGCGAGGCTTCCGAAAAATGAATACAAGCGTTTGTTTCCCAAGCTGAAGAAAGTAAGTTTGATTTTGGGCGAGGCGTTGTACGAACCTGGCGATGTAATTAAGTACGTCTATTTTCCTAACGACTCGATAATCTCATTAATTTCGGAACTGTCTGAGACCTCATGGCTTGAAGTGGGAATGGTGGGAAATGAAGGAATGGCTGGCCTTTCTGTCTTTTTGGGTGTTCCGTCTTCATCAACACGTGCTCTGGTGCAAGGTGCAGGCACTGCAATGCGAATGAGTGCAGCGGCTGTACGCACAGAAGCAAACCAACTTGGCGGTTTGCATTACCTGCTGCATCGTTATTCGCACTCACTGCTCGCCCAGGTCTCTCAATCATCTGCGTGCAACCGTTTCCACTTCGTTGACGCTCGGCTTGCGCGATGGCTCTTGATGACAAAAGATCGTCTTGGAGCTGAGGAATTTCCGCTCACGCAGGAATTCCTGGCCAACATGTTGGGCGTGCGGCGCGAAGGCGTCAGTAAGGCTGCCGGCGCGCTGCAGGCGGCCAAACTAATCCGTTACAGTCGAGGAATGATCACCGTTCTTAATCGCCGCGGTCTGGAAGCCAAATCTTGTGAATGCTACGCGATCATTAAAGCCGAAACAGATGCATACCTGAATTAAGTTCTATCTGCACGTGCCCGCTCACTCCATGAACGGATGATGCGCGTCGTTCCTGTTCGCCGTTTGTAATCTTTTTGTCACTTCAGCATCAACCCCGGGGTTTTGACACGAAGTTGTTATGTGTGATGCGTAACATACGGTGGTGGGAGCATCAAAGTGCTTGATAGCCAGTTCAGGGAGTTTTTTAAGATATGTCAGTTAATGATGTTTGCGATGTCGCTCAAAGCCGATTAACTTTCAGAAGAGACAGTACTTTTCATAAAGAGTTAAGACGAAGAGTTGATGACTATTTTCGCAGCTCTAATCGCAGTCAACGCGACTGTCCCGCAATGTATTTGAAAACCGCAATCATTCTGACTGTCTTTGGTGGGTTCTATTCATTGCTCGTGTTCGTGGCCGGATCGTGGTGGCAAGCTTTGCCTCTAGCGGTTCTGCTTGGCTTAGCGATGGCGGCTATTGGCTTCAATATCGAACACGACGGCAGCCATCACTCTTATTCAAATCATACCTGGATCAACCGGTTGGCGGCCATGACGATGGATCTAATAGGGGCCAGTTCTTACGTATGGCACTGGAAACACGTAGTCGTACATCATACTTACGTAAACATCACAGGGCATGATACCGATATTGACATTTCTTTTTTCGGCCGGCTAACACCACATCAGAAGAGATTCGGACTTCATCGCTGGCAGCAATTCTATTTGTGGCCGCTCTACGGACTGAACGTCATCAAGTGGCATTTATACGATGATTTCCGCGACGTGATCCTTGGTCGGATCGGAGCCGCGCGGATGCCGCGGCCGAAACGGTGGGAACTCGCCGGGTTTGTCGGCGGTAAAGTGCTGTTGATGACATTGGCTTTTGGATTGCCGCTTTTGGTCCATCCCCTCTGGATAGTGCTCCTGTTTTACGTTCTGATAGTCGGTCTTGCTGGCGTGGTTGTCAGCGTTGTGTTTCAACTTGCTCATTGCGTTGAAGAGGCCGAGTTCCCACTGCCGCAACATGACTCCGGCTCGATGAAAAATGCCTGGGCGATCCATCAGGTCGAAACCACTGTGGATTTCGCTCGACGCAGCAGAGTCGAGAGTTGGCTCCTGGGTGGTTTGAATTTTCAGATCGAACATCACCTTTTCCCTCGCGTATGTCACGTCAATTACCCTGCCATCTCAAATCTCGTGGAACAGACCTGTCGTGATTTTGGATTGAGATATGGTGAGCACTCCTCCTTTCGTGCGGGGCTCTCGTCCCATTTCCGCTGGTTGCGCCGCATGGGTGCGCGAACCGCAGGCGGCTTGCAGTTAGTCATTGCCCCAGAACATGGACCAGCAGCGTGAAGTTAGGAGCGTGTTGTTATGAGAGTTTTGTTAATTAATCCGGAGTTTCCGGACACTTATTGGAGTTTTCGACACGCGCTGCCATTCGAGGGTAAGCGATGTGCATTTCCACCACTGGGGTTATTAACCGTTTCTGCGTTACTACCGTCGGACTGGGAGCGGCGACTGATTGATCTAAATGTGGAGTCGCTAAAGGCCGCCGACGTTGAATGGGCCGACATGGTATTCGCCACGGCGATGCTGGTACAGAAGGATTCCCTAAAGCAAGTCGTGAAACGCTGCAAGTCATTGGGGAAACGCGTTGTGCTTGGTGGTCCATACGTCACAACGACGATCGAGGATCTGCCGGACGCGGATCACATCTTCGTCGGAGAAGCGGAGACTACGTTGCCGCAATTCGTTAAGGACCTGGCGGTGGGATGTGCAAAACGGCGCTATCAGGCACTGGAACGGCCACCACTTACGGTGACTCCGGTCGCGCACTTTCACTTGGCGAATTTGAAGCGCTACAGCGCGATGAGCGTGCAGTATTCACGCGGTTGCCCGTTCTCGTGTGAGTTCTGCGACATCATTGAAATCTACGGGCGCGTACCACGAACCAAGAGCATTCAACAAATGCTGGCTGAGTTTGAGGCATTGCGTGAGCTCAATTGGCGCGGAACCGTATTTATCGTGGATGATAACTTCATCGGCAACAAAAAGAATGTCAGGCTGCTGCTGCCCGAACTCGCAGAGTGGCAGAGACGAAATGGTTATCCTTTCTCTCTCCTGACTGAATCAAGCGTGAATCTGGCAGACGATGAGCCACTGCTCGAAGATATGCGGGAAGCCGGTTTTCGCCGCGTATTCCTCGGCATAGAGACTCCGGTAGAAGAGAGTTTGAGAGAAGCACAGAAGTCACAAAACCGAGGTAACTTGCTCGAATCAGTAAGGAAGATTCAGAGCTATGGTATGGAAGTAATGGCAGGCTTTATCGTCGGCTTTGATAACGATCCGGACGACGTGTTTGAGCGACAGATCGACTTCATCAGAAAAAGCGCGATTCCTCTGGCGATGGTCGGCCTGCTGAACGCGCTTCCTGATACGCAGTTATGGAAACGGCTGCAGCGTGAGGGACGGCTATTGGGAGAAGCTTCAGGAAACAATACGAGCTGCTCCTTGAATTTCAAGACCCGAATGGATCCGGCTATGCTGATTCAGGGCTATCAATCGATCATGCAGACCATTTACGCTCCACGTGAATATTATCAGCGGGCGCTTGACTCGATGAAACGAACGGCCCAGCAGTTTGTAGAGCCTCAACGCTATAACCCTGTTAGCGCTGTCACGGCATTCGCGCGCGTGATGCTCAAGCTGGGAATAGTTGATGGTGAGCGCAAAGAGTTCTGGCGCTTCTTTACTCAAGCGCTGGTAAAGCATCACGACAAGCTTGCCGAAACGCTGCGGCTGGCCGCGATGGGTTACCACTTTCGGAAGCTGAACGATGCATATAGCGAACCCACTTTACAAACCAGTTGAAGCTTCAGTCGCTGATTTAGTGATTTACTTATAGGTGACATACTATTGCCAGCTTTAATCGTGAAGTATTAAGAGCGGCGAAGGCGGTGATTTGAAGATGATAGTCTGTGAATTATGTTCGCATTATGCCCTTAACGGTGAATGTAGACTCGGCCTGCGCATACCGAAAGGCATGAGTTGCCAGGATTTTGGCCCGACGATGGAAAAATTCTGCTCTGATCCAAAGGACTTCGTGAATGAAAGACAGATCGTCGAGATGGCTACATTTTTTGGAATGAAAGGGACCGAGCTAAAAAAGGTCAAGATCATGGCTTCGCGGGAGGAAATCGCTCGCCTGTAAAACCTCATCGGAACAGGGTGTTCCGACCACCTTTCCTGTCTTCGCCACGCTTTAAAGAAACCCGAGCACTTCCAGCAAACGTCAAGCGAGTTGGCGATACTAAAATCATACCGTTTCCGGAGTTCCTCTTACGGCTCGCCATTCCCAAACGTAACTGAAACCGCAGTCAGAGCCCGTGAGCCTTAGCTTCGGCTTGTCTGATCTGTGCAATGAACTCGAAGCCTTTATCGATAGCAAGCCTTCTTACCTGGGAAAGAGGATGATCCTGCTTCTCGATAAACACAACAACGTTAACCACAGGAGCCGTTGTATCATGATCGTCGCGAAACTCGACGTGTACCTCCAGGGGGCTTATCTTCATGCGGGACGATCTTGTTGACTGTTGTTCTCATAATATCTTCCTTGATCCCGCCGCACTCAAAATGAGCACACTTTGAACAAGCTTATTCAAAAATAACAGGCTTCTGGGCAGCACCGCTGCGGGAACGCGAGCGCGCAGTGCGATTTGTATAGGCGAGATCGTCTATGTGCCAGCGTGTGGCTTGTCCGTCACGGCGAATATTGCCGGCCCGATCGGATTCGTAGGTGTATGGCCCGAAGAATTCCCAGTCTGTAGGTGTGTAGAGAACATAGCCGCCGCGGAAACCGCATGTGCCACTAACTTTCCTCGTTCCGACGAGCGGAAGCGACAAGCATTGGAGAAGCTCGTGTCCTTCACGCCACGTCAAAACCACGTCAAAAACGTGAAAAAAGAAAAACGGCAGGGTGCGTGCCCTGCCGCAAATGCTTGATTCTATTGGTGGAGCAGAGGGGGGTCGAACCCCTGACCTCCGCATTGCGAACGCGGCGCTCTGCCAAACTGAGCTACTGCCCCACGCGGAGTGTCCATATTAGGAAGCGCCGTTGATGAGTGTCAAGCTGCGCTTCATCATTCACCACTCTGATTCGAAATCTGCGCGGTCACGCGCGCGAGGGCGTCTTCAAGCTTGCCAACGTTTTTTCCGCCGCCTTGCGCCAGGTCGGGTTTGCCGCCGCCGCGGCCGTCGAGTAGCGCACACGCTTCACGCATCAGCCCGTTCATGTCGCCAGGCGCGTCGGCCGAGCGCGCGAAGACCAGGCGCGCAGTGTCTTTATCTCTACAACCGAGCAGTGCAATCGTTTGTGGGTGCGCGATCAATGCGTGCGCGACTCGCTTTAGAAACTCAGCATCTCGATCTTCGAAAACGTGTGCGACGACGGAAGTACCATCAGGCTGGACCAAAGCCGATGAGAATAATCGTTCGGCCTCAACAGAAGCAGCAACTTCTTCCAGCGCACGCACCTGACGCCGCAACTCCTTACTCTCTTCCACCAACTGCGCCGCGTGCTGCGCTACATCATCACGCCCGCAACTGAACAACGCCGCCACGTCGCGCGCGCTCTTGTTTGCTCGTCGATAATCGCCCAACGCGCGCATCCCCGCCACAAACTCAACGCGCGTCAATCCCTTCGCGCGTTCCCACGAACGCATGGCGATCATCCCGACTTCACCCGTGCGATACGCATGCGTGCCGCCGCACGGCGTCAAATCGAAGCCTTCAATTTCAATCAAGCGCAGCTCGCCCTCGCGCGACGATTCTTTGCGCAACGGCAGCGCCGCAGCTTCCGCAGCGCTCACGTTGTGAATGGTGATCAGCCGGTCTTCCCACACGACGTTGTTCGCGAGCTCCGCCGCACGTTCGATGATCTCGACAGTCGGATGAGCCAGGTCGACATCAATCTCACACGAACTCTCCAGCACGCGAAAACTCTTCGTCGGCGCATTGAAGAGTTCCACAAAAGCCTGCGACAGAATGTGCTGACCAGTGTGCTGTTGCATGTGGTCCAACCGGCGCGCCCAATCGATTCGACCCGCAACAATCGTGTCTCGCGGCGCGGCAAAGCCTTGCACGACGTGAACCACGCCGCGTTCACCATCGTCAATACACTCGACCACGCGCGAGCCGTTGAGCGTTCCCGTATCGCTCGGCTGGCCGCCGCCGGTCGGATAAAACGCGGTGCGATCGAGCACGACCGCGGTCCAGCCGCTGACGCGTTCGGTCACGTCGACCACGCGAGCTTCAAACTCGATCAGGTGCGAGTCGTTGTAATAGAGCCGTTCGGTTAAAGCCATCGGAAATATTTAGCCACAGAGAACGCAGATTAACATAGAATCCGCGCATGAAAACTCGTCTACGCAAACTGATTATTTTACTCGCCATCATCACGACGCCGAGCGGCGCGGCCGCGGCTCAGGAGCTACCGCTGAAATCGATCGCTTACCGGCTCGCGATGTCGCGCCCGGTTTCGCATCTTTTCGAAGTGGCGATCGAGGTCGAGCTTCCTAACGAATTCAAAGACAAACCGGTTCAGTTTCAGATGCCCAAGTGGTCGCCGGGCCGTTACGCTGTCTTCGACTTCGCGAAAAACGTGCAAGAGTTTCGCGCGATTGACGGCCGTTGTCCCACTGTCATCACTTGCACAGACAAACCAACTCGGCCGGTCACACGCATTGACGATCAAACGTGGAGCGTCGCGCCATCGGGCAGCAGCACGCTCACGATTACTTACAAAGTCTTCGCTAACGATCTGTCCGGAACGTTTTCGCAACTCGACGATCGGCACGCCAACTACAACGGCGGTTGCGTCTTCATGTACGTCGTGGGCCACAAGCCTGATCCGGTGAAACTCACGATTTCCCCACCAAATAACTGGAAGATCGTGAACGGCCGCATGGACCAACCAAACCAGACTGAATGGCAGTTTCCCAACTGGGACATCATGATCGACACGCCGACCGAGATCGCTCCCGACTGGACGCAGGATGATTTTGAAGTTGACGGCAAGAAGTATCACGTCGTCGTGCATTCGTTTGGACCAGAAGGCGGCAAGCGCGCGGCGCTCGTGGGCGACATCCAGAAGATCGTGCGCGCCGAAGTCGCGATGTGGGGACCGCCGGAGTTCAATGAGTACACGTTTCTGCTGCACTTCGCCGCCGACGATCATTCCGGCGACGGCATGGAGCATCTCACTTCGACGCAGATCATCGAGCCCGGCGCGCTCGGGGAACCAGGCGTTTACGAAGATACCCTCGATGCTGTCTCGCACGAGTTCTTTCACGTCTGGAACGTGAAGCGATTGCGCCCGTTCGAACTTGGCCCATGGGACTTCACGCGGCCAGCCAACACGCGCGGGCTCTGGGTAGCTGAAGGCTTCACGAACTATTACGGCCGTCTGATGCTGCGTCGCGCTGGACTCTGGGACGACAAAAGGTTTTTCGGTCGCGAGGCGCAAACCATCAAAGGGATTGAGAGTGCACAAGGCAGTAAGTTGATGAGCGCCGAAGAGTCGTCGCTGTCGGCGCCGTTCCTCGACGATGCGCCGCACTCGCAGCAAACGAATCTCGAGAACACGGCGATAAGTTATTACCCGAAAGGCGAACTGATCGGACTCGTGACGGACCTGTTGCTTCGCGGGCGGACGGCGGGGAAGACGTCGCTGGATGACGTGATGCGGCGTCTGTATGACGAGTTTTATCTGAAGAGTCCAAATGGCAGTTATTACTTGCGTGGTCGTGGTTATCACACCGAAGACGTCGAACGCGTAGTGGCTGATTTGGGCGGCGCGGAGTTTCACGATTTCTTCAAGCGCTATGTTCGAGACGTCGAGGTGTTGCCTTACGACGAAGCGTTCGCGTATGTCGGACTGCGGCTCGTGAAGACGCCGGCGCAGGAGCCGTTCAATGCGGGGCTCGCAGTCGAATTCGATGAATCAACGGCGACTATTGAGAACGTGCGCAACTACTCGCCGGCTGAGAACGCGGGATTGCAGAAGAACGATCAGATCATTTCGCTCGCCGGAAAGAAAGTGACGCGCGACTCGTGGTTGAAAACGCTGGCGCGTTACAAGAAAGGCGACACGGTTCCGGTGGTCGTGAAGCGCGATCGACGTACGATCAACGCCGCGATAGTTTTGGGAGAGCCGGAACGCTTCGATTATCGGATCGAAGAACGATCAGATGCGACGCCGCAACAACTCGCGTTACGAGCCGCTTGGCTGAATGGCAAGTAAACAAAGCCATCCACAGATTACACAGATTCTGCATAGTCTGACTGCTATGTAACGAAAATCTGCGTAATCTGCGGATGGCTCTACGGTACGATCACTTCCAGCGAGTGTGGCGCGATCTCGAAGCGCATCGGTAACTGACCAAGTAACTCACCATCGACTTGCACCGGCGCGTCGCCTGTCGCGCGGACGCGCGTCGCGTTCACGAATCGCACTCCCGGTTTGTTGCGCGGCATCCCGCTGCGCACCGCGTAAGAAAGCAACCGCAGATAACTAAAGCGGCTTAGCGTCTCGATGATGCAGACCTCAAACTCCGGCTGCTCGAGACGCGCGCCCGGCGTGATCAAAAGATCGCCACCGTAACGCGCCGCCTTGCCAATCGCCGCAAACGTTCCCGTGTATTCACGTCCGTTGATTTCCAGAGTGAAAGGCGAAGGTTTCCAATCCGCCAAATGACTCAGTCCCGAAATCCAGAACGCGCCACGACCAATACGCTTCTTCAACCGCGGTTGTGTTCGTTGGACCACCGATGCGTCCAGCCCGATGCCGGCCATCAAAACAAACAGACGGCTCTTTCCGGTCGCCTCCTCGATCGCCAAGCCGAGATGAATTCGGCGCGCCTTTCCACGCGCGACGACAGCCGTTGCTTGTTCGTCGTCGAGCGGTAGCTTCAGTTCACGAGCGAGCACGTTTCCGGTGCCGCGGGGAATGATCGCGAGACGCGCGTTAGTGCCGGCAAGTCCTTGAAGTGCTTCGTTGATGGTGCCGTCACCACCTGCGACGATCACGTCGGAAGAACCGTTGCGAGCGGCGCGTGCGGCGATCTCCGTCGCTTCACCGGGAGCTTTCGTGAGTTTTAGATCGACGTCGACGCCTGCGGATCGCAGTTGTGAGGCGACGTCCTCGATTGGTCTAAGACGGCGCGCGCCATAGCGGCCCGTTTTTGGGTTGGAGATCAGAGTTGCTTTACGGGCCACGGACTTACACGGATAACACGGACGAGCAAGCAGGAGGTTACTCGAGCCGATAATTAGGAGCTTCCTTCGTGATGATCACGTCGTGCACGTGTGATTCCTTCAAGCCCGCCGAAGTGATGCGCAGGAAGCGCGTCTTCTCCTGAAACTCGTTGATGTTGCGACAGCCGGTGTAACCCATGCCCGCGCGCAAGCCGCCGACGAGTTGCGTCACCATATCCGCGAGAGTTCCTTTGTAAGGCACGCGTCCTTCGATTCCTTCCGGCACGAGCTTCGACTCCGTCACGCCCATGTCCTGCGCGTAACGATCGCGCGAACCTTCGCGCATCGCGCCGATCGATCCCATGCCGCGATAAGTCTTGAACGAGCGGCCCTGAAACAGAATCACTTCACCCGGCGCTTCTTCCGTTCCAGCAAACAGCGATCCGATCATTACAACATCGGCCCCGGCAGCGATCGCCTTCGCAACGTCGCCAGAAAACTTCACCCCACCGTCGGAAATAACCGGCACCTTACCGCGCGCTGCCTTCACCGAGTTTGCAATCGCCGTGATCTGCGGCACGCCCGCGCCGGTCACGACGCGTGTCGTGCATATCGATCCCGGTCCGATACCGATTTTGATCGCGTCAACTCCCGCATCGATCAGTTCCTGCGCGCCCGCGGTCGTACCGACGTTGCCCGCGATCACATCCGTTTCTGGATGCAGTCGTTTGATCTCTTTCACTGCCTCAATGACGCGCGACGAGTGACCGTGTGCCGTGTCGATCACTAGACAGTCGACACGCGCGCGCACGAGTTCATCAGCGCGCTCGCGGTAGTCACCAGTCGCGCCGATCGCCGCCGCGACGCGCAACCGGCCCAGATTATCTTTCGCTGCCGACGGATACTTGATCGCTTTTTGAATATCCTTGACTGTAATCAGTCCTTTTATATGTTTGTCGTCGTCGACGACCAGCAACTTCTCGATGCGGTGTTTTTGCAACACGGCTTTCGCTTGTTCCAGCGTCGTGCCGACAGGAACGGTAACCAGCGGTTGCTTGGTCATCACTTCCGAAACCGGAATATCGAAACGCGTTTCAAAACGCAGATCGCGATTGGTGATGATGCCGACGAGATGGCCCGTCTCATCGACCACGGGAACGCCGCTAATATGAAAGCGCTCCATTACCTGGAGCGCTTCGCGTACCGGCCGGTCAGGTCTGATCGTCACTGGATCGACGATCATGCCCGACTCGGATCGTTTGACCTTGTCGACCTCCTCGGCCTGCCGCTCGATGCTCATGTTCTTGTGAATCACACCGATGCCGCCTTGCTGCGCGAGCGCGATCGCCAGCGACGCTTCCGTCACGGTGTCCATCGCGGCCGAGCACAAAGGAATTTGCAGCCGGATGTTGCGCGTGAACTGTGTGCCGGTGTCAGTCTCGTAAGGCAGTACGTCGGAGCGATCTGGAACCAGGAGTACGTCGTCGAATGTGAGTCCTTCAAAAATATCTGCTGTGATCATGTGTGCGTAAATCTGTCGTTACCGGGGTGAGGTCATTATACATAGGAGTCTGAGTTTGACTCAGCGCGAAAAACGTCTCGCTGCTGGGAGGCGTAACTGCCGCGCGTTTTTGAAACCAGTGCAGCGCGGCCAGCGCGGCCGCAGTCAGGATTGCGAGGATCAGAATCGCCAGAACAACCGTCAACACGGGCGAGCGCGTGGCGGGCGTGTCGGTGTAAACCTTCGAATGCATCGGATGCGTGTTCACTTCATCCGCCGCTTCGCCGCCGTGCTCGCGCAGATAACGCGTGTAGCCCTCGATTGCCTCGCGTTCGTCGTAGCCGACACACTTCGCGTAGGCCTTTATAAAACTGCGATTGAAAACACCTCCGGGCAGGCGTTTGTAATCGTCGGCTTCGATTGCTTCGAGATAATGAACGGAGATTCTGGTTTGATCGCAGATTTCGCGCAGGCCAATACCGCGTGCCTCGCGCGCGAGTCGCAATTGTTCGCCGATACTAGCTGCCATCTCCAATCGCTCGTTGCCTGGCGTTGGCTTGCTGGACTGCTTACGGACGTACAACTCCCACTTTTTCGGCACTATAGCTTGGCCTGCTAAACGGTGTCAAACTTTTGGTCCGAAACATGATTGACTCCGGAAGTTATGCGGGAGTAGCCTACGCCACACGTCGCATCAGATCAGTTCTCGTGCCTTCGTTCTTACACACCCGCTGTTCTCGGTTTTGCCATCGATTCACCGGATGGAGCAAATTGACATGCCAAACTTCCTCAAACGATTTGGACACTTCCTTAAAGCCCACTGGAAGACTTTTCTTACGGTCCTGGTGCTAATCGTGATCGGTTTCATCATTAGCGCCTTCAAGGTTTACCTGGAAGAGCGCTTTCATCACACGCCTGACTCCGCCGCTGCTTTAGTGTGGTGGAAAACGCTTTTACTGACGCTGTTGGATCACGCCGGCGTGGGCGTCTTTGCTGCGGCCGTACTCGGCGTATTGATCGAACTGCCACACATGCACGAGTACTTTCAGGAACGGATCCAGAACACCATCATCAACAGAAACTTCATCAAACAGTTGAGCGACTCAGAACAGGAGAACCTGCAGGAGCAGGCCTTGGAAGCGTACTTCGGTGTCGAGGAACTCAATCAGGAAGGAGGTTTTTACAAGTTCTACACCCAAAGAATACGCGAACACATTGGCGGTCCGTTCAGAAAGGGGACCACGTTTGAAACAGCCATTGCACAGCTTACTCCAGATCTTTACAAGGTAACAGACACCATCTCTTATAC
>JADMIO011618442.1_pt1 | contig 25761 bp, 24 predicted proteins | sample 8958161 | NCBI WGS metagenome assembly JADMIO01 (sample SAMN16585339, study PRJNA669376) | soil metagenome | isolation source: Crop rotation soil | place: USA: Cullars Rotation, Alabama | collected 2011 | reverse complement strand
TGTGCTGGTCGGAGGGCTAAACCTCCTGCCACTGAATTCACCTCCTACAATGCGCATGAGTTCAGTTGTTGTAACAAGTAAGCAGTGCCTGCCCAGCTATTGTCCTTTACAATATTTCTGTCAATGCCATCTTCAAACCGCGGAAAGTATTCAGAAAGCTCTGCAACTACACTAGACAACTCCGGAGCAATAGCTACGCACTCAAAGATCAATTCATCTTCCATAACATTTTGGTCTCTGCAAACCAACTTCACCTCGCATGCTATTTCCTCTGCGCGCTCATAGTTTATCACTCTATGCCAGTGCAGCATTTTATCTTTATATAGCGTAATGTAGGCCCTGCCGGGAGACACGCAGCATTCAACTATGTTATTCGCCTTTGCCTGTTTATGGAATTGGTACGCCGCAATGGGCAATAACTTCACTTTCTGTATATGATCTTCTAATAAAGATCTGACATCAGCAGGAAGCGTAAACATATACCAGGCCTTATCCTTCAACTGCACAGATTCAATTCGTTCGTCAACCTCTACAAAATGAACTTTCTTAAACCATTTTTCAGATTCCGACTCGCTATATAAAGCTTTAGGTACCAGCAATTCCTTTTGCGTATCTATGAATATGGCAATGGTTTTTCTGAGCAGGGATTCCCATGACCTGTTGACAAGCTTGGATTTATAAAAATCCAGGCTCCATTGCTGTTCCGATTCAAACTGGTCAATAAGTATCAAATGGGATTTGTCATCAAAACCACAAATCGTAAAGCTATTGGGCAAAACTATGCAGATAACACGGGTTATATCGTTTAGTCCACCTTTGTTATCAGCGATATAAGCTTTATTTATATGATTATGTGCAATTTCAGCCATAGATAGCACGCAATTATAGAATAAATTTGCGAGGTTTTTGACAATTCTGATAGAACAAGTTCATAGAAGATAGTATATAATATTAGTGAAAACAGCCGTATCCAATAGCAGTATTTTAAGGTTGGCAGCACCTATTTCCCTGGCTTTGCTCATCCCACAGGTGAGCTTCCTGACCAATACAGCCTTCCTCGGCAGGCTCGGAGAGCGGGAACTGGGAGTTAATGGTATCACAGGAGTCTTCTACCTAATACTTTCCATGATAGGCTACGGGCTCAGTAGTGGTATACAGGTATTGATGGCCAGGCGAGCTGGAGAACAGGATAAGCCGGCCCTGGCCCGTACTTTTACCAACGGCATACTTTTAGGTCTTGCTTTCTCTCTCACGCTTATGGTGATATCACTATGGAGTGCACCTTTGATATTCGGGCTAAGTTTACACGATACAACCCATGTCTTTCTCTGTGTCGATTTTTTATACATAAGGGTCTGGGGGCTGCCGTTTCTTTTATTGACTCAGCTGTTCAACAGCTTTTATATAGCAACCGGGCAATCTAAATACCTGATACACGGTTCTATCATTAGCACTGGTGTAAATATCCTCTTCGACTACCTCCTCATATTTGGTCACGGTGGCTTTCCTATGTTAGGACTTGAGGGGGCGGCTATTGCGTCTATTCTCTCAGAGTTTGCATTTTGCGCGGTGATGTTTGGCATATTCGCTTATAAGAAGTTGTATACAGAATATCCTTTTTTATCAAACATCCGTTTTGATACCTCTCTTGCCAAACGTTCCTTGATCGTATCATCTCCGCTTATTGTGCAGTTTCTCTTTAGTATCGGTGGTTGGCAGGTATTCTTCATATTCGTAGAGCACCTGGGACAAAGAGAACTCGCAGCTTCTCAAATATTAAGAAGCATCTTTGGCATTATGGGTATCGTGACATGGGCGTTGGCCTCTACTTGCAATGCCATGGTGAGCAATATCATTGGGCAGGGCAGGCAGAATGAGGTCATATCGCTCATCGCAAAAGTGTGTAAGCTCAGTTTCCTGCTGGCATTGGGCATTTGCATACTACTGCTGCTTTTCTCCGTACCATTCCTCGCACTTTATAGAAATGATCCTGAGCTTATCAAGTTGGCTTTGCCTAGTCTCCGTATCATAGTGGTAGCTACCATTATCATGTCGCTATCTACAGTTATGTTCAATGGCGTTTTAGGTACCGGCAACACAGTTGTTAACCTGACGATGGAAGTAACCTGTGTAAGCATATACCTTATCTATTGCTATTTTGTTATAGAAAGAAATCGAATGCCCCTACATTGGGCTTGGGGCTCTGAATTTGTGTATTGGACCAGTTTATTCCTATTCAGCATGCTATACCTGAAAACGGGAAGGTGGAAAAACAAAACCATCTAATTACTCTCTTTTAAAATCTAAGGATGCGACGGGATGATTTTGCTTGAACTTCGTATTTATTGTTATGAGCAACTTGCCCTTGTAATAGTGCTCGCAGGCATCGTCACTAACTGAATCTCTGTCAGCAATTGCCTTATTTCCACTACCCAAAGCATAAAGGATTTTCATTTGATAGTTGTAAGCACACAAGCAGCTCAACTTCATGTAGGGCGATACTTGTCCGGCTGCAATATTGCTAAAATGGTAACTATAGGCAAGATTATTAATGATCTCAATATCTTTAATAGCTGCGTTGCTATTGTTCTTTATCCTTACCATCACCGGTGATGGTTGTGCAACAGATGCGAAAGGAAATGCTAACACGAATAACAAAGCCAAACACAACCAATGATTCAACATCTTCGCATATAAATGCATCATTCTTTTTTGAAAGTCAATTCTGCCTCAGCTTCGTTGCCTGTAAACTTCGAATTTATTTTTATCATCAGTTTACCCTGAAAAAAATCTTTGCATTCCATAACATTCATACAATTGGCAGTGGCAACTGGTTTCATTCTAGCATTTTTATAATACCAAATTTTCATTTGATAGCCGCAAGCACAAAAACTATTCAACTTTTTGTATGACGAAGTTTTACCAGCTTTGATATTATTGAATACAGATTCCTCTCCGTGACTATTGGTCAATTCAATTTTGCTGATCAGCAGTTTGCTATTATTCTTTATCCTTACAGAAACCGGTGATTGCGCAAAACCTGCAATAGGGAAAATGCAAACGAGTATTAAAATTAGGTATCTCATAAAGTAAATGTACATTTAATAGCTTAAGCAGCTTTGGCCTGTTCTTCTATTTCATCCATCATGATGCCGTTATGGCTTTCATCGTACACACACTCGCCATTTTTAATGAGTAATACCTGGGGCGACTCATGATACACACTAAACATGTCAGCTATCTTATTGGACACTTGTCTATAGCGTATCAAGTCGAGATAATAAAACCGGATACCTTCCGGCGCCGCCTTGCGCTCCAGCCTCATTTTCACCATATCGCTGGTGCCGCAGCGGGTACTATGCTTGAATATTACAACCGGCTGAGTTTCACTTTCTTTCTTTATCAGTTCCAATTGGGCTTCATCCTTCAATTCTATCCAATTCATATTGCAAAGTTAATCTGTTCTCTATTAATCCATTAGAGAAAACATAGTGCCTAAAACTGCAATAAACCGTTAAAACTTGTTCCTTCTGGCAATTGGTTTTATTTTCGCCCTTTCAATTCACGACCTCATGAAGCATGCATTTGTATTTCCCGGCCAGGGAGCCCAGTTCTCAGGTATGGGAAAGAACTTGTACGAAACGAACACATTAGCTAAAGAATACTTTGAACAGGCAAACGAGATACTTGGTTTCCGTATTACGGATATCATGTTCACAGGGAGCGATGAAGACCTAAAGCAAACGAAGGTTACTCAGCCGGCTATTTTCCTTCATTCTGTTATTCTATTCGAAACCACCGAAGGATTGAAACCTGACATGGTAGCAGGTCACTCCCTTGGTGAGTTTTCGGCATTGGTAGCAAATCGTGTGTTGAGCTTCGAAGATGGGTTAAGGCTGGTTTCGAAACGAGCACTGGCAATGCAACGCGCCTGCGAGATTAACCCCTCCACTATGGCAGCTGTGCTGGGGCTTGATGATGCCAAAGTAGAAGAGATATGCAAGGAATTCACCGACGAGGTGGTAGTACCGGCCAATTACAACTGTCCCGGCCAACTTGTTATTAGCGGCAGCATCAAAGGCATCAATGAAGCTTGCGAAAAAATGAAAGCAGCGGGTGCTAAACGTGCGTTGGTATTACCGGTGGGTGGTGCATTCCATTCTCCTCTAATGGACCCAGCGAAAGAGGAGTTACGTGAAGCTATTGTCAGCACTCATTTTAATAATCCAACCTGTCCTATATATCAAAACGTGGATGCTCATCCGTATATAGACCCAGGTGTTATCAAACAAAACCTTATCGACCAGCTTACTTCTCCAGTAAAATGGACACAGACAGTGCAGAAGATGGTAGCTAATGGGGCTACCCAGTTTACAGAAGTTGGACCGGGTTCTGTGTTACAAGGGCTAATAAAGAAAATAGCCAAAGAAACAGTCACTGGGGGAATTAACTAGTCTCCACTAATAATACAAGCTGAAATAAACATAACAAATGCACTACAACGCGTAGTGCATTTCTTTTTGGTCAGCGTGCATCTTTGCCGTTTAACCATAAAATTCTATTTTCAGACTTCATAGCAAGGCATGGCCAATAAATACATCAAACATCTCGACTCTGTACGTGCAATAGCTGCATTGAGTGTGATGTGGATGCATTTTGCCCTGGAGATAAAACCCTGGGACAGCACCAGCATCCTGCTGCGAAAAACCAGTTCTTTTTTCCAGGTAGGCGTACCGCTGTTTTTTGTACTGTCAGGCTTCCTGATTACCCGAATACTGCTAGCTGCAAAAAAACAGGAAAACTATTTCCTGAATTTTTACGCAAAAAGAACGTTAAGGATATTTCCGTTGTACTATTTGGCACTGCTCATATGGCTGATCGCATTACCGGCGATTTGCCACTGGCCAATGCCAAACTTCCGTGAAACCTGGTACAATTATGCCTATCTACAGGATTTTGCCATGGCTTTTAAATGGCAGGACGCTCCCAGAACACACCTATGGTCGCTGGCGGTGGAGGAACATTTCTATTTACTCTGGCCATTGCTCATTTATTATGCCAACGAAAGGGTATTAAAAAATGTGATCTTGGGTGTCATTATTCTTGAGCCACTGTTGCGTTGGTGGTTGTTATCTGAAAATGTGCTGGTTTACTATTTCACGTTCACTCGTTTGGACGAGCTGTGCATGGGGGCGCTCCTTGCTATTAAGGAGAAAGAAGGAAGAAAAATAGAGAAACGAGAATTATGGGGATGTATTGCATTGATCATAACTGGTTTCGCCGCCTGGGGATATGTGACCGGCAAAAGACTACCCATCATAGAATCTTTAAAATATTCGGTATTTGCACTGGTTTTCTATATCATCATTGGCGTAGCCGCACTGAATGAAAATAAATGGATGATCAAAAACTTAAACAGTCGCTTCTTGTTTTACACCGGTAGAATAAGCTATGGATTATATCTGTACCATCCTATATGCTATAAACTTGTAGGCACTTTTTATACATCTCAAAACAATTTTATCCGATTCATTTTGTGCATAGGCTGCACCTACTTGCTTTCGGCTGTATCATTCCATTTTTTTGAGCTAAAATTTTTACAACTAAAGAAGCGCTTCTCTACGGTATCGGTCTAATGTAGATTACAAGACATTATAAGAAGCGCTTATAACAGCATTGTTAACCTATTCCTGTTTAATACAGCTATTCTAGCTACTTTTGCATCCTGATATCAATATTAGGTACAATGAAACTTAGCAAAATACTCTCTACACTCGGCATAGATAAAAATAACGAAGGTGCCGCGACAGGCACAAAATGGCTAAAAGCGGGCGGAGATACCCTCAAGTCATTTTCGCCGGTTGATGGCAAACAAATTGCGTCTGTTAAGATGGTAACGCGCGGCAACTATGATAAAGTAGTAGAACAAGCGCAAACTGCTTTTAATGATTGGCGTATGTGGCCTGCACCTAAGCGAGGAGAGATCGTGCGCCAGGTGGGTGAGGCGCTGCGTAAACATAAAATACCGCTGGGCCAGCTGGTATCCTATGAGATGGGAAAAAGTTTGCAGGAAGGTTATGGCGAAGTGCAGGAAATGATAGACATCGCTGACTTTGCAGTGGGGCTATCGCGTCAGCTTTATGGACTTACCATGCACAGTGAACGTCCGCTACACCGCATGTACGAACAATGGCATCCTCTAGGTGTTGTCGGTATCATCAGCGCTTTTAATTTTCCAGTAGCTGTATGGAGCTGGAATAGTTTCCTTGCCTGGGTTTGTGGAAATACCTGCGTATGGAAACCATCTGAAAAAACACCTCTTACAGCTATAGCCTGCCAGAATATTATATCAGATGTATTTAAGGCAAACAATGTGCCCGAGGGCGTTTGCGGATTGATAGTAGGTGGTCGTGAAACAGGCGAATGGATGAGCAATGACCAGCGTATTCCATTAGTTTCTGCAACAGGCTCCACCCGCATGGGTAAGGCTGTCGGCGCAGCTGTGGGCTCCAGGCTAGGACGTTCTTTATTAGAACTAGGGGGCAACAATGCCATCATCATTACAGAACATGCAGACCTGAATATTGCATTGCGTGCGTGTTTATTTGGCGCAGTAGGTACTGCCGGCCAACGCTGCACAACTACCCGTCGTCTCATCATACACGAAACCATTTTTGAGACCTTCAAAAAGAAACTGGTGGCTGCTTATAAGCAATTAAGCATCGGCGACCCGCTTGATGAAAACAACCATGTTGGCCCATTGATCGATACCGACGCTGTACAGAATTATACAAACGCACTTTCTGAAATAAAAAAACAAGGCGGCAAAGCAATAGTAGCGGGCGGTGTACTTGAAGGCAAGGGTTACGAAAGCGGATGTTATGTGAAACCATGTATTTATGAGGTAACAAATAATTTGTCCATTGTACAGCATGAAACCTTCGCACCGATACTGTATGTAATGAAATACAAAACGCTGGACGAAGCCATCGATATCCAAAATAATGTGCCTCAAGGTTTATCATCTTCCATCATGACGCTTAACATGCGTGAGGCCGAACAATTTCTCTCTCATAAAGGCAGCGACTGTGGTATTGCGAATGTAAACATAGGCACTAGCGGTGCAGAAATAGGTGGAGCTTTCGGTGGCGAGAAGGAAACAGGTGGAGGGCGTGAAAGCGGCTCTGACAGCTGGAAGGCTTATATGCGCCGACAAACAAACACCACTAACTGGAGCGACCAACTACCATTAGCGCAGGGCATCAAGTTTCACGTGTAAACAAGAAAATAGAACAATACAAAAAAGCAGACCGATGGTCTGCTTTTTTGTATTGTCACACTACCGTAAGGCGAGTGTCAATTTCAAGTCATTTCAAATTGTCATTATTGCAAATGACAATACATGATTCTACTTTTATTTCGACAATTGATGCGAGCGGCGACGGGATGTTGTCGTGACGCACTAGGGATAGGACCGGGGCTTCTGCCCCGGTTATTTTTTAGTGTATTTTGTCTCTGATTTTAAGCGAGTAATCGCTGACTTTCGCTCAGCAACAATTGTTTGTCGATGGGCACCACACCTACTTCTTCGCACACAAGACCGCCGGCTATATTGGACACCTCCGCCATTATTGCCGCGTCTTTGGTGAGTGCATATATCAGTGCAGCCGTTGCGATCACAGTATCACCCGCACCCGAAACGTCTGCTATGTTGCGCAAATGCGATGGAATGATGGATGATTTGCCGTTATGATAGAATACCCCTTTGTCCGACAGTGTAATGAATGTAATAGAATGACCCAACTCTTTTTTCAATGCTTCATGCACTCTTTCCAGATCAGCAATGTTAGATTCTACATGTAAATGCAGTCCTTCTCGTACCTCCTTTAGGTTGGGTTTAAATAAGGTCACACCTTTATACGCTAAGAAATTCTTTTGTTTAGGATCAACAGCAGTTACCAGGCCTACTTCATTGCAATGAGCTATGATGCGTTGTATCACATTTTCCTTCAGTACACCTTTATTGTAATCTTCGAATATCAGTACATCTGGTTTTTGTATCTGCAACATTTTCAACACGGCATCTATAAAGGGATGCTCTTCTTCCACCTGCAATTCCTCTGCATGCTCGTCATCAATACGAACGATTTGCTGGCTGCGGCTGATAACACGCGTTTTAGTGGTGGTATGGCGCTTTTTACTGCGCAGCAACAGCGAAGTATCTATACTTTTTTCTTCAAGTAATTGTGCCAACACCTCACCTTCACTATCATCTCCTATCACACTGGCTATTGTAACTTTAGCTCCCAGTGCTTTACAATTGAGTGCCACATTTGCTGCGCCACCAAGCCTGCTCTCACGGCGTCTCAATGTCACTACCGGTACTGGTGCCTCCGGAGAAATACGCTCTACTTCGCCCCACCAATAGTTATCCAGCATCACATCGCCTACCACTACTACATGCAGGTTATTAATACGTTCAAATAATTCTGTCAGTTCTTGTTTACTCATTAACAGCCAGGTTCCTTTTTTGTAAGAAAAAATAAATAGGTATGCCTATCAACACTATGATGAGGCCGGGCCATGTATACGTTGGTTTGTATATCAGTAAGACCACACAAATAAAAGCTGCCAGCAAAATATACAACAAAGGTATCACCGGGTAGCCAAATGCCTTATACGGTCTTGGCATCTTAGGCTGTGTTTTGCGTAGCTTGAAAATACCCGCAATAGTCAATATGTAAAACAACAATACCGTGAAAATGATAAAATCCAGCAGGTTTCCATATTGACCACTGAGGCAGAGTAATGATGCCCAAATACACTGCATCCACAATGCCTTGGAAGGAACCCCTTTTGCATTTAGCGTGCCTGCGGCAGGAAGAAACATGCCGTCTTTGGCCATTGCATAATACACACGCGCGCCTGAAAGTATCAATCCATTATTACAGCCAAAAGTAGAGGTCATTACCAATCCGGCTATAATACCGGTACCTATCGGGCCAAATATTTTGATCGCTGCTGCCAGTGCTACCCTATCCGCAGGTGCATTAGCTATCTCTGATGTTGAAAGCACATTCAGGTACATGAAGTTCATACTTACATATAGCAGAGTAACCACTATAGTACCAATGAATAAACTCAAGCCTATATTCCGTTCAGGCTTTTTTATTTCACCTGCTATGAAGGTTACATTATTCCATGCATCGCTGGAGAACAAGGCGCCCACCATGGCTACGCAAATAGCTATGACGAGTTCGTCAATTCCTAAACTTTGATGTGTAATAACATCGGTCGAAGCGCTGATCTTTTTTGCAAACCAGGCTGCATCCCAGTTAGCTGTCCAGATGCTGTTATCTTTCACCATCAAAAAACCAAACACTATGAGTGCAGCCATAGCCGCTATCTTGGCGAAAGTGAAAATGAACTGGATCCATTTCCCGTTCTCCACTCCGCGCGTATTGATGTAAGTAAGTAAAACAATGATGACAATGCCTAACAGTTGCGCTGCAGAAATATGGAAACCTTCAGCGCTACCCATTAGGATATTACCATCGCCTAAAGAAGGTATGAAGTACCCAGTGAATTTTGCAAAGGCCACACCAACCGCCGCAATGGTACCTGTTTGTATCACAGCAAAAAATGCCCAGCCATACAAGAAACCCCACATCTTGCCGAAGGCCTCGCGCAAGTACACATACTGGCCCCCAGCTTGAGGATACATACCACTTAGTTCTCCATAACTTAATGCTGCAGATAAGGTAATGAAACCTGAAATAAGCCATACCACCACCAGCCAGCCTGCACTACCCACATTACGCGCTATATCTGCACTAACAATGAATATGCCAGACCCTATCATAGAGCCGATAACAAGCAGCGCCCCGTCGAGCAGTGTTAGTGAACGATGAAAAGAATGTTTGTTTTCCAAGTGAGCGTATTTTTCAGAAAAATACTATTTATTTTCCTTAGCCGCCCCTTCTGTTTTCTGGGAGCTTTCATTCATGCCTTTGATCACATCCTGTGTAATATCCAGACCTTTATTAGCAAACATAATAACAGAAGGTCCCGCGTGCGTGTAGGAGAGAATGTAATCGTAACCTTTGTCCTTGTTATAGTCTGCAAGAAAGTTATCCAGCCTTTTTTTCAGATCATCGTTAAAGTCTTGTTGCTCTTTCAGCAACTGCTGGGTCAAAACCTCTTCACGTGTTTTAAGACTTTGCTGCATTTGGCCTATGCGCTTCTGGGCAGCCTGGTACTCAGCTTCGGTAAGCGTACCTGCTTGCGCTTTTCTTTGTACATTTTGCACGTCTGCCTGCATCTGCTGCTCAGATCGTTGAAGCTCTGCTTTCATTCCCTCCTGCCTTCTTTCAAAATCTACTTTCTTACCCTTAAGGTAGTCATAATGCGCTTCAAGCGTATCTACGTCAACAAACGCAATATGACCTGTACCTGTTACCGGCTTTGAAGAAGAATTGCCTGATGAGCCCATGCCTGACTTACTACCGGAAAAGTGAAAGCCAAACAAAACCAGCACACCTATCAGTGCCAGGGAACTCAGTATAATAGATGCATTTTTCATTGAAATGTATTTAGTTTAAAAAACGGGTAACAGATGGGCAAAAATAATACCATATCATTGACTTGTTCTTATAAATCGTATGGCATTCTTATATTATTATTAAAATCATTTTAACCAGCGTGAAGATAGGTTCGGGAATGTTAACTAGTATATAAAATTAGCTGCTACCTCAAGCACAACATTATAAACTCAGATCTTTATCCCCGGTTCCCTTTTTTTGACCAAGCAAAAAAATACTAAAAATATTACCGTGGTCATGAGTGGGTAGACAGGGAGCGTATACCTATGCAAGAACCAGCTTGAAGACAGCATTACCATATAAAATGCCCCCGTAAAAAGTGCCATTGTACTCATCCCATGAAAAACTGCCTTTCCAACACGTTTGCGAAATATCAGAAATGCTACCACGCTCAAAGCAAATAATATGAGTCGGATCTTATAAAATATTCCATTGAGCCTATTTAGACAATACTTATATATCTGATATTTGCATACAATGTCTGCCTCGCTGATATGATATCTTTCCCATGATGCAGGGTACATATATTGCATGATGTAATAATCTGTCATTTCGCCGTCTTCGGGTTCCCACACCCCTTTAACATCAGGGATCATAAAATCTTTTACATACTGCAACGGAAATCTTATTTGAAGGTGACTCGCCCATTTATCATAAACAGGCGCTGTGATAAACATACTGGTAGCATGGGTAATTGTGTTGTCGCCAATGTGATGATTATAGACGCTATCCTCTACTTTTTTACGAATTACATCTAGCGGACTCCGGGCATCCCAAATATAATCGGTCGTTATTTTTTGGCATCTAAAGGAAGTAGTATCCATATAATTTTTGAGAAAAATATGAAGCTTCCTTATCTCAGGGTCATCAAAATTGCGCGGGTCATATTTAATATCGCCTAACACATACAGCATATTATTAGCTCGTGTCCACCCGGAAAATGCAGAAAAAACTGGCACATCAAATTGAGTGCCATTTCTGCCAACATTTACGATGTATGCATAAAAATGTGCGAATAAAACAGAAACTATCCCGATTAACTTTTGCTTCTTGGATCCAACAAATAACAGAATAGTTAATGCAGAGAAAAAACCATAGAATAGGCTAACAAAACGGAGTTCGATGCAAAAATATATCAATACACAGTGCAATAACAGCACTACTAATTTTCGCTCCCTGATATATAGTAGCAGCGTGGTTATATACAATAACGTCAACGAAGCAAAAAGTTGATCGCTCAGTATCGTGAAACAATAATACAGCCCTGTAGGCTCCATCAACAGTAAAAAACCCAGGCAATAAAAATACCAGTCTCTTAGATTATAGTATTTACGCAGATTAACTATAAAATAGTAAATGGAAAGAAAATAGATGGCAAACTGTACTTTGGCAACAAAGCCCAGCGTCGGCTTGATAAAATACAAAAGGGAAAGAAAAAAAGAATAGCCGATGGGCCTGATATTTGCATGCAAAGTACTGCTTACAAATATGTAATAGTTTGTGTCCCAGGTGATACATACCTGCGGATAGCAATATTCTATTCCTGCAAAAAAGAAGACGAACGTAATGAGCAGGAGGATATCAAATCTATATGTAGCTAAGAACTTTGTCATAAAATAAATTTAAATGCAGAAAGCGCTACATAATTCTGAGGATATCTATTAAAATAAAAGAAATGGTATTTTCTTTGTACTACAAAAATGAGAAACAGGTATACAAAATATAAAATACTTGTTTCCATTCAAAAAAATTCAACATTAACGCGGATATTACAGTACTTTATACCGAATGTTAAACGGCAAAAAAATAGTAGTGGTGTTACCTGCCTATAAGGCAGCATTGACAATTGAGCGTACCTACCGGGAAATACCTTTTGACATTGTGGATGACGTAGTGTTGGTAGATGATAACAGTCCCGACAATACCCTTGATGTTGGCAAACAGCTGGGTATTAAACACCTCATCAGGCACGAGGTGAACAAGGGGTACGGTGGTAATCAAAAAAGCTGTTACCGAAAAGCTTTGGAAATAGGTGCTGATATCGTCATCATGCTCCACCCCGACTATCAATACACACCTAAACTCATACATTCCATGACTTCGGTCATAGCCTACGATGTATATCCCGTAGCCTTTGGCTCGCGCATATTGGGTATGGGAGCATTGAGGGGTGGTATGCCGATGTATAAATACATTTTTAACCGTTTTCTTACATTATTTGAGAACATTTTACTGGGGCAAAAACTGAGTGAGTATCATACCGGATACCGTGCTTTTTCGGCAGACGTGATCCGCTCTATTGATTTTACGCATAACAGTAACGATTTCGTTTTTGATAACGAAATGATATCCCAGATATTCATGAATGGATTTGAGATAGGAGAAATCACCTGCCCAACCAAATACTTTGAGGAGGCGTCTAGTATTAATTTCAGCCGCAGTATGAAATATGGACTAGGAGTATTGCGGGTATCACTGGTACACCGTTTACACAAATGGGGCCTGATAAAAAGTAATCTTTACAACAAGCCAGCATAGCCTCAAAAGGCGGCCCGCATAACAATGCCTCAAAAAAAAGCGATTATTATCGGTGCCGGACCGGCAGGCCTTACAGCAGCGTTTGAACTGCTCATGCGCACTGATATTGTACCCATCATACTTGAGCGATCACAGTATACAGGCGGCCTTTCAAAAACAGTAAACTATAAAGGGAACAGGATAGACATAGGAGGCCACAGGTTCTTCTCAAAATCAGACAGGGTGATGGAATGGTGGCTGAAAATACTGCCCATTGCAGATGCACCTGATAGTTCATTCCTTATTAGCTATCAAAATAAGAACCATGAGATAGATCCTAATAGGCACACAACACAAACTAATGACCCGGATAAAGTGATGCTCATACGCGAACGTTTGTCGCGGATATATTATCTCAAGCAATTTTTTGCATACCCCGTCAGTCTTTCCGCCGACACCATCAAAAAGCTGGGCTTCGTAAAGATGATGAAAATGGGCAGCTCGTATATGTGGTCGCGCCTGTTTCCGATTAAGGACGAGAGAACACTCGAAGATTTCTTCATCAATCGCTTTGGCCGGGAGCTTTACCACACTTTTTTTAAAGACTATACAGAAAAGGTTTGGGGCACCGCATGTAAGGACATTTCGGCAGAATGGGGCGCGCAGCGTATCAAAAAGCTAACCATTGGCAAAGCCATAATTCATGCTATCAGATCGCAATTCATATCAAAGAATAAAACAGACATTGCACAAAAAGGAACCGAGACCAGCCTTATTGAGCAGTTCCTCTATCCTAAACTAGGCCCCGGGCAACTTTGGGAAGAGGTAGCAAGACTGATTCAAGAAATGGGCGGAGAGATACATCACCATCGCCAAGCTGTAGCATTCAAACACGCAGGTAAGCAAATCGTCTCTGTTGATGTAATGAATAACCAATCAGGATTTAAGGAGACTTTTGAAGGAGAGTATTTTTTCTCCACGATGCCCGTAAAAGAGTTGATTAAAGGTTTAACACCGGCTGCACCTCCACAAGTTGTAACGGTCGCAGATGGGCTTGTATATCGCGACTTCATTACTGTCGGATTACTGCTGAAAGAACTAAAAGTCAAAGACGAAAAACAGGCTAACAAACTAATAAAAGACAACTGGATCTATATACAAGAGAAAGAAGTGAAGATCGGCCGCCTGCAGATATTCAATAACTGGAGCCCTTACATGGTAAAAGACCCTGATCATGTATGGATCGGGTTAGAATATTTTTGCAATACAGGCGATGAACTCTGGAATAAAACCGACGATACCTTCATAAAATTCGCGATCGACGAATTAGCTAGTATAGGTATCATTGACGAGGAAATGGTGCTGGATAGCACTATGCTAAGAGAAGAAAAAACATATCCCGCCTACTTCGGTTCATACGATCGTTTTGACGAGATAAAAGACTACATCAATAATTTTGAGAATCTGTTCCTCGTAGGCAGAAACGGGATGCACAAGTATAATAATTCAGACCACTCCATGCTTACTGCAATGACCGCAGTTGATAATATCATCGCAGGCAGAAAAGACAAGGACAATATTTGGCTCATTAATACAGAGCAGGAGTACCACGAAAAAAAATAAGGCCCGATAGTAAACTACCGGGCCTTTTTGTTTATTTGAAAGATCTACTTGCCAAGGGTAAATCTTAATGTTCCTGTTTCACCCTCACCTTGCAACCTCAACACGTAAACACCGTTTGCCAGATCCTTGTTAAGATGCAATTCTTTTTTGAATGTATTGGCTACAGGCATCACGTTATCGGTATATACTACCTGGCCCAGCGCATTCAACACTTCTATTTTCACCTCTTTACCTGAGTGTACTTTACCTTCTATAGTAAATCGCCCTGTATTAGGATTAGGATAAAGTTTCAAACCATTTTCATTCAAAACATTCTTTATTCCTACCTCTTCAACCACTTTACAGGTTTTAACCGTTACAGGACGCGGACATACTGCATTACTTGTCATTTCTACACAGATCGTATCCTTATCGTGGATATCGACACCCATGGTAGCCTGGTAGGTACTACTTGTTGCTCCGGAAATGTAAAATCCGTTTTTCATCCAGGCATAAGCAGGAGCTGTTCCTTGATTGGTTACGCCTACGGTGGAGAAGGTTATCTGTGTTCCCGGAGTCACAATATTATTTGGAGCAGCATTCATGTTAATGGTCGGTATCACAGATTGGAGTACCGTCACATTAACGCTATCCGCTGGCGACAAACATCCATTAAGCGTTGTAAATACCTTATACTTTCCGGAATCTGCGAGCGCTGCAGATGGAATAGTTGTATCTCCGGCCACATTAAAATAATAGTATGGAGGCTGTGGTTTTATCCAGTTCCACTCAACACCGGCATCGGTGGTAGATGCAATTACTTTCAACGTATCACCACTACATACAGGTCCGTTGCCAATCACCGTAGGTTTTACAGGGCTGTATTTCACAGCCACTTTTACTGAATCCTTCACCACGCATCCATAATTATCTGCTGTCAATAGATAATAGCCCGAGTCTGCGAACTGAACATTGTTCACGTCATAGGTTGGGAAAGTAATGGTAAATCCTCCCGGTGTTCTCCATGTAAACACCGTGCTTGCCGGGCTGCTGCCTGCATCAAATAAATGCAGTTTCTCACCCGCACAAATAGGCGTGTTTGCGCCCGCAAATGGAGTTGGATACGCAGATATCCTTATGTCTTTTCCATTATCATAGGTGGTATCCGCAGGTAATGTAGAAATGATCCGCGTACGGTAATTTCCTGCTGCCACCATACCCGATGTTGGAATAGTATAGTTGATAGTACCACCGCCCGTGGCTGTAGTGCTGCCAATATTATAGGTAGTAGTAAAATTATTAGCCGATATCTGCAGCGTAAATACGTTACCTGTACGGAAAGTATTGGTCACGTTGTACGGCAGCGTACCGGTGGCACCAAGACACAACTGTGTATCCGTATAATTAGCCTTGTTGATATAAACGTTAGTATCTCCCTGGAACTGTATCAGGTAAGATGTTGGCCACGAAAACGAGGTATCTAAATAAGAAACCAGCTTAGGCGCTATTCCTGTAGGACTTGAAGTATTACCACCGAAATATAATTTACCTGCTGAGTAAGCCATGTCCGTAACCTGGTCTTCCAGCGTATCACCGTAGTACGTACCGTAAAGGCGATCACCAAATTTGCCAAACCTCGCTACAAATGCATCTCCAAAATTGGGATTGATCGGTAGCGGCACGGTAATGATCGGCGGGCCCTGGTAGGTTGTTTTAAAACCGTTTGTAGTGGCTATGCCCGAAGTACTGTATGTATATCCACTTGCATAGATGCGCCCATCTGGCGTCGCAATTGCTTTCACTATATTATCAACGCCTGAACCTCCGTAATAAGTTCCCCATTGCCTTGTACCTCCATTATTAAACTTCACCAGGAATCCATCTGTAGTTCCGGTAGAAGTGGTCAGGTGTGTGCCTGTTGTTGCTATCACGTTGGATGTGTTAGTACTATTCGTCTGGCCACATACATAAACGTTACCCCAAATGTCGCAGGATACACCTGTTGTAGATTCAAAAGCGGAACCACCGTAGTATGTACTCCATATACGCGCGCCTGCATTGGTAAATTTAGACAAGAATGCATCTGATGTACCTCCGCCAAAGGTATTCTGGTGGCCATTTTGCGCAACGCATCCTGTGCTCGTACATGTAGTATTACCTGCTACAAATAAATTACCCATTGTGTCAACTGCAAGAGCGTTAACATCAACTCCATTATAGTAGGTACCCCAGTCTCTTGTTCCGCCAGGCAGGAATTTCACAATAAAGCTGCAAAAGCTGGTCAAGCTTGGCTGGAAAACGCCTGAACCTGAGGAAATAGCATTCGAACTACCTGTCCTTCCGCCTAAGTAAACATTACCTACCCTGTCGCATGCAATTGCAGTACCATATTCCGACGCTGTACCACCGTAGTACGTAGCCCATCGGATATTTCCATTGATGTCGAATTTAGCGAGGAAAGCATCCGGAGGGTTGCCACCACCCGCTCCATAAGACGACTGATGGGCAGTACCATAGGCCGTGCTTTTAGCAATATCGACGGTACTTTGCGTAGTACCTGCCAGGTAAATAAAATTACTGTCAGCGTTGTAAGCCAGTGCTACACCATCATCATCAAGGTTGCCGCCATAATACGTACACCATACCCTTGAACCTACACCTCCTGCAGGAGTAAACTTAACTATGAAAGCATCGTTCGCACTGCCGCCGGAAGAACCGTTTAATATCGATTGGTATATGCCTAGTGTAGCTATATTACTGTTTATCGCTGTAGTTCCTCCCAGGTAAGCAAAACCCGCAGCATCTGCTGTTATGGCATTACCCCTTGCACCACCGGTAGTTACGCCAAAATAAGTACCCCATTTCATGATAGGGTCTATCACCAAAGTATGTTTATTATCCGTTGCGACGTCAAAGCTCAGTACATTATTATTCAGCTCGAATGAAGAAGCCACTGCTTGTTTTGTCTCCGCATAAAACGAATAAGGTTGCTGCTCCGTAACATACCCATGAGGTGTGCATGATCTGAGCATGCCGCTTTCCATCGCAAGCGAGGTAGCACCCTCATAACGCATTTTGATATCCTTAGGATCGCCACCGGGATGAACAACGAAATCGTACTCCATATGCCCGTTGTTCAAGTATAGTACCCAGTCGATCTTTGGGTAAATTTCCTTGTACGTAACCTTGGTAAACGAATGCGCTACGGCACCATTACAACCCGGCGTATAATAACGCTCATAATACTCCTGCTCATTTTCAGCCTGGGCCATGGCACTCATATTAGCACCATCCAGCACCACATCCATACGGTACATTTCCACGTTGGGTTTAGTACCGGGAACAGTAACCGGTGAATAAAGTTCCTTATTCCACTGATAATGTATCTGCCCCTTGCCAAAGAACACATTGAGCGACCCGGCATCCAGTTTAAAGTCAATATCTGTGCGTTTGTTCCGGTTTTGGTCGGTCACCTGTCCTTTGTTTTCTATAAAAGCAAAAGGAACCCGTGGCACCGGCTGACCCTTTTCATTTGTTTGCGCTGTTGTGTTCAGCGATAGGAGAATGCCCAGGAAAGCGGGTATAAGTTTACAAGTGTTCATAATTATATGGAGATGAAAAATTTTTAATCAATGAAGATAAAAAAAACAGCACAATTATCCATATAAAACTTGCAATAACACCCTTTTGCCGCACAGCTTGCTCCTAAGCAAAACTTAATCAGCGAAGGCTAAAAGTGATACGCTGCATAAAATAGACCTTCACCGGTATACCGTTTTGCCTGCCGGGCTTCCAGTTAGGCATAGCAGATACAACCCTCATCGCCTCCTGCTCCAAACCACCTCCTAGTCGCTTATTACCAACTACTTGCGCGCTGCCAATACTGCCATCTTCGTTCACAATGAACTGTACATTCACGGTTCCTTCCAGATCAGCATCTTTCGCAGCGGCAGGGTATGTAACATTCTTTTGCAGAAACGCATTTACGTCGTAGAGCGGCTCAGGCATCTGCTCTACCCATTTGGGTATTTCCGTTTTCGCAGCCAAAACCACCGTTCCGGTTCCTGTAGGCTTCACAATGGGTGCCTCTATGCCGCTTGAATCACCGTCGCTCGTATGGAGGCCAATATCCAGTTTTGCGAGGGTTTGTATCTCAGGTGGCTTCTCATCTTCCTTCACGTTCTTATCCGCTTCTATTTTGGGAACAGTAAATGCAACTGCTGGCCTCACGGGTGGCGGCGGAGGGGGCGGAGGCGGTGGTGGTGGCGGAATAATATCATCGCTAAGGTCAGTGGGATGCACGATATCAACTATCGGCCTTGGAGCAACAGGCGCTTTAGTAAAGCTATTTGCGATAACAGTATAGCCGGTGAGCACTGCTGTAGCAGTTAGAAGGGAGACCACAGCTATACGCATTCTCCGCTCATAGTTGCGGCGCAGCTCATAACTTCCATATTGCTTATTCCGGCCATCAAAAACAATGTCGAGATAATCGCTTTGCAAAATTTTGTTCGTATCCATAATAGAAGGTTTACTATTAAGACCGGGCAATATGGATATTCCACACGGACAAAATGTTTATGTCAATTTTATGACATAACGAAAAAGGTCACCTCTTTGGGTGACCTTTTTTTATCTTAAACTGATTTTTTGTTACTCGAGCCTGAATACAACCGGTAGCGTGTAATAAACCTTAACTGGTTTACCTTGTTGCTTACCTGGTTTCCAGGCCGGCATGCTTTTAACCACGCGCATGGCTTCTTCTTCAAGTCCGCCGCCCAGTTTCCTGTTACCGGCCACTTTTACATCTGATATACTGCCGTCTTCACTCACAACGAACTGGATAGCCACACGGCCCTCTATGTTGTTTTCCTTCGCATTAGGAGGATAAGTGATATTCTTACTAAGGTATGCGTTCACATCATAAGGAGGTTCCGGCATCTGCTCCACGTAACGGAATATCTCAGGTGCTGCAGGTGCTTCTACCACACCTGTACCTGGCTTATCTATCGGTGCATCCATCGCATTCGGGTCGCCCTCCTGCGTTTTCAGACCGGCATTTACGTCTTTCAATTCCTGTTGTTCAGGTGGCTTCTCTTCTTCCTTCACCTCTTCATCCTTCTTAATTACAGGAGGAGTGAATTTTACCGTTGGCTTCACCGGTGGCGGTGGTGGCGGCGGCGGTGGTGGTGGTGGCTTCTTCGGATCTATTGGCGGTGGTTCCGCTAATGTCACCTCTTTCATCATCGCTACTTTAGCATTTTCCTTTGGCTTAAAATTAGAGATGACAGCATATCCGGCGGAAAAAACACCTACACCCAGCAATACCATCAACGAGGTACGCACGCGCTTAGGATAGTTTTTACGCAACTCATAGCCACCGTAAGCTTTGTTACGGCCCTCGAACAAGATGTCGAGATAGTCGCTGTTGAGTATTTTATTGATATCCATGTTAGTTACTTAGTCGTTAGTTATTAGTTTAAAGACACTCACATATCCAATTTCCACAAAACTTATTCCTTACTGAACGCCGTTAGCTTTCTCCGTTTCAGTGATAAACTCCTTATCTACGTCCGATATATCTACGATAGCGTAAACCCGCACATCATTGATACTCATTTCATCCAATATGTTCACGAGGTCATCATAAGTACTTGTTACATCTGGCTTTATCAATATAGCAGCCTGGTCTTTAGGGCCCAGTACGCCACTACGTTTCATATCCTCAATGTCTTTCTTCTTCTGTATGATCGCATCACGAATACCATCTTTAGACCTGAAGTAAGTCACCTTCAATTCAGGTGGCTTGGTAGGATCATCGCCTATACCCTGGTAATAGTATATGCGGTGTTCCTTACTCAGCAGCACGGTCATTGCCTGGCTGGCTTTGAGTTTTGTCTGCTCTTCTTCTTTTATGTTAGGGTCCTTGTACGGCATATTGATCTCCATGGTCTTAGGCTTCTGAAGCGTCGTCGTAAACATGAAGAACGTGATCAGCAGAAATCCTAAGTCCACCATTGGTGTCAGGTCAATACGCGTCGAAAGCTTTTTCCCTTTTTTGACCCCGGGGCCTTTTTTATGTCCCCCACTACTGGAGGTATCCATTTCAGCCATGGAACTTTTATTTTAAATTAGTTATTTAATACGTTTAGTCATTTACTTACTGCTTCACCATTCCCTTGTTCTGCGCGTCAAAAGCCGCTGTACCCGGAGGTACTGCTTTCAGACCCGTGATCAGGTTAAACTTGAAGATCTTATAGCCTTCCAGTGTTTTGATCACCTTTTTGATCTCGGGATAAGCGCTTTTAGAATCAGCCTTTATCGTGATACGCAGCTTTGGGTTAGTATTCCTTGCCATCCTTATCCAGTCGCCCAGTTCATTAGTTTCTGAGGTAACTGTAGTATCTGTAGGAATACCTTTAGTGGTCTTATCATATTCCATCTGCGCATCAGGAGCGGAGGCGAGATATGATTTGAGCTGGCTGAACGGTGCTCCTACTGAAGCACCCAGGGCAAAAGCAGTTTTTTCCTGGTCCGTAAGTCCCAGTTTTTTATACTCATCTACATCGTTGATAAGGTCCTTGCGCGTAAGCTGATTGTCAATAGAAAAGAACATTCTTCCGTTCGGATCTATTGTTATCATCATAATATCCTTATCAGGCAGGGGTATCTCCGATATAGAGTTGGGCGTTGTCACCGACACCGGTTCTTCCGGCTTGAACTTGGTGGCCAACATAAAGAATGTAAGCAGCAGGAAGGCAACGTCACACATGGCAGTCATGTCGACATTGGTGCTTTTCCTGGGCATTTTTACTTTAGGCATCGCTAATGTTTTTTTACTTCTTCAACTGTTTTAAGTAATAAGATCCAAATTCGCCTCAATTCCACAAATCAAAACCCGGCTCACAGAGGCTTTACCGATTACTTGTAGTTAGCAGAGAAGCTTTGAGTCAGCGTAAAACCGCTCTCATCAATACCGAAAGTGATACCGTCGATAAGTGTTGTAAAGAAGTTGTAAGACACAATAGCCAGGAATGAAGTACCGATACCGAGCGCTGTGTTGATCAGGGCTTCAGAGATACCAGATGCCAGGGCAGCAGCGTCAGGAGCACCTGCAGTCGCCATCGCAGCAAATGAACGGATCATACCTAATACCGTACCGAACAGACCAAGTAGCGTAGCGCAAGAAGCTATGGTAGATAGGAACACCAGGTTCTTTTCCAGCATTGGCAATTCAAGAGCAGTAGCTTCTTCGATCTCTTTCTGTATGCTCAGCACTTTCTGGTCTGTGTCCAGCGCGCTGTTATTGGTCATTTCACGATATTTAAGCAAACCAGCACGCATTACATTACCTACGGAACCTGCTTGTTTGTCGCACTCAGCAAGAGCAGCGTCAATATTTTTGTTAGCCAGGTGATATTGTACTTTACGTACAAATTCGCTCGACTGTACTTTACCTTTTGCTTTGAAAACTGTAAGTGCACGTTCTACAACGAAAGCGAGCAGCGTAAGCAACGTAGCCAGCAGGATAGGCACAACAAGACCACCAAGGTACATGTTACCCAATACACCTTTAGGTTTATGCATTTCAGCATCCAAAAAGTTACTTGGGTTACCCAATACAAATTTGTATATCACTATACCTAAAACGATACACGCAACCACAACCAGGAAGTTGATCATAAGGTTGTTTGCACTCTTCGGTTTACCTGCAGCAGGTGTAGATTTTGCGGCTGTTTTTACGTCTGCCATAATTCTGGATTTTTATTGTTTTTATGTTTTAGTTTAAGATTTCTTATATATGCTAAGGTGTGCCTGCAAAGATATAAGTACGCAAGTATAAAACAACTTCACGCTAAAAAAATTATCTCATACTTAATATCCTTACAAAGTCATGACTTTTTAGGTCAATTTACTGGTTGTGACTTCATTAGAATCCTTTGCGGGGTTTCTAAGATATATTTTTTTATCAAAAGCACTAAATGAAGCGATAATTTTAACAAAGTTTGAGCTAGTCGTTTCGGTTAAAGCGTATAAAAATCATGCTTATCTCGAAACCTATTTGAATCGGGCTCCAGACGTTAACTTTACACCATGACCACAACAACGATAATTCTATTGCTCCTCACCGGCCTTGTCGCCGGCATGCTTTCAAGCCTTGTAGGCATAGGCGGCGGCATGGTGATCGTGCCTGCCATGGTACTGCTGATGGGACTGGACCAGAAAACAGCCCAGGGCACCTCACTTGCCCTGCTTTTATTGCCGTTGGGCATCGGTGGCGTAATGGTGTACTACAAAGGAGGAAATGTACGCTGGAATTATGCACTCATCATGGCCTGCACATTCATTATCGGCTCTTACATAGGCGCCAATGTGGTAAAAAATATCAGTTCAGGTACGGTTAAAAAGATATTCGCGGTCTTCATGATCGTGATGTCCATCAAATACCTGTTTTTTGACAAGGAAAAGCAGCCTCAAACCCCTGCAGGACAGGAATCATCTTCGAAAAAATAGTTATCTCCTTTTTTAGTTTCTTTGCACCTCGGTCCGGCAGCTGTTGCCCGGCCGCTTTTTAATTTTCAATACCAATGGCACGCACCAAGATCAAGGACATCTTAAACAGTGAGAAAACGGATTATCCTGTAAACATTAAAGGATGGGTACGCTCATTCCGCAATAACCAATTCATAGCCCTTAACGACGGCTCCTGCATCGGCAACCTGCAGGCTGTTATCAATTTCGAGAATACAGACGAGCAATTGCTCAAGAATATAACTGTTGGTGCTTCACTCAGCATCAATGGCACTGTTATCGCATCGCAAGGCAAAGGACAAAAAGTAGAGGTAAAAGCAGACAGCGTGGAACTCCTTGGTGCCTGCGACCCTGAAAAATACCCTCTGCAACTGAAGAACCGCCCCAGCCTGGAGTACCTGCGCGAGATAGCGCACCTGCGTTTCCGCACCAATACTTTCAGCGCTGTATTCCGTGTGCGCCATGCGCTGGCTTATGCCATCCACAAATTCTTCAACGATAAGGGTTATGTGTATTTGCATACACCCATCGTAACTGGCTCGGATGCAGAAGGAGCAGGCGAGATGTTCCGCGTCACTACCCTGCCTTTTGACAATCCTCCGCGCAATGAAGACGGCAGCATCAACTACAAAGAAGATTTCTTTGGCAAAAGCACTAACCTAACTGTAAGTGGTCAGTTGGAAGGTGAACTGGGTGCTATGGCCTTCAGCGAGATCTATACGTTCGGTCCTACTTTCCGTGCCGAGAATTCAAATACTCCCCGCCACCTTGCAGAGTTCTGGATGATAGAACCTGAAGTTGCCTTCAACGACATCAATGACAATATGGAGCTTGCAGAAGAGTTCATTAAATACCTGCTGAAGTACGCGCTGGACAATAACCGTGAAGACCTCGACTTCCTGGCTACACGCCTTGCAGAAGAAGAAAAACAAAAACCACAGGCAGAGCGCAGCGAGATGGGCCTGATAGAAAAACTGGAGTTTGTACTCAACAATAATTTCGAACGCATCACTTATACCGAAGCGGTAGATATACTTTTAGCCTCGCCTGCTTATAAGAAAAAGAAATTCCAGTACGAGGTGAAATGGGGTACCGACCTGCAGAGCGAACACGAACGTTACCTGGTAGAAAAACACTTCAAAAAACCGGTTATCGTTACTGCTTATCCTAAAGAGTTCAAAGCTTTCTATATGCGCATGAACGATGACGGCAAAACAGTAGCAGCGATGGACATACTCGCGCCGGGCATTGGTGAAATAGTGGGTGGATCACAAAGAGAAGAACGCCTGGACGTGCTACTCAGCCGCATGGAAGAGATGCATATTCCGGCACATGAAATGGACTGGTATCTTGACACACGCCGCTTTGGTGGTGTACCGCATGCGGGCTTTGGTCTTGGGTTTGAGCGTATGGTATTATTCGTTACGGGCATGAGCAATATCCGCGACGTGATACCTTTCCCACGTACGCCAAAGAATGCGGAATTTTAAAAACAATTCATTCTACAATAAAATGGCTCAAGTGATTGAGCCATTTTTATTTACGGGGCTGGCATAGTTTTTAATACTCATCAGTAAAAAGAAAACGATCATGAAAAAGCTCATTATAGTATTACTGACATCCGGCATTACCATCGCAGCGAATGCGCAAACCGTTCAGTCTCATACTACAGTAACAACCAAGCAAAATCCGGACGGCAGTACTCATACCACTGTCAATCACAAAAAGCACGTAAGAGTACGCAGAACTGCTCCTCGACCTGTTACCGTTAAGAAAACAACTACTACAACAAGTACCTCTGTAAAATAAGAGGGTTTATATATATCAAAAGGCATCCGCTAGTGATAGCGAATGCCTTTATTTTTATGCCTTTTATTTTTTTATTGCAATACGATCCTGATCATACTTGATTTTCCGTCCGCAGTCACAAATCTGCCTACATACACTCCTGCTGGTGTTCCATGAGGCATGCTGATATTATTTTTGCCGCGCGCGATTTCATAAGCTGCGATCTCTTGTCCCTGCACGTTGCTCAGGTAGATGGTACCGGCAAACTTACTATTAACCATGAAGTTTCCATTATTAGGATTGGGATACAATTGCAGTTCCCCATTCACCGTGTTATCGACACCCAGATCTACTATAATACCCGCACAACTCTTTACTGTAGTAGGCCTCGGACACAGCGCACTACTGGTCATGGTCAGGCATATGGTATCACCGGTGTGCAGGTCTATGGCCATGGTAGCCGACCATGTGCTGCTCGTAGCCCCCGGAATAAAGATGCCATTTTTCATCCACTGGTATTGTGGTGCTGTACCCTCATTGGTAGCAACTGAACTAAAATTGATGAGCGTACCCGGAATGGCTATACTACCGGGGCTTGCTGTTACCTGCAGTGTGGGCACTACCGATTGATTGACCACCACGGTAATACTATCCATTGGCGAAGGACAGCCTTTCCAGCACATTGGGATCCTAAGCTTAGAATTCCACGTGGACAAGTTGT